>Ga0075157_10000439_pt1 | contig 33787 bp, 34 predicted proteins | sample JI81BgreenDNA_FD_70967 | JGI IMG/M metagenome (GOLD analysis project Ga0075157, IMG submission 70967) | Wastewater effluent complex algal communities from Wisconsin, to seasonally profile nutrient transformation and Carbon sequestration -... | ecosystem: Engineered > WWTP > Effluent > Algae...
GTGGGCCTGACCGAGGACCAGGCCAAGGCGCAGGGCATCAAGGTCAAGATGGGCCTGTTCCCCTGGACGGCCTCGGGCCGGGCGATTGCCAACGGTCGCGACGGAGGCTTCACCAAGCTGCTGTTCGACGACAGCCCCGAAGCCCATGGCCACGGCAAGATCCTGGGCGGCGGCATGGTGGGCACCCACGCCGGCGACATGATCGGTGAGATCGCGCTGGCCATCGAGATGGGCGCCGACGCGGTGGACATCGGCAAGACCATCCACCCGCACCCGACGCTGGGCGAGAGCATCGGCATGGCGGCGGAGGTGGCGCACGGGTCTTGTACGGATTTGCCACCGGCGAAGAAGTAAGCCGCTTCAACGCTGCTGAACGCAAAAAGCCCCGGACAGGAGACTGTCCGGGGCTTTTGACTTCCTGCTTGAGGTGATGGCTAAAATGGCCAATCAATTTGTCTGGGAGCCCACCATGCGCGTCACCGCCACCGAAGCCAAGAACCGATTTGGCAGCCTTTGCGCGCAGGCCAAGCGCGCACCTGTTTTCGTGGAAAAAGCCGGTCATCTCGACACGGTCATCCTGTCCGCCGAGCAGTACCAGGCGCTGCAGGCTCGGCACGACAATGCCAGCCGCGCCTCACGCAAACGGGCGTTCGAAGCCGAGTTCGGCGACTGGATCGCCGCGCAGAACGCCCGGGTCGAAGCCCACGGCATTCCGGGTGCCGACCTGCGCCCGTGGTGAGCGGCACATGGCGCAGTACGACGTGTTCCCCAACCCCAGCCGCAGCGGGGCGGGCGGCATCCCCTATGTCGTGGTGATCCAGAGCGACCTGCTCGATGGCCTAGCCACACGCTTGACCATGCCGCTGGCCGAGCCCGACGCCACAGGCAAGGTGCCCACCGTTTTGTGCCCGACCATCAGCGTGAAAGGGCAACGCCTGAACGCGTTGGCGCACTACACCGCGCCCCTGCCCGCCAAACTGCTGCGGCGCCCGGTGGACAACGTGGCTGCGCAAGCCGGTGCGCTGGTGGCGGCGGTGGATGCGGTGTTGTCGGGCATCTGAGGGCAGAGATCGAATCATGAAACAGGAGGCAAACATGAAACACCGTGCACAGGCACGGCACGCTGGCGGGTTAACGGGCGCACGCTCCGTGGTGCGAGTGGCCGTTGCGCTGAGTCTGGTTTTTGCAATCGGTGGGGCCCTGGGACAAGGGTCTACTTTTCAACCAGTGCCCGAGTTTTAGGCGTGGATCGCGGAAGCCGAAAAGGGCAACAAGGACCCTGTCGATCTGGTTCAGGAGATGCGCCAAGCTGGAAAGGTCAGCTTTGCTCAGTCGCGAGAGTTCAATCGCTGTCGCCCGAGTTGTGCAGCTTTGAGTCGACTCAGCTGAGTGCTGACAGTCGACTTGAACCGATGCATCGCGTTCGGGGTTGAGAGGTGCCTGTTTGAATTGATGGCAGCGGCACCATCCCGTGCGCTGGTGGCGGTGGCGGTGGTGGATGGGGTGTTGTCGGGTCTCTGGAGCCAATGATCGCCTCTGCGCTCGCGCGCGAGACGCCACCAAAGACAGCGCCGCCACAGCCATCTTGGCACTGGATCGCCTCTGCGCTCGCGCGCGAGACGCCACTCAGCCACAAAAAGGCCGCAAAAACTGGGCTGCCACGAACAGGTCGCGTTCGATCGCGCGGCGCACGCCAGCGGTGTCCTGGCGCTGCAGGGCGCGCAAAGCATCGTCGTGGGCGTGGTTGAGCACAGCGGCGGCGCCTTCGGCGTCGAACAGGCGGTTGGACAAGGGCCCGATTTTCAGCCACACGGTTTCGATCAGCGCCATCAACGTGGGCGAGCCCGCCGCCTGGTACAGGCGCACATGAAACAGTTCGTTGGCGTCCAGATAGTCTTTGCCATGACCGTGCTGCAGAGCATGACCCATGCGCTCGTGCAGCCCTCGCAGGCTGTGCAGGCCTGCGGCGTCGATGCGGTGCGCGCCGCGCTCGGCGGCGGTGCCCTCGAGCAGCAGTCGCATGTCGAGTACATCGTCAAACTCGGCCACCGACAGCTTGGGCACCATCACCCCGGCGTGGGGTGTGTTGACCAGCGCACCTTCAGCGGCCAGGCGCTGCAGCGCGGCGCGTACCGGCATCACGCCCATGCCCAGGCGCTGGGCCACGTCGTGGATTTTCAGGCGTTGGCCGGGCAGGACCTGCCCCACCGTGAGCCACTGCCGCAGCCGGGTGTAGGCGGCGTCTTGCTGGGGCGCAGCGGCTGGCGGGGTCACAGCGCCGGTGTGATCTGGCCGAGCACCTGGTCCAGTGCCGTCAGCAGTTGATCCACATCACGGATCTGGGTGTGCGGGCTGATGAGCATCATGTTGTGAAAGGGCGTGATCATGACGCCACGGTTGAGCAGGCCCAGGTGGATGGTGTGTTCGAGTTCGGCATCCAGGATGCGGTCGGCCTCGGTACCGTTTTTGGGCGGGGTGGGGGTGAACTGGAATTCGATGCGTGCGCCCACCTGGGTGACGCACCAGGGCAGGCGGTAGCGGGTGATGGTGTGCCGCACACCCTGGGCGAGCAGTTCGGCCAGGCTCAGCATGTGGGTGTAGGCCGCTTCGGTCATCACCTCGGTGAGCGTGGCGCGCATGGCGGCCATGGCCAGCATGTTGCCGGTCAGCGTGGTGCCAATGCCGCTGTGGCCTGGCGGCGCTTCCTGCTTGGCGCGTACGGCACGGGTGGCCAGATCGGCGCTCATGCCGTACACCGCGCACGGCACGCCGCCGCCGACCGGCTTGCCCAACACCAGGGCATCGGGCTGCAAGCCATGCGCGCGGGCATAACCGCCCGGCCCGGTGCTGATGGTGTGGGTCTCGTCCAGCACCAACAGGCTGCCGTGGCGGCGGATGATCTGCTGCGCCTGCTCCCAGTAGCCCGGCGCGGGCAGCACCATGCCGATGTTGGTCATCACCGGCTCAGCCAGCACGCAAGCCACGTCGCCCTGGGCGAGGGCTGCATCGAGTGCGTCGAGGTCGTTGAACTCGACCACCACGGTGTGCTGGGTCAAATCGTGGACCTGGCCGAGCAGACTGTTGCGTTGCACCGGTTGCCCATCGACCAAGTCGACAAACACGTCTTCGATGGTGCCGTGGTAGCAGCCGTTGAACACCAGGATCTTGCGGCGCCCGGTGGCGGCACGGATCCAGCGCACGATATAGCGGTTGGCGTCGGTGGCGCTCATCGCGAATTGCCACAAGGGCAGACCAAAGCGCTGCGCGAGCTGTTCGCCGACCACGGCCGCGTCTTCGCTGGCGAGCATGGTGGTGAAGCCGCGCGTGGACTGCGTGGCCAGGGCGCGCGCCACCGGCTCGGGCGAATGGCCAAACATGGCGCCGGTATCGCCCAGACAAAAGTCGACGCGGGTATGGCCATCCACATCGGTGACTTGCGCCCCACTGGCTTTCTCTACATGCAGCGCAAACGGCGTACCCCAGTCGCGCATCCAGTGCAAGGGGACGCCGAAAAGGAGGTGCTCGCTGGCCCGTTGGGCCAGGGCTGCAGACCGGGGGTTGGCGCGGGCAAAAGCGTCGCGCTCTGTCTGGAGAAAGGTCTGGACGCGGGGCCAGTCGATACCGGCGCGGGTCGATGCGGTGGTCATGGCGGTGGCTCCTGTGTTCAGACCAACAGAAGGAGGTGTTCACGCTCCCAGGAACTGATGACGCGGTTGTAGGTGGCGTATTCCAGTTCTTTGACCGCCAGGAAGGCGTCGATGAAGGCGCCGCCGAGCACCTCGCGCAGCGGCTCGCATTCGCGCATGCGCCGCAGCGCGTCTTCCATGTGGCTGGGAAGCTCATGGTCAAGGTCCCAGGCGCTGCCTTTCATCGGCTCGGTGGGCTGGCGTTTTTCCACCAAGCCCAGGTAGCCGGCGGCCAGGGTGGCGGCCATGGCCAGGTAGGGGTTCACGTCCACACCGGGCACCCGGTTTTCCAGGCGGCGGTTGGCCGGGTCGGACTCGGGCACGCGGATGCCGCAGGTGCGGTTGTCGTAGCCCCACTGCACGTTGATGGGTGCGGACATGAAGCGCGAGAGGCGGCGGTACGAGTTCACATACGGTGCCAGCATGGGCATGAGCTGCGGCACGTAGCGCTGCAGGCCGCCGATGTAGTGCCGAAAGTGGGGGGTGACCGAGCCGTCATCCGGGTCGCTGAAGATGTTCTGGCCGCTGGTGCGGTGCACGATGCTCTGGTGGATGTGCATGGCACTGCCCGGTTCGGCTTCCATCGGTTTGGCCATGAAGGTGGCAAAGATGCCATGGCGCAGCGCGGTTTCGCGCACGGTGCGCTTGAACAGAAACACACGGTCGGCCAGCTCCAGCGGTTCGCCGTGGGTGAAGTTGATTTCCATCTGACCTGCGCCAGCCTCGTGGATCAGGGTTTCCACACCCAGCCGGTGCACCTCGCAAAACCGCGACAGCTCCAGAAAGAAGGGGTCGAAGTCGTTGACCGCGTCAATCGAGTACGACTGCCGGCCCGCCTCGGGCTTGCCCGAACGGCCCAGCGGCGGCTGCAGCGGTTCGTGCGGATTTTGCTGGCGCGCCACCAGGTAGAACTCCATTTCAGGCGCCACCACCGGTTGCCAGTCCTGTGCGTCATAGAGCGCGAGCACCCGCTTGAGCACACTGCGCGGGGACAGGCTCACCGGCGAGCCGTCGAACTCTTCGCAGTCGTGAATGACCACCGCCACCGATTCGGCTGCCCAGGGCACCACACGGGCGGTGGCGGCGTCGGGTACGCACACCATGTCGGGGTCGGTCTCGCCGACGTGCGGGGTGTTGTCGGGCTGCTGGCCGTTGACGGTGTTGAGCAACACGCTCTTGGGCAGGCGCATCTTGCCGGCGTTCAGAAACAGGTCTTTGGGCAGGATCTTGCCGCGCGCGATACCCGTCATGTCGGGGATCACGCACTCCACCTCGTGGATGCGGTGCTGGCTCAGAAAGTCCTGGAGTTCGGTGGGGGTGGTCATGGATTATTTGATCAAAAACAGTCGGTAGATTCTGTCATAAAAATAGAGAGCAACCAATATTTGATCAAACCAACCGATCCTGTACCGCCCTGCTGGTCCTGGCCGGCGGTCGAGGAAGCAGGGCGGCGGCATCCGCCGGTGCGGCTCCTGCGGCCTGGCCCGTCAGACGCCCGCACCAACCGCCCGGCTCACGCATTGCAAACAGGCAAAAAAAAGCGCGGCCAAAGCCGCGCCGGGGTGAGCACCGCGTTGCTTATTGCACCTTGGCCTTCTCACGCAGACCTTTCTGGAATTCGGCCATTTTTTGTTGCTCCAGTTGCTGGGCGATTTGTGGCTTGACTTCTTCGAGCGAAGGCAATTGGGCTTGGCGGATGTCGTCCACACGGATGATGTGCCAGCCAAACTGGCTGCGCACCGGGGCATCGGTCATTTGGCCTTTGTTGAGCTTGACCATGGCCTCCGAGAATTCGGCCACGTAGCTGGCGGCGCTGGCCCAGTCCAGATCGCCGCCGTTGGCGCCGGAGCCCGGATCTTTGGACTTCTGCTTGGCCTGCTCTTCGAACGAGGCCCCACCTTTGATGGCGGCGATCAGGGCCTTGGCTTCGTCCTCTTTCTCCACCAGGATGTGGCGAGCGCGGTACTCCTTGCCGGCGTTGGCCGCCACCACCTTGTCGTACTCAGCCCGTATTTCGGCATCGGTGACCGGATTCTTTTTTTGCCAGTCGGTGAACATGGCGCGGATCAGGATGCTCTGGCGGGCCAATTCCATTTGCTGTTTGAATTCGGGCGTCGCGGCCAGCCCCCTCTTTTGCGCCTCCTGCATGAAGATCTCGCGCAGGATCACTTCTTCCTTGATCTGCTCACGCACCGCATCGTCCACCGGACGACCAGAGGCGGCCAATTGTTGGGCCAGCGCGTCGACGCGCGACATCGGCACCGCTTTGCCGTTGACGATGGCCACGTTCTGGGCCATGGCCCAGGGAGCAGCCACCAACAGTGCGACCGCGCTCAGCGTTTTCAGGGAGACTTTCATGGATGAACCTAGAGAACAGGGGACAGGGAAAAAAGTGACGCCCGCAGGTGCTAACGGCGAACGAGGTGGGGATGCAGGGGCACAGGTGGATGCGGGCTGGCAGACGGACACGTGGGCTGCCCGTTCAAGGCCGAATCTCGATCGCCAGGGCGTGCAGCCCGGCGTCGATGAACGCTTGCAAAGCATCATACACAAGCCGGTGTTGCGCGACCCGCGAGCGACCGGCAAATGCCGGGCAGCCAATGCGCACCCGGAAGTGGGTACCGCGCCCGGTGCCGTTGGCGCCGGCGTGCCCGGCGTGTGCGGCGCTCTCGTCGATCACCTCCAATGAGGTGGGGGACAGTGCCGCACACAAACGGTTGGCAATGGCTTCGGCGGTGATGTCGTCGGGATGCATGTTTATGGTTGACCCTTTTCGCCGCTCTCCGGTTCCTTGAGGTAGCGGGCGACATAGAAACCCTGACCCACAATGAAGATGACCGGGAAGACATAACCCCAGAGCTTGAAATTCACCCAGTCTTCGGTGGAATAGAAAGCCGCCACATAGGCGTTGATACCCGCCATGAACAAAAAGTAGCCGACCCAAATCACCGTCAGCCGAGCCCAGACGAATCCGGGCAGGCTCAGCTGGCTGCCGAGCAACAGTTGCAGGAAATTCTTTTTCCAGATCCAGAGGGCGGCACCCAACACGATGGCCATGCTGGCGTACAGCACAGTGGGCTTCCATTTGATGAAGCGTTCGTCTTGCAGCAGCAGGGTGAGCACGCCGAACACCAGCACCAGCAACAACGTGACTTTTTGCAGGGTCTGCAGCTTGCGGTCGATGGCGTAGATGATGCCGGTCTGTGCCAGCGTGGCCACCATCAGCACCGCTGTAGCGACATAGATGTCATGCAGCTTGTAGGCCGCAAAGAACAAGCCGATGGGGAAGAAGTCAATGAGCAGGCGCATGGCGCTCATTATCTGTGCAGTTCGGCCGTGCGCCCGGGCTGGCGCAACGGCAGGCGGTGGCGGTGACCGGGAACTCTGCCCGCGCGGGCCGACTCTTGTCACACATGAACCAGCCCACCACCGTCGAACAATCCATCCTCACCATCGCCATGCTGGCCGCCTTTGCCGATGGCGAGAAAAGCGACGCCGAGCGCCAGGCCGTGCGGCGGGTTGCCGAAGGCCTGGGTGAGATGGGCGGCGGTGCTGCCCTGGCCCAGCTTTACCAGGCGGTGTTGCTGCGCCGCGTGGGCCTGGCCGAGGCGGTCGCGGGTTTGCCGGACACCGCGCACCGCCAGTTGGCCTACGAGATGGCGGTCTGCGTGTGCGATGCCGACGGCCGCCAGAGCCCCGCGGAGAAGGCTTTCCTGGCCGACTTGCGTGAGCGCCTGGGTTTGTCGGCCGGCGAGGCTGCCCGCCTGGAAGACCCTGTGAATGGGCTGGCCGAAGCCGCAGAATACGCATCGCCCGCCACCCCGCTGCCCGCCAACCTGCCGATGGCGGCCGCCGCGCCGCCGATGTCGGCGCCGGTATCCGAGGTTGATCAGCGCCTGGACCAGAGCATTCTCAACCATGCGCTGTTGTGTGGTGCACTTGAACTGCTGCCACAGTCCTGGGCGTCCATGGCCATCGTGCCCCTGCAGGTGAAGATGGTGTACGCCGTGGGCAAGGCCCATGGCGTGGAGCTGGACCAGGGCCACATCCGCGAATTCATAGCGGCCGCTGGCGTGGGCGTGGCCTCGCAATACATCGAGCAGTTTGGCCGCAAGCTCATCGGCGGCTGGCTGGGCACAGCCGCCGGGCGCACGATCGGGCGCGTCGGGGGTGCCGCCACCGGGATGGCGTTTTCGTTTGCCACCACCTACGCCCTGGGGCAGGTGGCCAAGCGTTACTACGCGGGTGGGCGGGTGATGAGCACCGCTGTGCTGCAACAAAGCTTTCAGGAGCTTTTGCAGCCCGCCAAGCGCCTGCAGGCGCAGTACATGCCGCAAATCGAGCAAACCGCCCGTGGCCTCGATGCGGGCAAGGTCATGGCCATGGTGCGCGGGGCCTGAGCGGCCGCGTGTGCTGTCTGGGGCGGGTGTACGGCTCTGTGCTGCATCGCCGCAGCACACGCCTGTGAGCCTGCGGCTTTTTCAGTCTTTCAGTCGGGCTGAAGATCGAGAGCTGCGGAGTTCATGCAATAACGCAAACCAGTGGGCGCCGGGCCGTCTTCAAACACATGCCCCAGATGGGCTCCGCACTGGCTGCACACCGTCTCGGTGCGCAGCATGCCGTGGCTGTGGTCCACGATCTCGGTGATGGCGCCGGGGATGGCCTTCCAGAAGCTGGGCCAGCCGCAGCCGGCGTCGAACTTGGTGTCAGCGTCGAACAGGTGGTTGCCGCAACACACGCAGTGGTAGCGGCCGTCGGCCCAGACCTGTTCGTATTTGCCGGTGAAGGGGCGCTCGGTCCAGGCGTGGCGGGTGACCTCGTAGGCACCGGGCTCAGCCCCTTTGGCAGCCAGCACGGCACGCCATTGGTCTTCGGTCTTGCGGATGGGGAAGTCGCTCATCGGAAGGCAACAGGTGGAAGACAAAGGAGTCTTATTGTCTGCGTGCCGGCATCGGCACACCGGGCCTGTGGGCTTGCCCGGGAGGCGATGGCAAAACCGGGACAGTCCGAATGGGAGCGGGCAAAAGAATGAGGCATGATGTGAGGCTGCAAAAAGAACGATCGTTCGATTTCAAACCACACAGGAGTTACCCGTCATGCTGGGCCAGATGCAAAGCCAACCGCTGCTGATTTCCAACCTGATCGTCCACGCCGACCGCCACCACCACAGCACCGAGATCGTCTCGCGCCGGGTGGAGGGGGACATTCACCGAACCACCTGGGGGCAGGTGGCGCGCCGCGCGCGCCAGGTGGCCAATGCGCTGGACAGCCTGCACCTGGGTTTTGGCGAGCGGGTGGGCACCCTTGCCTGGAACGGCTACCGCCACCTGGAGCTGTATTTCGGCGTCAGCGGCTCGGGCCGCGTGCTGCACACCCTCAACCCGCGCCTGCACCCCGAACAACTGGTGTGGATCGTCAACCATGCCGACGACCGCGCCCTGTGTTTTGACATGACCTTCCTGCCGCTGGTGCAGGCGGTCCACGCCAAGTGTCCGGGGGTCAAACACTGGGTGGCCCTGTGCGACGCCGACAAACTGCCAGCCGACAGTGGCATCCCCGGCCTGCTGAGCTACGAGGCCTGGATCGGGGGTCAGGGCGACCAGTACACCTGGCCCGAGTTCGACGAAAACTGTGCGTCGAGCATGTGCTACACCAGCGGCACCACCGGCAACCCCAAGGGCGCCGTCTATTCGCACCGTTCCACGCTGCTGCATGCCTACGGCGCGGCGCTGCCCGACGCGCTGGGTTGCTCGTCGCGCGACGCTGTGCTGCCCGTGGTGCCCATGTTCCACGTCAACGCCTGGGGTCTGCCGTACTCGGCTGCGGCCGTGGGCTGCAAGCTGGTGTTCCCTGGCCCGGCGCTGGACGGCAAGTCGGTCTACGAACTGATCGAGGGCGAGAAGGTGACCATGGCCGCCGGTGTGCCCACCGTGTGGCAGATGCTGCTGGGCCACATGCAGCAGAACAACCTGAAGTTCAGCACCCTCACCCGCACCGTCATCGGTGGCTCGGCCTGCCCGCCGGCCATGATCACCGCCTTCAACGACCTGTACGGTGTCGAGGTGCTGCACGCCTGGGGCATGACCGAAATGAGTCCGCTGGGCACCGTCTGCACGCTCAAGAATGCGCAGGTGGCGCTACCGGCCGACGAAAAGATGAAGGTGCGCCTCAAGCAGGGCCGCAGCGTCTTCGGCGTGGACATGAAGATCGTCAACGAACTGGGCGAAGAGCAGCCATGGGACGGCAAGGCCTATGGCGACCTGCTGGTGCGCGGTCCGTGGATCATTGCCAGCTACTTCAAGGGCGAGGGCGGTGACCCGCTGAAATACGACGCCGCCGGCCGCGGCTGGTTCCCCACCGGTGACGTGGCCACCATCGACGCCGACGGTTTCATGCAGATCACTGACCGCAGCAAGGACGTGATCAAGTCCGGTGGCGAGTGGATCAGCTCGATCGACGTGGAGAACATCGCCATGGCCCACCCCGCCGTGGCGATGGCGGCCTGCATCGGCATGAAGCACCCCAAATGGGACGAGCGGCCCATCGTGGTGGTGGTCAGGAAGCCCGGCGCCGACGTCTCGCGCGACGGACTGCTGGCTTTCTACGAGGGCAAGATCGCCAAGTGGCAGATCCCGGACGACGTGGTGTTTGTCGACGCCATCCCGCTGGGCGCCACCGGCAAGATGCAAAAAATGACCCTGCGCCAGCAACTGGCTGACTACCGTTTGCCAGGCCTCTGAGCCGTGGGCCGTGCAGGCGCTTGCTGCCCATGCCCGAGCAGCCGCATCCCCCGCCTGGGCCGACTGGCGCTCTGAGCGGCCAGCGTGGCCGCCGCCGGTGGCTGGCCGCCGGCCTGGCCGGCAGCGCAGTGGCCCTGGCCCCGCGGGCGCTGGTCCATGCGGGGCAGGGCAGTGGCATGCCCACGCTGCGCATCGCCTTCATCGACCCTTTGTCGGGGCCTGCGGCCGACATCGGCAGGCACAGCCTGCGCAGCTGGCAATTCGTGGCCGAACACCTGCAGACCGTTGTGGGGGTGCGTTTTCGCATCGCCGGTTTTGACAACCGGGGCTCGCCACAGGAGAGCGTGAACGCGCTGAAGGTGGCGATTGACCAGGGGTTCCGCTGCATCGTCCAGGGCAATGGCTCGGGTGTCACGGCCGCCTTGATCGAGGCCATCGGGCGGCACAACCCGATGCGCCCCGATCGGGCGGTGATGCTGATCAATTACGCGGCCATGGACCCGGCGTTGACCGCCGAATACTGCAGTCCCTGGCATGTTCGCATTGACGCCGACACGTCGATGAAGATGCGCGCCATGATCCGCCACATGGCCGCCCAGCCGGGCCTGCAGCGGGTCTATCTGCTCAACCAGAACTATGCCCACGGCCAGCAGTTTGCGCGCTATTTCCGTCAAGAGGCCGCCCGCGAGGCGCCCGGCTTGCAGGTGGTGGGAGACGAATTGCACCCCGCCTTTGCCCTGCAAGACTTTGGTCTGTATGCCCAGCGCATGGCCGCCAGCGGCGCGCAGGCAGTGGTCACCGGTAACTGGGGTGCCGACCTGCAAGGCTTGATCCGGGCGATGCAGGCACAGTCGCTCTCCCAACCGATCTGGTCGTATTACGCGATGCAGCCGGGCACACCGCAGTTGCTGGCGCGATCGGGCGAGCGCCTGCCGGTCTATGTGGTGGCCACGGGCGCCACCGTGCTGCCCGAGCCGGCGGCTGGCATTGCGCGGGCCTTCCGCCAGCAGCACGGCGAAGATCTGGTGGTGCACGCCAGCATCGACGGTGTGCGGGCGCTTGCCCAGGCGGTGCGCCAGAGCGGCTCGGTCGAGCCTGGCCGCTTGCTGGCCGCGCTGGCTGGCATGCGTTTTGACGGGTTCAACGGTACCGCCCTGTTGCGCGCGCAAGACCGGCAATTGCTCACCCGGGTGTGCGTCTCGCGCTGGGCGCGCATGGACGCTGGCGACCTGCCCGGCGCCGAGGCCACAGGGTTCGGTTTTGTGCCGGTGCAGTGGTTCGAGCCCGAGCAGATTGCACCGGCAGTGGGCTGCGTCCCCGGCCGCAGCTGATGCGCGTCGGCGCTGGCCAGCCACCCGGGTGCGACCGTGAGGCGAGCGCCAGTCGCGTGCGCGATACGGCCTAGGGGCAATCCCTGAGCCGGTGAAGTCGGCGGCCCGGTACGCTGACGGTCTTCTTACTCTCACAGGAGACATGCAGTGAAACTGGTCTTGAAAACGGTTGCCATCGCCACCCTGACACTGAGCCTGGGGTCGGCCTTCGCCCAGAAGGGTGAAACGGTCAAGATCGCCTGGATCGATCCCCAGACGGGCCTGATGGGACCGGTGGGCAACAACCAGCTCAAAAGCTGGCAGTTCTTTGCCGAAAAGTTCTCGAAGTCGAACCCTGCCGGTGTGAAGTTCGAGGTTTTGGGCTTTGACAACAAACTCAGCCCGGCCGAGTCGGTCACCGCCATGCAGGCAGCCATTGACCAGGGGGCGCGTTACCTGGCGCAGGGCAACGGCTCTTCAGTGGCCGGCGCATTGATCGACGCTGTCAACCGCCACAACGCCCGCAACCCCGGCAAGGAAGTGATCTTCCTGAACTATGCGGCGGTGGACCCTGACTTCACCAACAGCAAGTGCAGCTACTGGCACTTCCGTTTTGATGCCGATACCTCCATGAAAATGGAGGCGATGACCACGTACATGAAGGACCGTCCGGACGTCAAGAAGGTCTACCTGCTCAACCAGAACTACTCCCACGGTCACCAGGTGGCCAAGTTTGCAAAAGAGACTTTGGCGCGCAAACGCCCCGACGTGCAGATTGTGGGTGAGGACTTGCACCCGCTGGCCCAGGTGCGCGACTTCGCACCCTATGTGGCCAAGATCAAGGCCTCGGGTGCCGACACCGTGATCACCGGCAACTGGGGCTCCGATCTGGCGCTGTTGATCAAGGCCGCCAACGAAGCGGGCTACGACGGCAAGTTCTACACCTACTACACCGGCGTCACGGGTACCCCCACGGCGCTGGGCAAGGGCGGCGAGGGTCGCGTGTACCAGGTGGCCTACAACCACTACAACATGGGCGAACCCATGAAGGGGTGGATGGCCGAGTTCAAGCAGCGCTTCAACGACGACATGTACACCGCAGCCATCCCCAACGCGTTCACCGCGCTCGGTGAGGCCATGGCCAAGGCCAAATCCACCGACCCGGTGAAGGTGGCGGCGGCTTTGTCGGGCCTGAAGTTCAAGGGTTTCAATGGTGAAGTCGAGTTGCGCAAGACCGACCACCAGCTGCAGCAGCCCTTGTACGTCACCCGTTGGCAGAAGACCGACGCCAAGAACCCCTACAGCCCCGAAAACACCGGTATGACCCTGGTGCCGGTGGCCGAGTACCCGGCGTTCGTGGCCAGCACACCCACGAGCTGTCAGATGAAGCGTCCCTGACGCCTGGTCTCTGACAGGCGGGCCGGTGTTCGGCCTGCCACACTTCTCTGGCGCGCCCCGGCATCTGTGTTCACAGATCGGGGTGTCGCCTGTGTGCAACCCAGGGACCCCCGCCGGGGTCCGGAGTCACCTTCCCCATGGAGTTCTACATCATCTCCATGCTCAACGGGCTGAGCTACGGCTTGCTCCTGTTCATGTTGAGCTCTGGTCTGACCCTCATCTTCAGCATGATGGGGGTGCTCAATTTCGCCCACGCCAGTTTTTACATGGTCGGTGCCTACGTGGGCTACACGCTCACCCAGGTGATCGGCTTCTGGCCAGCGTTGGTGATCGCGCCGCTGGTGGTGGGGTTGCTGGGTGCATTGTTTGAGCGCTGGAGCCTGCGCAAGGTGCACAAATTTGGACATGTGCCCGAACTGCTGGTCACGTTCGGGCTGTCCTACATCATTCTGGAACTGGTGCAACTGGTGTGGGGACGCACCGCTGTGCAGTTCCGCCCACCGGAAATCCTGCGTGAACCGGCTTTCACCCTGATCCATCACGCCGACGACAGTCTGGGCTTCGCCTGGGGCAGCGCGCCGACCGAGGTGTGCGCGCTGGCCCAGACCATCTGCTCGCAATTCCCGGCGACCCGCGCTTTCATGATGTTGGTGGCCATCAGCATGCTCATTGGCGTCTGGCTCCTGCTCACCCGCACCCGCATCGGTCTGGTCATTCAGGCTGCGCTGACGCACCCCGAAACCGTGGAGACACTGGGTCACAACGTGCCGCGCGTGTTCATGCTGGTTTTTGGTGCGGGCACCGGCCTGGCGGGTCTGGCGGGCGTCATCGGTGGCAGCACCTTCGTCACCGAGCCCGCCATGGCCATGACCCTGGGGTCGCTGATTTTTGTGGTGGTGGTCGTTGGCGGGCTGGGTTCGCTCTCGGGTGCTTTCCTCGCGTCACTGATCATTGGCGTTGTGCAGACGTTTGCCGTCGCACTGGACCATTCGTTGATCGGACTGGTCCAGAGCCTGGGGATCACAGCGTCCGAAGCGCTGCAGAACAACAGCGTCATGCGACTGACCATTTCGCAGGTGGCTCCCATCCTGCCGTATCTGTTCCTTGTCCTGATCCTGATATTCCGGCCCAAGGGCCTGCTGGGTAACCGGGAGAGCTGAGTCCCATGCCAGCCCATACCCGTCACCCGATGTGTTCGCACGTCCCTCAAAGCGCTCAGGCTCCCCTTGTGAGTGCCCAGGTGGAAGGCTCATGATGCCCAAATCCCATTACGCATTCAAACCCTACAACGTCGCGCGCTGGATCATTTGGTCCCTGTTCGCTCTGGTGCTGCTGATGGCGCCGCAGGTGTTCTCCAGCAACCTGTCGGTGTCCATGCTGGCGCAGATGGGCATCGCCATCATCGCGTGCCTGTCCTACAACATCCTGCTGGGGCAGGGTGGCATGCTCAGCTTCGGTCATGCGGTGTACACCGGCCTGGGCTCGTATGTGGCCATCCACACCCTGCTCAAGGTCTCCGAAGGTGCAATGAATCTGCCGGTCAGCCTGATCCCGCTGGTCGGCGGCCTGGCCGGCATGTTCTTTGCCGTGCTTTTTGGTTATGTCACCACCAAGAAGTCGGGCACCACCTTCGCCATGATCACCCTGGGCATGGGCGAACTGGTGTTCGCCATGTCGCTGATGTTCTCGGAGTTCTTCGGCGGTGAAGCGGGCATCACCGCCGACCGCATGGCCGGTGAACCCTTCATGGGCATCACCTACGGTCCGAACATTCAGGTGTACTACCTCATCGCGGTCTACACCTTCGTCAGCGTGGCGCTGATGTTTGCCTTCACCCGCACGCCGCTGGGCCGCATCCTCAACGCCGTGCGCGACAACCCCGAGCGGGTCGAGTTCATTGGCTACAACACCCAGATCGTGCGCTACCTGGCGTTCGTCATTGCGGGCTTTTTTGCGGGTATCGCGGGTGGCCTGGCCGCCATCCAGTTTGAGATCGTGACCGCCGAGGTGGTGGGGCCGGTCCGATCCGGCGGTTATTTGCTGTTCACTTTCCTCGGGGGCGCCACCTTCTTCTTCGGTCCCATCATCGGCGGTGTGTTGATGGTGCTCGCCTTTGTGCTGTTCTCGGAAATCACCAAGGCGTGGCTGCTGTACCTCGGTCTGATCTTCCTGTTCATGGTGATGTACGCGCCCGGTGGCATCGCCAGCCTGATCATGATGAACCTCCGAGTGGCGGCGTTTGGCCGGTTGCGTGAGCTGTGGGTGAGCTACCTGGGGCTGGGCGTCACCGGTCTGGTGGTGTTCACCGGTGCGGGTGCGTTGATCGAGATGGTCTACCACCTGCAGCTGAGCACCGCCATGGGCGATACCGTGCAATTCCTGGGTGCGACACTGAACGCCCGTTCCCCTGACAGCTGGTTCGGCGGGGTGTTCATATTGCTCACCGGTCTGGGCCTGTTCGAATTGGCGCGGCGCCACTTCAGGCTGCAGTGGGCCGAGATCCAGACCGACATTGAAAAAGAAATCAAGCGCCGGGAAACGCAATGAGCAGCAGCAAACCCACAGCGGTGCGTCCGCACGATGCCACCATGAGCCATGTGCACGCGGGTGGCCATGCCCTGGAACTGCGCCAGTTGCGCAAGAGTTTCGGCAAGACCGACATCATCCGCGGTGTGGATTTGGCGGTGCGGGCCGGAGAGCGGGTGGCCATCATCGGACCCAATGGCGCCGGCAAGTCCACCCTGTTCAACTTGATCTCCGGGCGTTTTCCACCCACCAGCGGCGAAATCCTGCTCGGTGGTGTGCGCATCGACGGCAAAAAGCCTTTCGAGATCAACCGACTGGGCCTCTCGCGCAGTTTCCAGATCACCAACATCTTTCCCAAGCTCAGCGTGTTCGAGAACCTGCGCTGCGGGGTGCTGTGGAGCCTGGGCTACAAATACACGCTGTTTCGCTTCCTGGCCGATCTGCGCGATGCCAACGACCGCGCCGAAGAGTTGATGCGCATGATCCGCCTGGACAAAAAGCGCGACACCCTGGCCATGAACCTGACCTATGCCGAGCAGCGCGCACTGGAAATCGGCATCACCATTGCCGGCGGTGCGCAGGTCATCCTGCTGGATGAACCCACGGCGGGCATGAGCAAAAGCGAGACCAGTCGCTTCATTGACCTCATCCGTGAGGTGACGGTGGGCAAGACCTTGCTGACGGTGGAGCACGACATGGGGGTGGTGTTTGGCCTGGCCGATAAGATCGCGGTGGTGGTCTATGGCGAGGTGATCGCCTTTGACACGCCCGATGCGGTGCGCGCCAATGCCAAGGTGCAGGAAGCCTACCTGGGGTCGGTGCTGGCAGACGAACAGGCCGCCACGGCCGGTCATTGAAGCAGGAGGCCTGCATGCTGAAAGTTGAGAACCTGCACGCCTACTACGGCAAGAGCCATGTGCTGCATGGCGTGAGTTTCGAGGTCGGGCAAGGCGAAATCGTGGCCTTGCTCGGTCGCAACGGTTCTGGCCGTTCGACCACTGCCAAGGCCATCATGGGTCTGGTCGACTGTGAAGGCCACATCGACTGGAAAGGGCGCGCCATCAGGGGGTGCAAGCCGTTTGAAATTGCGCACCTCGGGCTGGGCTATGTGCCGGAGAACCGCGACATCTTCCCCAAGCTCACTGTGCACCAAAACCTGCTGCTGGGGCAAAAGGGCTCGGGCAAGGGCTCGCGCTGGAGCTTCGACGACATGTATGCGATGTTCCCTCGCTTGAAGGAGCGACAGCACACCGAAGCGGGCGTGCTCTCCGGCGGTGAGCAGCAGATGCTGACCTTGTGCCGCACGCTGATGGGCGACCCGGATCTCATCATCATTGACGAACCCACCGAGGGCCTGGCACCGAAGATCGTCGAACTGGTGGGCCAGTACCTGCAAAAACTCAAGACACGCGGCATCTCGGTCCTGCTCATCGAGCAGAAGCTGACGATTGCCATGGCCATTTCCGACCGCGCGCTGGTGATGGGCCACGGCAGCGTGGTGTTTGAGGGTACGCCCGAGAGCCTGCGTGCCGACCCCTACACCCGCAAGGAGTGGCTGGAGGTTTGAATGTTTGCCGGCGGCGCCTGTGGCGTCACCGCCACCGGGTGAGGGCGATGGCACCGGTGTCACAAAGCCTTTTCCGTCGCCTCGCCGGCCAAGCCCTTGCGCCCCTGACTCCTTTGCGACGAGGAGTCGTTGCAGCGCCTCACAATTTTTCTAAAATCGAACGACCGTTCGTTTTTCGGTTTCTTCGAACCCTACACAGGAGTATCCATGACCGCTGAGTACCAAGTCCACGGCGACGTGGCCGTCATCACGCTGAACAACCCGCCGGTCAATGGTCTGGGTCTGTCCACCCGCCAGGCCATCACCGAGGGTCTTGACAAGGCCGACAAGGACCCGTCCGTCAAGGCGGTCGTGCTCACCGGCGCGGGCAAGGCTTTCTCGGGCGGGGCGGACATCCGCGAGTTTGGTTCGCCCAAGGCGATGCAGGAGCCCAATTTGCTGAGCGTGATCAACCGGGTTGAAAACGCGACCAAGCCGGTCATCGCGGCCGTGCACAGCGTGTGCATGGGTGGCGGCCTGGAACTGGCCCTGGGCTGCCACTACCGCATCGCTGCCCCTGGTTGCAACGTGGCCCTGCCGGAGGTCAAGCTGGGTTTGATCCCCGGCGCCGGTGGCACGCAGCGCCTGCCGCGCGTGCTGGGCGTCGAGGCCGCGCTGAACATGATCGTCAGCGGCGAGCCGGTCAAGAGCGAGATGCTGGCCCAGCTGCCCGGCCAGAAGCTGTTCGACAAGATGGCCGCATCGCCCGAATCGCTCGCGCAAGAAGCGCTGGCCTTCGCCCGCGAAATGGCCGCCCGGCATGCCGATGGCTCGGCCCTGCCGCTGGTGCGCCACCTGCCGTGCAAGCACAAGAACGGCGACGCCTACTTCCAGTTCGCGCGCAACATGGTCAAGGGCATGAGCAAGAACTTCCCGGCGCCCGCCAAGTGCGTGGATGCCGTGGAGGCCGCCACCAAAAAGAAGTTCGCCGATGGCATGGCCTTTGAGCGCGAGATCTTCATCAACCTGATGTGGACGGCCGAGAGCCGCTCGCTGCGCCACCTGTTCACCGCCGAACGCGCAGCCAGCAAGATCCCGGACGTGCCGGAAGACACGCCCAGGCGCGACATCAAAAAGGTTGCCGTCATCGGCGCCGGCACCATGGGCGGTGGCATCAGCATGAACTTCCTCAATGCCGGCATCCCGGTGACCATCCTGGAAATGAAGCAGGAGGCACTGGACCGCGGCGTCGGCGTCATGCGTGGCAACTACGAAGCCCAGGTCAAGAAAGGCAAGCTCAAGCAGGACAAGCTGGACCAGCGCATGGCGCTGCTGAGCACGACGCTGAAGTACGAAGAGATCGCCGACGCCGACCTGGTGATCGAGGCGGTGTTCGAGGACATAGGCGTCAAGGAAACCGTGTTCAAGAAGCTTGACGAGGTGATGAAGCCGGGCGCGATCCTGGCCTCCAACACTTCCACGCTGGACGTCAACAAGATCGCCAGTTTCACCCAGCGCCCGCAGGACGTGGTGGGCCTGCACTTCTTCAGCCCGGCCAACGTGATGAAGCTGCTGGAAGTGGTGCGCGGCGACGCCACCGCCAAGGATGTGATGGCCACGGTGATGAGCATCGCCAAGAAGATCAAGAAGGTCGCTGTCGTCTCTGGCGTGTGCGACGGCTTCATCGGCAACCGCATGATCGAGCAGTACGGCCGCCAGGGCGGCTTCCTGCTCGACGAAGGCTGCACCCCGGAGCAGGTGGACAAAGCGATCGAGAAGTTCGGTTTTGCCATGGGCCCGTTCCGCATGGGGGATCTGGCCGGTAACGACATCGGCTGGGCCATCCGCAAGCGCCGCTATGTCGAGAAGCCGGACATGAAGTACAGCAAGACCGCCGACCTGCTGTGCGAGAAGGGCCGCTTTGGCCAGAAGGTGGGCAAGGGCTGGTACGACTATGTGCCGGGCAAGCGCGACGCCATTCCCAACGCCGAGGTGGTGCAGATGCTGGAGGAGCACCGCAAGGCCCTGGGCATCACCCCGCGCAAGATTTCCGACGAGGAAATCGTCCAGCGCCTGGTGTTCAGCCTGGTCAATGAAGCCGCGCACATCCTGGAAGAGGGCATCGCCAACAAGGCCAGCGACATCGACGTGGTCTACATCTTTGGCTATGGCTTCCCGGTGCACCGTGGCGGCCCGCTGAACTATGCCAACGAGGTCGGTTTGTTCAACGTGGTCGAGGCCATGAAGCGCTTTGCGAAGAACCCGCTGGACGACGCGAAGTTCTGGGCGCCGGCACCGCTGCTGGCCCGCCTGGCCGCCGAAGGCAAAACGTTTTGATGAGCCCCCTTGCGCCGCCTCGCGTCTTCCCCCCGGAGGGGGGACGCTCCCGGTGGCCCGGCAAAGCCGGTTCCACGGAAGCCCTGGACGGTGCAGCTTCGCTCAACCCCCATTTTTTCAGGACACCATCATGACCAACGCCGTCATCGTTTCCACCGCCCGCACCCCCCTGACCAAGAGCTGGAAGGGAGCCTTCAACATGACCCACGGGGCCACCCTCGGTGGCCACGCGGTGCAGCACGCCGTGCAGCGCGCCGGCATCGACGCCGCTGAGGTCGAAGACGTGATCATGGGCTGCGCCAACCCCGAAGGTGCGACGGGTGCCAACATCGCGCGCCAGATTGCGCTCATGGCTGGTCTGCCGATTTCCGTCTCGGGACTGACCATCAACCGCTTCTGCTCGTCGGGCCTGCAGTCCATCGCCCTGGCCGCGCAGCGCATCGCTGCCGGCGAAGGCTCGGTCTATGTGGCCGGTGGCGTGGAGAGCATTTCCTGCGTGCAGCAGGAGATGAACCAGCACATGCTGATGGACCACTCGCTGGCCAAGAACAAGCCCGAGATTTACTGGAACATGCTGCAGACCGCCGAAAACGTGGCCAAGCGCTACAACATCGGCCGCGACGCGATGGACGAGTACGGCGCCGCCAGCCAGCAGAAGGCCACGGCCGCGCTGGAAGCCGGCCTGTTCAAGGCCGAGATCGCGCCCATCACCGTGACCGCCGGCGTGATCGACAAGGTCATGGGCATGGTGACCCGGCAGGTCACGGTCGAGAACGACGAAGGCATCCGCCCCGGCACCACCTTTGACAGCATCCACGGTCTGCGCTCGGCTCTCCCCGGTGGGCTGGTCTCCGCCGGCAACGCCAGCCAGTTCAGCGACGGCGCAGGCGCCTGCGTGGTGATGGACGAAACCCTGGCCGAGAAGCGCGGCCTGCAGCCGCTGGGCCGCTTCCTGGGCTTTGCCGTCGCCGGTTGCGAGCCCGACGAAATGGGCATCGGCCCGGTGTTCGCCGTGCCCAAGGTGCTCTCGCGCCTGGGCCTGAAGGTCAGCGACATCGACCTGTGGGAACTCAACGAAGCCTTTGCGGTGCAGGTGCTGTACTGCCGCGACAAGCTGGGCATCCCGGCCGACCGCCTGAACGTCAACGGCGGTGCCATCGCCGTCGGCCACCCTTACGGCGTGTCGGGCCAGCGCCTGACCGGTCATGCGCTGATCGAAGGCAAGCGCCGCGGCGCCAAGCGCGTCTGCGTGACCATGTGCATTGGCGGCGGCATGGGTGCCGCCGGCGTGTTCGAGGTGCTTTGAGGCCGCAAGCTGTCTGACGCGCGCAGGCCGGCCATGAAACCCTTGCGGATCGGGGCTGGCGCCGGTTACGCCGGCGACCGCATCGATCCGGCTGTGGACCTGGCCGAGCGCGGGCAGCTCGACGCCCTGGTGTTCGAGTGTCTGGCCGAGCGCACCATCGCGCTCGCCCAGTTGCGCCGCCACACCGATCCGCAGCAGGGCCACGACCCGCTGTTGGCCGCCCGGCTGCGTGCGGTGCTGCCGGTCTGTGTGGCCCGCGGCATTCCCATCATCACCAACATGGGCGCGGCCCACCCGCTGGCGGCCGGGCACGCCGCCCTGGCGGTGGCGCGCGAGCTGCAACTGCCCCGGCTGCGGGTGGCGGTGGTGCTGGGTGACGATGTGCTGGCCTGGGTGCGGCAGAACGACGCGCCCCTGCTCGACAGTGCCGATACCGTGCGCTCGATGGACGGGCGGCTGATTTCGGCCAACGCCTACCTGGGCGCCGATGCGCTGCTGCCCGCGCTGGCGGCCCAGCCCGATGTGCTCATCACCGGCCGTGTGGCCGACCCCTCGCTTTTCCTGGCGCCGCTGATGCACCACTTCGGCTGGGCGGCGAACGACTGGCCGCTGCTCGGCAAGGGCCTGGCCGTGGGCCATCTGCTCGAATGCGCGGCCCAGGTCAGCGGGGGTTACCTGGCCGACCCGGGGCGGCTGGACGTGCCCGACCTGCACCGCGTGGGCTTTCCGCTGGCCGAGGTGGCCGCCGACGGCAGCGCGGTGATCACCAAGCTGCCCGACACCGGCGGCCGTGTCGACCGGCTCAGCTGCACCGCGCAACTGCTGTACGAAGTGGAAGACCCCGGCGCCTACCTGCAGGCCGATGTGACCGGCGACTTTTCACCGGTCCGCTTCACCGAGCTGGGCGATGACCGTGTCAGCGTCCAGGGCGCCACCGGGACCGAACGGCCCGCGCAGCTCAAGGTCAGCCTGGGCTACACCGATGGCTTCATCGGCGAGGGCCAGATCTCTTACGCCGGCCCGGGCGCCCGCGAGCGCGGAGAACTCGCCCTCGACATCCTGCGCCATCGGCTGGCCGACGACCGTCTGCACCCCTCGCTGCGCGGCCTGGAGCAGCGGGCCGAGCTGATCGGTGTGAACGCCATGCACGGCCCGGCGCTGGGCAGCGACCGCGAGCCCTACGAGGTGCGGGTGCGCCTGGCGGTGCGCTGCGCCACCCGCGGGCAGGCCCAGCGGGTGGGGCAGGAGGTGGAGGCGCTCTACCTCAATGGCCCGGCGGCCGGCGGCGGCGTCACCCAGTCGGTGCGCGAGGTGGTGGCGGTCGCCTCGACCCTGATCCCGCGCGAGGCGGTGCAGACCCGGGTGGAACTGCTGGAGTGGACCTCATGACGACATCGCGCCGCATCCTGCGCGACATCGCGCTGGCGCGCTCCGGCGACAAGGGCAACCGCGCCACGCTCACCGTGATCGCGCTGGACCCGGCCGACTACCCGCGCATCGAACGCCTGCTGACCACGGAGCGGGTGCGGCAACACCTGGCCGGCGTGGTGCAGGGCGAGGTGCGGCGCTTTGCACTTGCGCGACTGCAGGCGGTGCACTTCGTGTTGCATGATGCCCTGGCTGGCGGAGTCACCCGCTCGCTGGCGCTGGACGCTCACGGCAAGACACTCAGCGCCGCGTTGCTCGATTTACCCCTGGACGACTGAGCCTTTCACCCAAGCCATAGGAGACACCCGATGAACCTGCTGACCCGCACCCTGAGCCTGGCCGCCGCCGCGCTGGCCTGTACCGCCGCCCTGGCGCAAAGCTATCCGGACAAGCCGATCAAGGCCGTGGTGCCCTTTGCCGCCGGCAGCGCCACCGACCAGATCGGCCGCGCCTTCGCGCAGAAGATGCAGGAAGCCCTGGGCCAGCCCATCGTGATCGACAACAAGCCGGGTGTGAACGGCATGCTGGGCGCCGACGCGGTGGCCAAGGCCGCGCCGGACGGCTACACCATCCTCATCGGCACCAACAGCACCAACGCGGCGCTCAAGAGCCTGATGAAGCAGCTGCCCTACGACCAGGACAAGGCCTTTGCACCGGTGGCCTACATGGGCTCGGTGCCGCTGATCATCGCGGTGCACCCCGACGTGCCGGCCAAGACCCTCAAGGAGCTGGTGGACCTGGCCAAGGCCAAGCCCGGCGCCATCAACTTCGCCAGCGCCAGCACCTCGCAGCTGGTGTCCACCGAAATGCTGGCCGGCATGGCCGGCATCAAGCTCACCAACGTGCCCTACAAGAGCGGCCCCGCGGCCATGACCGACCTGATCGGCGGCGTGGTGCAGATGTTCAGCGCCGACTTCGCGGTGATGCTGCCGCAGGTCAAGGCCGGCAAGGTGCGCGGCCTGGCCGTCACCTCCACCCAGCGCTCGCCCGCCGTGCCCGAGCTGCCCACGGTCAACGAAGCGCTGGGCATCAAGGACTACGAACTGATCGCCTATTTCGCCGTGTTCGCCCCCGCCGGCACACCACCCGATGTGATCGCCAGGCTCAACAAGGCGGTCAATGCCGCGGCCAACAGCAAGGAAGTGCAGGACAAGTTCGCCGGCATCGGCTTCGCGGTGGAGCCCGGCACACCCGAAGACCTGGCCAAACGCAGCGTGGCCGAAACCGCCAAGTGGGCCAAGGCCATCCGTGACGCCAGGATCGAACCGCAATAAGCCGCCCACTTCATCGCTCTGACCGACCATGAGCCTGCGCCCGACCATCGATTTCCTGCTCCACGACTGGCTGTCGGTTGACGAGCTCAGCCAGCGCGCGCGCTTTGCCGACCACAGCCGCGACACCTTCGCGGCCGTGCTCGACACCTGCGAGCGCATCGCCCGCGAAAAGTACGCGCCCTTCAACCGGCTGGTGGACACCCAGGAGCCGCACTTCGACGGTGAAAAGGTGATCCTGCCGCAGGCCACCCACGACGCGCAGAAGGCCTACGCCGACAGTGGCATGCTCAGCGCCGCGCAGGACTACGCGATCGGCGGCATGCAGCTGCCCTACACGGTCGAGGCCGCGGCCAACGCCTTCTTCGCCATGGCCTCGGTATCCATCGGCAGCGGCATGCTGACCACCGGCAACGCCAACCTGCTCATGGCCCACGGCAGCGAGGCGCAGAAGCGGGTCTTTGCGCTCAACGAGTTCAACGGCCGCTGGTCGGGCACCATGTGCCTGTCCGAGCCGCAGGCCGGATCGAGCCTGAGCGATGTGGCCACCCGCGCCGTGCCCGACGGGGCCGGTTTCGAAGCCGACCCGCTGGGCCCGCGCTACCGCCTCAAGGGCAACAAGATGTGGATCTCGGCCGGCGAACACGAGCTGACCGAGAACATCATCCACCTGGTGCTGGCCAAGATCCCCGGGCCGGACGGCAAGCCGGTGCCGGGCACCCGTGGCATCTCGCTGTTCATCGTGCCCAAGCATCTGGTGGACAGCGACGGCCAGCTGACGGGCGAGCGCAACGACGTGGCACTGGCCGGCCTGAACCACAAGTGCGGCTGGCGCGGCACCACCAACACGCTGCTGAACTTTGGCGAGGGCAAGTACCCCGTTCGTGGAGACGCTGGCGCCATCGGTTACCTCGTCGGCCAGCCCGGCAAGGGCCTGCAGTGCATGTTCCACATGATGAACGAGGCCCGCATCGGTGTCGGCATGGCGGCCACCATGCTGGGCATGGCGGGCTACCACGCCAGCCTGGACTATGCAAAGAACCGGCCGCAGGGCCGGCCGGTGACATCGGGCGGAAAAGACGCCGCGGCGCCGCAGGTCCGCATCATCGAACACGCCGACGTCAAGCGCATGCTGCTGGCGCAGAAGAGCTATGCCGAAGGCGCGCTTGCGCTCGAACTCTACTGCGCCCGCCTGGTGGACGAGCAGCACACCGGTGCCCCCGAGGCGGCCGACGACGCCCGCCTGCTGCTGGAGGTGCTGACCCCGATCGCCAAAAGCTGGCCCAGCGAGTGGTGCCTGGAAGCCAATTCGCTGGCCATCCAGGTGCACGGTGGCTACGGGTACACCCGCGACTTCCCGGTGGAGCAGTACTGGCGCGACAACCGCCTGAACATGATCCACGAGGGCACGCACGGCATCCAGGCCATGGACCTGCTGGGCCGCAAGGTGCTGATGGAAAACGGCAAGGGCCTGCAGCTGCTGGCCGGCCGCATCAACGCCACCATCGAACGCGCCATCCAGGTGCCCGAGCTGGCCGCCCATGCCAACGCCCTGGGCAAGGCCCTGCAGGACGTGGGCGCCGCCACCAAGGCCGCCTGGGCCACGGCCAACCCGAGCGAAGCCCTGGCCAATGCCGTGCCCTACCTGCAGGCCTTCGGCCACACGGTGCTGGCCTGGATCTGGCTCGACGTCGCCCTGGCCGCGCACGCATCGGCCGAGAGCAGCGCCCGCACCGGCCGCCTGGCCGCGGCGCGCTTTTTCTTTCATTACGAACTGCCCAGGATCGGTGCCTGGCTGCAGGTGGTGCGCACGCGCGACCTGACCTGTGCCGACCTGGCCGAAGACGCTTTCTGACCATTGAACAGCACAGGAGACACCCCATGACCCGAACGATCCAGCAACTGTTCGACCTCAAGGGCAAGACCGCCCTCATCACCGGCGGCTCGCGCGGCCTGGGCCTGCAGATGGCCCATGCGCTGGGCGAAGCGGGCGCGCGGGTGGTCATCAGCTCGCGCAAGGCGTCCGACCTGGAGGAAGCCACCGCCGAACTGCAGGCCGCCAACATCGACGCGCGCTGGATCGCCGCCGACGGCCAGCACGAGGAAGACATCCGCCGCCTGGTCAGCGAAACCCTGCAACGGGTGGGCGATGTGGACATCCTGGTCAACAACGCCGGCGCCGCCTGGGGTGCCCCGGCCGAGGACCATCCGCTCGAAGCCTGGGACAAGGTGATGAACCTCAACGTGCGCAGCTACTTCCTGCTCAGCCAGCTGATCGCCAAGGGCAGCATGATCCCGCGCCAGCGCGGCAGCATCATCAACACCGCGTCCATCGCCGGCCTGGGTGGCAATCCGAGCGGCATGAAGACGATCGCCTACAACACATCCAAAGGCGCGGTCATCAACTTCACCCGGGCGCTGGCGGCCGAGTGGGGCGCCCACGGCATCCGCGTCAACGCCATCTGCCCGGGCTTCTTCCCGAGCAAGATGACGCAGGGCACGCTCAAGGCCATGGGCGAGGAAAAGCTGGCCGCCCACGCGCCGCTGGGCCGCCTGGGCGACGACGAAGACCTCAAGGGCATCACCGTGCTGTATGCCTCCGACGCCGGCAAGCACATCACCGGCCAGTGGCTGGCCGTTGATGGTGGTGTCAGCGTGATCACGGGGGGGTGAACGAGGCCGTCTTCCTTGAGCACACACCCATCCGTTCGGGCTGAGCCTGTCGAAGCCTTCACACCATCATGGCAGGAGCCCTTCGACAAGCTCAGGGCGAACGGATCAGTTTCATCGTTCATGAAATTCCAGGTCCACATTCCCTTCGTTGAACTCTTGGGCTTCGAGCTTGAGCGGTTCGAAGGTGGCGAAGCCACCATCACCTTCAATCCCAAGCCCGAGCACCAGAACTCGTTCAACGTGCTGCACGGCGGCGCCAGCATGACCCTGCTGGACGTGGTCATGGCGCACGCCGCGCGCTCGGTGGAGCCGGCCATGGGCTGTGTGACCATCGAAATGAAGACCAGCTTCATGCGCCCGGCCAAGGGCGTGCTCACCGCCCACGGCCTGCTGCTGCACCGCACCGCCACCCTGGCCTTCACCGAAGGCCGCATCGTCGATGCAGAGGGCAAGCTCTGCGCCCACGCCACCGGCACCTTCAAGTTCGTGCCGCGCCTGCCGGTGGGCAAGGGCACGAACGCGCTCAACACCCTCAAGACCGATTGATGACTGCTTCCGCAACCCCTGTGGCCTTCGTCACCGGCGCCGCCCGCGGCATCGGTCTGGCCATTGCGCGCTGGTTCTTTCAGCACGGGCACCGCGTCGCGGTGATCGACAACGACGCCAGCACCCTGACCGCCACCGAAGCCACGCTGCGCGCCGGGCTGGGCACCCGGGCGGGCGACCTGCTGGTCATCCACGGCGATGTGTCCGATCCGGCGCAGGTGGCCGCCGCGGTGCAGCGCATTGAACAGACCTTTGGCCGGCTCGATGCCCTGGTCAACAACGCGGGAGTGGCCACCTTCAAGCCCATCGCGGACACCACCTTTGACGACTGGCGCTGGGTGATGGCGACCAACCTGGACGGCCCCTTCCTGTGTGTGCAGGCCTGCGCACCGCTCATGCTGCGCAGCGGCGGCGGCGCGGTGGTCAACATCGCGTCCATCTCGGGCCTGCGCGCCAGCACGCTGCGGGTGGCCTACGGCACGTCCAAAGCCGCGCTGATCCACCTGACCAAACAGCAGGCGGTGGAGTACGGCAACGCCGGCATCCGCGTCAACGCCATCGCCCCCGGCCCGGTGGAAACCGAGATGGCCAGGAAGGTGCACACCCCCGCCATCCGTGCCGACTACCACGACACCATCCCGCTGGCCCGCTACGGCAGCCTCGAAGAGATCGCCAACGCGGTCGGCTTCCTGTGCAGCCCGCAGGCCGGTTACATCAACGGCCAGGTGCTGGCGGTCGATGGCGGCTTCGACGCCGCCGGTGTCGGCCTGCCCACGCTGCGCAAAACCTCAAACTGAACGTCCAAGGAGACACCCCATGCCGGCCAACCGCCAGATCCTGCTCGACAACCGCCCGCAAGGCGAAGCCACCGTCAGCAACTTCAAACTCGTCACCACCGATACCCCGGCGCTGACCGACGGTCAGGTTCTGGTGCGCCACCACTACCTGAGCCTGGACCCCTACATGCGCGGCCGCATGAACGACAGCAAGAGCTACGCCGCCAGCCAGCCGCTGGGCGCGGTCATGATCGGCGGCACCGTGGGCGAGGTGATCGAATCGAAACACCCCAGGTACCAGGCCGGCGACCAGGTGGTCGGCATGGGTGGCTGGCAGGAATACAGCGTGGTCGACGCCAACCAGCCCGGCGCCCTGCGCAAGGTGGACACCACCCACGTGCCGCTGTCCTACTACCTGGGCGCGGTCGGCATGCCGGGTGTGACCGCCTGGTACGGCCTGGTGCGCATCATCGAGCCCAAGGCCGGTGAAACCATGGTCATCAGCGCCGCCACCGGCGCCGTGGGCAGCGCGTTTGCCGCCCTGGCCAAGGCGCGCGGCTGCCGCGTGGTGGGCATTGCCGGCGGGCCGGACAAGTGTGAATACGCCGTCAAGGAACTGGGCTACGACGCGTGCATCGATTACAAGCTGCACAAGGACATGTACAGCCTGGCCAAGGCGCTCAAGGAAGCCTGCCCCAACGGCATCGACGGCTACTTCGAGAACGTCGGCGGCATGATTTTTGACGCCGTGCTGCTGCGCATGAACGCCTTCGGCCGGATCGCCGTCTGCGGCATGATCGCGGGCTACGACGGCCAGCCGCTGCCGCTGGCCAACCCGGCGCTGATCCTGATCAACCGCCTGAAGGTGCAGGGCTTCATCGTCAGCGAGCACATGGAAGACTGGCCGCAGGCGCTGACCGAGCTGGGTACGCTGGTGGCGCAGGGCAGGCTGCGCCCGCGCGAGACCATTGCCCAGGGCATCGAGAACGCCCCCGAAGCCTTCATGGGCCTGCTGCGCGGCAAGAACTTCGGCAAACAGCTGGTCAAGCTGATCTGAGCAACCGGGGGCGCACGGCCATGCACACACCCATCCTGCACCACTACCCGTCGTCCCCGTTTGCCGAGAAGGCCCGGCTCATGCTGGGCTTCAAGGGCCTGGCCTGGCAGAGCGTGCACATCCCCATGGTCATGCCCAAGCCCGACGTGGTGGCGCTGACCGGTGGCTACCGCCGCACACCGCTGCTGCAGATCGGGGCCGACGTGTATTGCGACACCGCGCTGATCGCCACGGTGCTCGAACACCTCCAGCCCGAACCCGCCCTTTTTCCGGATCACCTCAAGGGCATCGCTCGCATCGTCGCGCAGTGGGCCGACAGCGAGCTGTTCTGGGCCGCCATGGGCTACACGCTCAGCCCCAGGGGTGCGGCGGCCATGTTTGCGAACCAGCCGCCCGAAGCGGCCCAGACTTTTGCCGCCGACCGCGGCGCCATGAGCGCCGGCATGACGCGCCTGCGCCCCGGCGACGCCACCAGCGCTTACCGCAGCCAGCTGCGCCGCCTGGCGCACATGCTGCACACGCAGCCCTTTCTGCTGGGCGACGCACCGTGCATCGCCGACTTTGCGGCCTACCACCCGCTGTGGTTCACCCGTACCGTGGTGCCGTCCATGGCCGGCATCCTCGACGCCACGCCCGGCGTGCTGGCCTGGATGGACCGCATGGCTGCCTACGGCCACGGCCAGCCTTCAAAGCTCACGTCCACCGAAGCCATCGCCATCGCCGCCGCTGCCGAGCCGGCGCCCTTGCCCCAAGAGGCCTTCCAGGACGACCATGGCATCGCCCTGGGCAGCCGCGTGACCGTGGCGGCGCAGAGCTTTGGCACCGAGACGACCGAGGGCACGCTGGTGGCCGCCACCCGCACCCACGTCACCCTCGCCCGCACCGACGAGCGGGCAGGGAGTCTGCACGTGCATTTCCCCCGCATCGGATACGTGCTCAAGGAAGTGAAAGTTTGACCGTCACACCTGTTGTCCCCTGCAGCGGGGGGATTGAGTGGCGCTGCCTGCCGTTTGCCGCCCTCGGCACCGACACCCTCTACCGCCTGCTGCGCCTGCGCAGCGAGGTGTTTGTGGTGGAGCAGAACTGCGTTTTCCTCGACCTGGACGGGCTCGACCCGCAATGCCTGCATGTGCTCGGCGAAGTCGTCGACGGTACCGGCACACGGCACCTGCGCGCCAGCACCCGCCTGGTGCCGCCCGGCGTGGCCTTTGCCGAGGCCAGCATCGGCCGCGTGGTCACCGCGCCGGCTGCGCGCGGCACCGGCATCGGCCATGTGCTGATGGCCGAATCGGTGCGCCTGCTGGAACAGCTCTGGGGCCCGCAGCCCATCCGCATCGGTGCGCAGGCGCACCTGGAACGTTTCTACAACCGGCACGGTTTCGTGTCGGACCACAAGCCCTATATCGAAGACGGCATTCCGCATCTGGAGATGATCCGCCGCTGAATCACAACACAGGAGACAAGACGTGATTTCCGACTTCCAAGGCAAGACCGCGGTGCTCACCGGTGCCGGCTCCGGCTTCGGCCTCGAATGCGCCCGCATCGGCGCGAAGCTGGGCATGAACCTGGTGCTGGTGGATGTGCAGCCCGACGCGCTCGACAAGGCCCGGGCCGAACTGGAAGCGGCCGGCGCCCCCGTGCTGGCCCGCCGGGTGGACGTGTCCAGCGCCGAACAGATGGAGGCCCTGGCCCTGGCCGTGCAGCAGCGCTTTGGCGCGCCGCACGTCGTCTTCAACAACGCTGGCGTCGCCTCCGGTGGCCTGGTGTGGGAGAACTCGGTCAAAGACTGGGAATGGGTGCTTGGGGTCAACCTCTGGGGCGTCATCCACGGCGTGCGCCTGTTCACCCCCCTGATGCTGGCCGCCGCCAAGGCCGACCCTGGCTACCGCGGCCACATCGTCAACACGGCCAGCATGGCCGGCCTGCTGACCCCGCCCAACATGGGCATCTACAACGTCAGCAAACACGCCGTCGTCAGCCTCACCGAAACGCTCTACCAGGACCTGAAGCTGGTCACCGACCAGGTGAGCGCCAGCGTGCTCTGTCCGTACTTCGTGCCCACCGGCATCAGCCAGAGCCACCGCAACAAGCCCGCCGAGCTGGCCGGCGAAAAGCCCACGCAAAGCCAGCTGATCGGCCAGGCCATGAGCGACAAGGCCGTCAGCTCCGGCAAGATTTCTGCCGCCCAGGTGGCCGAGATGGTGTTCCACGCCGTGCGGCACGACCAGTTCTACATCTACAGCCACCCCAAGGCCCTGGGCAACGCGCGAAGCCGGTTCGACGCCATCGTGGCCGGCACCAACCCGCCCGACCCGTTCGCCGAGCGACCGGAGATTGGCGAAGGCCTGCGCCGGGCGCTGCGCGCGGGCTGAGCACGGCAGGCTGCGCCGGTACAGCGCTGCGGCAGACATCCAGCGGCAGCTGTCAGGCTGATTGCCGAACGCAAGGTCATCAGCATGGCCGGGCGCCAACGGCCCAGTAAAAGCGACCTTTGCCCGCGCGTTTCTGCCCCGCGAGGCGGCCTGTCCGGTGTTTGTGAATGCCGACCTGATCGCCGCCGGGCTTGCCCCGTTTGCGCCGGAAACTGCTGCGGTGCAGGCGGGGCGGCTGATGCTGGAAGAACTCGACCGGCACTTTCAGGCGCAGAACAGCTTCGCTTTTGAAACCACGCTGTCCGGCAGGGCCTATCTGCGCCACATCCGGCGTTGGCAACAGGCCGGCTACCGGGTCGAACTGATCTTTCTGCAGCTCAACCACGCCGACCAGGCGGTGGCCCGTGTGCAGCAGCGTGTTCGGCAAGGCGGACACGACATTCCAGCCGATGTGATTCGCCGACGGTTTGCCGCTGGGCTGGACAACTTCCATCGTCTGTATGCGCCGGCAGTAGATGCTTGGGTGCTGTACAACAACGCGGGTGAAACACCGGTACTGCTGGACTGGAGCGAACGATGAACAGCAAGAGCATTGAACAGGCGAACAACGCCGATCTGCGCGGATCTTGGCAAGCCATTCAAAGAGCCGCGCAGCGGGCCCGCGAACTGGCGGCACAAACCGGCACCGAACTGATCGTCAGCCGTGGCGGCGTGATGGAGCGCATCCGTCCGCAGCCAGCGCAACCTCACCGGCTGGCGCAGGAGCCCGAGGCTGGCTACAGCAACAAGGGCTGAATTGGGCACCTCGGGCCACACGCTGTTCCCCACCGCCATCGGCACCTGCGGCATGGCCTGGGGGCCAGCGGGGATCACGGCGGTGCAGCTGCCCGAGCAGGACCCGGACGCCACCCGAGCCCGGCTGCTGAAGCACGCTGGCCCCAGCGACGCGGTGGACGAACCGCCCGACGCGATCCGCGCCGCCATCACCGGCGTCCAGGCTTTGCTCAACGGTGAACCCCGGCAGCTGCTCGAACTGGAACTCGACACGGGGCGCCTCACGCCGTTCCAGCGCCGCGCCTATGCCGTCGCCCGAGCCATCCCGCCCGGCCAGACGCGCAGCTACGGCGAGGTGGCCGCCGAGCTGGGCGACCCCGGGCTGGCCCGCGCCGTCGGCCAGGCCATGGGCGCCAACCCCTTCGCCCCCGTCGTGCCCTGCCACCGCGTGCTGGCCGCCGGCCACCAGCCCGGAGGCTTTTCCGCCCGCGGCGGGGCGCTGACCAAGCTGCGCATGCTCGCCATCGAAGGCGCCGTCCCAGGCGGGACACCCGACCTGTTCGGCGGTCTGTGAACATGCGGGCGGCTTTGACGCCGCCACCGGTGAACCACAACGAAGGAGACACCCATGAACGACCACGCCCCATACCACGCCCACGTTCGCGCCAGCTTCACCCGCATGGAAGACAGCACCCGGGAAGACTGGCAACTCATCGTCCCCGAAGCCATGAAGATGGCCAAGGCGCTGCCCGACCGCATCCTCGACCACCTGCGCCTGCTCGATGGTGACTTCGGCGGCTTCCCGGTGGACCGGCTGACCCATTCCCGCCAGACCGCCACGCTGGCGCTGAAAGATGGGCGGGACGAGGAATACGTGGTCTGCGCGCTGCTGCACGACATTGGCGACACGCTGGGCAGCTTCAACCACCCCGACATCGCCGCCGCCATCCTCAAACCCTTCGTCAGCGACGAGAACCTCTGGATGGTGCAACACCACGGCGTGTTCCAGGGCTACAACTTCTTCCACCACATCGGGCTGGACCGCCACATGCGCGACCTGTTCAAGGCACACCCCTGCTACGAGCGCACGGCCGAATTCGTCGCGCTGTACGACAACCGGGCCTTCGACCCCGCGCAACCCGCCGAGCCGCTGGAAACCTTCGCGCCCATGCTGCGGCGCCTCATGGCCTCGCCGCGCAACAGCATCTACAAGGCCGCCATGGAGCCGGAACCCAAGGCGCAGTGAACACCACCGGCGCGCCGCAGCGCGTTCAGGTGGCTGGTGGCGCCTCGCCAGCCGCCAAGCCCTCCGCCAGCGCACGCGCCGACAGCGGCGCGCAGCCCTCGGCCTTGTTGCTGATGGTCACGTAGGCGTTCTGCCCCGCGCCCGTCACCCCGCGCACCGTGCGCACGATCAGCGCGCGCGTTTCGGCGTCCACATCGTGGATGCGATCGTAGGGTTCGTAGGAGCGTTGCGCGTCCTCGTAGCCGTAGGCGCCATGCAGCGGGTTCAGGTTCCAGCGGCAGACCAGCGGCCCGGGCCAGAGCGCGCGCAGCAGCGGCAGCTGCTCGGCCATGCGCGGCATCTTGGCGTGCAGACCCAGGCAGTAGGTGGCGCCGGTTTCCTTGAGCACCGCCGCCAGCTGCGGCGCGATGATGGGCGAAAGCCACTGCGGGTCGCGCACCTCCACCGCCACCACGCCGTCGGGCGTGGCGCTGCGCACATCGGGCAGCGCCCGCAGCAGGGCGCGCAGCCGCTCCAGCAACAGCGGCAGGCGCTGCAAGTGTGAAAACGGCAGCGGGCTGAGCTGGAACACCAGCGCGCCCACCTTGTCGCCCAGCCCCGCCAACGCGGGGACGATAAATTCCTGCGTGGCCAGCACCGGGTCGAGAAACGCCGTGTTGGGCTGGCGGCCCTGGCCCTGTTCACCGCGCACCAGCGCGTCCGTCACCAGCGCCGGCGCCTTCACCACGAAGCGAAAGTCGTCGGGCACCTGGCCCGCATAGCGCGCGTACTGCCCCTCGGTCAGCGGGCGGTAGA
>Ga0075157_10000443_pt1 | contig 33458 bp, 45 predicted proteins | sample JI81BgreenDNA_FD_70967 | JGI IMG/M metagenome (GOLD analysis project Ga0075157, IMG submission 70967) | Wastewater effluent complex algal communities from Wisconsin, to seasonally profile nutrient transformation and Carbon sequestration -... | ecosystem: Engineered > WWTP > Effluent > Algae...
AAAATAGAAGCCGGTATTGAGCACTTCAAAATCGATGCGATCGAAGTAACGATTTACTTTGAAAACCTGGTTGTATCGGAATGCACCGCGGTTGAGCCCTACACGAGCCAAGCCGTTTTCTGCATAACTCCAATAAATGAACTCCTGTCCCAATTGGTCCTTCTTCAACAGCAAATAAGTCTTGCCATCGGTGGTGTCCTGGTAAACCGTCATCATTCCCTTGAAAGCAACGGTATTTTTGGTTTTAGAAGCGATGCTGGCTTTTTTTCCACCTTGTTCAGCCGGTTTTTGCGCTGAAGCAGCAGGCTTTTCCGGTTCTTTCTTCTTTTTACGGAATTGTGCCTCGGCCGAATGCGAACTCAACGTCCAGCCTAAAACAAGACTTGCGAGCAATAATTTTTTCATCATAAACGGTTAGTGATTATCAAATATACCCGACACCTGGCTGTGTGGGCTGCTAAATTTCGTTAAGCTTCTTCTAGCTGTTCGAGCGCCAAACAAACCGAACGGTAGATACGGTTTTCCATTTGCGCAATTTCCGCCTTCTCAAAACGCGTTCCGGTAATACCTTCAAACAGCTCGATGTAACGCGCGCTGATGGTTTCGAGCCAGGCATCACTCATCTCTGGAATGTGCTGTCCCTCTTTGCCTTGGAAGCCATTGTCAATCAACCACTGGCGAACAAACTCTTTCGACAGCTGCTTTTGCTGATCACCGGCTGCCTGACGCTCCTCGTAACCGGCTGCGTAAAAATAACGCGAAGAATCGGGCGTATGCACCTCGTCGATGAGTACCACACGCCCATCGTGCAAGCCAAATTCGTATTTCGTATCTACTAAAATCAGCCCTTTAGAGGCGGCCATCTCAGTTCCGCGTTGAAACAGGGCACGTGTATAGGCCTCGAGCTGCACATAGTGCACTTCACTTACCAAGCCACGTGCAAGGATTTCCTCGCGGGTAATGTCTTCATCGTGTCCTTCGTGCGCTTTGGTACTGGGCGTAATGATGGGCTCGGGCAAGCGGTCGTTTTCACGCAAACCATCGGGCAAGGGAACACCACAAAGCATGCGTTTGCCCGCCTTGTATTCGCGCCAGGCATGTCCTGCCAAGTAACCCCGAATCACCATTTCAACCGGAAAAGGCTGCGCCATATAGCCAATGGCCACATTCGGATCGGGCGTGGCGAGCAACCAGTTTGGCACCACATCGGCTGTGGCCTGCAAAAAATAAGAAGCCGTTTGATTCAGCACCTGCCCCTTGTAAGGAATGGGTCTAGGCAAAATCACATCAAAAGCCGAGATGCGATCACTGGCAACCATCACCAGGTATTTGTTGTCAATGGTATACACATCGCGAACCTTGCCATGGTACACGGCGGTCTGCTTGGGGAACTGAAATTCGGTGCGGGCTAAGGCCATATCACGGTTGATTTTGTTGTTTGCGTGCTTCGTCGTTTGCCTCATAAGCACGGATAATGTCTTTTACCAAACGGTGGCGAACCACATCGTTGGCATGCAGGAAAACCTGCCCAATGCCTTCAACTCCCTGCAACAAACGCAAAGCCTGCGGCAATCCGGAACGTTGCTGGCGCGGCAAGTCTATCTGGGTCAAATCGCCTGTAATGATGAATTTGGCGGTCGGGCCCATGCGCGTGAGGAACATCTTGATCTGCATTTCGGTGCAATTCTGAGCTTCGTCCAAAATCACAAATGCTTTGTCGAGCGTTCGACCACGCATAAAAGCCAATGGGGCAATTTCAATGATGTTGTCTTCAATATACTTGGCCAGCTTGGCAGGCGGAAGCATGTCCTCCAAGGCGTCGTAAAGCGGGCGGAGATAAGGATCGATTTTCTCCTTGAGGTCACCGGGCAAAAAGCCGAGGTTCTCCCCTGCTTCTACAGCCGGACGGGTGAGGATGATTTTTTTGACTTCGCGGTTTTTGAGGGCGCGAACGGCGAGGGCAACGGCTGTATAGGTCTTGCCCGAACCGGCCGGTCCAACAGCAAACAAAATGTCGTTCTTGCCGATAAGCTCCACCATGCGCTTTTGGTTGGCAGAACGTGCACGGACCACCAGGCCATTCGGACCAAACACAATGGGTTCGTCGCTGTTCAAATGCGAAAATGCCAGCACATCCTGATCGAGCAGCAGCAAGGCAAAATCCTCATCCGACAACCGATCGTGCTTGGCATAATGCGCCATGATGCGTTCAAATCGTTCCTGAAAACGGTCAATGGAAATGGTTTCACCTCCCACTACCAGCTGATCACCGCGAGCCGTAAATTTCAATTCAGGGAAAGCCGACCTGAGCGTTTTGAGACGCAAATGGTTGGCTCCAAAAAATTCAAGCGGGTCAATCGCTTCAAGCTTAAATGTAAATTCTACCAATGGCTGTGCCTTTTAGCTAAATTTGCTGCCAGTCAAACGCTGCACGTGATTCAATTCATCACCCTCACTACCGACTATGGCCTGAGCGACCCCTATGTGGCCGCAGTGAAGGGGCAATTGTACCGCCAGTTACCAGGCGTGCAGCTCGTTGATGTGGCGCACAATATTAGCAAATATAACCTCCAGGAGGCCGCCTACGCCCTAAAAAATGCCTACCATTTTTTTCCGGATGGGAGCCTCCACTTGCTCGACGTTTCGTCTACCCAAACCGACAAAGCAGAATTCATTTTGTTCGCCTACGAAGGACATTATTTTGTGATGCCCGACAATGGCGTATGCGCGCTGATCACCGAAAATGCAGCCTTGAAACCTTACATCGTTCCACAAGGCGGCCGACCACACCCCTACCCTTTCAGCCTGCTGTCTGATGTGCTTCCGGCACTGCAGCCTTTCTTAATGGGAGAAAAGCCTGAGGATTTGTTCGGTGAACCCCATATCCAATACGAACAACTCACCCACCTGCTCCCCGTGAGCAGTGGCGATAGTCTGCAAGGGCGGGTACTGTACGTAGACAGCTATGAAAACGTAATTACCAACATCGATCGGAATAGCTTCAAAAAATGGGTGGGCAAAGACACCAATTACCTCATCCATCTACGAAAACGCAAAGGACATGAAAACCAGATTCCCCGCCTCGTGAATAGTTACGAAGATGTGGGACTTTCAGACGTTGCCTGCTTTTTCGGACACAACAACTTGCTGCAAATAGCCATTCGCGGCGGAAATGCATCCGGATTGCTGGGCTTAAAAATGGGCGATGCCATTTTCATTGAAAAAACATGATCGTACGACTAGTAAAGATGACCTTCCGCCCCGAGGAAGTAGAAACTTTTGAAACACTGTTTCACAAGTACCACCAGCAAATCCGCCATTTTCCTGGATGTACTCACCTGCAGCTGCTGCGCGATGGCCATGTTTATTTCACTTACAGCCACTGGGAACACGCCCATGATTTAGAGAATTACCGCAATTCTGAGCTGTTTAAAGAGGTTTGGCCAGCAACCAAAGCCCTGTTCGCCCTACCTGCACAGGCTTGGAGCACCGAACAACTTTATCATTTGACGTAAAAAAAAGGAAATCATTCCTGTTTGGAATGGTATTTGTAAATTCGGGCATAAACTCTGTCATGATGAAACGTTATTTCCCCCTGCTCCTTCTCGCCGCTGGTATGTTGATGCTGGTAGCCATCAGCAGCTGCAACAGCAAAAAGAAAGCTGCCGAAGCTGAAGCCAAACAACGTGAACAAAAATACCAGCAGGGCGACCGCGATAAAATGTACTTCCAGCAAAACTTGCCTGAAGCCAAAGAATAAATCGCTATTGATTCTTACATAAAACAAAAAACCCCGCGAATGCGGGGTTTTTTATTGGTTTGGTACGCTGCTTAGAGCACTTCGTGTGTTACGAACTCCTTGATGTAAGGATGCTTCACAGGAATTAAGGATGCTTTGGTGAGGCTACGAGCCACCACAAACAAGAACAAACCGATGAATCCGAGGAACATGCCGATTTCCATAAAGCCAATGTGTGCATGTGCACCAACAGCACCAGGCATAATACCTAAGTACAAATCAATCCACTTACCTACGATGAGCAATACGGCTACCAAAATCATCATGTTGTCGTTACGCTTTGAACCGCGTGTCATCAACAAGAGGAAAGGAACGATGAAGTTGATGATAAGGTTGGTCCAGAACAATCCTTTAAAATGCTCCCAGCGCTCCTGATAGTAAATTGATTCTTCAGGGATGTTGGCATAGAAAATCAAAAGGAACTGTGACAACCAGATGTAAGTCCAGAAAATGCTGAAGGCAAACATGAATTTACCTAAATCGTGCATGTGATGCTCGGTCACAACCGACAAATAACCCGCACGACGCAACAGAATTACAGTCAAAGCCATGATCGAAATGGCAGTCACCCAAGCCGCGGCAAAGTGATACACCCAGAAAATGGTAGAATACCAGTGGGTATCAATGCTCATGATGAAATCCCAGCTTGCCATAGCCCAGCTCACCGCGAATACAGGCAAGAAGATGGCTGCGATGGTTTTGTTGCGCTTCATCGAATGCAAACCTCCTTGCAGGTCTTCTGCCAAAGAGTTTTTGCGCATGGCGCGACTGAAAAGGAACCACAAAGCGAAAATCACAACTACGCGACCAATCATGAACGGAATGTTCAAGTAGGCCGACTTTGATGCGATGATCGCGTCATACTCGGGACTGGTTGGATCGGTAATTCCTTCGTGCGTCCAGTGGTAGGTATGGTTCCAATGCATCAATACACTCAAAATGATGATGCCAAAACCTGCAAAAGCATACGGCAAATAGGTTGCCATGGCCTCAGGTACGCGTTTAAATCCGCTCGACCAGGCAGCATTGGTTACTGCTTGTGTGGCGAGGAAGAGGGTACCCATCAAGGCTACACCCAGAAAATACCAGTTATTGAGGAGGAAATTCGCCCAAAAACGATGGCTGTCGGTCATCAAACCCAGGACAATGGCAACAATGCCAATACCCATCAAACCAAAAGCAATGTTTCTCAAACGTGCAGGTACTACAAACTTTTCTTCGTGTACCGCTACTTCATGATGATGTCCCATGCTGCTTATTCTCCTGTATAACCTCTTAACTTGTTAACGTACATCACAATCTGCCAACGCTCTTCGGGACGGATTTGTGAACCATGTGCCCACATACGTCCTTTGCCCTTGGTGATTACGTGATAAATGTGACCAGAAGGCTGGTTGACGATGTAGCTCGCCTGGTAATTAGGCACACCACCATATTTCTGTCCAACCAAACCATCTCCTTTGCCCTCTTTGCCATGGCAAGGAGAGCAATAAGTGTCGTAATAGTATTTACCCTTACTCAGGTTCTTGTCATTAACTTCCAATGGGTTCTTCAACACCTGGGCTGCGTATTCAATGCTGTCTTTGCCAATGGGATAGTTGTACATCAACTCCAGTTTGGTATTGTCAAAACCTACACCCGAACGCGCAATGGTTCCGGCAACCGGCTCACGCATGTTTTTGCCGTCCTTGTTAATGCTGTGGTCATTCACCTGGCTATAAGGCTCATAGGCATGCGAAACATACATCTGAGGAGCAAACTCCCAACCTGTGTCCTTTTTATCGGCAATCAGTGCGCAGCTGCTCAGGAGGCTAACGCCTAATCCAAAAATCAATACATTCTTCATAGTTCTACCTCCTTTTCAACCACTGAATCAGCACCCAAGCGCTGCAGCAGGCCGTTGATTTTATCATAATCAGCAGTGTTGCTTGGAATAGCAATGCAAAATTTATCGCTGGTTACACCTGGATCGGGCATTTTAGGATCACTTCCGGGAATGAATCCACAAGCTACCAGATAAGTACCCACCATGCCCAAAGCAGTAATCAATACAGTTAATTCAAAAGTAACCGGAACAAAGTCGGGCCATGCCAAAGATGGCTTACCACCGATGTTCATTGGCCAGTCGAAACCCAGCATCCAGGCTTGCATCGACAAACCAAGGCTAAAGCCTAAAACACCGAACATGAACGCTGCACGTGGCAAACGGCTGCGGCTGTAACCCAGGGCCTCGTCCAATCCGTGCACCGGAAATGGCGTATAACACTCGTGGATGGGCGTACCGGTAGCACGCACCTCTTTCACCGCTGCGAGCAAAGGCTCTTCGTCGAGGAAAGTACCAATGATGTATTTCTGTTGACTCATGATATCAGGCAATTTGAGGGTTTACTTCTTTGAGATCGATTCCCTCTTTCTCAGCAGTTTTCTTGATGTGCTCTTCGGCCGAAGTCTTCACAATCGACTTCACTTCTGCAATGGCAATCACCGGTGCAAACTTGGCGAAGAGGAAGAACAGCGTGAAGAACAAGCCCAACGAACCGATGAACATGCCAATCTCAACCCAGGTTGGAGAATACATGGCCCAGCTCGAAGGCAGGTAGTCACGGTGAAGCGAGGTAACGATGATTACGAAACGTTCGAACCACATACCGATGTTCACGAAAATCGAGATGATGAATACGGCAGGAATGTTACGACGCAGTTTCTGTGACCAGAAGAGCTGTGGCGTAATTACGTTACAAGTCATCATCGCCCAATATGCCCACCAGTATGGACCAAAGGCACGGTTGATGAATGCATACTGCTCATAAGGTACAGCCGAATACCAGGCGATAAAGAATTCAGTAATGTAAGCCGAACCTACAATCGAACCAGTCACGAGGATGATTTTATTCATCACATCGATGTGGTTGATGGTAATGTATGCTTCCAAACGCATCACTTTACGCATGATGATCAAAAGGGTCAATACCATCGCGAAACCTGAGAACACCGCTCCCGCAACGAAGTATGGAGGGAAAATGGTGGTGTGCCAACCAGGAATCACTGAGGTAGCAAAGTCCATTGATACGATGGTGTGTACCGAAAGTACAAGTGGTGTAGCCAAACCGGCAAGGATGAGCGATACGCTCTCAAAACGCTGCCATGCTTTGGCCGAACCGTTCCAGCCGAAGCTGAGTAAACCGTAAATCTTCTTGCGCAAGCCTTCAGCACGGTCACGGATGGTAGCCAGGTCAGGAATCAAACCCACATACCAGAACACCAACGAAACGGTCAGATAAGTCGAGATCGCAAATACGTCCCACAACAGCGGTGAGTTGAAGTTTGCCCACAACGAACCGTAGGTGTTAGGCAAAGGGAAAACCCAATAAATAACCCAAGGACGACCGGCGTGCAAGAGCGGATAAGTACCCGCGCAAATTACCGCGAAAATGGTCATGGCTTCTGCCGAACGGTTAACCGCTGTCCGCCACTTCTGACGGAACAACAACAATACCGCTGAGATGAGGGTACCGGCGTGACCAATACCTACCCACCATACGAAGTTGGTAATGTCCCAACCCCAGTCTACGGTCTTGTTCAAACCCCAAACACCTACACCCGTAAAGAGGAGGTATCCAACGGTGAGCAACCAAAGGCCCAAAGCGGCGACAGAAACACCGAAACCCAGGTACCACCACTTGGTGGGCGTAGCTTCGATAGGCGTTACGATGTCGTCCGTAATCTTCGCGTAAGAAGTTTTACCGGTAATTAACGGACGCCTAATGGGAGATTCGTACATATCGTCTAGTTCGATTTACTGTTAAGCCTTGATTGATTGGGTATTGCGCACCTTGGTGAGGTAATTCACAGAAGGCAATACGTTGAGTTCTTCGATGATGCCATAAGCCCGCTCGTTCAAGAAGAGCTTAGATACTTCGCTGTTCTCGTCGTTCAAATCACCAAAGATGATGGCGCCTGAAGGACATGACTGCTGACAAGCTGTTTTGATATCACCATCCAATACACCGCGGTTGCTGCGCTTGGCTTCCAACTTACCGGCCTGAATGCGCTGCACGCAGAAGGTACACTTCTCCATTACACCACGAGCACGTACGGTAACATCGGGATTGAGAACCATGCGACCCAAATCGGTTTGCGATGGGTTGTTGTAGAACTTCGGATTGTCGGTATAGCTGAACCAGTTAAAGCGACGCACTTTGTATGGGCAGTTGTTGGCGCAATAACGGGTACCTACGCAACGGTTGTAAACCATTTGGTTCAAACCTTCGTCGCTGTGTACCGTTGCCAATACCGGACATACGGTTTCGCAAGGAGCGTTGTCGCACTGCATACACATAACCGGCTGGAAAGCCACTTGAACGTTGTCACCGTTCTGAATCATGTTGTACTCTTTCTCCTTATCGATCATCATACCATCTTCGTTGAAAGTATAGTAGCGGTCGATTCGGATCCAGTGCATTTCGCGACGGTTCAGCACCTCTTGCTTACCTACTACAGGTACGTTGTTTTCAACCTGACAGCTCACGATACAAGCACCGCAACCGGTACATGCATTGAGGTCAACGGCCATGGCCCAGTGGTGACCTTCGTAATCACGCTTGTCCCACAAAGTGATGGCGTTGCGGTTGATGCCGGGATAAACCTTCTTAAATGTTCCGTCGGCCTGCTTCACCTGAATGTACGGGCGAACGTTGCCATCAGCAGGATTTACTGCATACTTATCGAGGGTGGTTTCTTTTACGATGTTACGACCTTCGATGGTGTGGTGCGTTTGGGTTTGCGCGATGGTGGTCTTCATACCCGTTTTCGCCACACTCACCTTTGTTGATACATTGCTGCGTGAACCACTGAAAGTCATGAAAGGATAAGCATTGGCACCAATGCCTTCACCAGCCTTGCTCACGTTTACACGGCCATAGCCCAAAGCAAGGGCGACTGTGCCAGGGTAAGTGCCGGGCTGAATCAACACGGGAACTTCCACTTCATATCCGTTGGCGCTAACCTTAACGATATCGCCTTCGTTCAAACCATTTTCACGGGCATATTTGATGCTTACAGCCAGGTAATTGTCCCAACAAGCTTTGCTGATTGGGTCAGGCATTTCCTGCAACCAAGGGTTGCCGGCCATGTTACCATTACCGAGACCGAGTTTTTCATAAACTACCAGTTCCAAATCACTGCCATCGGCTTTGATTGCAGCTGCGGCAGCATTCACATCGCCTTTGTAAGCAGGCTGGCCACCTACAACTGGCATTTCGAAAATACCATTGTGGAGGGCAGTACGCCAGAAAGTTCCGAAGTCCGTTGCTCCCGACTTACTAAAGATATCTTTCCAGGTATCTTTCATGGTGTCATAAGCGTTGGCCGCATTACCACTCAATGCCAACAACAACTCGTCAAAAGAACGGGTATCGTACAACTTGCTAATTGCAGGCTGACTCACGCTGTATTTTCCGGCTGCAGGCATGGCATCACCCCAACTTTCAAGGAAGTTGTTGGCAGCAGCCACAAAACCTGCGAGCTGTACAGTTTCATTGTTCTGTTCGCTCACAACCACCGAAACGTCTACTTTCTTCAACCCGCTCACAAAAGCAGTCGCTTTGTAGTAGTCGTAGGCAGGGTTCACACCGTAAGCAATCACAGCACCCACCTTACCGGCGTTCATATCGGCAACCAGGCTCTCCATGGCTGCATCCTTACCCTGACGGAGGTAAACCGGAGTAGCCATATCGATGGTGGTGCCATAGTTGCCCAGCATTTGGTTGATGCCGTTCACCAATTGCTGAACAGCTGCATCGTTAGAACCACAAACTACCAGCGATTTACCACGGGCGGCCCACAATTCAGCAGCAGTAGCTGCAATGGCATTACCCGCCAAATCGTGTTTCGCAGCATTAATGGTAGAAGCACCAGCTAATTTGGCGATGGCATTGTATAAGTTGGCGATTACCAGACCTTCTTTAGATGCCTGATAGGTTACACGCAGATCAGCATTTGAGCCGGTTACTGACAGGATAGATTCAAACTGAACGTGGCGCGACATCTTCGGCTTGTCTTTGCTCACTTTGCGATTGGTTGTATAATCGCGGGTGAACTCAACCGGAGAAATCCAGTTACCAAGAAAATCGGCACCTACGCTTAAAATCACTTCAGCTTTGTCAAAGTGATAAGTAGGAAGAGCAGCAACACCAAAACCAGCTTCGTTTGCTTCAATCATGCCTGAAGCCGAAATAGCATCATAGGTCACATGGCTTGAGCCTGGATATTTGGCTTTGAATCCTTCGATCAAACGCTTGGTGGTAGGGCTAATGATGCTATTGGTCAACAACACCACTGGCTTGCCACCCAAAGCTGATATTTTCGACTTGAGCTGGTTATCAAACTCGTCCCAGCTAACATATTTGCCAGCAACCTTAGGCTGCTGCAAACGGTTGGCATCGTACAGGCTCAATACCGAGGCGTGAACGCGCGCATTCACTCCACCTTGAGAAATGCCAGAAAGGGTATTCCCTTCAATTTTGATAGGTCGACCTTCACGGGTTTTTACCAATACACTGGCGTAATCATATCCATCACTGAAAGTGGTGGCATACCAGGTAGCAACCGAAGCCGAAATCTCTTCAGGTTGAGCAACGAAAGGAACAGCCTTTTTAACTGGCGTTTTGGTACAGGCAGCCAAAGTAGCTGCGGTCAAACTAAAACCGAATATTTTCAGGAAGTCACGACGATTGGCTTCCAACCCCATGCTTTCCTCGCTCAGCATTTCCTCAACGGGAATCTCCTGAGCAAATTCTTTCGAGGCTTCCTCAACAAAAGCAGGTGTGCTGTTGAGTTCGTCGATACTTCTCCAATACTTCTTTTGTGCAATATCCATGTATAGCGTGGTTATTGATGAACTAGATTAATAGTGACACTTTGAACACTCGATACCACCCAGGTTGGCAATGGTCAAACCTTTTTCCTTGAGGGCCTTTTGGAACGATTCCTTGTTACCGTGAACAGCCTGGTAGTAACCGTTGTCCAAATCCACTTTGGTTTCGCGGTGACAGTTAATACACCAGCCCATGGTCAGGTTGCTGTGCTGATAAACTTCTGGCATTTCCTGAATCGGACCGTGACAGGTCTGGCACTCGATACCGGCTACCTTGTAGTGCTGGTAGTGGTTGAAATAAGCCAAGTCAGGCAAGTTGTGAATGCGAATCCATTCGATGGGCTGATTGTTTTCCCATGCGGCATGAATCTTTTTGATTTCAGGTGCATCCTTCTTGATCTGGTTGTGACAGTTCATACAAACGTTCACGGCAGGAATGGTAGCGCTTTTGCCGCGCTCAACACCCGTGTGACAGTAGCTACAAGCTATTTCGTGTGTACCTGCATGCAATTCGTGGCTGAATGCTATGGGCTGAGCAGGCTGATAGCCTTGCTGGATACCAACGTGCTGAGCAACATCAATTCCCCAACCTATGCCACCAAGCAAAAACAACGTCAATCCACCGCCTACAGCGTGAATGGGCTTAATCTTGAATGACGGCTTAATTTCTTTGAGTTGTTCTTCATTCAATTCACCACTCGCCAGCTTCTCCTCATAAGCATCCTGCAGCTTTTTACGCTGCTGAACCAGGAAGAAAATTACTGCGGCAATCAGGAAGATCACAATCCAAATCACCTGTGACATGGGGAATCCGTCTTCAGTTTCTACGGCTGCCAAAGCTTCTTCACCTGGTGTTGCGGCAGCAGGAGCTGCAGCGGCGGCAGATTGTTCTTTGATGTATGCCAGAACAGATTTGATTTCCTCATCGGTCCAATCATAAGCCGGCATGGCCACCTTGTTCCATTTATTGAACAAATCAACAGCATACTGGTCACCGGAGGCAACCACCGCCTGTGAATTACGAATCCACTTGACCAAATACGCTTCATCCAACCTGTCGGTCACACCACCCAATGCGGGTCCTACCAAATCCTGATCGATTTTATGACAGGCAGCACAATTATTGTTAAATAAAGCTGCTCCGTCAGGCTGGGCCATGCCCACCATCGGACTTGTCCCCAACAACACCATTGTGGCGGCTGAGAGTAGGATTCTGCGGAGTGAAAATCCTTGATTCTGATTCATTTCGCTAGTTTTTTAAGAGCCTGAAAGCCTTCAAATCTTCCAGTCGCAAAATTAGTTGTTCATCCCATTATCGCACCATATGTCACAAAATTTTCAAATTGCTTCACCAATTTAAAATCCGTCTAAATAAGGCCAAAAAAGCATGGTATTTTGTTAAAAAGGGCATAAAAAAACCCCGCAATGCGGGGTCTTTTCTTTCAGCTTATACCACCTTATTCAGCAGCAGCTTCTGTGTTATCGGCAGCAACTTCAGCCTTGGGAGCAGTAGCTTTTTTCGCAGTGCTCTTGCCACGACGTGTGGTTTTTGCTTTCTTGGCCTTGGTTTCACCCAACAACAACTCGTTGAAGTCTACCAATTCCATCATACACATTTCAGCAGCGTCACCCAAACGGAAACCGGTTTTGATGATGCGGGTGTATCCGCCAGGACGGTCAGCGATTTTGGCGCTGATGCTACCGAACAGTTCCTTTACCGCTTCTTTGTCCTGCAAGTAGCTGAACGCAGTACGACGGCTGTGCATGCTGTCGTCCTTCGATTTGGTAAGGATGGGTTCTACAAATTTGCGCAAAGCTTTGGCTTTGGCTACCGTGGTGTTGATACGCTTATGCAGGATAAGCGATACAGCCATATTTTGCAACATCGCGTTGCGGTGAGAGGCAGTACGCCCCAGGTGGTTAATGGTCTTACCGTGACGCATTTTTATTACTCCTCGTCAAGTTTATACTTTACTATGTCCATACCGAAGGTGAGACCTTTTTCCCTCACCAGCTCTTCCAGCTCTGTCAGCGACTTCTTCCCGAAGTTGCGGAACTTCAACAGATCGGCGATATCATATTTTACCAGGTCACCCAACGACTTGATTTCAGCAGCCTTCAAACAATTGTAGGCACGTACTGACAAATCCAAATCGCTCAGTGGGGTTTTTAGGATTTTGCGCATGTGGAGGATGTTTTCATCTACCTCATTGGCAATATCCTTAGGCTTCGACTCGAGGGTAATCGACTCATCGCTAAACAGCATGAAGTGCTGGATGAGGATTTTAGCAGCTTCTTTCAAAGCATCCTCAGGATGAATAGAGCCATCGGTCTTCAATTCGATGATCAGTTTTTCGTAGTCGGTCTTTTGCTCTACACGGGTATTTTCGATGGTGTACTTCACGTTCTTAATGGGCGTGAAAACACTGTCAATCGGAATTACACCAATAGCAGCATCAGCCGGCTTGTTTTCATCAGCAGCCACATAACCACGACCCTTTTCAACCGTCAATTCGATTTCAAAGTTTACGTTGGTATCCATGGTGCAAATCACCAATTCAGGATTGAGGATGGTGAAGTTTGAAGAAAACTTCTCGATATCTCCGGCAGTGAAAGCATCTTTGCCTTTTACAGACACGTAGATTTTTTCAGCATCGGCATTCTCGAACTTGGCTTTAAAACGCACCTGCTTGAGGTTAAGCACCAACTCAACCACGTCTTCTACCACACCTTTGATGGTAGTAAACTCATGGTCTACGCCAGGTACGCGAATCGAAGTGATCGCATAACCTTCGAGTGATGACAGCAGGATCCTGCGAAGCGCGTTACCGATGGTAACCCCAAAGCCGGGCTCCAAAGGCTTGAATTCGAAGCTGCCTTCGAAATCGGTAGCCTTTTGCATTAATACTTTATCGGGCTTCTGAAAAGCTAGGATCGACATTGAATATCTGATTAAATTAATTACTTAGAGTACAATTCTACGATCAGTTGTTCCTTGATGTTCTCAGGAATCTGATCACGCTCAGGGAAGTCGATGAAACGACCTTCCATCTTGTCTTTGTCCCACTCCAACCAGCCGAAACGCGAAACTTGCTTGCCGCTCAAAGAGTGACTGATGGCTTCGAGGGTTTTCGACTTTTCACGTACACCAATCACATCACCAGGACGCAATTCGTACGAAGGAATGTTTACTACTTCACCATTCACAGTGATGTGACGGTGTGAAACCAACTGACGAGCACCATCACGTGTAGGAGCAATTCCCAAACGGAATACGGTGTTATCCAAACGAGCTTCGAGGAACTTCAACAGGTTTTCACCGGTAGTACCTTTTTTGCGGTTTGCTTTTTCGAAAGTCTTACGGAACTGACGCTCCAATACACCATAGGTATATTTTGCTTTCTGCTTCTCCATCAGCTGAACAGCATATTCCGATTTCTTCGGGCTACGCTTGGCCTGACCGTGTTGTCCGGGACCATAGTTCTTACGCTGGAGGGCTTTATCTGGACCGAAAATTGCCTCACGGAATTTACGGGCGATTTTGCTCTTGGGGCCTGTATATCTTGCCATGTCTTAGTTGATTTTTGAATTAAACCCTTCTTCTCTTGGGAGGACGACAACCATTGTGTGGGATGGGCGTTACGTCGGTGATGGTACTGATTTCAATACCTACACCAGCCAACGCACGGATTGCCGACTCACGTCCTGCACCCGGGCCTTTTACAAACACCTCAGCACGACGAACACCCAGGTCATAAGCAACCTTGCCACAATCCTGAGCAGCTACCTGCGCAGCATAGGGAGTGTTCTTTTTCGAACCACGGAAACCAGCTTTACCAGCCGATGCCCATGAAATCACCTGACCTTCGTTGTTGGTGATTGAGATGATGATGTTATTGAAGGTAGAACTGATGTGAACCTGACCAACAGGCTCCACCTTTACTACACGCTTCTTTACAACTTTAGTATTCTTAGCCATTGCTATTAATTATTACTTGGTAGCCTTCTTCTTGTTGGCCACAGTTTTACGCTTACCCTTACGTGTACGTGAGTTGTTCTTGGTGCGCTGGCCTCTCACAGGCAAGCCCTTACGGTGGCGCAAACCACGGTAGCAACCGATGTCCATCAAACGCTTGATGTTCAATTGCACTTCCGAACGCAATTCACCTTCGGTTTTCATTTCCTCGGTGATGATGGTACGAATCTGGTTGGCCTGGTCATCTGACCATTCACCAACTTTAACGTTCACGTCGATTCCACAACGCTCCAGAATCTGACGGGCAGTAGAACGACCGATACCGTAAATGTAGGTCAGGCCAATCTCGCCTCTTTTGTTTCTAGGTAGGTCAATACCTGCTATCCTTGCCATAATGATGGTTTATCCTTGTCTTTGTTTGAACTTTGGGTTCTTCTTGTTCACTACGTAGAGCTTTCCATTTCTACGTACGATCTTACAGTCTACGCTGCGCTTCTTGATCGATGCTCTTACTTTCATGGTATTAGTATCTGTATGAAATTCTTCCTTTAGTGAGGTCGTAAGGCGACATCTCTACCTGCACCCGGTCACCGGGTAAGATTTTGATGTAGTTCATTCTCATTTTGCCGCTGATGTGGGCAATGATCTGGTGACCATTTTCCAACTCTACACGGAACATGGCATTTGACAATGCCTCGAGAATGGTGCCGTCCTGCTTTATGGATGTCTGTTTCGCCATAATCGCTTTAGATGGCAGCTCCTACTGAAGCCCGACCTTTGATCCTGCCGGTTTTCATCAAACCGTCGTAGTGACGCATCAACAGGTGACTTTCAATTTGCTGCAAGGTGTCGAGTATTACTCCCACCATAATCAACAATGAAGTACCGCCGTAGAACTGCGCAAATTGAGAGTTCACACCTGCAATTGTAGCGATGGCAGGCAGAATGGCCACAACGGCCAGGAAGATCGATCCTGGCAACGTAATACGTGCAAGGATATCGTCAAGGAATTCAGCAGTCTTACGACCAGGCTTTACTCCAGGAATGAAAGCACCATTGCGTTTCAAATCTTCCGACATCTGATTGCTGTTTACAGACAACGAAGTATAGAAGTAAGTGAACACAATAATCAGTACTGCTAAGGTGAGGTTGTAAGTCACACTGGTGAAATCCACAAAAGCAGAAACGATGCCTTGGCTCAAATCGCTCTCAGGGAAAAACTGTGCTACCGTTGCAGGCAGGAACATGATGGCCTGAGCAAAGATGATGGGCATTACACCGGCAGCATTCACCTTGATAGGAATATACTGACGTGTGCCGCCATACATGCGGTTACCAACCACACGTTTCGCAACCTGAATCGGAATTTTGCGCGTGCCTTGTACCAAAAGGATGGTTAAGCCTACAATCACCGCCAACATCACAATCTCAATGAGGAAAGGCACCAAACCGCCACCACCTGTTCCTACACGGAACTGGAATTCAGCAAAAAGTGAATCCGGGAGGCGGGCAATGATACCCACCATGATGATGAGCGAAATGCCATTTCCTAAACCACGGTCGGTGATCTTTTCACCCAACCACATCACAAACATGGTACCTGCAGTCAACACCACTACGGTAGACAATACAAAGCTCAAATCGAGCGAATCGCCTGTACGCAGAATGATGGCAGGTAAGAATTGTGCCTTGAGGTTGATGAGGAAGCCAATTGCCTGAGCAGCGGTGATTACGATGGTGAGGTAACGGGTAATCTGGTTGATCTTGTTACGACCACTTTCTCCTTCCTTCATCATTTTTTGGAAACTTGGCACCACCATACCCATCAACTGCACCACAATAGAAGCAGAGATGTAGGGCATGATACCCAGAGCGAATACCGACGCACGTGAGAACGCACCACCGGCAAACAAATCGATGAGACCAGTCAAACCGGCACCACCACCCTGAGGGGTCAAGTCTTCCAAAATCACCGGATCAATACCTGGCAATACCACGTACGAGCCCAGTCGATAAATGAGCAACAGGCCGAGGGTCATTAAGATCCTCGACTTGAGCTCTTCGATTTTGAAGATATTCCGAATCGTATTGATGAAATTCTTCATGTGCGTTTAGATAACTTCCGCTACGCCACCGGCAGCTTCAATGTTTTTCTTAGCAGCTGCGCTGAAAGCGTGTGCTTTTACAGTCAATTTGGTTTTCACTTCGCCACGACCCAAAATCTTCACCTTCTTGCTGGCATTGCCAATGATACCATGGGCGGCCAGAAAAGTTGGGTCAATGAGATCGGTTTTGTGGTTGGCAGCCATTTCTTCGAGCACGTCCAGGTTAACGGCATTGTACTCTACACGGAATGGGTTCTTGAAACCGAACTTCGGAACACGAAGTTTCAACGGCATCTGACCACCTTCAAAACCAGGCTTGGTGCTGAAACCACTGCGGCTTTGGGCACCTTTGTGACCCTTGGTAGAAGTACCGCCACGGCCAGAACCCTGACCACGACCAATGCGCTTACGCGGCTTAACGCTACCAGCTGCGGGTTTTAAATTACTCAGTTCCATAGTCTTAAATTTCTTCTACTTTAACCAGGTGTGCTACCTTCTTGATCATACCCAATACCTGTGGAGTACCTTCGTGCTCAACAACTGCATGCGGGTTGCGCAGGCCGAGGGCTTGCAAGGTGCGCTTTTGACGTTCGGGACGACCGATTGCGCTTTTCAATTGCGTAACTCTAAATTTGGCCATGACTTATCCGTTAAAAACTTGAGACATCTTGAGGTTGCGGTGCTGTGCAACAGTGTAAGGATCGCGCAGCTTAGCCAGGGCGTCGATGGTTGCCTTTACCACGTTGTGTGGGTTAGATGAACCTTTCGACTTGGCCAATACGTCGGTAATACCGGCACTTTCCAAAACAGCACGCATGGCACCACCGGCAATTACACCTGTACCGTGCGATGCAGGCTTGATGTATACGCGTCCGCCGCCAAACTTACCGTCTGCATCGTGTGGAATGGTACCTTTCATGATAGGCACTTTGATGAGCGATTTCTTCGCATCATCGATGCCTTTTGCAATGGCCTCAGAAACTTCCTTCGCCTTACCCAAACCGTAACCTACGATACCGTTTTCGTCGCCTACTACCACAATGGCAGAGAAACTGAAAGTACGACCACCCTTGGTTACTTTGGCAACACGCTGTACGCTTACGAGACGGTCCTTCAACTCAATCTCACTGGCCTTAACTCTTCTTATGTTCGATGTTGACATATCCGTAATTCCTTAAAAATTGAGACCACCTTCGCGGGCACCTTCTGCCAAAGCCTTAACGCGGCCATGGTACAGGTAACCATTACGGTCGAAAACTACTGCCTGGATGCCGGCTGCCAATGCTTTCTCAGCAAGGGCTTTTCCAACTTTAGCCGACAATTCTACTTTGGTTCCAGCCTCGGTGCTCACTGCCTTCTCGGTAGATGAAGCAGCTACGAGCGTACGACCAGCCACATCATCGATGAGTTGGGCATAAATCTCTTTGTTGCTGCGGAAAACCGATAAACGAGGGCGCTCAGCTGTACCAGACACCCGCTTGCGGATGCCTCTTTTAATACGTGTACGACGTGCAATCTTAGTATTTGCCATGATCTTAGCTTATTTTTTAGATGCAGACTTACCAGCTTTACGACGCAATACTTCACCAACGAAACGCACACCTTTTCCTTTGTACGGCTCAGGTTTACGGAGCGAGCGAATTTTAGCAGCTACAGCGCCAATCAACTCCTTATCGATGCTCTCGAGGGTGATGATGGGGTTCTTACCCTTTTGGGTCTCTGTAACCAACTTTACTTCAGCAGGAATCTGCAATACAATATCGTGTGAATAACCAAGTGCCAATTCGAGCAGCTGTCCGTTGGCGTTCGCGCGGTAACCCACACCCACCAATTCCTGCTGCACCTTGAAGCCTTCGCTCACACCTTTTACCATGTTGTTGATGAGGGCGCGGTACAAACCATGCAACGCCTTGTGGCGCTTGCTGTCGGTTGGACGGGTCAATACCACTTCATTGCCTTCTACATTTACTTGAATGTCGCTGTCAACAGCGCGATCAAGTTGGCCTTTAGGTCCTTTTACAGTAACAACGTTCTTTTCGCTAATGGTTACCTGTACACCTGCGGGCAATACTACGGGAAGTTTTCCTATTCGTGACATTCCTCAAATCTTAATAAACGTAGCACAATACTTCGCCACCCACATTGTGTTGACGAGCTTCTTTGTCGGTCATTACACCTTTCGAAGTCGACACAATGGCGATACCCAAACCGTTGATTACACGGGGCAATTCAGTTACGCCTTTGTAAGTACGCAAACCTGGACGGCTCACGCGACGAAGACTTCTGATTGCGGGTTCATTGCTTCCGGGGAGGTATTTCAAGGCAATTTTGATAGAACCTTGAGGACCTTCATCCTCGAACTTATAATTGGTGATGAAACCTTTTTCAAACAATACTTTGGTGATCTCCTTCTTCAAATTTGAAGCAGGGATCTCTACCACACGGTGGTTAGCCTTCAGGGCATTACGCAACCTGGTGAGGTAATCTGCTATAGGATCAGTCATTTCTCTCTCTCCTTAATTTATTATTACCAGCTGCCCTTGGTTACACCTGGGATCTTACCTTCAGATGCCATCTGACGGAAAAGCACCCTTGAAATACCGAACTGACGCATATAACCACGCGGACGACCGGTGATTTTGCAACGGTTATGCAAACGAACGGGAGAAGCATTCTTTGGAAGCTTCTGCAAACCGAGGTAGTCACCCGCCTCTTTCAACGCAGCACGCTTAGCAGCATACTTGGCTACTGTCTGCTCACGCTTGCGATCTCTCGCCTTAATTCCTTCCTTAGCCATGGATTAGTTTTTATTCGTTTTGAACGGAAGACCCAATTCGGTGAGCAATGCCAAGGCTTCTTCGTCGGTTTTGGCAGTCGTCACAAAAGTGATATCCATACCGGTGATTTTGTTCACCTTGTCGATGTTGATCTCAGGGAAAATGATGTGCTCGCTGACGCCCAAGGTATAGTTACCACGTCCGTCAAATCCTTTAGGGCTGATGCCTTTGAAGTCACGAACACGTGGGAGGGCAATGGAAATCAAACGGTCGAGGAACTCATACATGTGATTGTCACGCAGGGTAACCCGTGCACCAATCGGCATTTGTTCACGCAGTTTGAAGTTAGAGATGGCCTTCTTCGATTTGGTTGCCACAGCCTTCTGGCCTGCAATCATGGTCATCTCATTCAAAGCTGATTCAATCAGCTTCTTATCCGAAACAGCCGCACCAACACCCTGGTTGATAGCGATTTTCGTAAGACGAGGGATTTGCATTACATTTTTGTAAGCAAATTTCGTCTGGAGGGCAGGGATAACTTCCTCCTTGTACTTGGCTTTCAGTCGTACGTTGTAAGACATTACTTAATTATTTCTCCGGTTTTCTTTCCGAAACGGACCATTTTACCATTCTCGTCGGCTTTACGACCAACACGTGTAGGAGCACCACCTACTACCACCATCAGGTTTGATACGTGAACAGGAGCTTCCTTCTTCACAATACCACCATTTGGATTGGTAGCACTTGGCTTGGTGTGCTTGGTGATCATATTGATACCTTCTACAATCGCACGCATCTCTGCGGGTTGTACTTCAAGCACACGGCCTTCCTTGCCTTTGTCGTCACCCGTAATTACACGAACAACGTCACCTTTTTTAATTTTCAGCTTTACATTTCCCATGATTCCGAGTCTTAAAGCACCTCAGGGGCGAGTGAAACAATCTTCATGAACGACTTTTCGCGCAACTCACGTGCAACCGGTCCGAAGATACGGGTGCCACGGGGCTCGTCCTGGTTATTCAACAACACCACTGCATTGTCGTCAAAGCGGATGTATGATCCATCGCGGCGACGAACTTCTTTTTTGGTGCGCACTACAACCGCCTTTGATACGGTACCCTTCTTGGCATTACCAGAAGGAATGGCCGACTTGATAGAAACTACCACCTTGTCGCCAAGCGAAGCATAACGCTTACCGGTACCACCCAGCACGCGAATAACCAAAACTTCTTTGGCTCCACTGTTATCAGCTACTGCCAATCTGCTTTCCTGTTGTACCATTACTTAGCCCTTTCAATGATTTCTACCAATCTCCAACGCTTGTTCTTGCTGAGCGGACGGGTTTCCATGATGCGTACCAAATCACCAATGTTGCACTCGTTATTCTCATCGTGTGCGGTGAATTTCTTGGTCGTTTTCACAAACTTTCCGTAGATGGGGTGCTTTACCTTACGCTCTACAGTTACAGTGATGGTCTTTTGCATTTTGTTGCTTACCACACTGCCAATTCTTTCTTTTCTTGCGTTCCTTTCCATCTCAGCCATTAATTATTGGTTGCTACTTCGTTGCGACGCTGACGCAGCTCAGTCATCAGACGGGCAATTACCTTGCGCGCCTCACGAATTTTAGCCGGATTGTCAACCGACGAAACCGCGTGACTAAACTTCAGCTTGGTCAACTGAAGCTTTTCCTCCTTGATCCGATCAGCAATCTCTGCTGTGGAAAGCTCTTTTATTGCGGAGTACTTCATATTCTTATTGTTCAACGTAATCTCTTCTAACCACAAATGAGGTGCTCACCGGCAATTTTTGAGCGGCAAGGCGCATGGCCTCTTTTGCGACCGGCAAAGGTACACCTTCTGCTTCAAAAATCAAAGTACCAGGTTTAACTACGGCCACCCAATATTCAGGTGAACCTTTACCCTTACCCATACGTACTTCTGCAGGCTTCTTAGTCACCGGCTTGTCCGGGAAAATTCGAATCCATACCTGACCTTCACGTTTCATAAAACGGGTAACCGCAATACGAGCCGCTTCAATCTGGCGCGAGGTGATCCATTTCTCTTCCAAAGTCTTGAGACCAAAGCTGCCGAAGGCGAGCTCTGCTCCACGGGTGGCCATGCCTTTAACCCGTCCTTTGTGAGTCTTTCTATATTTGGTTCTTTTAGGCTGTAACATTTTCTTTTCTCTTTAAAAGATGAAGATTATTTTCTTGACCTGTTTTCGTTACGGCCTTGTCCATTTCCGCCACCACGACGCTCACCGCCACGGCCGCCGCCTTTGCGCTCACGACCACCGGCAGGACGATCGCCCGGCGCACCTGCACCACCCTGACGGGCCTGTGCTGTACTAGCTGCTCCTACGTTAGGTGACAAATCACGCTTGCCGTAAACCTCTCCCTTACAGATCCAAACTTTCACCCCAATTTTACCATAAACGGTTTGGGCTTCTTTCAGTGCGTAGTCGATGTCGGCACGCAGCGTGTGCAACGGAATACGACCGTCTTTGTACTGCTCCGAACGGGCAATTTCAGCACCGCCCAAACGACCCGATACCATTACTTTGATACCTTCGGCACCCATACGCATGGTAGAGGCAATAGAGGTTTTCATGGCACGACGGAAAGATACACGTGCTTCGAGCTGACGGGCAATGCCTTCGGCTACCAAAGCAGCATCCAATTCCGGACGCTTGATCTCAAAAATATTGATCTGAACGTCGGTGTTTGTGAGCTTCTTGATTTCTTCTTTGATACGGTCAACCTCCTGGCCACCTTTACCGATAACGATACCGGGACGGCTGGTGTGTACGGTGATGATGATCCGCTTGATGGTGCGCTCAATCACAACTTTGGCAATTCCGCCATTGTTGATACGCGCAGCCAGGTATTTGCGGATTTTATCATCCTCTACCAGTTTGTCGGCATAATTGTTACCGCCAAACCAGTTGGAATCCCAACCGCGGATATATCCCAGACGAAGGCTAATTGGATTAATTTTCTGTCCCATGCTTCTTATTCATTTACGGTTGGTAAGCTATCAACTACTAAGGTAACGTGGTTCGAACGCTTGCGAATGCGGTGTCCGCGGCCTTGTGGGGCCGGACGGAGACGCTTCAACATGCGACCGCCATCCACCTGTACAGTCTTCACGTAGAGGTTTGCTTCTTCGAGGCTGCTATCTTCGTTGCTCTTTTCCCAGTTCGACACAGCCGACAGGAGCAATTTTTCGAGACGAATAGATGCTTCTTGCTTCGAGAATTTCAGGATGTTGGCTGCCTTTTCAACTTTCTGACCGCGGATCAAATCAACCAGCAGGCGCATTTTGCGCGGTGAAGTTGGACAATTACGTAATACGGCTACTGCTTCCATTACTTTCTTCCTTTATCTTTTTTAGCTGCGTGACCACGGAAGTTGCGGGTTGGAGCGAATTCGCCCAATTTATGACCCACCATGTTTTCCGTTACATACACAGGGATAAACTTGTTGCCATTGTGTACGGCAAAAGTGTGTCCAACGAAGTCAGGGGTAATCATTGATCTTCTCGACCAAGTCTTGATTACCGTCTTCTTGCCACCATCGTTCATGCCCAGAACCTTTTTCTCAAGGGTATATTCTACAAAGGGCCCTTTTTTCAGTGAACGCGCCATTGCTTATCCTTTTCTACGTTTAACGATTACTTTATCTGATGACTTCTTCGGCTTACGGGTCTTATAACCCTTAGACAAGAGGCCTTTGCGTGAGCGTGGGTGACCACCTGAAGCACGGCCTTCACCACCACCCATGGGGTGATCGACAGGGTTCATGGCAACACCACGTACGCGAGGACGGCGACCCAACCAGCGACTGCGACCTGCTTTACCGCTGATTTCCAAAAGGTGATCTTCGTTTGAAAGCTCACCCATCGTTGCCAAACAGCTTTGCAAAATCATGCGTGTTTCACCAGAAGGCAATTTAACGATGGCATATTTGCCATCACGAGCTGCCAGGGTGGCACTTGCACCGGCACTGCGAACAATCTGTCCGCCTTTGCCAGGCTGCAACTCGATGTTGTGGATAGCAGAACCAAGTGGAACAGCACTCAAATAAAGCGCGTTACCGGTATCAGGTGTTGCGTTGGCACCACTTACCACGGTCTGACCAACTTGCAGGCCCTTTGGCGCCAGGATGTATCTCTTCTCACCATCAGCATAATGCAACAAAGCAATGAATGCCGAACGGTTTGGATCATACTCAACCGACTTCACAGTGGCAGGGATATCAAACTTATTACGCTTGAAATCAATGACCCGGTACATTTTCTTATGACCACCACCAATGTAGCGCATGGTCATTCTACCATTATTGTTACGACCGCCCGATTTGCTAATCGGTGCCAACAAGCTCTTTTCAGGAGTTGCGCCGGTGAGCTCGTTGAACGAGTTCGCCACTTTGAAACGCAAGCCCGGAGTTAGCGGTCTGAATCTTTTAACTGACATTGCTCTTAGATGTTACTGTAGAAATCGATTACTTCTCCTTCTTTCAGCGTAACTACAGCCTTTTTGAAGCTGTCGGTACGGCCCTCTACAAATCCTGCCTTGGTGTAACGGCTTTTGGTCTTACCGGCATACCGCATGGTATTTACCGAATCAACCTGTACTCCGTACAACTCCTGGATCGCTTGGCGAATCTGATATTTGTTGGCACGCTTGTCAACACGGAAGGCGTATTGGTTGCGCTTTTCACCCAACATGGTCATCTTTTCAGTGATGATTGGTTTTTTCAGAATTTCCATGTCCTTACTTGTTTAAAGTTTCGGCGATTTTCTCAATCGCACTGTTCAACACAAGTACACGGGCAGCGTTCATCACATCGTAGGTGTTCAAATCACTTGCCACCACTACTTTGGTTTTTTGCAGGTTGCGGCCTGAAAGCACGAGGTTTTCGTTTTTCTCAGGAGTTACCAACAACACACGCTTACCGCTTACATTCAATTTGCTCAGCATATCGGCAAACGTCTTTGTTTTGGGCGAATCCATGGTGAAGTCTTCCAATACGGTAATGTTGTTGCCTTGTGCTTTGTAAGCCAGAGCTGACTTACGAGCCAGTACTTTCACTTTCTTGTTCAGCTTGAAGCTGTAGTCGCGGGGCTGAGGGCCAAATACACGAGCACCACCTTTGAAAAGTGGGCTGTTGATGTCACCCTTACGTGAACCACCGGTGCCTTTTTGCTTATGCAGCTTGCGGGTTGAACCGGTAATTTCCCAACGCTCTTTGGTTTTGTGCGTACCCTGACGCTGGTTAGCGAGGTACTGCTTTACGTCGAGGTAGATGGCGTGGTCGTTAGGCTCGATACCGAAGATTGCTTCGGGAAGCTCAACCTTTGCCTTGGTCTCCTGACCTTGGATATTAAATACAGGTAGTTGCATCTCTTATTTCTCCACGATTACAAATGAACCCTTAGCTCCAGGAACAGAGCCTTTAACTACCAGCAAGTTTTGCTCGGGGAATACCTTGAGTACTTCGAGGTTGGTTGCCTTCACACGCTTGTTGCCGGTTTGACCCGCCATGCGCATTCCTTTGAATACACGTGAAGGAAACGATGAGGCACCCAATGAACCGGGAGCGCGCAAACGGTTGTGCTGACCGTGGGTTTGTCCACCCACACCACCGAAACCGTGACGCTTCACTACGCCTTGGAAACCTTTACCCTTGCTCAAGCCAACTACGTCTACGAAGTCGCCCTCTGCGAAAATCTCAACCGTTACTGAATCACCCAAATTCAATTCGTCTTCAAACGTTTTGAACTCGGTGAGCTTGCGCTTGGGCGCAGTACCGGCCTTCTTGAAGTGTCCTAGCATTGCCTTGGTGGTCGACTTTTCTTTCTTGTCGCCATAGGCAAGCTGGTAGGCGTCATAACCGTCTTTTTCAACGGTTTTCACTTGCGTAATTACGCAAGGACCAGCTTCCAAAACTGTGCATGGAACATTTTTTCCATCGGCACTGAAAATGCTGGTCATTCCAACTTTTTTACCAATTATTCCTGACATGATTGTCGGTTATCAAACTTTAATTTCAACATCTACACCGCTGGGCAATTCCAACTTCATCAACGCGTCTACGGTCTTCGAAGAAGAGCTGTAGATGTCGAGAATGCGCTTGTAAGAGCACAACTGGAACTGTTCACGGGCTTTTTTATTCACGTGCGGCGACTTCAACACGGTGAAGATGCGCTTTTCGGTAGGCAATGGAATAGGACCACTTACTACGGCACCGGTGGTTTTTACGGTCTTCACGATCTTCTCAGCTGACTTGTCAACCAAGTTGTGATCATAAGACTTCAACTTTATGCGGATACGATGACTCATTTTCGTATGTATTAATCTTTTTCAGCTCTTGCTTTGGCATACTTGGCCAATACCTCATCAGAAATATTCTTAGGGGTTTCGGCAAAGTGAGAGAACTCCATGGTTGAAGTGGCACGGCCCGAAGTGAGGGTACGCAACACAGTCACGTAACCAAACATTTCTGACAACGGAACCAACGCCTTAATTACCTGGGCACCATTGCGAGAGTCCATACCCTGCATTTGGCCACGGCGCTTGTTCAAGTCACCGATTACATCACCCATATAATCTTCAGGCGTGATAACTTCTACCTTCATGATAGGTTCCAGGAGGATAGGAGAAGCCTTGCGACAAGCTTCGCGGAAGGCTGCACGGGCAGCAACTTCAAACGACAGTGAGTCGGAGTCAACTGCGTGGAACGAACCGTCGAACAAACGCACCTTGAGGTTATCGATAGCAAAACCTGCCAATACGCCATTTGACATGGCAGAAGCAAAGCCTTTTTCAACCGAAGGAATGAATTCGCGGGGGATTGAACCACCTACTACTTCGTTCACAAACTCCAAACCTGGCTTTTCAGGATCACCAGGCATTACTTCTACCTGGATATCGGCGAACTTACCACGACCACCGGTTTGCTTCTTATAAACCTCGCGATGAATAACTGGCTTGGTGATGGCTTCTTTGTATGTTACCTGAGGAGCACCTTGGTTACATTCTACCTTAAACTCGCGACGCAAACGGTCAACAATGATTTCGAGGTGCAATTCACCCATACCTTGGATGATGGTTTGACCTGAATCCTCGTCGGTGTGCACACGGAAAGTAGGATCTTCTTCAGCCAATTTAGCCAAGGCATTGCCGAGCTTATCGCTATCGGCTTGTGTCTTAGGCTCAATCGCCAAACCGATAACCGGCTCAGGGAATTGCATGGCTTCGAGGATGATCAAATGCTTCTCATCGCAAAGGGTGTCTCCTGTTTTGATGTCTTTGAAACCTACAGCCGCACAAATGTCACCAGCTTCAACGAAGTCGATGGCCTTGCGATCGTTGGCGTGCATTTGGAACAAACGCGAAATACGCTCTTTGTCGATGGTTACACCACGGTCGGCATCGCTGCGTACTTTCGCTATGTATGAACCGGCGTCCAAACGACCAGAGTACACACGGAAGAATACGAGGCGACCTACGAATGGGTCGGTAGCAACTTTAAACGCCAGGGCGCAGAATGGCTCATCCACCGAAGGCTTGCGGCTGATAGGGGCATCGGTCTTAGGATCGGTACCTTCTACGGCTTCTGCATCCATGGGCGAAGGCAAGAATGAACAAACTGCATCCAATACAGCCTGTACACCTTTGTTCTTGAATGAAGAACCGCACATCATGGGCACAAACTTGCCATCGATTACGGCCTTACGGATAGCGACACGCATTTCCTCTTCGGTGATGCTGTCGGGATTATCGAAGAATTTCTCCATCAATACGTCGTCGTATTCAGCACATATTTCGATGAGTTGCTGACGGTATTCATGGGCTTGTTCTGCCAAATCAGCTGGCATGGGAATCTCGGTGTAGGTCATACCCTTCGATTCTTCGTCCCAAATGATGGCTTTGTTGGTAATCAAATCAACTACACCCTTGAAGGTTTCTTCTGACCCGATAGGCACCTGCAAAGGAATGGCGGTAGAACCCAACATTTCTTTCACCTGCTTGCACACGTTAAAGAAGTCGGCACCCTGACGGTCCATTTTGTTTACGAAGCCAATGCGGGGAACATTGTAGTTGTCGGCCAAACGCCAGTTGGTTTCCGACTGCGGCTCAACACCGTCAACAGCCGAAAACAAAAACACCAAACCGTCGAGTACGCGGAGTGAGCGGTTTACCTCTACGGTAAAGTCCACGTGACCGGGAGTATCGATGATGTTGATGGCATATTCGTTGTTGTCCCATTTCCAGGCGGTCTTGGTAGCTGCCGAAGTAATGGTGATACCACGCTCCTGCTCCTGGGCCATCCAATCCATGGTGGCTGCACCGTCGTGTACCTCACCAATCTTGTGGGTCATACCGGTGTAGTAGAGGATACGCTCTGTAGTAGTGGTTTTACCGGCATCGATGTGAGCTGCGATACCGATGTTGCGTGTAAACTTAAGGTCTTTCTGTGCCATCTGTCTTAGAATCTGAAATGCGAGAACGCCTTGTTGGCTTCAGCCATTTTGTAAGTATCTTCTTTCTTCTTCACAGCAGCACCTTCACCTTTAGAAGCAGCAACCACTTCTCCGGCGAGTTTGTCAACCATGGTTTTTTCGTTACGCTTGCGGGCATAACCAATCAGCCAACGCATTCCCAAAGCCTGCTTGCGGCTAGGGTTTACTTCGATGGGTACCTGGAAAGTAGCACCACCTACACGGCGGCTCTTCACCTCAACGCTAGGCATTACGTTGTTCAGCGCACGGCGCCAAACTTCGATACCCGGCTCATTGGTACGCTTTTCAACCACTTCCATGGCTTCGTAAAAAATCTCAGCGGCTGTGCTTTTTTTACCGTCGTACATCATGTTGTTGATGAACTTGGTAACCACGATGTCCTGAAACTTGGGATCTGGTTCAATGATCCGCTTTTTGGCACGCGTCTTTCTCATCGCTTATATCTTATTATTTCTTTTTTCCGCCTTTTGCCGGAGCTGCAGCCTGCTTGGCCTTAGCACCATACTTTGAACGAGCCTGCTTACGACCGTTTACACCGGCTGTATCGAGTGCACCACGGATGATGTGGTAACGAACACCGGGAAGGTCTTTCACACGACCACCACGGATGAGCACAATGGAGTGCTCTTGCAGGTTGTGACCTTCACCCGGGATGTAAGCGTTTACTTCCTTCTGGTTGGTCAAACGAACACGCGCTACTTTGCGCATGGCTGAATTCGGCTTCTTAGGTGTGGTAGTATACACCCTTGTGCAAACCCCACGACGCTGGGGACAGGCATCTAATGCCGGCGACTTGCTTTTGTCGGCCTTATGCTCACGGCCTTTTCTTACGAGTTGCTGTATGGTTGGCATACGATTGTTAAATACGCTATTTGAATAAACACACTACTCCCTCTGTTCAAGGGACTGCAAAGGTATTCAATTCCTGAATATTTGCAAAACCAATGTCCAAATTTTTGGATGCGAGTGAGTTAGCCTGCGTGGTAATCTAACCGCTTTTCGACAAAAAGTGCATTACAGGCTTGCAAACGCGGTTTATACAGAAACGATATCCACAAAAAAGGCCGCAGAATCAGGCAAATTACCACGCAATGCAGTGGAAAACTCCTAATTTGTGGCTCCAATTTCAATCGCATGAAACACCATCCCATCGATCCGCAATTGTTCATACACAACCGCGAGCGTTTTACGGCCTCTATGAAGCCCAATAGCCTCGCTGTGTTTGTATCGAGCGACCAGTTTCCGCGGAATGCCGATGCCAACTTCTACTTCCGCCAAAACTCCGAGCTGTATTGGCTGACGGGCATTGACCAGGAAGACACCTTTTTATTATTGTATCCAGATTGTCCGAACCCAGCCTACCGCGAAGTGCTCTTTGTACGCGAAACAAACGACGAGATTGCAACCTGGGAGGGACATAAATACAGCAAGTCGGAAGCAACAGCCATTTCGGGCATCAAAACCGTTTTATGGAACCACGATTTCCGCCAGCTCGTGCACACCCAAATGAAGTATGCCGATGCCTGCTACCTCAACACCAACGAAAACGACAGGGCGAACAATCCGTTGCCCAATGCCGAGCTGCGTTTTGCGCATGAGCTGCAGCAGTTATTCCCGCTTCACCAGTACGAAAGGGCGGCCAAGATTTTTGAGCACCACCGCTCGCGCAAACACCCCTTGGAAGTAGACCTTATTAAAAAGGCTGTGGACATTACCGCAGGTGCTTTCCATGAGGTGCTCCGTGCGGTAAAACCCGGCACGTGGGAGTTTGAAATTGAGGGCATCATCAGCAAGCACTTTTTGAGCAACCGGGCCAATGGCTTTTCGTTTGAGCCCATTATTGCAAGCGGAGCCAGTGCCTGCGTGCTGCACTATGTGAAGAACGACAAGCAAACGCAGGATGGCGATTTGCTCCTGCTTGACTTCGGTGCCGATTATGCCAACTACGCCGGCGATATGACCCGCTGTTTTCCGGTGAACGGTCGTTTCACCAAAAGGCAGAAAGAAGTATACGATGCTGTATTGCGTGTGAACCGCGAAGCCACCAAATTGCTGGTACCCGGCCGAACGCTCGACGCCTATAATAAGGAGTCGGCACTCATCATGCAGGACGAGCTGCTCCACCTCGGACTCATCACCCGCGATGACATTGCCAAGGAGTCGCCTTCATGGCCTGCCTACAAGAAATACTTCCCCCATGGAACGGGCCACTTCTTGGGCATCGACGTGCACGATATTGGCGCGCGTTTCGGGAAGCTCGATGTGGGCATGGTGATTACCTGCGAACCCGGTATATATATTAAGGAGGAAGGCCTGGGCATCCGCATTGAAAACGACATCCTGATTACGGAGAACGGACCTGTGAATTTGATGGCCGGCATTCCGATTGAAACGGAGGAAATAGAAGAAGTGATGAATGCGTGATGATGGGTGACGGACGACGGACGACAGGCAATCGGCAACGGACAACCTAAATCAGGCATCATCAAATATTGAACTTTGAATTTTGAACCTTGAACTTTGAACTTATGAAAGGTATTATACTCGCCGGTGGATCCGGCACCCGCTTGCATCCCCTCACCCTGGCCATGAGCAAACAGCTGATGCCGGTGTACGACAAGCCCATGATTTATTATCCCCTGTCGGTACTCATGATGGCTGGCATGCGCGACATCCTCATCATCTCCACCCCGCACGACCTGCCCAACTTCCGCAAGTTGCTGGGCGATGGCTCTTCGCTGGGCTGTAACTTCAGCTACCAAGTGCAAGAAGTGCCCAACGGACTGGCTCAAGCATTTGTGTTGGGTGAGCAATTCATTGGCAACGACAAAGCGGCGTTGGTTTTGGGCGACAACATTTTTTACGGCTCGCGCATGGGCCGTTTGTTGCAGGAGAACAATGATCCCGACGGTGCCGTGGTGTTTGCCTACCATGTAAGCGACCCTGAACGCTATGGAGTGGTTGAATTCGACGAAAACATGCGCGCCATCAGCATTGAAGAAAAGCCCAAGCAGCCAAAATCGAATTACGCTGTGCCCGGTTTGTACTTCTACGACAATGATGTGGTGAAAATTGCCAAGGAGCTAAAGCCATCTGCACGTGGTGAATACGAAATCACAGATGTAAACAAGCATTACCTCGAATCAGGCAAGTTGAAAGTCGGTGTACTCGACCGCGGAACCGCCTGGTTGGATACCGGCACTTTTGCCTCCTTGATGCAAGCAGGTCAGTTTGTGCAGGTTATTGAAGAGCGCCAGGGACTGAAGATTGGCTGCATTGAAGAAATCGCCTGGAACATGGGCTTTATCAACGATGAGCAGCTCGAAAAAATCGCGACTCCTCTGGTAAAAAGCGGCTACGGCCAATACCTCCTCAACTTGTTGAAATGAGCAAAATTTTAGTCACCGGTGGTTGCGGCTACATTGGCAGCCATACCCTGGTAGAGCTCATCGGAGCAGGTTACGACGTGGTTAGCATCGACGACAATTCGCGTTCACACGGCTGGATGATGGACCGCGTGGCCAATATCACCGGTAAAAAAGTGGTAAACCACGCCATCAACCTGTGCGATATGGAAGCGCTGTCGGCTTTTTTCGAAAAGGAAAAGGGCATTACCGGCGTCATCCATTTTGCTGCATATAAATCGGTAGGTGAATCAGCCAAGGAGCCTTTGTTGTATTTCGAAAACAACCTGCTCGGCCAAATCAACCTGCTGAAGTGCGTGCAAAAGCACCAAATCAAGCACTTTGTGTTCTCATCGAGCTGCACGGTTTACGGGAATCCTGAAGTCTTGCCGGTTACGGAAGAAACCCCGCTACAGGAAGCTGAATCACCTTATGGTCGTACCAAAGTGGTAGGCGAAGCTTTCCTGCGCGACTTTGTGAAGGTGACCGACACCCAAGTAATTGCACTGCGCTACTTCAATCCCGTTGGAGCCCATCCGAGCAACGAGATAGGCGAATACATCATTGGTGTTCCCAGTTACCTCCTACCCTACATGACCCAAACGGCCATTGGTAAGCGCGAAAAATTGACCGTTTTCGGAGAGGATTATCCTACGCGCGATGGCACTTGCATCCGTGATTACATTCACGTTTGCGACATTGCTTCGGCCCACGTCAATGCCATTGCTTACCTTGAATCGGGCAAAAGTCAAGCCGCCTTTGAGGTCTTTAACCTCGGTAGCGGCATTGGGCAAAGTGTACTGGAGATGATTGAATCGTTTGAGCGCGTGAACCAAATGAAACTGAACTGGCAATTTGGCGATCGCAGACCGGGTGACGTAGTTGCCGTGTATGCAAACAACAGCAAAGCCATCAACAAGCTGGGCTGGAAATTGCGTTTCAATCTCGACGACATGATGCGTACTGCCTGGGCTTGGGAGCAGCGGGTTGCCAAAGAGCAGCTATAAGAAAAAGACCTGAGCAATCAGGTCTTTTGTTTTTTCTTGCGTGCTGCCGGAAAGAGGATGTTGTTTAAAATGAGGCGGTAGCCAGGTGAATTAGGGTGCAAAGCCATATCGGTGGGAGGCTCTCCCACCAGGTGCTGGTAATCCTCGGGGTCGTGACCACCATAAAAAGTCCAGGTACCCTTGCCGTAGGTGCCGTGCACATAACGTGTTTCGTTCAGGCTTTTGGTTTCTCCCAGGATGAGCACGTCGCTTTTCATCACCTCCTTGCGGTAGGCAGTGGTTTGTCCCATGAAGCCTTTGATCACCTGTTCGTGGTTTTGGTTGAGCATGGTCGGCACGACATCCCACTTGGCCGAAAACTCAAACAAGCTGAAAAAATCATTTTGCTCTCCAATGTATCCGCGGGTGTTGGTGGCGTCGATGTCGCTGAATTCGTATTCGAGTGGATTGCGCTTGAGCTGAAAATTGCGGAAGGCAAAAGTCTTGTTAAAATCGAGTTTTTGTTGGGCTTGCGGATCGGCCGGATCGCCATCGTACATGCTTTCACAAATGTCGACTCCTTCGGCAGCCAGGGCAATCTCATAACTGTCGGTGGCCGAGCACATGGCAAAAAGAAATCCACCCCCACTTACAAAATCACGGATTTTATGCGCCACGGCCAATTTGAGTTGTGATACTTTTTTAAAGCCGTGACGGGCGGCAGTGGCATTGGCTTCGCGTACTTCGGCCTGGTACCAGGGGGCATCGCGGTAAGCGGCATAAAAACGGCCGAACTGACCGGTAAAATCTTCGTGGTGCAGGTGCAGCCAATCGTATAAAGGCAATTTGCCATCGAGTACTTCATCGTCGTAGACCTTCTCGTATGGGATTTCCGCATAGGTGAGCGCCATGGTCACGGCATCGTCCCAAGGCTGCTTGGTAGGCGGGGTGTAAACAGCAATTTTTGGGGCTACCTCTAACTTTACCACGTCCATGTTCACCTCAGGGTC
>Ga0075157_10000445_pt1 | contig 33442 bp, 30 predicted proteins | sample JI81BgreenDNA_FD_70967 | JGI IMG/M metagenome (GOLD analysis project Ga0075157, IMG submission 70967) | Wastewater effluent complex algal communities from Wisconsin, to seasonally profile nutrient transformation and Carbon sequestration -... | ecosystem: Engineered > WWTP > Effluent > Algae...
GCTGTTTCGGCTGCAGGGGCTTCTTCAGCGGGGGCTTCGGCAGGGGTAAATCCGGCCAGGACAAAGCTAAATTCCTTTTCTTCGGGGGGAAGACATTGTTTGTCGTCGCACACCATGTAGTACACATTGCCGGTGACTTTGGCATCGGCAACGCGCATTTTTACTTTCTGGCTGAACACCGCCTTGTTGCTGAAGAAACGCACCAGCAGGTTGTCGAACAGCGGCGTTATTTCTTCGGTGAGCTTGCCGCTTTCTTCGGTTTTGCCCACTTTTTCAACGCCTTTGGGCAGGTTGAAGGTGAATACGGTGATTTCCGGACCAAATTGGTCTTCCGAAAATTTCATGTACTGCGAATACAAGTGCCAGCCTTTGTCGATGGTGGCCGTGGCTTTGAGGAGGGCCTCGTCGGGACCGGTTTTTTCGACTTCAAACTTCCACTTTACCGGCTGCAGTATTTGGGCTTGTACCAGCAATCCGGTTAGCAGGAAAGCGAGCAGGAGCAAGGTCTTTTTCATCATCAAATCAAGGTTGTAGAAGCAAGAAAGGTTCAGCTTTCCCAGGCGTTGTATTCGGTAATTTCAATGAGGTTCATGTCGGGGTCGTGGATGAAAAACGACCGCTTGCCCGACTCGCGCACCGTTTCCTGGATAATCTCGATATCGTGGTAGGCCATCTCCTCTTTGTTGGTTTCGTATTCGCCAGATTTCGATTCCAATACAACGTGCTGGTTGGGATAAGACAGCTGAATGAGCGATTGTCCATCTTCGTTGGTCGATTTGGCAAGGTGGCACACCAACATGGTGCTTCCCGCGACGAAAACGGCGTGCTTTTCTTTTACATAACTCTGGGTGCGAAAACCAAGAATGTCTTGATAAAACGAAATAGCCTTGCGGAGGTTTTTCACGAGCAAGTGGGCTTCCTTGAGCTTTGTAAACTGCATATCCTTCAATTTCGGCGGTGCTAAAGATACGCTTTTATGACGCCATCCTGCCCGCCGTTGTTCAATGGCTGTAATTTTCGCTATTTTTGAGCGTTTTCGGCTACATGTTGCGCAACTTTCTATTCTGTTTGCTTTTGTTTTCGGTAGGGCAGGCTAACGCCCAAACCGATGCCTATGACCAATACCTAAATAAGAGCCAGTCGGAAAAAGGTCGCCAACGAAGTGCCAAATCAGGCCCGGCATTTGCCGACCGCTATTTGCAGGAAGTGGGTGCCAGTTTCAACTTTTTCGCCGACCCATCGGGCATCATTTCGTTGCCAGGCATCCAGTACATTGGTCGATACAACCTGCGCGAAGTGGACGATAAACGCGCTTTGTCGGTCAGTACGCACCCCAGCCTGGGTTTCCAGGTCGACCCCTTTTTCGGCACTTTTTTCATGCTCAATACGCCCGTCATGCTCGAAGGCACTTTGGGCAGGGGCAGCACCCTTTTCAACGAACAAGCTGTGGGCATCTCGCTTGGCGTGGGGCCCGAGTTTAACCTGCTGAATCGCTTCAACCAATTTGGGGTAAGTGCGGCAGCCACTTTTAGGTTCCGACTGGGCGGTCGGGGCTATTTTATTCGCTACTCCACCAGCATCATCGAGCCCAGCAAACAAGTTTATATCACCGCCCTTTCATTTGGCAATTCTTTGTTTTGAGCATGCGCCTTTCGGTTATCATCGTCAACTACAACGTCAAGTACTTTCTTGAGCAAGCCTTGTTGGCTGCCTTGAAAGCTTGCGACGGACTGGAAGCCGATTTGTGGGTGGTTGACAACAACTCAACCGATGGCTCGGTGGAAATGGTGCGCAGCCGCTTTCCGCAAGTGAAGCTCATCGCCAATGCCGAAAACACGGGTTTTTCGCGGGCAAACAACCAAGCCATCAAGCAAAGCAAAGGCGACTATGTGCTTTTGCTGAACCCCGACACCGTAGTAGCCGAAGACACCTTCCAGAAGGTGATTGCCTTCATGGACCAGCATCCGCAAGCCGGTGGACTGGGTATTCGCATGGTAGATGGGGCCGGTAATTTCCTCAAAGAATCGAAACGCGGCCTGCCAACACCTGCCGTTGCCTTCTACAAGATGTTTGGCTTGTCGGCACTGTTCAAAAACAGCCAACGCTTTGGTCAATATCACCTCAGTTACTTATCCGACGACCAAAATCACCCGGTCGACATCCTGGCCGGCGCTTTCATGTGCATGCGCCGTTCGGTACTCGATCAGATTGGTTTGTTGGATGAAAAGTACTTCATGTACGGCGAAGACATCGACCTGAGTTACCGCATCCGATTGGCCGGTTACGAAAACTGGTATTTTGCCCAAAGCAGCATCATTCACTATAAAGGCGAGAGCACCAAAAAAGACTCCATCAAATACGTGAGGGTGTTTTACCAGGCCATGGCCATTTTCGCCCGACAGTATTTTAGTCCAGGTAGCGCCCGCCTTTTCAACGCCCTCATTGAAGGAGGCATCGTTTTCCGCGCTTTCATCGCACTCCTGCGTCGCTGGGCCAAGCTGGCATTCCACCCACTGCTCGATGCCGGCATCATTTACGGCGGCATGGTGCTGCTCACCCAGTTTTGGGAACAAAACGTCAAGATTGACGAAGGCACCATCTACCCGCCCATTTACCTGCAACTCATTGTACCCATTTATGTGCTGCTGTGGATATTGGGTGCCTATTTCAGTGGAGCGTATGACAAGCCATATCGCGCAGCCCGACTGGTGAGGGGCCTGTTGGTAGGCACCATTGCCATTTCCGCGGCTTACGGCTTTTTCCCGGCCGACCACCGTTATTCGCGCGGACTCATTGTAGTGGGCGCAGCGTGGAGCATCTTGCTTACGGTATCGGCCAGGGCCCTGCTGCACCTGGCTTTGTATGGCCGCACCGGCTTGAGTACCCCGCCTCAAAAACGGGTGTTGGTGGTAGGTTCGGCCAAAGAAACCAACCGCGTGCACGCCTTGTTGCAACGGGCGGGGGTTTCGCACCAATTTGTAGGGTTCGTGTCAGACCTGCCCGGCGATGAGCAGAACGAGTTTTTCACCGGGCGCCAGCACGAACTGCCGCTCATTGCCCGCGCCCTGCAAGCCGATGAAATCATATTCTGCGGCAGCAACCTTACAAACAAGCAGATCATTCACTACTTCGAAAGCCTCGGAAAACAGGTGGGTGAGCTCAAAATTGTACCGGCCGGTTCCGACTTCATCATCGGCAGCTCCTCCGTAGATTACCCCGGCGATACCTACACACCTGATTTCAACCTTCGGATTAGCCTGCCGGCCAACAAGCGCAACAAGCGCCTCATCGATCTGGCGGCAAGCGCCAAGATGTTGCTTTTATGGCCGGTTTTCTTTTGGCTGTACCCCGCAGCACTGCGCAACCCGGTGAATTTGTGGAAGGTGCTGATTGGCAAGCATACCCTGATTGGTTATCCGGCCCATCCGCAGCTGCCTGCACTCAAGCCTGCGGCCTTGCACATTGGCAGCCACCTGCAACAGCCTGTCCTGCAAATGCGCATGCGGAAGGCCTACGTCAAAGACTACGCTGCCTTGATGGATGTGCGTTACCTCTGGGAGGCTTTTAGAAACAGTCGCTAAGCGCCTTAGATATCGAAACCGATATCGCGGCGGTAGTACATGCCTTCGAATTGAACTTGCCTGGCAGTAGCATAACTCTGTTCGAGCGCTTCGGCATGGGTTGCACCGTATGATGTAAGCGCTAGTACGCGACCACCGTTGGTGAGTACTTGTCCCGCCTCAGCCTTGGTGCCGGCATGGAAAACCAGGGTTTCACTCATAGTATCCAAGCCCGAAATGGCCTTGCCTTTGGCATAATCGCCAGGGTAACCTCCCGACACCAGCATCACCGTACAGGCTGCGCGTGCATCGGTTTCCACCATTTGACTTGCCAAACGGCCTTCGCAAGCAGCCACAATGTGCTCCAGCAAGTCGCTTTTCAAGCGGGGAAAAACCACCTCGGTTTCAGGGTCGCCCATGCGGGCATTGTATTCAATCACAAAGGGATCGTCGCCCACGCGAATGAGTCCGAAAAAAACCACGCCGGTGTACGGAATGCCTTCGGCTGCCAGTCCTGCAATGGTTGGCTTCACAATGCGCTCTTCAATTTTTTGCATGAAAGTCGCATCGGCAAAAGGCACGGGTGAAATGGCGCCCATGCCGCCGGTATTGAGCCCGGTATCGCCTTCGCCTATGCGCTTGTAGTCTTTTGCTTCGGGCAAAAGGAGATATTCTTTGCCGTCGGTAATGGCAAAAACCGACAATTCGATCCCCGACAAAAACTGCTCAACCACCACTTTGGCGCTGGCTTCGCCGAACTTCAGCTCCTCAATCATGGCGCGGAATTCGGCCTTGGCTTCGTCACGGTCAGTGCAAATCACCACGCCCTTGCCGGCGGCCAATCCATCGGCCTTGAGCACGATGGGCAGGCTGTGCTTATCAAGGTAAGCCAATCCTTCTGTCAAACTCTCACGCGTAAAGGTTTGGTAGGCCGCTGTGGGAATGCCGTGGCGGGCCATGAAGCGTTTGCTGAAATCTTTGCTGCCTTCGAGCTGTGCACCCATGGCGCCCGGACCAAAAAACAGCAGGTCTTTCAAGTCCGGATCGGCTTTCAGCTGGTCGGCCAGGCCGCGAACCAGCGGCTCTTCGGGACCCGAAATCACCAGTTTGATTTTGTTGGCTTTCACAAAAGCAGCCACGGCAACAGCATCGTTCGGATTGAGATCCACATTCTCGGCGAGTAGCGCAGTACCGGCATTGCCCGGTGCTACAAAAAGCTTGTTGCAGAGCGCACTCTGACGGAGTTTCCAAACAAAGGCGTGTTCGCGGCCACCGCTGCCGAGGAGCAAAATGTGCATGATCAGGCGTTTAGGTATCGTGCTTTAAAATCGGCATAGGCCAGGGCAATGCCTTGCTTGAGGTCTATTTTGGGTTGGTAGCCCAAGGCCATCAGCTTCGATGAATCCATCAGCTTGCGCGGCGTGCCATCGGGCTTTTCGGTATTGAAACGCAGTCGGCCACCGAAGCCAATCACCTCGGCCACGGTTTGTGCCAACTCGGCAATGGTCACATCGCTGCCATAGCCGGCGTTCAGGAAACCAAAATCGTTGTATTTGTCCATCACCACCAGGCAGGCTTCGGCCATATCGTCTACATACAAAAACTCGCGGAGCGGTTTGCCTGTGCCCCAAATCTCCACCTCCTCGGCAGCATTCGCTTTGGCCTCGTGGAATTTGCGGATGAGCGCCGGCAGTACGTGGCTGTTTTGCAGGTCGTAATTATCGTTGGGCCCGTACAAATTGGTGGGCATGATGCTCGTGAAGTTGCACCCATACTGCGAACGGTAAGCGTCGCACATTTTGATACCGGCAATTTTAGCGATGGCGTATGGCTCGTTGGTAGGTTCGAGCAGACCGGTGAGCAGGCTTTCTTCTACCAAGGGCTGTGGGGCCAATTTGGGGTAGATGCAGCTGGATCCAAGGAACAACAGCTTCTTCACGCCATGCACATAGCTCTGGTGAATCACGTTGTTCTGGATCATCAGGTTGTCGTACAGAAACTCGGCACGGTACACATTGTTGGCATGGATGCCGCCCACTTTGGCTGCTGCCAGAAACACATAATCGGGCTTCTCGGATGCAAAAAAGTCGGCCACAGCCTGCTGGTTGCGCAAATCGAGCTCCTTGCTGCTGCGCAACACAAAGTTTTTGTAACCACGCTTCATCAAGGCCCGGTGAATGGCTGATCCAACCATGCCGTTGTGGCCGGCAATGTAAATTTTGGCGTTTAATTCCATGCGAATTCCTGTGTGACGGCGCAAAAATACCGCAAAAATCCGAGCTATTTCAGTCGTTGCCAAAGGGGTCATCGTAGGCATTGAGGCTCCGGAGGTCCTTGTCAGCCGGTTTTGTTCACACCGCTACCACCTTTTCCGCGGTTTGCAGCATTGCTACCCTGCCTCAACGGCAGTTGAAATGTACTTAGCTGAAATGATGCTATACAGCCTGTAAGCGGTGATGCACCTCATCTTCCAGCTGCACGACCCTGCCCAACAACAAATCGAGCTCCACGGCTTCGTGACGCAGCAAATCCTGCTCAAACTGCTGCAGCTCTTTGTACAAACTGCGCTGCATGATGCCGGTTTCTGGGGTAATCTCGTAATTCTGGGTAATGATGCGCGCTTGATCAAAAAAGGCTTCGTCTTCGTCGCCACGCAAAGCATGGTGGCACGGCGAAGGCTGGGCAAGCACCCGGCGTACTTCGGGGGTCGAAAGCTCTCCCCACAAAAAGGCCTGCAGTTGCTCTATGTAGGTATAAAGACTGTCTTGCTCTTGCAAAATGTGCTCACTGATATCGGCCCTAAAGCGCTCAAACGCATCACGCAAGTCCAACAGCTGCGGCTGTTCTTTGCCCTTGCGTTCGCTCAATTCTTTAAGAATAAGCGAGAAGCGAGGAAGGCGCTTTACCAAAAACTCGTGGTGCTCACAGCGCAAAACAGCTATCATTTCAGCTGCTGTAAGGCTTGAAAAAACAGTCTCATCGTACGTACTGCCAGTTTGTTGCAAGGCCAAATGCTGTAAAAGAGTGGTCATGGGCAAACCAATGCGCAGTAAGACCTCACCCAACGGCAAGCATTCCGACAACTGCTCGGCATCCATGCCCCAACGCTGCAGGTAACCCGCCAAAAGGGGATAGCGCTGCACCAACTCACAAACCGGGGTATTCTTTGTTACCATCTTTGCATCTTCCTCTATGCATAGACAAAGTAAAAGCAGCTTTGTTTGACTGCTCCTTAGTTTTTAGACAAAAACCTCTGTTTATGCTTCTTCCTCTTCAGCATCGTCAGCAGGTGCCGGTTCATAAGGCAGATACACAAAGGAGCTCGCCGCACCTGCCCACACAAACACACACATGAACTGCTCGGGGTCCTTCCAGCTTTTTTTAAACTCCGGAAACTGCTCCATAGACACCACATTCTTCTTCACAAATTCCTCCATGATTGAAACGTGAATGCTCCAACGGGTTTCCAATTGCTCGTGTTGCAAAACCACCTTGCCCAAATCGGGACCTACATGCTCCTGGTGGGCCACAAAAACAGGGTACTTGCTCGTACCGCTGTCAATGATTTCGCGGGCCATGCCCTGGAGGTAGTCGGCATAGTAGCGCAAATCGTTTTGCAGCGACTCCAATAGGGGATTATTTACCGATTCGGCTGAATTTTCAATGCTCATATCTTTTCCAATAAAGCCACATTTTCTACGTGTGCAGTTTGCGGAAACATGTCGACCGGTTGGTATTTCACCAGGCGGTAGTGTTCACGCATCAGGTCGAGGTCGCGGGCCTGGGTGGCCACATTGCAGCTCACATACACGATGCGTGGCGCTCCCAGCCGGCACAACATTTCCACCACGTCGGGGTGCATACCTGCGCGCGGCGGATCGGTGATCACCACATCCGGTTTTCCGTGTATTGCCACAAACTCGTCGTTCAATAGGTCCTTCATATCGCCGGCAAAGAAGCTGCAATTGTCGATGCCATTGCGCAGGGCATTTTTGCGTGCGTCTTCAACGGCCGCTTCTACGTATTCAACCCCCACCACCTTTTTGACGCGCGATGCCACAAATTGGGCAATGCTGCCGGTTCCTGTATACAGGTCGTAAACCACTTCTTCGCCCGTCAAGCCGGCATAATCGCGGGTGATTTCGTACAGGCGCAATGCCTGTCGACTGTTGGTTTGAAAGAACGATTTGGCAGAAATCTCAAACCGCAGTCCTTCGAGCTGTTCTTCAATGACTTCTTTGCCCTTCCAAACCAGTACTTCCTGGTCGTAAAGCGTATCGTTCTTTTTGGTGTTCACCACGTAAAGCAGGCTGGTAATCCAGGGGAGATCCGTAGCCAAGCTGTTGAGCACCAATTCCAGATTTTCCGGCTGGTTTTCGCCCACCATCAACAGCACCATCCATTGGTCGAGGGTGGTATGGCGGATGGTGAGGGTGCGCAAAAGTCCATGGTGCTCGCGGATGTTGTAGCGCGTCAAACCATGTTGTTCGGCCAGGGCATGCACGTGATTGCGAATGAGGTTCATGCGCTCGTCCATGAGCAGGCATTCCTGTACATGCAGCACCTTATCGAAGCGGCCCGGCAAGTGGAAACCCACGCCTGCCTGTGGTTTCACCAAACTTTCGTCGGCCAGCTCCTCGGGGGTAAACCAACGGTTGGGCGAGAAGGTAAATTCCAATTTATTGCGGAAATGGTACGGCTCTGCTGCACCCAGCACAGGCACGTTTTCGCTGAGACTGATTTTGCCCAAACGCGTAAGCGCATCGTACACCTGTTTGCCTTTGTACTGCAGCTGTTTTTCGTACGACAGGTTCTGCCACTTGCAGCCACCGCAATGCTCAAAGTGCTGACAAGCCGCCGCAATTCTATCGGGTGATGGCTGCACCAGGCGCGTAACCTGGGCCATCGCATAGCGTTTTTTGTCGCGGTATACGCGTGCATCAACCACATCGCCGGGCACTGCGCCTTCGAGGAAGTACACCTTGTCGTTTTCACGCGCCAGGGCCAGTCCATCGGCAGCCATATCACTTACCGTTACTGCATGCAGCAATTCCGGCTCTTTGTTTTTTTTCTTGCGCGACATCAGGGGCGGGTTAAAAAGTGAATGACTTCGTTGTACAAGGCTTCTGGTGCTTCGGCATGCACCCAGTGGCCGGCTTCGGGAATGGTGAACAGCTCTACCCGACGGAACAGTTGCCTGATTTTTACATGGTCTTCGGTTTGGATGTAGCGCGATTTGCCTCCATTGATGAACAGTGTTTCGCCATCGTAAGGGGTGGGTGCGTCGAGTCCTTTGCCCACCTCGTGCAGGTTGCGGTACAAGCCTTTTACGTTCAGGCGCCAGGCAAAGGCCTTCTCCGCATTGCGGTAGATGTTTTTGAGAATAAACTGTCGCGTGCCGTAATCGGGCAAATCAACAGCCAGGGCCTGGTCTATTTCTGTACGTGTGGCGTATTGGTTCAAATCAAAGGCCTGCAAGGTTTCGAGGATGTGTTTATGTTCGTGCAGGTGATATGATTTAGGTGCAATATCCACCACGATTAACTTCTTGAGTCGCTCGGGATAGCGTTGCGCAAAAAGCATGGCTACCTTGCCGCCCATGGAATGGCCAATGAGATGAACCCGCTCAAGACCTTGCGTATCCAAAAACTCCTTGAGGTCGTCGGCCATGAGGCCGTAGTTGAATTCATCGCTCCAGGGACTTTGGCCGTGGTTGCGTTGATCAATCAGGTAAACCGAATAATGCTCGGCAAAACGCCTGCCGAGGGTAAGCCAATTGTCGCCCGAGCCAAAAATGCCATGCAGCACCACCAGCGGCTCACCGGCGCCCAACTGTTGAAAATTCAATTGCATGGCGCAAAGTTACGTGCATTTGGCGGGGCTTTTATCACATTCATCGGCACGACCTTTTAGCGCAAAGAGCTCTTATGGAAGTTCAAGCGCTTGTGATTGGGGGTTTTGGTAGTAAAGCCTATATTTGTCTAAATCTTAAACCAACACCCATGAAAAAGACTTTTTTCAAAACATCTTTCGCTCTTTTTGTTGCCCTTTTCATCAGCGCAGGTATGCTGAGCAGCTGCGGAGGCGATGAAGCAGCCACCGAAGAAACCACAACAGAAGAAATGCCTATCGAGGAAATGCCCGCGGAAGAACTGCCTGCTGAAGAAGAAGCTACCGAAGAAGCGGCCCCTGCTGCTGCTCCAGCTGCTGCTCCACAGAGCAAGTCAGATGCAGCCGGATCAGCTAAGCCTGCCGTTGAAAGCAATACCGAAATGACATCGGATGCTGCTCCTGCTCCCGTTAAAAAACCGGTAGAAACTACCACCGAAAAAGCAACTCCCAAAAAAGACGTTTCGGCCAACTAAGGCAGTTACGATGCGTACAGAAACCGGGTAGTCACCCGGTTTTTTTTTGCCCTTTTGGCGGCAGTGTTGACATACCGCTTACATAACTAACTTGCAGCATGAAGCTCACACCATTTACATTCCGCCTCATGATGCTGAAGGTGCTTCCACTGGCTTTTTTCGCCGGATTGCGCCTCCACCATGTGGATGATAACAGCTGCACTGTGCGGCTGAAATACGGCTACCTCACCCAAAATCCTTTCCGGTCGATATACTTTGCTGCCCTGGCCATGGCAGCCGAAATGTGCTCGGGACTACCGGCCTTGCTCTACCTGCGTCGCAGCAAGGTGAACAGCTCGATGCTCGTCACCGAAATGTCGTCGGTTTACCACAAAAAAGCCGTGGGCACCATCACTTTCAAATTCGAAGAAGTACCGGCACTCCAAGCTGCCATTCGCGAAGCCGTTGACACACCCGACGGACGCACATTCGACGCCGTAAGCAAGGGTTACAATGAACAAGGCGACTGCGTTGCCACCTTCACCGTGCGATGGAGTTTTAGAAAACGGTAGTGGATTAAACATCCATGTGACTGGATTTTAATATCGGTTAAATTTGTATTTTTGTTTTCCGATATTAAAGAAATGGATTGGAAGTTAGCACACCTGCAAACCGAAGAGCTGCTGCCCATACTGCAACGCCTCGACAAAAAAAAAGCGCAACTCGATGCGCACAGGCCGCTTCCTACCTATGCCTTGCGTAGAATTCGCGAAAGCCTACACCTCGAATTCACCCATAACAGCACAGCCATAGAAGGCAATTCTCTTACCTTGAGTGAAACACGTGTGATTTTGCACGATGGCATGACGGTGAAAGGCAAAAGCCTGCGCGAGCACTTTGAAGTGCTCAATCACCACGATGCGCTGCTGTTTGTAGAAGCGGCTGCCCAAAGGCAAGAGCCCTTGTCGGATAAGCTCCTGCACGAAATCCACAGCTTTTTACTGCAACGCATCGAAAAAGAAATGGCCGGCAGGTACCGGATCATGGGTGTACGCATTCTAGGAGCCAATTTTACCCCTCCCAATGCGCTCAAAGTGCCCAATCACATGGCTGATTTGTTTGACTGGCTCAACAGCCTTCCTGCAAACACGCATCCGGTGGTCCAAGCCACCCTTTTCCACCACCGCTTCGTTTGGATACACCCATACTTCGATGGCAATGGCCGAACCGCCCGGCTGGCGCATGCACTTTTGCTCATGAAAGCCGGCTATCCACCGGCCTTTGTGCTCAACCAGGATCGGAAGCGCTACTACCGCTGCCTCAACAGCGCAAACGAAGGCAATTATGCTCCCTTTTTGCGGATGATGGCGCTGGCTGCAGAGCGCTCACTTGATTTGTACCTGGGCGCCCTGGAAGACCGCTACGACGACTACTTGCCCCTGGGTCAATTGGTAGAGGAACCCACCGTACCCTACGGAGCCGAATACCTCGGGCTGCTGGCCAGGCAAGGCAAACTGGCTGCATTCAAGCAAGGCAAGGAGTGGTACGCCAGCAAAGCCGAAGTGCTGCAATACGTAGCCAAAAGGCAACGCAAACGTAAATTAGGGCCAGCATGAAGCGCGAAACGTGATGTTTCGCGCTTCGGCTTTATATGGCCGCCGAAATGAGGAAGGTTGCCGCAAAAGCAACAATGGCGTACAACTCAGGGAATACCGCCAACACCATGGTTTTGCCAAACACATCGTAGCCGGCTGCTATGCCTTCAATGCCATGCGCTGTCAACTGGCCTTGCTGGATGGCCGAGAAAAAAGCCACCACCCCCAGGGCAATCCCGGCTGCCAATATACTGGCACCTTGAAAAATGTCGAGTTCGGTCATGCCGCCTAACTGACTGCTGATAATGAAAAAGCCTGCAAAGCCGTACAATCCTTGCGAGCCAGGCAAGGCACTTAGCAACATGTAGTTACCAAATGCTTCGGGCCGCTTTTTGAGCGCTCCCACGGTGGCCTTGCCACCTATCGATACACCAATGGCGCTTCCAACGCCCGAGAGCGCCAGCATGAGGGCCAATCCCAAATAGGCTAAAATTACTGCTGTATTCATATGCTGTTGGTTTGTTTTGATTTTCTAAAAGGTTGATAGGGCTTGCCGCCGCCTAAAAAGCCGGCATTTTTATAAAATTCCACGAAGGTGAGTCGCACCGGATGCACAAAGGCGCTGAGGGTGGCAATGGCCAGATTGAGCCCGTGACCAAAAAGCAAGAGGGCTGCAAACAGGATCCAACCGATTACAGGCGGGCCGTCGAGCAGCGAAAAGGCCACCTTGTTGATTACCAAGCCCAAGATACCGCCCGATAAGCCCAGGGCAAACAAGCGCACATACGACAAAACATCGCCAAATAACCCGGTGATGCCGTACAGCTCCCATAAACCCAAGCCAATTCGACTCAAAAGTTTTTTGTCGGGATCGGAAAAGAGCAGAATCAACGCAACCCCGGCCCAAATGCCTGCCTTGCCCATGATTGCCCAATTGGGCAATACATACAGCAAGCCGCCAGATACGATGCCCAACATCCAGCCCAGGGTAGACACGGCGTATACAAAGCCGTACATGCGGGTTCGGTTGTAAACGCGCAATGCCATGGCAAACAATATTTGGGCGATGCCAATGAGCAACGACAGGGCAAAAAGCTCATTGACGTCTAAAAAGAACGATTTAACCTGCTCCAAAGCCGACCATTCGGCCAGGCTGGCGCCGAACACCGTACCGGTCAATAAGCCAAATACCACTGCAGCACTGCCCAAAATCAATCCCAGGCGCACCACTCCCTTTTGCCCAGCCAAGGCAGGACGCTTCCGCAAGAACCAAAGGGCCAATACCATCACCAAACCATATCCGGCATCAGCCAGACACATCCCAAAAAACAGGGTGAAGAAGGGGGCGAAAAAGGGCGTAAGGTCTATTTCCTGGTAAGACGGCAAGGCAAACAAATCGCCAATAGGGTGGAAAAGCCGGCTGAATTTTTCGTTTTTGAGCAAAATAGGCACCTCATCGGCCGGCCCGGGCTTGCCGCCTTCCCAAACCAGCTCCATGCGGTTGAAAAGCCCTTCCAGTGTTGCTGCCCTTTCGGCCGGGACAAACATGCCCAACAAGCGCAATCCTCCTTCGGCCGGAGCCTCAGTATGGTGCTGCACATGCGCCCACTGCAGCTGGTCCGCCTCCCGGGCCAGTGCCTCCTCCAGCAATTGTCGGTGTGCGGCCAAAGCTGCCAGTCGGGCTTCAGCCTGCTGGAACAAATGCCGGTGCTTTTTGTACTCCTCAGCCCAATGGGTGAGGTCGGTAACTGACCAGTGTTCGCCCGCTATCCGTGGCAAATTCACTTCGGTTTCGCTAACCACCACAAAGCCGAGCTCATCGGGCGTTTCCCAAATCACCTCGAGCAAATGCGCCTGCTGCCATGCGGTATCAAATGCCTTTCTCGAACAGCTGAAAAGGTAAAAATGCACGCCTTGCGCTGCCAATCGGTCAATTTCTTCCACAGGCAGGCGCGCTGCGTGACGGGTCCAGCCGCTCGCGCGTTCCTCTAATTGGGCCAAATGATGCTTTTGCTGCTCCAACTGAGCATGCTCGCGCTGCATGGCAACGGCCAGCTCTGTAGCAGCTCCGTCGTAAGCACGCGCCTCCTCTAAGCGGCCTTCAGGAAGCAGATTCAATGCTGCACGGAACAAATGCATGCGCTGCAAGGCCTCCGTAGCCGCCGCCGGCGCGTCGTATCGGATGGTTTGCACATGGGCCATGCCCAAAGCGGCCAGCTCTTCCAAAAAAGCAGGATACGCTTTTTGGTGCAGCAACACGCGGTATTTGCGCATGGGTGCAATCATGCTGCCTCCTCCCGCTTTTGCTTCACCAGTTTTTGGGTGGCCTTCACCAGGTTTTCTTCGTCTTCCAAAAAGCGCTTGATTTTGCGGATTTGGTCCTCATAAGCCGGAATCTGCACCTTCTCAAAGAGGTTTAACTTTTGGGTGGTCCGCTTGCGTTCGGCTTCCAGAAGCGCAATTTCTTCTTCCTTGAGCTGCCATTGCAAGCGTCTTTGGAGCAAATTGCGCAACAAACCATAGGCTACCAACTCCCAAACAGCGTCGCCCACTTGCCAATCGGGCTTGGTGAACTGCAAGTTTTCCAGCCTCGGCAGCTTCACCCCGGCAAAGTTGCGCTGGCTGGTAGAATAGGTTTCAATGCGCAAGGCATCTTGCTGCCACAACAACCAAAATCCTTTGGCTCCCGCAGCGGCCGTCAAGGCTTTTTGGTAGGCCGCCTGCATTTCACCCAATAGCTGCTGCTGGTGCTTCACCTCCAGGCGCAAGGCACTTTCCTTGCTGCGAATGACCGGCAAGGCCGCGAGCCGCATTTTCAGCGCTTTTTGCAGCTGCTGCAGGGCGATTTTATTGTAGGCGGGCGTTTTCATGCCTGTTTCCAATAACGTTCGGTGAGTTCGGCACGGATGCCGGTTTCGGCCGGACTAAACCACCGGCCCAAAAGCTCCCACCCCTTGTCTAACATGGCTTCCATGCCCAGCTGGACCTGAATAGAGAGCAATTCGCGGGTGTAGGCTTCGGCAAAACCCAGGGCCCGCCGGTCGTATTCGGTAAGGTCGAAGCCGTTTTCCTGCTTCACCCGGGCATCGCTGGCATCGGCATACAAGCGGATGCAGGCATTCATGAGCTGTGGATGGTCTTCGCGGGTCTTTTTGCCAATGACCAGCTGCTTGAGACGCGATAACGAGCGGAACGGATCCACAATGACTTGTCCGGTTTCAGCATCTTTCCGCAGAAAGAGCTGCCCCTCGGTAATGTATCCGGTATTGTCGGGGATGGCATGGGTAATGTCGCCCTGGTTGAGCGTGGTTACTGCCACAATGGTGATCGATCCGCCGCTAGGCAGCTGCACGGCCTTTTCGTACAAACGCGCCAAATCGCTGTAGAGCGAGCCGGGCATGGCGTCCTTTGATGGAATTTGGTCCATGCGGTTGCTTACAATGCTGAGGGCATCGGCAAAAAGGGTCATGTCGGTGAGCAATACCAACACTTTGCGGTGATGTTCCACGGCGAAATATTCGGCAGCAGTTAGGGCCATGTCGGGCACCAACAAGCGCTCAACGGGCGGATTTTCGAAGGTGTTCACAAAAGCCACGAGCTTGTGCAGCACCCCGGCCGACTCAAATCGCTGGCGGAAGTACAAATAATCGTCGTTCGAGAGGCCAATGCCACCCAACACAATCACATCGGCATCGGCACGCAAGGCCACGGTGGCCATCACCTCGTTGTAAGGCTGGTCGGGGTCGGCGAAAAAGGGGATTTTTTGTCCACCCAACAAGGTATTGTTCAAATCGATGCCGGCAATGCCCGTGAGGATGGGCTGGTAAGGCTGGGCTCGACGAACGGGGTTCACGGAGGGACCGCCAATTTCTACCGAGCGCCCCTGCAAGGGCAACAAACCATCGAGCGGCTCGCCGTACGCAGTCAAAAAACGGCCAAGCAGGTCTTCACCCACCTTCAAATCGGGCGCTTTGCCCAAAAAAGCCACACGGGCGTTGTTGGCGATGCCTTCGGTGCCGGCAAAAACCTGCAGGGTAACACGATTTCCTTTCAAACGAACCACCTGGGCCAGTCGGCCGTCGACCAGGGCCAGCTCCTCGTTGCTCACACCTTCGGCCTCCAAACTCACCGTGGCCTTGGTGATGTGGCTGATTTGCGTGAAATAGCGGTTGAATGCAATGTGTTCCATGGTCAGGCAGTTTGGTTGAGCTGTCTTGCAGCCAGTTCATGTAGTTCGTTCAGGTGCTTTTGGAAAGCGGTCGACTGAAAAGGCGCATAGTTCATCTGCTTGCACGCATTGATCATGGCACTGAAATGTGGCCGCACCTCCTGAAAATGCTCGTACGCATAAGGCCGTGCACAAATGTCGAGCAACAGCTGGGTCATGTAGGCCTGCCGTTCTACCGAACAAAACTGGTCAACGGCGTCGAAGGCATCTTGCTGCAGAAGAATGAAGTCGAGCAATTCCGACCGCCAGAAAAGCAGGTGGAAATCGATGGTCACGCCGTCGTCGCCCAGGATGTTGATTTGGTCGGCGGCTTCACGGCCCTTCACCAGTACCTGGCGGATGCGGTTGGCGCTGGCCACCCACTGGCTTTGTCCCTCCTGCTCCATGAAGCCGGCGAACTCGGGATAATCGAGGTATTTCGAATAGCTGTCGATGGGGTCGATGGCCGGATACCGCTTGCTGTCGGCCCGCCTTTGCATGAGGGCGTAAAAACAACGGGCGGCCTTGCGGGTAGCCTCTGTCACCGGCTCACGCAAATTGCCCCCGGCAGGCGATACCGTGCCGATGAAAGTCACGGCCCCGCGCTGTCCGTTACCCAAAACCACCGCTCCTGCCCGGGCGTAAAAACCCGAAATGGTGGCTGTAAGGTCCATGGGAAAGGCGTCGGGACCGGGCAAATCTTCCAAGCGATTCGACATTTCGCGCAAGGCTTGCGCCCAGCGCGAGGTGGAATCGGCCAACAGCAGCACCCGCAGGCCCATGGCCCGGTAGTATTCGGCCAAGGTCATGGCCGTGTACACGCTGGCTTCGCGGGCTGCCACCGGCATGTTCGATGTATTGGCGATGATGATGGTGCGCTCCATGAGCTTGCGGCCGGTGGTTGGGTCGTCGAGCCGGGGAAATTCATGGAAAATTTCGACCACCTCGTTGGCCCTTTCTCCGCAAGCCGCAACAATCACCACATCGGCATTGGCCTGACGGGCGATGGCCTGCTGCAAAACGGTTTTGCCGCAGCCAAATGGGCCCGGAATGAAGCCCGTACCGCCCTCAAGCATGGGGTTGAGCGTATCAATGGCCCGCACGCCGGTTACCAGCAGCCGCTCGGGCCGCAATTTTTCGCGGTAGGCCTTGATAGGCAAGCGCGATGGCCACTCCTGCACCATGCTTAGCTCGCGGATTTCGCCTCCTTGTTTCACCCGGGCAATAATGTGCGTGGCGGGGTAATCGCCGGGTGGACAAATGTAAATCACTTCCCAGCGGCCTTCCCAGCCAAAGGGCAGCATGATGCGGTGCGGCAGGTTGTTTTCGGTGGTTTCAGCCAGCCAACTGCCGGCTTCCACCACATCACCCACTTTTACCAGGGGTTTGGTGGGCCAGGGCAATTCATAGTCGAGCGGCTCGGAGGCCATGCCGCGTTCAAGAAAGAGCCCTTCAAGGGCATCGAGGTCGTTTTGCAGTCCGTCGTATTTGCGTGAGAGCATGCCGGGACCCAGCTTTACGCCGAGCAATCGGCCGGTGAAGCGCACCAAATCGCCAGGAGCGGCTCCTCGGGTGCTATCAAACACCTGGGCAAACACCTCCTCACCTTGCACTTTAATGACTTCGGCCATGAGTTCTACGCCCCCGGTTTGGAGGTAGCATATTTCGTTTTGGCGCACCGGTCCATCGGGCCTGATGGTGATCAAATTGGCCAGCAATGCGGTTACCCGGCCGGTGCTTGGGGTTTCATGTGGCGCTTTCATGGATGATTTTTTCGAGTAAAGGGGTCGTTTCGGCCTGCCCAAGCACCCACCAGCGGTGTTGCATTTGCTCGCGCAGGGCATACGACAGCAGGGCCTCGAAGCTGAATGGGCGGTAAAAAACCTGCTCCGTTAGCCAATGCCACAGCAGTCGGTCGGTATAAAAAGCCTGCTCATACAAATCAGCAGTATGCTCCCACAATGCCAGCTCGGCAGACGGCAGCTCAAGGTCGTCGAGGGAAGCTGCGGGTGGTTCTGACAGTAGTTCGTTGATCCATTCAGACCCGGCTCGCAACTGCTGCAAGCGCCGGTTTTCGAGCTGTTCGGTCAATTGGAGCCAATGATGCAGGAGCTCGTACGGCTGATTCTGCAACCAGGATTTGCATGCGGCACGTTCTTGTCGCAAAGCTTCACGAAAAGGCATTGCTTCTGCCTGCTCCAAATCGGTTTGGTAAACCCGCCAATTGGGCGGCGCCAGGAAGGCGGTGGGATCCGTAGCCCGGCCCAAATGCGCCTGCCATTGTGCAGGTGCATAGAGCGCGCCCAGCACATCGCTTTCGTGCGGCTTCAGCCAGTTGGCAGCAACTTGCCAAACGGGCAGGGTAACTTGCGCCGGCTCATCAAGCGACAGCGCCGGTAAACCCGACATGAGTCCGTACAAGGCGGTGTGGTCAGCCATGGGCGAGCAGTTTTTTCAAGGCTGCCCCGTAGTAAGGAGCCAACACCCTTTCAAAATCTTCGTCGGTAAAATCAATGGCGTAACGCTCGCCTTCCACGCTGATGCGGAAGCCAGAGCGGAGGCGCGGATCGGTTTGCCAGTCGATGCCTTTTTGCACCACGGCTTGTAAATCGTTGCGGAAATTGCTAACGAGTGTTGCCGCTTGTGCTTCGGACAGCTGGATTTGCAGGCGCCCGTGTACGTCGCGGTAGAGCTGGTGCACCACCGTTTTGAGGAGCTCGGGCCAATGCTGGTCGAGGCTTTGCTGCACCGGTTTTTGCAGCACTTCTTCGGTGAGCAGCTGGCGCAAATCGGCCCGCAGACTGTCCTTGGCCCGACGTGTTAATTGAGCCAGCTCGTTTTGAACCGCCGAACGCATGTGCTCAAGCTCGTGGGCGAGCTGCTGTCGATGTGCTTCGGCCTCTTTGTGAGCCGCCGCACGGATGGCCTCTGCCTCAGTATGAGCAGCATCCAACAATTTTTGTTTCTCAACCCGGGCCTCCTCAAGCCCGTCGTTTACCAGTTTTTCGGCCAAAAGCCGCAGCTTGTCCTCCATACCTTGGTGTTTGGCATGGTAAGATAGCAAAAGATTTGAAATTGCGGAGATAAATGTCCGATAACTTGGTGTAAACAAACGCGCGAAACCATGAATTTTCCGGTTTCGCGCTAAAATTCCGTGGTTTATTATTTCAGTGCTTCACCACTAGCCGACGCCACTGGCCATCGCACTCCACCAGATACACACCTTCGGCCCAACCACCGATTTGAAGACGAAGTTGCCGCGCTGTGATTTCCTCATTTACCAGGACTTGACCTATGGCATTGCGCACTAACAAGCGACTTGCTCTTTCTGTGGCACGCTCCAACACTACCTCATCGCGGGCAGGATTGGGATACATGTTCCACGAAACCAGCTGCTGCTCATGCACTAAAACGCCCCCAACCACTTGCAAAATGGCTGCTCCCGATGTATCCGCACAGTGGTCCTGTCGCACAATGCAACGGTAGCCCGTATTGTTGTCGGCCCACTGCACATTGCCGATGCGCAAGGTAGGCTGGTCGGCACCTTGCACATTGCCCCCATTCACCAGGGTTTGAAAGCCAAAACCTACATTGCGCTGCCAGGTATACGTGGCTCCGGCAAAAGAATCAACCCTAAATTGTGCCATCTGTGCCTCAATTACGCCAACATTGTTAGGACCATTGAGGCTACGTGGTTGACACAAAATGGTCAGTGTAGCAACTGCACTCGTGTCATTGCAACCAAATGCACTCACCAAGCACCTGAACTGTTGATTGTGGTTTTGATTATTCAAGTTGCGCACTACCAAGCGTGCGGTTCGCGTTCCTGTAAATTGTCCAAAATCAGCCAAATTGGCCCAATTACCGGCGTTCAATAGTTGCCACTGGTATTGGTGGGTAGGCAAGGTAGTGCCTACCTGAAAAATGGCGGAATCGCTTGGGAGATTGGCTGTATTTAAGGGGCTACCTGCTAATAGAGAACAGCTAACGTTTAAAATTCCTGGTGCAGACGCCGTAGTACAGATGGTGTCTCCAACCAAGCATCGAAAACGCCAACCATTCATGTCGCCATTTGCATTATTAATCAGCAAAACATTACTATCCACACCACCAAAAACATTGCTATTGGCCAAGGGCGAAAAAGAAGCGCTATTTGTTGAATCAACTTGCCATTGGAAAGCAGCATTGGTAAATGGTGTAGATACACGGAATTGTGTGGTTCCGCCGGCAACTACCTGTTGTAAAGGTGTGTTCATGGTCACAGACAAATTACAAAGAAAAAACAGATTACTAATTTCAGTAGCCGTTAAAGCACGACTCCAAATGCCAATGTCGTCAACCTTGCCTTTGAAAAAATTGGTTCCGATGGCTGGTGCACCTGGCCAAATTGCTCTGCCGACGTTTATTTGCCTATTCCCTGCAGAAGTAGCGGTATTAATTGTTTGACCAACCATGATGCCATTTCGGTAAGCCGTAAATCGCCCACCCTGAACATTTTCGTAGACAAAAACCAAGTGCCACCAACCATCGGATAACAAGCCTGGCCCGGCTACCTTGGGCACGACATTTGACCCCACGATAGCGTCCCAATAAGTAGAATCCGGACTATATCCAAATGCAATCGCCCCTACGGCAATTCTAAACTTATGCAACCAATTTCCTGGTACCTTGTCCGATATGATTTCCATGCCATTGGTAGCCGCTATGTTCGTGTCGGGCGAAACCCAAATGCTTACCGTGAAATCAGAACTAGCTACTTGACTCATCACTGAAACAGGAAGCGTTAGGTAAGAATTGTTGCCGCTTAACAGATAAGCGCTGTTCGGGTTTCCAAAGCGATCAAAGGTGACACTGGCATTGGTTGCGGTTCCATGGTGTTGCGCTGACGAAGCATTATTAACGTTGCTATCAAGTGGCCAGTAGGCAACCAATTGGTTCAAAGGAACCGAAATAGGAACCTGAGCATTAACAACGCAGGCTGTGCAAACAACAAGCGTCAAGAATAAATAACGAATCATGGTATGTAGTTCGAAGTACAAACATAAAACACACGCGTTAATTCGTTGTTAGGTCAATCGTTTTTTTGTTATGAGCGATTCATACGCTTCTGCAACGGACTGCTCCGTGAAATTTGAAAGCACTTCATTAAATTGACTTGGGAAATTCGCGTTCAGCGCCTGTGCCAAAGCATCTCCAAGCGCAAGCGCGTCACCTGTTTTTGCAGTAAATCCCGATAGACCGTTAATCGCCATTTCCGGTATTCCACCTGCATCGAAACCTACAACGGGAGTGCCCGATGCCAAAGCCTCCAAAATAGTATTCGGAAGGTTTTCCTCTAGGCTCGGTATAACAAACACGTCTGCCGCTTGATAAGCCGCACGCATATCTTCCTGTCCCAATGTGCCTAAAAAATGGGTGATATACGGCATAGGGGTTGAAAAGGTTGCCTTTCCTGCTACCAAAAGCCTAATGTTCACGTCGTGCTTTTGCTTTAAATACTGCAGCCCATCCATCAATTCACGAAAGCCCTTCCGTGCATCGGCCGTATTCATGGCAGCAAACAAAATGACTTTTTCATTGGGTTTGATGTCAAACGCCCTTCGATAGTCGTGATTACCACGAATAGCATAGAAACTGCTGTCAATGGGGTTAGGCACGTGAGCCACGTCGGCAAATTGAGCCAACGAGGACTTTTTGGCCTCTTCTGCCAACCAATTCGATGCACCCACCAAGGTTGGGCGATTTATTTGGAAGAGCTCCTTTTTTAATCGATTCTGGCTAGCTGTAGCATCGTTTACACCGGAAAATGTCAAAGCCGGACAATTACCACACCCCGATTCAAACTTTCGGCAACTGCCGGGGTAATGACATCCTCCCGTGAAAGCCCAGTAATCGTGCATGTGCCAAAAAATCGGCTTCTGCAAAGCAAACAAGGTCTTGAGCTCATCCATGCCCATGAATCCGTGGTTGATCCAATGCAACTGAATCACATCGGCCGCTTGAACCAATGGATGCTGGCTCACATCATAACCACGCCAAGGATTAAAACTGAGCTGATAACCCGGCTTCAACAAGAATTTTTGGGTGAAAAAATACTGTGCGTCGCGCAAACGCTCGGTGAACCACGATTGCCTGGCAATGGCTTCCACCCATGACGTATTGGACTTTTTAAACAAGACCAACTGATGCACCTCGTGCCCCTGCTTGCGCAAAGCCACCGCCATGCGGCTCGAGGCAATTGCCGCCCCTCCCGAGATGTCGGATGTGCTCAGCAGGACTATTTTCATGCTTTTGGCTTCGAAACCCGAACGACGTTGTTGAAATAAAGCGACCGCTGCTTGGGCAGAATGGCCGCAAGCAGCATTCCAATCAGTGTAAATGGCGCTATGCAAATGGCTGTAAAGAGCAGTCTGGCGTTTTTATTGCCCGGCCCCAGGTTAAAGAGGTACAGATTCCAGAGTTGCACCAAAACATGCACAAAATGGGTGTCCTTGCGCCACGATTCCACATGAAAGCCTTGTTTTTCGAGCAAATACCGTAAGCCAAAAGAGGAGTAGCGGCCAAAGTCGTACGGCACTTCGTGTTCATCCCACACAAAGGGAACCACAAAAAGGCCTTGCGCACCGGGTTTCATCACCCGATAAATTTCACTGAGCGAATATTCTAGCTCAAAAACGTGTTCAAAAACCTCGCTGCTAAAGCAAGCGTCGAAGGTGTTGTCGGCAAAGGGAATGACCTTACCGTCGTAGTAAACATCTACCTCCTCGGTTTCATGTGAGTGGCCCGATTGTTCCACGTCCAATCCAACATATTTATCAACCGTAAACAATTCGCGATAGGCCTTTGAACCACAACCAAAATCAAGTAATTCGCCTTGTAGATGAGGCGCTTCAGCAGCAATAGAACGCCAAATGGCCCTCCTGATGAAAAAAAACGGGTTCATCCAGATGCCAAAAAAGCCCGGATTAAAGGTTTGACTTTTGTAAAACGCCCTCAGTGCATCCATCACATTGCCGTTTGATATGCGTAAATATTGGTTTGGTAATCCATCAGCCGGTCAGCTTGTTTGTTGACCATGGGCACCGGTCTGCGGTTTTGGGTCATGAGGAAATACCTAAAGCCCTTTGCTTCAAGCAGGCCAAGAATGTTGCCAAGGTCTTGTGGCTGTCCGGGATAGCTATGGTATTCAATAAACAGGTTTTTAATCTTGTGTAGTTGGCTTTGAATGTGGGGTACAAGCACCGATTCGGCGCCTTCCACATCCATTTTCAAAAAATCGACCTGTTCCAATGATTCGAGAAAAGCAGCCAAATCAATGGCCTTTACCTGCACCTGGCTGTTAGAACCGGCGGTTGTAAGCGAGCCGCCATCCACGTCGTTTTGATAAAAAGTGAGGGTACTGTCTTCCTTCCAAACGGCAGCTTGTTGCAGACTGATCTGGTGATTGGGCAACTGAGCCACATTGGCCGATAGCACTTTAAAGACTTCGGGATCGGGCTCAAAAGCAAATACCTTGGCCTGAGGGTAGGCGAGAAAATAATGCAAACAACTCAGCCCAATATTCGACCCACAGTCAACAATAACGGGTTGCTTGCTTGTGGTTTGAAAAGAATAGCTCTTATCGGCAAAAATCTCCTTGTACTGCCAAATCATGGAATAGGCATCAGGTGCCTGCCAGCGGTAGCCGTGCAACGACAACTGAACGGCCCTGTGCCGACGAACATCTCCATACCTGAGCACCAAACCGATGAAGCGGCGATAATTGGGCTGGGTAAGAAAATAGTAGAGTCCCCTGAAACTGATTTCAGCCAGTAGCTTCATGCTTTATTTTGGGTTGAAGATAGCCAATCTTGCCAAAAAGGCGGGAATTGAATTGATAAGCATGGGTCATGTGCCGAGCAACCGCTTCACTTTTTGGAAGATGATTTTTACCGGATGCGGATAAATGAAATCCATTGCGCGGTAATCAGCCGCAATGGCAGCCTGCTTTTCAGAGTTATGCCTAAGCTCACCGATGGGCGAGGTTGGCCGGTTTCCCAGGGGGTGATTGCCCCCATCAGCCAAATGTGTGCCCCCTTCTCCAAACCCTATATTGCTTACCAAATTCACTTCAGGCAGTACCGTCAGCTGCCGGTGCCACCAGCTGGCAAAAAGCAGTGGATAATCCCAGGTGTTGTAACGGCCCTCTAAGTAACGTTTGAAAGTCTTTTCCCAGCGATTAGCATAACGCGCTTTGGGGTAAATCTGCTTCACCCCGCCATTTTCCATGAATGCCGGCCAGTTTTTCATCGCTAAGTCAACTTTTTGCCATGAACGGCGCCAGCTGGCCCAGCCCCAAATGTGGGTGAGCCAGGAGTAGTAGTAACTGTATGCGGTGACTTGCTTTCCGCGCTGAAAATTATCGCCGCTGATCATAAATATGCGCTCATCGTCTTTGAAACGATGAAGTAGCGTTTCGCAGTAACCGAAAAAGCTGGGTTCGGGCAGGCAGTCGTCCTCGAGGATGATACCCATCTCTTCCTGCTCAAAAAACCAGTCGAGCGCACCACTTACGGCCAACTTACAACCGAGGTTTTGCTCGCGGTACAAGGTCTTGAGTTCACATGGCCAGTCGACCAACTCGGTCACCAGGGCACGTACCGCTGCCACCTTTTCAGCTTCGGCCGGGCGACCATCGCGGGCAGCATCACAGGCCACGTAAAACCGCGCAGGTGCCGCCTCCCTGATACGCTCCAAAACGCGTCGGGTGGTGTCGGGCCGACTGAAAGCCAGCAGCAAAACAGGGGTTTGTAAGGCCATGCGATGCAAAAGTGCAAAATTAGGTGGATATTCGGGCTTGCGTTTCGGTTAGTCGGAACCAAGCCTCCGAAATTCAGCTGAATCCAAGGTTGAAACTTCGACGACCGCGAAACTGCTTGTATAATGGCCATCGTACAGAAACTACCCATACTGACCGATTATGTGGTTCGGTTCGGCCTCCTGAAAGGGAGCCGGCTTTTTTTGCAGCTGTTCAGTGCTTCCAAAAAGCCATTCCAAATTAATTACCTCAACCAGCTGCCCTACCACTTACGCCGGAGAACCAGCGACGTAGGCATTTTCCGCAGTGTCATCCTGGCAGAAGAATATGCGCATCACCGCCTCGACAACATCCAAACCATTGTGGATGCCGGAGCCAACATCGGCCTGTCGGTGCGTTATTTCAAACAGATGTACCCTGATGCAAGGGTGTGGGCCATTGAGCCCGATGCCGGCAACCGCGATATGCTCCAACGCAATACGGCCGGCCTCCAAGGCATTACGGTTTTGCCTTACGGACTTTGGGGCAAATCGGCTTACTTGCAAGTGGTTGACGAGCAAAAAGAAGGAGCCGTGAGTTTCAGTGTTCGGGAAGTATCGTCAGCCGCCGAAGCCCATTTAGAGGCCATTACGGTTGGCGAGCTCATGCATAAGCATGGCCTTGAACAAATCGACTTGCTGAAAATAGACATCGAAAGTGCCGAAAAGCAGGTGTTTTCAGCTCCGGATGTGGCCGACTGGCTTCCCCGTGTGCGCCACCTCATCGTTGAAACGCACGACCGCTATCTACCCGGTTGTTCACGTACGGTTTTCGATGCCCTACAGCCATACGACTTCGAAATGGAAGTAAAGTTCGACTACCTCTTCTTCAAAAATCTGCGCAAACGAAGTTCCTAATGAACAACCAGTCATTGGCCCGCGCCTTGGTTTTCAGCATCGACAACCACTATGTGATGCCCTTTGAGGTGTTGTTCGATTCATTGGTACGCAGCCAAAGCATTCCCGACAGCACACCCATTTTTGTGTTGCATGGCCAAAGCTTGTCGACTGACGCGCAAGAACGCCTGACTGCTTTTGCAAGCGCCCGACACTTCGAGCTCCGATTTGTATTTGTGAGCGATGATTTGTTGGCCCACACAGCCGTTGGCGCCGGTGACCATGTGTCGGTTGCCACCTATTTCCGTTTGTTTTTGGCAGAATTACTGCCTGCTGAGGTTGACGAAGCCGTTTACCTCGATGCCGATTTGTTGGTGATGAAAAGCATCCGTCAGCTCTTTGAACTTCCGATCAAGCGTGCCATTGCGGCTGTCGACCATTTTAGTCCGGCCATGTCGCTTGAGCTTTGGGGAAAAGAAGGTGGCGATTATTTTCAAGCCGGAGTGTTGCTCATCAACCTGCGCTATTGGCGCGAACACAACCTACAGCAGCATTTTATGGAAGTGTTGCGCACCCAAAAGCAGCGCATTCACTATTGGGACCAATGTGTGCTGAACCTGTCGTTGGCCGACAAGTGGGATCGCCTGCCCATTCATTTTAATGTGTGTCACGGCATGCTGCCACTGCTGTCGAAAGCCGATTTCAACAACATCTGCATTGTGCATTACGATGGTAAAGGCAAGCCCTGGGGCGATGGTTATTTCCGCAAGCTTGCGGGGCAATGGCACAAGGCTTACCAGCTCACCTACGGCAACCCTTTCCGATTGGGTCTGCGGCCAAATGCCTGGAAAAAAGCCCTGCTTTTCTATTTATACGCCGAAAAGGGCATCAAGCTCAAGCTGGCTTTCTGGCGGTAAGCACGTAATTAAGTACGATGCTGTGGTCGGCTTTGCGTGTGTCGAGCCAATCGAAAACAGGGTTTAGGAGCCGGTTCGCCAGCCTCGGACGAAGCGGCAAGAGCTCCAAAAACATGGTACCGGCTACGGCCCAGCGCCCACCGCAAGGCATGATTTCAACATCTCGGAAACCTCTTTCCTCCAACAAATGCATCAAGCCATATTTGGTAAAGCGGAAAAAATCGTACGGCTCTTCGTGCAGCGGCCAATACATGGGGCACGACAATACCAAATTACCCCCCGGCTTCAGCACCCTGAAAGCTTCAGACAACATGCCGCCATGATTGGCCACATGCTCCAAAACCTGGGTTGAAAAAACCGTATCGAATTGGCCGTCGGGCACGGGAATGGCGTCGGCCGGACACAAAATATCGACCTTGCCCAAATCAGACTGATCGATGTCGCAGCCGGTGTATTTGGTCACCGCGGCAGGCATGAGGCTTTCATACGGCTTATTGCCACAGCCAATGTCGAGCAATTCGCCATGGGCGCTTTGGTGAAGCGCCCTTTGCAAGGTTGGCACCAGCGATTTGTAGGTGAGGTAGTGCGGGTCGGCTTTCGAGATGTTGGAAGAGGTCAGTCGTGGGATGTTCATGGGCGTGCTTTGCTGCTCAGGGGCTCAATATTAAGTATTTCAAGGGGGATTCAGGTGTAAAAATTAGCGCTAAGTTTGTCCAATGGGCGTCATCATCCGTCAGGGTTTCAAGTCTACCGTCGTTTCTTACACCGGCGTGCTCATTGGCGCACTCAACCAATTGGTGTTGGCCACGGAGTTTTTAACCCCCGAAGAAATTGGATTGCGTGAAGTGCTGCTCAGTTCGGCAATGGGCCTCACCATCCTGGCACAATTGGGCATTCAATATGTCATGTCGCGCTACTTTGTGTACTTTGAAGACGATAAGCGTCAGCACAATGGCTTTTTGGTGCTCAGTTTATTGGTTGGGTTGCTTGGCACTTTGTTTTGTGCCTTGCTTTTTGGCCTATTCAAAGCCGATTTTCTACGCTTGTTCAGGGCCGACATTGGCATTGTGGGCGACTTTGCCTGGCTCATCATGCCTTTGACGGGCTTACTGGTGATGCACGCTATCCTCGAAACATGGGCGCGACTGCACCTGCGTATTGTGGCCAATGCCATTGCACGTGAAGTGTTGCTACGCGTATGCCAAACCACCTTAATGGTCGCCTATGGCTTGGGTGCCATTGACTTCAAATGGTTTGTGTTGGGCTTTGTGGCCAGCTACCTATTGGCCATTTTCTTTCTCATCGGGTATTTGATTTATGACAAGCGGCTTTATTTGCGCCCGTCCTACTTGAAAATACCTACCGGTTTGGGCAAGGAAATGATTAAATATGCGGTTTGGGTGATGGTGGGTGGAGCAGGATACATCGTTGCTGAACGCATCGACGGCATGATGCTCGCCTCCTTGGTCAATTTGAAACAAACTGGCATTTATGCCATCTCATTTTTTATTGCCACGCTCATCGAAATGCCACGTCGTGCCATTGCACAATTGAGTACGACCATCGTTGCGCGCCAATGGAAGGAGCAAGACTTCACGGGCATGCAGAAACTGTATCAACAAGTCAGTCTCAACCAATTGTTGATGGGCGGTTTATTGTTTCTGCTCATTTGGAACAGCATCGATGGTTTATTTCAACTCATGCCCAATGGGCACATTTATGCGCAAGGCAAGTATGTGGTGCTCTTTATTGGCCTCTCACGGGTAATCGACATGTTCTTCGGCATCAATAACGAAGTCATTCTAAACTCCCCCTTCTACCGGTTTAGTTTGATTTCTATTGTTTTCCTGGCCGTCATTTCCTTTCTCACCAATTACCTGATGATTCCTGCCTTCGGCATCACAGGTGCAGCCACCGGCACCATTTTATCGATGCTGCTCTACAACCTGCTAAAAAGCAGCTTCATTCGGTACCGCTTTCAGCTCAAATTGGTGAGCAAACAAAGCATGGTAGGCATGGCTATCATCGCAGGAATGCTGGCGATTAGTTTCCTGCTACCCTTTCAAAGCACCCATACCTGGTGGGTTTTTGGCGAGATAGCCATGCGAAGCCTGCTGGTGGCAAGTCTTTACATCGGACTGGTTTTCAAACTCCAGCTTTCTGATGATTTACAAGTGTATTTGCTCAAAGCAGGGGAGCTTGCAAGCGGTCTATTCAAAAAGAGATAAGCCGGTTTAGCGTAAAACCTGCACCAGGCGGTATTGCCGCTTGTCCTTTTCCTCCATCCACAACACATAGGTGCCGGCAGCTAAATGCCGAACATCGGCCTGCCATTGGCTACCCTGCCATTCTACACCGAGAGCTACCGGCCTGCCCGACAAATCGAACATACGCAGCTGCAAATCGGCTGCAGCATAAGGAATAAAGAAGTAGTCCTTGGTTGGGCTCGGGTACACCTCAAGCGCATCCCAGGCATTTTCTGCAACAGATGTACCAGCAGCCACCTGAACGGCAAAGGAGTCGAGCCGAACACAATTGCTGTCGGCCTGACTGCGCAAGATGACCCATCCTGCTGTACCCGCAGCACCCCAATTCACATTCAAAATATTACCCGACTGGGCAGCTATGGTTCCGCCAACCACTTGCCAACTGTACTGCCAGCTGGGGTTAAAATTGGTTATCTGATACAGCTGCAAACTAAAAGCGGTGGGATTCAAATTTCCTTGAACCTGTGAGCTGCCGGGGAAAGGCAACACCGTAAAAATGCGCATCACCACGCTATCGCACTCCCACTGATTGGCAAGTGTATCTACGATGGTATCGCTTCGGGTATAAATGGCCCCTGTTAGCGGATCAACAACGCTGCCGCAACCTGTCAAGCGGATGGTGTTTACGTTGCCGCAGCGGATTTTATGCACAAATATGTCGGTAGATCCCAAACTGGTGTAGGAAATAACGCCCGGACCCGGATCAAAATCGACCGTGTTCATAAATGGACCCGTGGTATGAACATTGCCTACCAAATCAGCAGCAACTTCCCAGGTTTCATCACTGCCCGTTCCGCCAAAGGTCACATTCCACAGCAGATTTCCGGTTTGCGTAAACTTAGATACGAAAACATCGTAGCCTCCATTTGAAATGCGCATTCGTATACCTGGACCAGGATCCATGTCAACCTGCTCACTGAATAGTCCGCCGATGTTCACATTCCCCAATCGGTCGGGTGAAGCGGCAACCGCCAGGTCGTTGCCCGAGCCACCGAATGTTCTCGACCAGACATACTGACCGGCCGTATCCAAGCGCACGACAAAGGCATCAAATGCCCCTTCGCTTTGGTGCGTATTCACACCTGGGCCAGGATTAAAATCTACAGAAAACTGGAAGTTTCCGCTGCAATACAAGCCATTGAAAGCGTCGTAACGTAGGTTGTGTAAGAAGACGTTGCCTATACCGGCGAAAAAACGTGTCCAACGGTGACTACCTGCCGGAGTCAGTTTTTGAACAAAAGCGTCGTTGTTCCCCATTACGCTCTGAATGAGTTGACCTGGGCCCGGGTCAAAATCAACGGTTCCGCTGAAGTACCCGCCATGGTAAACATCCCCCGCCTGGTCCACCTGAATGGAATAAGAAAAATCGTTTGATCCGCCTCCAAATGTTTGTACCCACACAAAACCGCCGGCATTGTCCATTTTATGAACAAAAACATCGAAACCCCCTGCAGAACTGCGCGAAACAGTGGACGTTCCGGGATGAAAATCAACCGTGCTACTGAACATCCCCGAGGTATACACAAAACCGCTGTCAGAATGGGTAATGGCATAGCCATAATCATCGCCAATGCCCCCAAAAGTGGCCGCCCAAACGAAGGTTCCGGCTACGTCGAGCTTCAAGATAAAAGCATCCCAAGCACCCTGACTGGTCCGGTTAAATACTCCCGGACCCGGATCAAAGTCCATGGTACCCGAAAAGACACCCGATACGTATACATTGCCCAATCGATCGGTAGTAATATCATACCCCCTGTCGTTGCCCGTTGAGCCTAAGCTTACAGCCCAGGTCAAGATGCCATTGGCATCGAGCTTTTGTACATACACATCTTCGCCTCCAAGGCTCGTCCTGTTGAGGATGCTTGCGCCAGGGTCAAAATCAACCGTGCCCATGAACCACCCGGTTGAAATCACGTTGCCTCCATCATCAACAGCCAGTCCAAAACCAAAGTTAGAGCCAGAGCTGCGCATGGCCCGCGCCCATTCTACCACCTGTGCACGTGAAATAGTCGTGCTGAACAAAATCAAAAGGACGACAAGCCTAATCATAGCCATTAATTAAAACCGAAAGATACTCAGCTATTGACTATAACCACCTTCGCAACAGATATTTTGTGTAAAAATGCTGTTTATCCGGCCTCACTTTGCCGTTACTGTTGCCATGATGGCCTCTAACTCACGCAGCAGTTCACGTTTCTTTTCCTTGGGGAAATACACAAAGCCTTCTAGCGACACCAATTGGTTGGTGCGGGTATTCAGCCCGGTGGTATGGATGAAAGGCCCACCCATAAAGTCGTTCTCTACCCGCCACAATCCCCGTAGCTTCAATGCATATTGGTCATTCATGATGGTTACTGTAGTGTCGGGTGGGAGCAAGTATTCTGTGGTGTAGTAGCTGCCCTTTGTAGGTCCGGGTATCCGCTCCTTGGTCAGGCTATCGCGGAATGCCAACACATTGGCAGCCGTAAATTGTGCCTCACTGGTGTACGGACGAATACTGATGAATAGGTTCAGTGCTTTTTCATCGTCTTCCCTGACAATCCAAACAAAACCGGGTTCAGCCACGCGCAACTGGTAGCTTTTGGGCACATACATTTGAATGCCGCAGCTATCTGCAATGATCTTTTCAGCCTTGCTGTTGCGTGCTTTTAATTTGATGGCAGCCACCACGCGGTTTAGCTCACGGGCATTGAGGTAGTTTCGCAAGTCTTCCTTTTTGCGCTTGACGGCCTCGGCCAATGCACGGTCGCTCTTGCCAATCACGTACATTACTTGCTGTCCGCGCGCCCAACGGTTTTGGCTTTCAACAAAAAGGAAGGTGGTGTCGGTTAACTGCTGGCTGTATTGCTTCTCGCCAAGCAGCTCTTTGATAAAACGACTGGTTTTTGAATCGTTGTCGAGCGAGGTGACAAAGAGGATGTTGCGGTAACGTTGCGAAATATCGCTGAAACTGCCTTCATCGAAACGAATCAGTTTGAACCATGGTTCTGGCTGAGGCAAGCCGGGCTGCTCTGCGCCGTAGGCTTTTCTTATTTGGTCGCCCGACATGCCCTTCCAAATGGCATCATCGCACACCACCACCAATTCGCCGGGACTGCCCATGGCATCGGGCAAAGACTTTTCATCAAATTGTTCTGAACCACATGCCGCCATCAAAAACAGCAGGGCTGTTGACCAAATTGCTCGCATCAGCCGACCTGTATTTTAAGCTTTTGACCAGGCTTGAGCTTACTGTTCTTGTTCAAATTGTTCGCTCTCTGCAAATCAGCGATGGTTACACCATCAAACTTTTGTGAAATGCTCCAAAGGGTATCGCCGGGGCGAACGGTATAGGTAGATGATTTGGCCGCTGCCTTCTTGTTTTCTTTGGGAAGAGGCTTTTCCTGCTGGGCCAATTGGGTGCCATCGGCAGCCTTTTCACCTGCTTGTTCGATGCGCAAAACCTGGCCCAGTTGCAGGCCATTGCCGCTGAGTGAATTCCACTTTTTGATATCCTCCACACTCACGCCATACTGTCGGCTGATGGCAGAAAGCGTTTGTCCTTTGGTGACTTTGTGCTTGATTTCTGCCAATTGCACCGGTTCTTCCTGGTTGTTTGTTGCCGTAGAATCAGCAGGCTTTTTGTTGTCCTCGGCCAGTACAACCGGTTGACTTGGAACGGGTTTTTTGGCCGGAAGCGGCTTTTCGATGCGCAGGGTTTGTCCGGCACGCAACGTATTGCTGCTCAGGCGATTCCAGCGTTTGATGTCGTTGATGGAAACCGCATACTGCTGACTGATGGCTCGCAGTGTTTGGCCCTTTTTCACTTTGTGCCTGATTACCTTCACTTCAGGCTCTTCTGTTGCGCTGGCCACCAATTGGGTAACCTTGGAGTCGGTAAGGGTTGAATCGTAAAAAGAAGGGATGGGTTGGAGGTATGCCAGCATCTCGTCTCTCCGCCTTTCAAACTCCATGGTTTTGGTGGCCGGTAAACGCAAAACGTAGCGGTCGTAGGAGCGGGGAATGAATTGCTGCTTGAGCTGCGGATTCAACAAAGCCATCTGTTCTTGCGGAATGTCGAGCAACTGGGCAAAGTACTGGATGTTCACAGGTCCTTCGATCAAAACCGTGTCGGTTTGGGGCGGTAGGCTGATGAGGGGGGTTGGATAGAGGTTATGTTCAGCTGCATACTGCATCACATAGGTAACGGCAATAAAGGCGGGAACGTAACCGCGTGTTTCTTTGGGCAAATAGGGCATCAGATCCCAATAACTGGTCTTGCCCCCCGATTTGCGGATGGCTTTATTCACATTGCCCGGACCGCAATTGTAGGCGGCCAGCACCAATAGCCAATCTTTGTAAATGCGGTAAAGGTCCTTGAAATACATGGCCGCTGCTTCCGACGCCAACCAGGGATCGCGGCGTTCATCGACGTAAAAATTCACGTCAAGCCCATACATCTTGCCGGTGCCGTACATGAACTGCCAGAGGCCGGTTGCCCCGGCACGACTCACCGCATTGGGGTTGAGGGCAGATTCTACGATGGCCAGGTATTTCAGCTGATGCGGCAACTGGTGCTTTTCGAGGGTTTCCTCAAAAATGGGGAAATAGTACTGGCTCAAGCCCATGGCGCGCTCCATCAAGCCACGACGGCGAATGGCGTACAAATCAACGAAGCCCTTTACATGCTCGTTGTAGGCGAGGTTCATGGGCGAAGGAATGTGCCTGATGCGGAAATCGAGGATGGAATCGGGGTAAACAGGCACATCTCCCGGACGGAAACCGTACTTATTGAGCTTACGGACCTGGTTGGGCCGCTTTTTCAGGTCAAAAAAAGTTAGGTGGACCAGGCTATCGAGCGCACTGATGATTTGCTCGTTTTCCTGGTCGAAAGTAGTGGT
>Ga0075157_10000447_pt1 | contig 33392 bp, 25 predicted proteins | sample JI81BgreenDNA_FD_70967 | JGI IMG/M metagenome (GOLD analysis project Ga0075157, IMG submission 70967) | Wastewater effluent complex algal communities from Wisconsin, to seasonally profile nutrient transformation and Carbon sequestration -... | ecosystem: Engineered > WWTP > Effluent > Algae...
CTTTCAAAAGCTCTTACAAGGCGAAAAACGCATCAACATCGCCTACCGCGTCAGGCACAAGGCAGGGCATTACCTCTGGGTTGAATCGCTCACCCGATTTATACCTGATATCAAGGGCGAAGTAAAAGCCATTCAAGCCTCTACCCGCGACATTTCCGAGCGGAAGAAGTCGGAAGAAGAAGTAGCGAGGGCCTTAGAAAAGGAGAAAGAACTCATGGAATTGCGCTCGCGCTTTGTGATGATGGCCTCCCATGAATTCCGCACCCCCTTGGCCACCATCCGCTCGAGCTTAGACATTTTGCGCATTTACCTTTCACAAGCCGATAAGCAGCTGCAAGTCAAATCATTCAAGCATTTCGACAAAATGCAGCTCGAAATTGAGCGCGTAGGCGAACTCATGAACGAGATATTGCTCCTTGGCAAATTGGAGGCAGGTAAAACTTCGCTGCAGCTACAGCCTACCCTCCTGCCCGATTTGGTGCACAACCTGGTTGAGATGCATTACAGCAATCCTGCTGACGGTCGCATTCCCACCATTTTGGTTGAAGGCTCCGTAAGGCCTTTGCAGCTCGACCAGCAGCTCATCAATCATTGCCTCATGAACCTCATCAGCAACGCACTCAAGTTTTCGGAAGGAGCACTTCCTCCGGAAATTACCATTACCCACAAACGGAATCAAGTGCGGGTTTCGGTGAAAGACCATGGCATGGGCATCAAAAACAGTGATAAAAAGCGGCTGTTTGAGCCATTTTACAGAGGCAGCAATGTGGGTAAAATTCCGGGTTCAGGCCTTGGCTTGGTAGTCGTAAAAGAATTTGTACAATTGCACGGTGGTAAGATATATTGCAGCAGTTCAGCAGGAAAAGGCACCACCTTTAACATGGATTTATTTGGATGAAAAAAGTACTTGTAATTGAAGACGAACAGCAACTCCGCGAGAACATCGTTGAATTGTTTGAAGCACATGGCTATCAGGTATTTGCGGCCGACAATGGTTTGTCGGGTTACGATGAGGCCCAAAAGGTCCTACCCGACTTGATTGTGTCTGATGTAATCATGCCCGAGCAGGATGGTTTTACACTGTTGGCCCGCATTCGAAAAAATGCCACCACTGAGCTAACACCCGTGATGTTGTTGACGGCCAAAAACATGCTCGAATCAAAAATCGAAGGCTTACAGCTCGGTGCCGACGATTACCTGGTAAAGCCCTTTTCGGCCGAAGAGTTGTTAGTGCGGGCCTCAAACCTCCTTCAAAAGCAAGAAAAACTGCTTCGCCGCAGCCTCATCCAATTGCCCGAGGAAGAAATCGTGCCCAAAAAAGAGAAAATGGTGCGCGAAATCATTCAGTACATTGAGGACAACCTGAGTAATTACAACCTCTCGGTCGACATGATTGCCAAGCACATGCAAATCAGCAAATCAACCATCCAGCGCAAACTCAAATCGACGGTCGACAAAAACCTCAACCAGCTCATTCGCGAATACCGCCTCGAAAAAGCGCGCAAAATGATTGAAAAAGAAGCCGGCAGTCTGTCAGACATTGCCCAGGCAACCGGATTCAACAGTTTGAGCTATTTCAGTTACAGCTACAAAAAATTCTATGGCGTGGCCCCATCGCAGTCAAAATCTTGATGCAGTTGATTTGAACTGCTAAACCCTTGTTTGCGAAATAGAAAACGCTTAAGTGAGCAGCCATAGCTGCTATTCAAGTCTTATGTTTTAAAGACAGCCCTATTTTCTTTAATTTTGGTCGCCCATGCGCCTGATGCTCTTGTTACTTTTCTGTCTAATGCAATTCCCTGTCTTAGCACAGCAGCAACAACTATCTGTTTACAAAGCAAACGGCACATTGGCCATGCGGATTTTTCCTGGCGAGCAACTGTCTCTCAAAACTACCGAAGGTTGGCAACATGGAGAATTAGAAATGCTACTTACCGATAGCCTCGTTCATGCTGGACGGAAATTGGCCTTATCAAGCATTTTGGGAGTACGTCAAACCAAAGGATTTGCTGCCGGAGCCGGCGCCAACCTGCTCATAGGGGGTACGATATGGCCGGCATTGGTTGCCATCAACGGCTTCAGCTCTGGTGCTCGTCCCCTGATAACCAACAGGACCATCCTGGCAAGCGCTGCCATGCTTGGTGGTGGTGCTGTCTTGCTTTGGATCAGTAGGAAATCATACAACACCTCGGAACCCGGTCGCTTGCGCATCCTGCATTTCGATTTTAACAAGCCTTCACAAAACCATGCACCCATCGAACAACCCTGACAACCAACTCAACCAGCTATTCGACGAACACGGCCAACCAATCAGCCCGGTATTACCCAAAGAAGTCCGCAACTTCCTGATTGACATTGACGGTACCGTCACCGATGATGTGCCCAACGAGCAGCCCGAACGCATGAAGAGCTGTCAGCCTTTTCCTGATGCCCTCGAAACCATTAACCGCTGGTATGAGGCAGGTCACATCATCACCTTTTTTACCTCACGCACAGAAGATTTAAGGCAGATTACCGAAGACTGGCTAAATGAACATGGCTTCAAATACCACGGACTTTTGATGAACAAACCACGCGGAGGCAATTATCATTGGATTGACAACCATATGGTTCGGGCTACCCGCTACGAAGGCAAATTCACCGATTTGGTGCGCATGACCAAAACCATAGAAGTTTTCAAAGATTAACTTCTGAATAAGGTTAAAATGCTATTTTTTTGCATTGCAAATCCGTCAAAAAATGAACAAAGTCACAGCCGGTTATAAAATGCTTATGGTACTAGCCAATGTAGACGGCAAGCACTTGGAAGAGGAGCATGAACTGATTGTGAATTTCTTAGGCAAAGACTTTGACCCACACACCATTGGGGCAGCCATAGAAACCGAACAAGTGCGCTTGCAGGCCCTTTCACCCGAAAACCAAATGCTGGAATTCAGAGAGGCCATGAATGCCTACTACAGCCAAACCAGTGCTGCCGAAAGATCAGCTTTCCTGCAATTGGCCATGGATTTGGTAAAAAGCGACGAGCACTTGAGTCCCGAAGAAAATAGCTTCATCAACAAGCTGTTCGACGCCTGGGGCGAAACAGAATAAGCCTATTATTCATGAACATCTTGCCGGAAAAGCCGGTTGAAAAATGGATTTGGCTGGTCCTATTTGCCTTAGCTTGGCTTTCAGGCTTGTCGCTATTGGTATGGGACCAAGACGAAGCGGCTTACGGAGGCTTTGCCTGGAACATGCTGTACACCGGCAATTGGCTGGTACCTGATTTTTTATGGAGCGAAATTCACCGCAAAACACCCTGGCATTTTTGGACCATCAGCTGGTCGTTTTTGGTCTTTGGCGTGAATGAAATAGCCATTCGCATCCCTTCTTCACTGGCAGCAGCGGGCAGCGTGCTGTTGGTGAGGTACCTGGGCTCGCCCGTTTTCGGAAAGCCCACAGCCACCTTGGCGGCCTATATCCTGGGGGGAAATTACCTCGTCACCTTGCTGCAAAAAGTATCGGTTACCGATGCCAATCTGCTCTTTTTTACTACCCTTGCAGTACTTGCCCTGCTGAATTTTTTCAAAGCCCCGAAACGCCGTTTTCAACTGCTTTTTGTGCTGGGAGTTGCGGGCGGACTGCTGGTAAAAGGGCCACCCATCTTGATTGTCACCATCGGCATGTTGGGACTCATCCTGCTCTTTTCACCTCAACGCCGCCTAATACTGGCATTTCACCCCTGGTTGCTGTTTCCTGTGGCTGCCTTGCCATTGCTTATATGGGGGCGAGCAGCCTGGCTGACCGATGAAGGCACTTACATCAGCTGGATGATTGATTGGTACACGGTGCGGAGGGTTTCGTCGGATGTACTAGGCCAAACAGGCCCTCCGGGATATTACCTGGGCACCATGCTATTGTTCTTCCATCCTTTCGTGGCATTGATTCCGGCAGCCTTTTGGCATGCCTGGCAAAGCTGGCGGAAAAAGGACGCCGAACAAAATGAACTTTTTATGCTTTTTGCCTGGTGCATCAGTGGTTGGGTCATTTACGAATTGATGCGGTCAAAACTGCCAACTTACGCCGTAGGAGCGTTTCCTGCTGTTGCCTTATTGATTAGCCGGTTTCTATTGCAGCTTGAGCCCAAAGCCCTGCTTAAAAAGCGCAGTCTACAAATAGGTGCTGTGCTTTACTTTTTACTCAGTGCCGGCATTTGCATCTTCATTCCCATCATGGTCAAAGCGCCTGTGGGTGGTAGTCCCATTTTTGAAGCCTCCGCCATTTGGCTGTCGTACATCATGTCGTTTGGCCTTTTGGCTTGCAGCCTGGGCATCTTGTTTCTGCTCTTGCGCAGTGCTTATGCCTCGGCCTTCCGCCTGATGCTGCTCCAATCTATCTTTTTCATTGCCTTCTTCTGGCAGGGATTGCTTCCGCACATGGACCCAGTACGTTCGGCAACCAAGGAACTGGCCATATATGCCAGCCACAACAGCTTTGGCAAATCGGTCATTCTCACCAAGAACTTTCAACTTCCAAGCCTGCCCTTTTACCTCGTAGCCAATCGTTGTCGCTTCGAAGAAAAAGAAGAGATGCTCGCCTGGTTGCCGGCACTTGAAAACCGCAAACAACTGCTCATTTTTAGCGACGACAACATCGAACAGCTGAAAATCATTTCTCAGGAAATGGGCATTGGCTACCGCATTGAAAAAGAAATTCGCGGCTACATCAGCGACCAGGGCCGTTTTACCACCTGGTACGTGGTTCGTGGCCAAAAATCATTTCAATAGGCCTACAAGCCGAAGGGTATGCGCTGCTGAATGGAGCGTCCCAAGGTAATTTCATCGGCATACTCCAACTCACCTCCTATGGCAATGCCACGAGCAATAGTGCTCATCCGAATACCGAAATCCTTGAATTTTCGGCCAATGTAAAAAGCCGTGGTATCGCCTTCCATGGTAGCAGAAAAAGCCAGCACCAATTCACGCACCTCACCGGTAGCTACGCGGCTCTCGAGCGAAGCAAACTTCAATTGGTCGGGTCCAATGCCTTCCATGGGGGTAATCAATCCGCCTAAAACATGGTAAACGCCTACAAATTGCCCGGTATTTTCTATGGCAATCACGTCGCGCATATCGGCCACCACACACACCAGGCTTTGGTCGCGCCGATCGTTGGCGCAAATCTGGCATAAATCGGCATCGCTGATGTTGTGGCACTTTCGGCAGTACTTGATTTCGCTGGCAAGTCGACTTACAGCTTCGGCCAGCTGACGCGCTTCGGCCGGATCCTGTCGCAACAAGTGAAGGGTTAGTCGGAGTGCTGTTTTTTTGCCGATGCCGGGAAAACGGGAAAAGGCAGCCACAGCTTCTTCAATCAGTCGCGAAGGAAAATTCATTTGCCAAAAATACTACCTTCGTCCTTACCTAGGTCTATCCTCACACCCGATTTACGCATGCAACCTGCACTCATTCTTGGACTCATCGCAGCCTATTTTGGCCTCCTCATACTCATTGCCCGCATCACCGGTCGAAAAGCCGACAATTCCTCCTTTTTCCTGGCAGGAAAATCGTCGCCCTGGTACCTGGTTGCCTTTGGAATGATCGGGTCGAGCCTGTCGGGCGTTACCTTCATCAGCATCCCCGGAACCGTCAACCAGCAAGCATTCAGTTATATGCAATTGGTATTGGGCTATTTCCTGGGCTATTTGGTCATCATCAAGGTGCTGTTGCCATTGTACTATCGCCTCAACCTGACCAGCATTTACGCCTACCTGAACAGCCGATTTGGTACTTACAGCCACAAAACCGGTGCTTCGTTCTTTTTGATTTCACGCTCCATCGGTTCTTCGTTCCGGCTGTACCTCGTGGCCATGGTGCTCGACACCTTTGTCTTAGGGGCCATGGGCATCCCGTTTTGGGTAACAGTGGTGGCTACCATCGTACTCATTTGGTTGTATACGTTCCGAAGTGGTATCAAAACCATCATTTGGACCGATACCCTGCAAACCGTGTTCATGCTCCTGGCGGTAGTCTTGTCCATCGGCATCATCCTCGAGGCCTTGGGAAGTGACTGGGCTTCATTGACCCAGCTGCTGGCGGAAAGCCGTTACAGTCAGGTTTTCTTTTGGGATGCCAACGATCCCAGGAACTTCTTTAAGATGTTTCTGTCGGGCGCTTTTATCACCATTGTGATGACCGGTCTCGACCAGGACATGATGCAAAAGAACCTGAGTTGCCGCAGTCTGGCCGATGCGCAAAAGAATATGTTTTGGTTCAGCCTGGTGCTGGTTGGGGTGAATGCCTTGTTCCTCAGCCTGGGCGCGCTCATGTACATCTATACCGAAGCTAACGGCATTGCCCTGCCTGCAAAGGCCGATGAGTTGTTTCCCATGCTGGCACTGAACCATTTTGGCACACTGGCCGGCATCGCCTTTGTGGTTGGCCTCATTGCAGCCGCCTATTCGAGTGCCGACTCAGCACTTACTGCCCTCACCACTTCGTTTTGCGTCGACTTCCTGGGCTTCAACAACGAAAAAGGCAGTGTAAAAACCCGCATGTGGGTGCACATTGGCATGTCGGTTTTCATTGGCTTGCAGATTTTGCTTTTCAAATCGCTGCACAACGACTCGCTCATTACCCAATTGTTCACCGTGGCAGGTTATACCTATGGACCACTTTTAGGCCTGTTCGCCTTTGGTTTATTTACCTCTTGGAAAGTGCACGACAAATGGGTGCCCATTCCGACAATAATTGCCCCCATCCTCAGTTACATCCTCAGTCAAAACTCAGAAAACTGGCTAAATGGTTATAAATTTGGGTTTGAACTTTTGATTGTAAACGGGCTTCTCACATTCGCCGGTTTATGGCTGATACGCCGCAAGGGAAGCATAAAAGAAACCACATGAGTAACGACAAAGAAGAAATGATCCGCGGGGCTTTTGAACAGAAAAGCTGGACAGAAATCAAGGCTGCCTCTTCCTGGCAGATATTCAAAATCATCGCAGAATTCGTAGAAGGCTTCGAAAAGATGTCGCGCATTGGACCCTGCGTTTCGATTTTTGGATCGGCACGTACCAAGCCTGACAACAAATACTACCTATTGGCCGAGGAAATTGGCCGCAAACTGACTGAAAAGGGCTTTGGCGTGATCACAGGGGGTGGACCGGGCATCATGGAAGCCGGTAACAAAGGTGCCAAGCTGGCAGGCGGCAAATCGGTAGGTTTGAACATTGATTTGCCATTTGAGCAATTCAGCAATCCTTATATCGACAGCGACAAGCTCATCAACTTCGACTACTTTTTCGTGCGCAAGCTCATGTTCATCAAATACGCCCAGGGCTTTGTTGTTCTGCCCGGTGGATTCGGCACCATGGACGAGCTCTTTGAAGCCCTTACGCTGATTCAAACGCGTAAAATCGGCAAGTTTCCCATTGTGTTGGTGGGCAGCAGCTACTGGCAAGGGTTGATTGACTGGTTGAAAAGCACCATGCACGATGTGGAGCGCAACATCAACATCGACGACCTCGACCTGATGAAGATTGTGGATACGGCCGACGACGCGGTTGACCACATTGAGGAATTCTACAGCAAGTACGTTCTAAGCCCAAACTTCTAAGATGCGCTTGAAAGCTTTTTTGGCCCGATGCTTCACCATCGGGCTTTGTGGCATGCAGCTATCGGTAGCGGCACAAACCTACCCTGCAAATTACTTTCGTTCGCCGCTCGATATTCCACTTAAGCTCTCGGGCACCTTTGGTGAGCTGCGCACCAACCATTTCCACAGCGGACTCGACATACGCACCAATTCTGTAGAAGGCCTCCCGATTTATGCCGCTGCCGAAGGATATATCAGCCGCATCAAGGTATCGGCCTATGGTTATGGGTTGGCGCTTTACGTTGATCATCCCAATGGCTATACGACCGTATATGCCCACTTGCGGAATTTCGACCAACCCATTGCCGACTGGGTAGAGAAAAAGCATTATGAAAAGAAGAGCTTTGAGCTCGATATCGCTTTGTATCCCGGCGAACTGCCGGTGACCAAAGGCCAACGCATTGCCTTTAGTGGCAATACCGGTGGTAGCGGTGGCCCACACCTGCATTTCGAAGTACGTGATACCAAAAGCGAAGCGGTAATCAACCCGCGCCACTTTGGCTTTGTAGTTGCCGACCAAGTGGCGCCAGTTATTGATTTTGTGGAGGTGGTGCCCTACAATTCTCAGAGTCAAATCAATGGTTCACGTTTACCGCGCAAACTGCCCCTCAATCGCTCGGCAAGCAACAACTACGCTACAACCGCAGTACCCGAAGTTTTTGGCCCTGTATACCTCCAAATCAAAGCCTGGGACAAACACTCCGGAAACGAATTCCGCAATGGCATTTACCAATTGGTGATGCGCAGCGGGAACGACACTTTGTACCACTTCCGTGCCGACCGTTTTGAGTTCGATGAAACGCGTTACGCTAACGCGGTGATGGATTACGAAGCCCGCATGTTGCAGCGCGAACAAATCTATCGATGTTTTAGGTCTTCGGGCAATTTCCTGAGCATGTTGCCTCCCCAATTACCCGCTGCACTGCTGCAATTAAGTCCGGGCGAAACCAAGCCCATTGAAATCACCGTACGTGACTTTGACGGCAACAGCGCCACCATGCGACTCAATCTGAAAGGCGCAGATGGTCCGGTTACCGGCTTGCAGGAGATTCAAACCAACTATACCGAACGGGTCATTCCCACACGCCCCTGGAGTTGGCAAAACGATGAAGTACAACTCAGCATGCCTGCCAAAAACCTGTACGACACACTGAATTTCGTTTACCGTCGCAGCATCAAGCCCTACGCCATGTTTTCATCGGTTCACAGCCTGCATCATCCCGGTGTTCCGGTTCATGCTTCCTACGATTTGGCCATCAAACATACCGGTCTTGTCGACAGCCTAAGGAGCAAAACCGTACTCGTAAACATCAACATCAACAAAGGCCGTAGTGCCACCACCGGCAAGTGGGATGGCCCGTGGTTCCGCTCCAAAGTACGTGGCCTGGGTGACTTTTACCTCGCGGTGGATACCATTTCTCCCAGCATCAAGGTTACGGCCTTGCGTGCAGGCGGAACCTACGGCAAAGGTCAACAAATCAGGTTCGTGCTTGCCGACAACTTATCGGGGCTACAGTCATACAACCTGTACCTGGGCGACAGCTGGCAAAAGGCTGAATACGACGGCAAAACAGCAACACTCTCCTATACTTTTACCGAAAATAGTCCAAAAGGAAATCTAATCCTCCGATTGGTTGTTAAGGATGCTGTAGGGAATGAAACAACTTATCAAAGCGAAATAAACAGCATATGAGCAGACCACAAGCGGGCGACAAAGCCCCCAACTTCAGCGGTAAAAACCAAAAAGGCGATAACATCAGCCTCGATCAATTCAAAGGCAAGAAGATTGCCCTGTACTTTTATCCAAAGGACGATACCCCCGGTTGTACGGCCGAAGCATGTAATCTGCGCGACAACCACAGCGCACTGCAAGCGGCAGGTTATGTAGTAATCGGCGTAAGCTCCGACAGCGTAAAGTCACACGACAAATTCGCCAACAAATACAGCCTTCCCTTCGATTTGTTAGCCGATGAAGACAAAAGCGTGCACGAGGCTTACGGCACTTGGGTAGAGAAGAGCATGTACGGCCGCAAATACATGGGCACCGACCGCGTTACCTTCATCATCGATGGAGAAGGGGTAATCGAAAAAGTGATTGAAAAGGTGAATACCAAAGACCACACCGCTCAGATTTTGTAATCAATTAGATTCCACCCAATCAAAGTCCCACGTTTCACGGCGTGGGACTTTTTTATTGCCCTTACATCCCATAAGGTGAACCACCATCCACTCCCACCTCACGACAGGAATTATCCAAGACGGACACTGCCATGATGATAAAGAAAACACCCCTAATCATATGCAAAAAAAATCCCCCGCCTCGTGAGAAGCGGGGGACCGGAAAGATGCTTGGCTAAAGCTTAGCGCTGAATCATCAGACGCTTGATGGCCATGTTACTTCCGTCGCTGATGCGTACGAAGTACAGACCTTCATTCAGGTTCGCCAGGTCAATTTCAATCTCATTACGAACACCACTGTTCACGGTGAACTTCTTCATCTCCTGACCAACAGCATTCACTACAGTGATAGCCAAATCCTTGTCAGAACCTGTTACCTGCAACTTGGCTGTGTAAGCAGCTGGGTTAGGATAGATCACGATAGACTTGCTGAAGTCGGTTTCTTCGATAGAAGTCATTACACCACGGTTGAGGGTGATGTTGAACGGCAGGGTAGCCAAACGATTCAGTGAATCGCTGGTTGCACGTACAGTCCAACGGCCTACGAATCCTGCGCCTACGGCAATGCCTTTGGCAGCGAGGGTATCAACAATTTGTCCGTAAGTGAAGGTGAGTGAAGTGTCGGTACCTGCATTCACACGAACCACAGGGTTGGTGAAGGTAGTGCCGGGCAGGTCGAGCAACCACTGGTAAGTCACCGGAGTGGTGCCTACCGAACGGCGCGACTGGTTCCAACGGATGTTTACGGTTTGAGCAGGATCGCCTTGGAGGTTCACCACGGTGTTGTTACCGGGAGCAACCAAGCTAAAGCGCGACAAGCTGTCAACAGGAATCACAGGAGCACCCACGTGTGCTTCAATCATCAGACGGAAGCCAGTAACTGGAGCAGGCACACCACCGATCAATGGAGCAGTGAAATATGCATTCGCACGAGTTGGGTTTTCAGCTTGGAAAGCCATTGGGAAATAACCTGTAGCATTGGCCGGCTGCGCCATACCAATGAAGAAGTTACCGTTGTTGATGTTCACAGGGTTAGGGAAAGTGAATACTACCCAAGTATTCAATTGACCAGTAGCGATGGTAATAGGAGCAGATTGTGCAATGATTACACCCGAATCGTTGGTTACAACTGCGCTGAGGGCATTTCCAACAATTTCAGGAGCCTGACCAATGCGCATACGAGCAGCGCGAATTGAACGGTGACCATTTACACTGAAACGAGCCAACAACAAACCTGAGCCTGTATTGTAACCTACCGAACCCAAACCTGCGGTTACGGTATCGTTGTAGCTGTAAATGCTATCAGTTTGTTGCTGCGCCCAAACCCTGCTGTTGTTGCTGTTGCGCTCATCATTAGGTACGCTAACAGTGAGGTTGTTGAAACCAAGAGCAGTTCCACTAAATCCACTGAAGGTAACCAGGGTAGATGAATCAACACCTAAAGTGGCAATAGTTTGTGTATTGGTGAAAGTGTTCGCACCTGCAACGTTTAAAGTCACAGCCACGTTGTTTCTAACAACATAGCTGTTGTTGCGTACAATGGCTTGCACAACTTCAGGAGCACCCCACTGACGTGGATTCTGACCTCTTGCAAACAAGGTAATTACCTCAAGATCATTTTCCTTGCGGTCATCTGCACCCCAAGTCAGTTCAGGACGGAACTGGCTGTTAGTGGTGGTAGTCAAGTTGGTAGGGAACACCGTCGCGCTTTGTGCAGCAGCTGAGCTTGAAGGCCTTGCACTATTGGCTGCATAGGCAGCACCAGTAGCTGCAAATGGACCAGTAGCAGCCCACTCATAAGCCAACTCAAGAGCTCCACCCGTATATACAAATGGCTGTGTGAAATTAAGCGTCATCAAGCCCGGTGTAGTACGTACTGTCAAGCTATCGTCATGTACTACCTGCAAGCCCTGAATTGCTCCAGTCCAAGCAGCACCACGGCTGTAAACCGAAACAGTGTCAGAAGCATTTCTCATGTACATAATCATACGGCCTCTTACTGCCGAAGCTGCACCTGTAGTTGCTCTAAAAGATACATTCACCAAACTGGTACCGCTATCAATTGATGCAGCAGCCAATTCAGATTTGGTTACAATAGCCGCAACACGCAAAAATGCTTGAGCACTTGCACCGGTTGGACCCCGGGTTCCAGTTGCAGAATTGGTAAATGTAGGCGCAATGGCTGCACGTAATGGGGCCAAGGCTCCACGTACCAAACGTGCACTGCGAGGAGCAGCAGCCAACAGTGACTGCGTACCCAACTGAGCGCGAACCGACCAAATAATATCAACTGAGTCGCCAATAGCCACGTTCAAGCTACCCAGGAGTGCGTGAATTTGACCAATGGTAAGGGTCAAGTTGGTGTCCAAACCATTGTTGTTGGCAGGAAGTGCAACCAAAGGCGTGCTGAAGTTACCATTAGGCAAATCAACTACCCAAGTGTAGGTGGCAGGACCTTGAACCGCTCTAGTCCAGTTTACATTGATTGTAGCAGAGCTAGAACCAGCAGCAACAACACGCGCGTTGTTAGCAGGAGCAACCAAGTTAAACGCATTCAAAGGAAGTGCAATACCTACATTGTCCATATCGAAGTAATAGTCGCCAGTAGCCCACTGTGAACGCACACGAATAAGCACATTCTGACCTGCATAGGAAGCCATAGGAATGGATATATTTCTCCAAAGCGTATCTACGATATGGCTTGACGAATCAATCTTGTATAAACGCTGCCAGCTGACACCACAATCAGTTGAAGCTTCAAACCAAATACTGTCTGCTGCCGATGGCGTATAAGTATTAGCAGGATAGCTTGAGAAGTTAAGCAAGCGATAGCTGAACTGGAACGAAGAAGCTGGGAATATTGGACCAGCTAAAGGCAAGGTAAACGATGGGGTCAAATTAGCAGTAGAATTGTAAATGTTCACATACAATCCGTTGCCAGGGTTACCATGTCCACCAGCTCCTACAATCCAAGGCGAAGCAATCGTCCAACCCTGAGCTTGAAGTGCTGCAATGGAGTTGTTGGTTGGCCCATCGAAATTAGCTGCAAAAGGAATAGAGATTGGCGCAACATTTTGCAGACTTAACGCTCCAAAAGCATTATTATTCGCAAACCCATCGTTCTGTTGGTTAACAGTAGCATTCAGGACATAGCTGCCGAATGCGCTCATGTTTACCGACCCCAAAATAAGGTGCAGGGTGTCGTTAGGAGCAAGCACTCCAGAGGACCTAGTGAAGTTCACAGTCGCAGACGCAGTACCAGTCATGTTCAAAGTGATACGCAATGTATCAGTACCAAAATTGAGGGTATCAGCACCTGTGTTCCTTACAATGGCACGAATTGGTTCAGCATTTGTGAAACATCCTACGTTGTTACGTGATAAAGAAACCGCAGCAACGTCCTTCGGTATAGGAGTATATTCATGCGCACCCATATCAGGAGTGGTTGTACTGCGTGTCGCACCGTTCACATCGGTAGTAACCGTAGCAATAGGAGTACCTTGATTATTCATCGCCGTTGAATTAGGCAAACCAGAGGTGGTGCTTAGGAAGCGTGGATTAACGGCCAAAGAGTTGGTGTCGCGAGCAGAAGCAGTTTGCCAAGCAGCAAATGTTGCTATGCGATTCGTATTAAAGGTTGTTCCTCTTTGCGCAAAGAAATGGTAGGATTCTGAACCCAAATGGTAGTTGTTGAAATTAGTACTACCCAAGTTTGCAAAGTTGTAACCATCGGGCAACCAATAAATGAACATATTCTTGTTACCTGTTGCATTGGAAGTAATGGTATTAGAAAATACGTTATTTCTTATTTGCGCGGTTACAGTGGTGGCTGTAATACTTACAGCAGCAGAGCCAGCAACAGTTGCATTGGTAGATGTATAGTCGCCCGACATATGCACTGTGTTGTGGAAAAGACGGTGACCAGTACCAGCTGAAATCCTGAAACCGAATGCGTTGGTTAATTGGGTTGTTGCAGAACTGTTACGTGTTTGGATATTTGCAATGTCGTTGTTTACTAACAAGTGACCGTTACCTGCGCTTAACTGAATGCCATAAGCAGCTGAAAAAGTACGAACTGTGTAGATCTTATTGTTTAGAATAGTAGCCGAGTCAGCACCTGTAATTAAATCAATACCAGCAGCTGTAATCGATAGGTCGCCACCAACATTAAAAATATGATTGCCTTGGATAAGTGCACCTGTAGCGCGTCCAACTTCAATACCTTTACCACCAATAATTTCAGTAGGATCGTTTGACCCTATGATGTTATTCGTGATCTGTAACCCGCGATAGTTGGCTGTTGGAGCATTTACGCCAACATAAACTGCACGGTAAGCACGACGGAATTCATTGTTGGTAATGATTAGATTTTGCCCTGGAGCACCAGTGCCTTGAACTTGAATACCAGCTGTTCCAAGTGTTGTACCGGCGGTAGGGCCTGCCCACAAATTGGTATTGCGAATGGTTACGTCATTACAGCCACCTACAGCTGTAGTCTGGCCAGCCAACAAAACAGCAACGTTGATAGCGGAGTTGTCCTCATTTCGGATGGTTAAATCGCGACCAGTTCCTGTGCCGCCAATTCGGCCATCAATGATGACACGGTCGGCACCTATAAGGGTAATCACCCCGCTGCCAGGAATGTTCCCACTAATCACACGGTTTGGACCAGTTGGACGGATGGTGAGCGTATAACCACCAGCACCTTGCTCAGCCCATTGGTTGAGACCGGCAGAAGCTGGCTCCGTAATGTTGCTTATAATGTCCAAATTCACGTTGGCCGAAAGACCCAACGAATTGATATCGACAAATACGGCACCTAAATTGGCGTATTGACCACCTGTACCCACAGTATAGGTACCGCTCAAAGGCTCACGGATAAGCCGACGTGTTGACGATTGAGTAACCGTTGGCGTTTGTGGAGTTCCAGCAACAGTCACGCTAGTAACTTGACCAGAAAGGGAGTCATTCAGTACAGCTGTGTTAGACACATTATAGGTGATCCAAAAGAAGTTATTACCTGGGTTAAGGTTTTGTGTTCCAGCAATGGCATTGGCACCAGTAGTTACTGAACCCAAAGCTGAACCAAACTGTGTTGCAGTGCTAAAAGTGCTTGATGAACCAGTGTAAAAAATCTTGACTGAGTCTATGTTCGCAATATTTTGCGTAAGCGGGTTAACAGTGATGCTTGAAACGGAAAGTGGAGTCAGAGCATTAAGCGTAGAAACGTTAACCACATACATTGGCACGTTAGTAGCACCACGTAATGTGGGGTTGTTATTTACACCCAATACTTGAGCTCCGTTAAACACCATTGGCGCTGGTGGGTCAAAACGATACACAAAGCCATTTCCAGGAAATGTGGTTGTAGTAGCAGTATTATTAGAAAGACCATTAACTGCATTCAAATAGTTGCCTGTGCCGCCAGTGGCATTTTCGATACCAATGGAAGTAGCACCTGTCGAAATTGTACCCTGAGAAGGGCCATAAGCATATTCAATACGGCCAGGGTTAGTGCTAGCGGGTCCATGCAGACGCACTTGAAAAGTCAAGCGTTGGGTTCCACTAATTGAAAAACCATTACCGGTTGCTTGAAACCATTCAAATACATAAACTCCTGTAGTTCCAACCAATCCGTGCCTCATTTCGCCTTGGCCAGTGGTACCGAAATTGGCATTTCCGTCTCTGAAGAAAGGAGCGAGGGTGTTATTAGGCAGAGTTGCACTGAATAAGTTACTTGAAGTACGGCCCTCGAGAGCGGTGGGAGACTGGTGCCTAAAAGCAATCCAGTAGTTAGTCGAAAAGGTAACCGAATCGAAGGTTGTGCCATTGTAAGGAAAGGCAAATGGCAGTACCACGTGCAGAAATCCATCATCCGAGGTTCCGCTTGTTAGCTGCGCAGCATCGGTAATAACCGTGCCTCCTGTTAAGCTTTGGTAAGTTTGACCCGTTAGTTGGCTCAAACCATAGGACGCAACCTGAGCGGAGGCAGAATTGAAGAGCATCAGCGCCATGGCTAATGCTGATAACAATCCCACAAACGTTCTTCTCGTCCGTTTTTGGTAGTTAATTTTCATATACAACAGAATTTAAAGAGTTGGCAAGTTAATCGGTTTTTCTAATAGTGCGTCTCCGTTAACCATAAAATTTATACGAATTTGCTCGTTTCGCCTCTTTTCTGTCCTTTCAAGCCTACCAAATTTCCGGCATACACTACCCGCCCCCCGTACTTTCCGCCATCGGGTCCAATGTCCACTATGTAATCCGCTGTACGAATCACATCCAAGTTGTGCTCAATAACTAAAACGGTATTGCCGCGGTCAACCAATTTATGAAGCACTTCCAACAGCACACGCACGTCTTCGAAGTGCAAGCCCGTGGTTGGCTCGTCGAGGATGTAGAAGGTGCTTCCTGTATCCTTTTTCGATAATTCAGCTGCCAGCTTCACCCGCTGCGCCTCCCCTCCTGATAAGGTGGTACTGGGTTGACCAAGCGTCAAATAGCCCAAACCTACGTCCTGCAAGGTTTTGATTTTTCGCAGAATATTGGGCATGTTTTCAAAGAAAGCTACCGCTTCATCGATGCTCATGTCGAGCACATCGCTGATCGACTTGCCCCGGTAGCGAACCTCCAGGGTTTCGCGGTTGTAGCGGCGGCCATTGCAGGTGTCGCAATGCACTTGCACATCGGGCAAAAAGTTCATCTCAATCAAGCGAACGCCTGCGCCTCCGCAACTTTCGCAACGTCCACCCTTCACATTGAATGAAAAACGGCCTGGTTTGTATCCCCTGATTTTAGCCTCGGGCAATTCGGCGAAAAGTGTGCGTATATCGCTGAAAACCGTGGTATAGGTACTCGGATTTGAGCGCGGTGTGCGGCCAATGGGCGTTTGGTCAATTTCAATCACCTTGTCGATGTGCTCCAGCCCCTCCACTTTGGCATAAGGCAAAGGCTTTTTGCGACTGCCGTACAAATGCTGACTCAAAATGGGGTACAAGGTTTCGTTGATGAGGGTAGATTTACCCGAACCTGAAACGCCGGTTACGCAAATGAATTGACCGAGCGGAAAATCGACCGATACCTGTTGCAGGTTGTTGCCGCTGGCTCCTTGAATTGAAATGCTTTTGCCGTTGCCTTTGCGCATTTTTACGGGCGGCATCTGCCTTTCGCCACGTAGGTACTGGGCAGTAAGGGTAGGCAGCTTCAAAAAAGCATCGGGCTTACCTGCACCTACTACCTGGCCGCCGTGCTTGCCGGCACCCGGACCAATGTCCAACACATAATCGCTTTCGCGGATCATGTCTTCGTCGTGCTCAACCACCAAAACGGTGTTGCCGGCATCGCGCAATTGCTTGAGCGAGCCAATAAGGCGCTGGTTGTCGCGCTGGTGCAGGCCAATGCTGGGCTCATCGAGGATGTACAACACCCCTACCAGCTGTGAGCCAATTTGGGTGGCCAACCGAATGCGCTGTGACTCTCCTCCACTGAGGGTATTGGCACCTCGACTCAACGAAAGGTACGACAAGCCGATGTTCTGTAAGAAGCCCAGGCGCACCCTGATTTCTTTGAGAATCTCAACGGCCACCACGGCATCCTGCCCGGTGAAATAGCCGTCCAAATCGTTGAACCACTGGGTTACTTCACCAATTTCCATGGCGCTCAGCTCAGCGATGTTCTTGCCCTTGACGCGGTAGTGCAAGGCCTCCTGCTTCAAGCGTCCGCCGTTACAAACCGGACAAGTTACATGGCTCACATATTCTTCGGCCCAACTTTGCATGCTGATGCTGCTGGCATCGTCCTGCTGCTTTTTGAGCAGGTTCACCAAGCCTTCAAAACGCAATTGGTGCCCATAACTTTCATCGTATCGGCCGGGCACTTCGAGGGTTTCCTCGCTGCCGTAAAGCAAAATCTCTTTGGCTTTTTCGTCGAGTTGACCCACTGGGGTGGTCAAACTGAATTTAAATTTTTTGGCGGCAGCCGAAATCAGTCGGAAAGCCCAAATGTCGCGGTACTCACCCAATGGTGCCAGTCCACCTGCCGTAATGCTCAGCGCAGGATCGGGCATGATGAGCGCCGGGTCGATTTCAGCGATGGTTCCTAGTCCGTCACAGTTTTCACAGGCGCCATAAGGAGAGTTAAAACTGAAGGTGTTGGGCTGCGGCTCGTCATAGGCGATGCCACTTTCGGGATCCATCAAAAAGCGGCTGAAATAGGCCACCTCACCGCTGTCGTAATCGAGCACCAGCATGGTGCCTTTGCCCGTGCGGAGGGCCTGTTGGATCGACTGTCGCAAGCGTTTCTGCTCTTCGTCGGAAGGAATGAGTCGATCGATGACCAGCTCAATGTCGTGCACCTTGTATCGATCGACCTGCATTTTGGGCTGCAAATCGAGCACTTCGCCATCTACCCTGATTTTAAGGTAGCCTTGCTTGCGCATTTGCTCAAACAATTCGCGGTAGTGTCCTTTGCGGGCTCGAACGAGGGGAGCCAGGAGCGCAATTTTTTTGCCGGCATAACGCTCAGCAATGCCACTTTCGATTTGCTGCTCGGTGAAACGCTGCATGCGCTTGCCATTCACATACGAATAGGCTTCACCAACGCGGGCATACAGCAAGCGCATGAAATCATACACCTCGGTGATGGTACCCACCGTAGAGCGCGGGTTGCGGCCGGTGGTTTTCTGCTCAATGGAGATTACCGGACTGAGGCCTTCGATTTTATCTACATCAGGCCTTTCCATATCGCCAATGAACTGGCGGGCATAGGCCGAAAAGCTTTCCATGTAACGGCGCTGCCCCTCGGCATAAATGGTCTCAAAAGCCAATGACGACTTGCCGCTGCCACTCAATCCGGTGATGACCACCAGTTGGTTGCGCGGTATTTGAACGTCTATGTTTTTGAGGTTGTGCTCACGGGCACCAAATACTTCCAGAAACGAACCAGCCTCTTCGGCTTCGGGGCGATTTTTCATGCAGGATGCGAAACTACGAAATGCTATTTATTGTCAACAGCATCCGGGGCTTTCGGTTTTTTCACATGCACCAACAATTCCTGGCCTTTGATCAATTCGGTAGTTTCGAGTTCATTCCAAATCACCAAATCAACCACACGGACTTCAAACATTTTAGCGATGTCTTTGATGGTTTGCCCCTTCTCCACCACATGCTTTACTTCTACATGATCGGCTTCGGTAGCTTTTTGTTCAATTTGTTGCACCTCAGGCAGAACCATTTTGTATTCGGGCTTGAGTTCGTTTTGCTCATCAAAAACCGATTTGTCGGGAATTTCGATGACGTACTTTTTACCGGCAGGAGGCGCCGGCAGATAGGTTTTGCGCATCCAGGGATTAAAAACCTTCAGATGCTTGTAAGTAATTCCCTGGTTTTTGGCAAATACCACCAAATCAGGCACTTCCTGCTCCACCGTCACTTTATTGGTTTTTAGTGGCTTGTACAAATGCTTGTCGCGGAAATGGTAGCCATACTGACGCGGATGCAGCATGATTTGCTTCACTGCCAGCAAACGCGGAATGTAACGCGAGGTTTCGGTATTGAGATAAAGTCCGTGGTAATCTTCTAGGCCTTGCTGGCTGGCTTGTTTCCGCAAGCCGCCCATGCCCATGTTGTACGAAGCAGCAACCATGGTCCAGCTACCAAACTCCTTGTAAGCCTTTTTAAAATATTTGCAGGCGGCGTAAGTCGATTTCACCGGATCGTAGCGTTCGTCCACCTCATCGTCAATCTGCATCCCAAGCTCAAGGCCGGTGTTTTTCATGATCTGCCAAAAGCCCACGGCTCCGGCCGGACTCACCACATTGCTGAGGCCGCTTTCGATCACCGCAATGTATTTGAAGTCTTCGGGTACGCCTTGTTCTTTGAGGATTTTTTCAATCACCGGAAACCAACGAGCTGCCTTTTTGAAATGCAGGATAGAAGCACTTTGGAAATAGGTATTCACCAACAACTCGCGGTCGACCCGTTCGCGTACTTCAAAATCGTACATGGGTACTTTTTCACCTGCAAAGTAGAGGTCTTCGGGAAAGGGGATAGCATACACCTGGTAGTTCTTCCAAAACTGCTCGAGGTATTCGCTGTCGTCGGTGTATCGGCTGGAGGTGGTGATTTTAAATACCAAACCCGCCACCATGGCCAGCAGGATGCTCTGAGCGAATTTGTTGGAAGTGATTTTTTGCCAATTCATGCTATTTCTTTTTGTAAACCGGCACCGTTGAACAGGGTTCGCCGTACATCAGGCTTTTCACCAGGGGCTGCAATCGGGCAGTGAGGGCAATGTAAAGGGCATCGCTCAGGCTATCATCGCCGCAGCCTTTGAGAATGACTTTTTCATCGCGGTATGCTTCAAAATCGCTTGTAGCAATGGCCGTGAGTGCCCATGCTTGTTTGCATTCGGCAGCAGTTCCACGGGCCATGTGCGCGGTGTGGGGGAGCAAGTAGTTGGTGATTAACATATATGCCCAACGCGGTACGATGGCGTCGGTTGAACAATGCAACGCAACAAACTTGCCAGCATAGTCCTCCCACGAAAAAGAACGCAGCTGCTCGCGGAATTCCTTCTCGCGCAAAACCATGCCGTGCCACAAAAATTGGCTGATATCAAGCTCCACAACGGGAATTGCCGGCAAAAAATCTGCCGGGTCCAATACTTTCAGGCCACTTTCGGCCACCTTGTTCTGAATCAATTCCATGCTTACGGTTTGTCCCAAATAAAAAGAACCTTTCCGCAGAACGGAAAGGTTCTTTAAAAAGTTTATTTCGGCTTAGTAGAACAGGTGACGGTTGTCTGCCTGCTTCACCATTTCTTTTTTGGCATTGAATGCTTCGTTGCTACCACGGGCTGCCAACTGGTTGCGCAAAGCTTGCTTGCTTGGCTCCAGGTCGGCCTGCTCGGCAGCAGGAACAAGCTCGTCAACCACTACCACATATACACCACGGTCGCCTTTGAGTGGCTTGCTCAGCTTGCCCTTGGCCATGGTAAAGAGGGTGCCCGAAATCACAGGCTCACGACCAATACCGGTGAGGAAGTTCGATTGGAAGGTAGCACCGTTGTAAGCCTGCACCATACCGGCCGATTCACGGGCAACGGCATCCAAATCGCCTTTAGCAACCGAAAGGGCCTTTTCAGCCTTGGCGATGAGTTGCTCGGCCTTTTTGTCGCGCTTTACATAAGCTTCCACATCGGTCTTCACGTCTTCGAAAGGCTTGATGCCCTTCTCGGTTACTTTCACCAAAGTGGCTACAATGTATTTATCGTCTACTTCGAAAACAGGGCTGATGGCACCGGTCTCGCTCTTGTAAGCCCAACGAACAATTTCTCTTGAGTTAGGCAGACCTTGCAAGGTGCGGTCGTTGGTGCGGATGAACTCAGCCGAACGCTTAACCAAACCCATTTCTTCTACGTTCTTCTCAAAGGTCTCAGCCGAAGTGGTAGCACTGGCAAACTTACCGGCTTGTGCATACACTTCGCGGTAGGTATCGGTGCTGGGCTCAATCATGTTGGCAATGGTGGCAAACTTGGCCACTACACGGCTGCCCTTTTGGTCGGTGATGTTGATGATGTGCCAACCGAAATCAGACTTTACCTTTACCATGTCGCCCTTCTTTCCACCAAAGCAAGCATCGTTGAAGGGCTTCACCATGGCGCCTTCTGCAAAGAAGCCCAAATCTCCGCCTTTCTCAGCAGAACCGGGGTCTTCGCTGTTGGCCTTGGCCAAAGCAGCAAAATCACCCTGCTTCGCCAAACCAAATAGGCTGTCAACACGCTTTTCGGTTGCTTCAGGGGCCTCTCCTTCTTTTGCACGCACCAAAATGTGGCGTGCTTTTACCGAATCAGGACGTGTTTGGCGGCTGATCATTTTGGTAACCTTATAGTAATCACCATCGCGGTAAACGTCGCTCACAACACCTCGGGTGTTGGTGGTAAAGAAGTTGCGCTGCACATCGTTTACAATGGCCGACTCAGCAACGAAGTTATCGTCGAAAGGCAAATCAGAGTTGAGACTCACAAACAACGAATCGTTGTCGGTAGTAGCAAACTGCTCTTTCAATTCGGTAATCGATTTCAATGTACGGGCATCGTCGTCGGCACTGGCCTTTACTTCGTACTGCACGTAATCAACCATGCGGAATTCTTCTTTGCTTTCGAAATCCTTTTTGTGGTCGTTGTAGTAGGCCTGCAGTTCCTTGTCGGTCACTTCGATGGTCGAATCGGCAATCACGCCATAGTCGAGCAATACAAAACGGCCATTGGCCAGGGTATTGGTGCTCTCATAATATTTTTTCGCGAAGAAGGTAGGCACATACAGTCCCTTGTTGATGAGGGCAGTGTACTTCTGGCCTTCGCGCTCTTGCACAAGGTATTTCTCAAAGTTCAACCAACGACGCTGCATGTCTTCAGGCTGTTGGTCGAGGTTGCGCAGGAACTGCACCACCTGGTTGCGGTCGAATTCGCCGGTTTGTGGGTTGCTGAAAGCCTGGCGAACCGAAGGGTTGATGTTGGTACCCTGCACCATGTCGAACAGTTCATCTTCGCTCACAGCGAGGCCCAGTTGCTTGTAAGCCTTGCCCATGATTTTTTCACGAAGCAATTCGTTCCACACCTGGTCGCGGATCATGCCGAGGGTGTTATCGTCCACCTTGTCTTGCTGTGAATTGGCCTTGTAAGTCTCTACCGCCTCCTCTACTTTCTGCTCAAAAAATTGGATGCCGATTTCGTCCCCGTCAATCTCGCCTACGTTATTGCTCTGATTACCAGAAAAAATTCCGCTCCCGCTAAAAACATCCATCAACAAAAACGATACAATGGCCAATCCAATGAGGGTGACCATCAAGCCCGCTTTGTTTCTAATCGTGGTAATGACTGACATGTATAAAGTCTGGTTTTAAGTTAGTGCGCAAAAATAAAGTTTCATACGAGAATTTCAACCTGCAAATGCAGAAAGCTCTAATCCTCTGTTGTTTGTTTGATTAGCCTCACGGTTTCGATGCGCGTATTGCTTACCGAGAGGATGAGCACGTGAAATCCGGGCAACTCGAGCTCTTCGTTGACCTCGGGAATTGACGGATGGTGCTCAAAAATAAGCCCTCCCAGCGTTTCGTAATCACCTTCGGGCAGGTCGAGCTTGTAAGTATCGTTCAAATAATCAATTTCGTGGCGGGCCGATAAGATGAATTCATGGGGACCGACTTGCTTTTCTACCAGGTCGTCCACGTCGTGTTCGTCTTCAATTTCCCCGAAAATTTCTTCAATTAAATCTTCTACGGTGACAATGCCGCTGGTTCCGCCGAGCTCGTCGACCACCAAAGCGATGCTTTTGCGGTCGGTGTTAAACTGCTTGAGCAGTTGCATGGCCGACATGGTTTCGGGCACAATCATGATGGGCATGGTTACCGCCGCTATGTCGTTGGGTTGCCCAAACATGGCCTGAAAATGCACGTATCCCACAATATTGTCGATGCTTTCTTCAAACACCAGCACTTTGGAGTGCTCGGTTTCGCCAAACAGTTTCCGCAATGCGTCTACCCCTTCGGCTTTGTCGATGGCTACCAGCTCGGTACGGTGCACCATGCATTCGCGTACCTTCACCTCGGTGAAGTACAAGGCGTTTTGGAAATAGTTCAGGTCGACTTGCTGCCCGTTTACATCTTGCTCCTGTTGGTTTTCCTGCACCAGGTAATCGAGGTCGTTTTTCCCAAAAACGGGGGTATTCTGCTCCATTTTTACACCAAAGAACAAGCGCAACAACCCCTTTGCCAGCCAGATGATAAGCCAAACAATGGGGAACAGCAGGTAATACATCAGCTGCATGGGCCAGGCAAAGATGTACAGCACGCGGTCGGCAGCCAATCGGAAAACCGACTTGGGCAAGAACTCTCCAAACAACAAGACTACCGCGGTACTGATGATGGTTTGCAGCACCAGCATGAGCAATTCATTTTCGACAGCAAGGGGCAATTGGCGTCCGATCCATGGCTCAAGCAAACGCGCCATGAAAGAACCATAAACCACCAGGGCGATGTTGTTACCCACGAGGATGGTACCGATGAAGTCGGAAGGCTTCTTGAGGAAACCCGCCAGAAAACGGGCCGACATCACCCCTTGTTTGTTTTTCAGCTCAATGCGGAAGCGGTTGGCCGAAAAAAAAGCAATCTCCATCCCCGAAAAAAAGGCGGAGGCAATCAAACTGCCAATGATGACGGGGATTAGTTCCATGTAGAACGGCAAATATACGAAGTGCGCTTACTCTTCGTCGCCCAAGGCAATGGTTCCGCGAATGTTGAGGATGCGGTAACGGGTAAAACGCTGGTTCGATTCTAAACCATCACCAAAGATGATTTCATCGGGCCGCACAATGCGCACATAGGCATCGCTGTAAATGCGGTCTTCTTTTTCGAGCCACACCAATTTTTCGGTATAGAGGGTATCTCCCAGCTCGTTAACCACAACCACATCGCCATGGGCCTCCATTTTACCCTGGTTGGGGTACTGGATGGCGCGATTGGCTTTTAGTCTGCTGCTGGGCTGTTGCTGGCTATCGTAAAAAAAAGCCCTGATTCCTTCCGGCATCTCGGTCTTTGGATTCTCGCCGCTGAAACGCACCAAAACCGGTGCCTCAATGCGGGCCTTTATCTGGGCCGAGTCGGAATAAATCAGGGTCACCTCCTTGCCACGTTCGGCTCCCACCGGTTTTTCGGCTGCAAACTTCTTGAGTTTTTCCTGCGAATTACCGCAGGCAAACAATCCGAGTGCCACCAGGGGGAGCCAACGTGTCATAAAGGATTAATCAGAGCTGCGAACGGTGGTTGATTCACCAATCCAGCAACCCACGCTGTAGCTGCTGCCCTTGCTCACGTTGTTAAAGAACAAGGTTTCGGTATTGGGGAAATAACCGCTGTAACGAGCAATTTTCTGGTTAGCTTCTTCTGCCAAAGAAGGATCAATGCTTTTGGCGCGCTGGAACTTGTCAACAGCAGCCCAATAAACGCTCTGTGCCTCGATGCCGCTACCGCACATGTTGTAGCTGGCAGCATACAAATCACCGATGAAGAGAATGGGCTTACCCCAACCTGGCTGCAGTTTGGCAGCTTCCTGTGCCATTTGACGGGCTTTGGCAAATTGCTTGCTGCTGCTGTACAAGGTGGCAAAATCGTAGTAGTACTGGGCCTTGGCTGAATCGGTTTCTGCCTCGTTGATGGCCTTTTGGTAATACTCAGCGGCTTTTGCCTGGTTGTCGTTTTGCTGGAAACGACGAGCTAAAACGAGCGCCAAACGGGCGTTGGGCGTTTCGTTGTATTTGGCAACGGCTACATCCAAGAACAATTCTTTGTCGGTACATCCCTTGCTGAGCAACAGGCTGTATACCAAATCGCGCATCTCTTTGCTTGGATTGGCTTTGTAACGGGCTTCAAACAGGCTGATGATTTCGCCACAGTCTTTGATGATGTTACCGGCCAAGTCAGCGTCGATAACCTGTTTGCTTTCGGCATACTTGTCGGCATTTTTACTGGCAGCATTGGCCTCAACGATTTTCGACAACTGCTCGTATACCTCCAAAACTTGCTCTTTGGTCATGGCACCGGCCGAAAACTCTTTCAATACCACTTTGAAATAGTAAGGAAGCACGAAATTTTCGGTGTTGTTGCCACCGAGTGTTACAGCGCGCTTGAAAGTATTGAGCACTTCTTTGTTGGGCTCGGGACGCAAGCTCAACATATCGACCCCTTTACGTCCAATGGCGTTACCGGCGCTTTCGCTGAAGTTAGCAGCACGCACCTCGTAAATCAGCATCAGGGTGTCAACCAACTCCTTTTTGCGGTTGGCGTCTTTGGTGTTTTTGATGAATTCTTTGTACATGGCCACACCATCAACGTGGGTTTGTTCACGTGCGCAGGGGGCATTGGCAAAAACATAGCTCCACGACTCATAAGCCGCAGCGAAATTCTTTTGCTTGAAAAATTCACGGTAAACCGAAATGTTCTGAATGGTCTTCACACTATCGGCACCCCATTTTTGGGTGCAACGCGCAACGGGCTGTGCCTGCGCGTTTGCAGGGGTATTCCATCCGAACAAAACCAGGGCCACCAGGGCCGGGGTCATCCATTTCACTAACATCTTCTTCATGATTTCAAATTTAATCGTACTTACGTTTAACAAACCAGCGATCGTTTAAGGTAAAGCCCAAGGTTACGCGGGTGTAAGATTCGCGCACCAGGCCGTTGTTTAAACTGCCACGGCGACCAACCTCTACTGCCAGGTTAACGGCAGGCATCGAAAACTGACGCTTTACCGGGATGCCGACCCCAAAGGTCATGCCAAGCTCGCTGATTTGTTCGCCGCGCAAGGCCAAAAACCCGCTGTTGTATTTAAAGCCGGCACGATAACGCAAGGTTTTAAAAAATATATTGTCGCCGGTGGCATCGTATTTTGGTATGTACTGGAAGCCGCTGGCCACAAAAATGCTGTTTACGAGCGAGTCAGGGCGGTTAAATTGGCTGAAACTGCTCCACTGCGTATAGCGTGCCTCGGCTACCCACTGCCACCAGTTGTGAACACCCAATTGTACCCCAAAACCAACGGCCAAAGGCATGTTGATGTTACCTCGAATACCCGATTGATTCGAAACAGTGTCGAGCACCACAACTCGACTTCCAACCAAACGGATGCGGTCGGCCACAAAATCGCTGGTAGCGCTCAGGTTACCGGGTACGTCGGCAGTAACCCCCAGGGCAAGAAATCTGCGGTCGCGCTTGCCCGTACCGGTCGTCCAGTCCTTGCGGTATTGCAATGCCAGGCTGAACTGCAAATCGGCCACACGCACTTTGTCGGTCACGCGCAGACTCAGGAAATACAGTGAGTCGGGGTAATCGAACAGCAGACGGCGCTCCTGCGAGATGTCGCCAAACAGAAAATGCATACTGGCCCCCAGGTGGAAGCCTTTGCCCAAATCAACGCCGTTGGCCCAGGTAAGCTGGTTGATGCCGCCCTTGCCCTGGAACTCCTCACGCCAGCCAATGAAAGTTGAATCGACCCTGCCGGTGATGTTGTAGTTGGTGAAGGCATAGGGCTGAAATCCGATGGCTGTTCCCCAGCGTTTGGTGAGCGGAAAGCCAAACATGAGGTAGCCGAAATTGATATTTGACCGGTATTGTGATGCGGCATTGGTCTGCAAGCGGCTTACTTGTCCGAAGCCACCAAATTCAATGGCAGTGAGGCGCAGGGCCGACAGAGATGCCGGATTGGCCAGGTTGAGGGCCACGCTGTCGAACATGGCAATGGTAGCAGTACCCATGGCACGGTGCTGTGCAAGGGCAAATGGCTGTTGATCGCCCAGGCCAAAACGCGAATAGGGCGAGCCATAATTAGCCGCCTGACCAAAAGCCGACACTGTCAGCAGCCCACTGCTGACCAAGAGGAAAATGAATCTAAGTAAGGGCATGTAAGCCGTATAACGCCAAATTAGGCTCGGCAAATATGGGACTATCGAGGCGGTTTTCAAAAAAATGGGCGTCTCCGCCAGTTAAAATAATCGTTAAATCATTTAAAATCAACTCGAGCTGCGCCTTGCGGCCTTTGATTTCGGCCAGTATTCCTTGCAATACACCACTCTGCAAAGCACTTACCGTATCGGTACCAACCACTGGCCAATGGTTTGGCATGTCAACCAAGGGAAGCCGGGCCGTTTGTTGGTGCATGGCTTGCCAACGCATGTGCAAGCCCGGACTGATGTCGCCCCCCAGGTGCTTTCCCTGGCTGTCGATTAAATCGTAGGTGATGCAGGTGCCCAAGCCGATGACCAAGCGGTTTTGGCCGGCAAAAAGGGCGGTTGACCCGGAGATGAGCAATTTTCGGTCGCTGCCCAGGCTGTGAGGCGAGGTATATGCGGTTTCAAAAGGCAAAGGGCTTTGCGCGTCGAATACCAAGATTTGCGCCACACCTTGTTGGGCAAACCAGGTGGCCAATTCAGTTTCGTGCAAGCTGACCGAAGCCAGGCACACTTTGGCTGGCTGATACGGCAGGGGCGTTTGCCATTGCGCGTGGGTAAGCACTTCCACCTCCTCGAGCTTACCGGCGCAGAACCAACCCCGCTTCACCCGGCTGTTACCGGCATCTACTACGCAAGTCCATTCAGCGCTCATCGAAACGAAATTTGATTTCTTTGTTGTTCATCACCAGGCGGCCAAGGTTGCTGTCGAGTACCAGGTGGCCTTCGGCATCCACATCGAGGATGGTGGCTTTGATGAGCTGCCCCTGGTACTCGAAGGCACGAAGTTCGCCCAAGCCGAGTAGCTGGTGCAAATAATCGGTACGCTGCTGCAACCATTGTCCGGCAAAAAGCGCCTCAAACCGTTTGTGGAAGCAACGGAAAAGCTGGTCGAGCAAATCGTGCAGGGCATAAAAGCGGCCCGTGATGTTGGTGAAGGAAGTGGCGTTGAACGGTCCGAAAAAATGCGCCTGGTTCACATTGATGCCCACACCCACCACCGAATCGCTGAGGAAACTGCCCTGAATGCTGTTTTCAATGAGGATGCCTCCCAATTTGGCTTGGTGGTAATACACATCGTTGGGCCATTTGAGGCGGACACCATCTCCCAGGTAGAGGCGAACAAAATCGCTTACGGCCAGGGACACAGCGATGTTCAACCTGAATTGCACCGAAGCTTCCAAAAAGGGCACCGGCAAGTACAAACTCAACAGGATGTTGGCACCGGCCTCACTCTCCCAACGAGAACCGGCTTGTCCCTTGCCCCCGCGCTGGTAGTCGGCAACAACGGCGGTTCCGGGCTTGGCACCTTCTTCCACCAGTTTCCACAAGAGGCTGTTGGTGCTTACCACTTCTTCAAAATGGAACAGGGGGTGTCCCGGGCGGAAAGGGAGTGGACTGCCTTGGTGCAAAAGAATTCGTTACTTTTGCACAAAAGTAATCAAATCGCATGGCGAAACATCAACCGGAAATCCCGGCCCTACAGCAACTCATCATCCACGGCATAGAAGAAAAAAAGGGGAAGCGCATCAGTGTGCTCGACCTCACCGGCATTCGCGACCGGGTAGCCGATTTTTTTGTGATTTGCGAGGCCGAATCGAGCACCCAGGTGAAAGCCATTGCCGATTCAATTGAAGAAGAAGTGAAAAAGGCCAGCGGCGAACGCCCCATCAGCGTGGAAGGCCGCGAGAATTCGAGCTGGATTTTGCTGGACTATGGCGATGTGGTTGCCCACGTTTTTCAACCGCAGGCACGTGAATTTTACGCCCTCGAAGACCTCTGGAACGACGCCAAACGCGAAGACATCGGTTGATCAGCGGGCTGACAGGCAATTAAACTTTTTAAATGCCTGCTTCGTTTACACCTCATTAGCAATCTAACATGGCCAAGCAGAACAAAAAACAGCAAGAGCTGAAACCCGATAACAAGCCTAAATTCAATTTTTACTGGATTTACATCATCATAGCCGTCCTCTTTATTGGCATCAACTTCGCCAATTCAGGCAGTTCGACCAAGAAGATTGGCTGGCAGGAATTTGAAAGCACCCTCCTCAATTCGGGGGATGTGGAGAAGCTCGTGGGCTTCAAGCAAGACGATATCTACGTGATTGAGGTCTACATCAAAAAGGAAAAACTGCGCAGCGAGAAGTACAAAGAGTTCCAGGAACGCAGTTTTGGCAGCAATGGGGCCCAATATTACTTCACCGAGAGTTCTCCAGAAGTGCTCGAAAAGAAATTGAACGATGCCCAGGCGGCAGGTGACAAAGTGTACATCCAATGGGAAAGCCGCCGTTCTTGGTTTGGCGATATCCTGAGCTTTTTGCTACCCATGCTGTTGCTTTTGGGCCTCTGGTTGCTGCTCATGCGCCGCTTTGCAGGTGGTGCAGGCGGAGGAGGCGGACAGATTTTCAACATCGGTAAATCGAAGGCCACTTTGTTCGACAAAAACAGCCGCGAAAACATCACTTTTAACGACGTTGCCGGTCTCGAAGAGGCCAAAGTTGAGGTGATGGAGGTGGTAGATTTCTTAAAAAACCCCAAAAAATACACCGCACTCGGAGGTAAAATTCCCAAAGGCGTGCTGCTCGTAGGTCCTCCCGGTACCGGTAAAACCTTGTTGGCAAAAGCCGTTGCCGGCGAAGCGCAGGTGCCCTTCTTTACCCTCAGCGGATCTGACTTTGTGGAGATGTTTGTGGGCGTAGGTGCCAGCCGTGTGCGCGACCTCTTTAAGCAAGCCCGCGAAAAAGCTCCTTGTATCATCTTCATCGACGAGATTGATGCCGTGGGTCGTTCGCGTGGCAAAAACCAAATCATGGGCGGCAACGATGAGCGCGAAAGCACCCTCAACCAGTTGCTGGTAGAGATGGATGGCTTTTCGTCGGAAATCGGCATCATCATGATGGCTGCCACCAACCGTCCTGATGTGTTGGATGCCGCCCTGCTCCGTCCGGGTCGCTTCGACCGCCAGATCACAGTTGACCGTCCCGACATCATTGGCCGTGAGCAAATCTTCAATGTACACCTCAAGCCCATCAAAATGGGTAAGGACGTGAACGCGCTTAAATTGGCCGAACAAACTCCAGGCTTTGCCGGTGCCGAAATTGCCAACGTATGCAACGAAGCCGCCCTCATTGCTGCCCGCAAGGCCAAAAAAGAGGTGGAGATGGAAGACTTCAATGCTGCCATCGACCGCGTGATTGGTGGTTTGGAGAAGAAAAACAAGATCATCTCGCCCGAAGAGAAGAAGATTGTGGCCTACCACGAAGCCGGTCACGCCATTGTGGGCTGGTTCCTCGACAGCACCGATCCATTGGTAAAGGTTTCTATTGTGCCGCGTGGCGTTGCAGCCCTGGGTTATGCCCAGTATCTGCCCAAGGAGCAGTACCTCTACACCACCGAACAATTGCTCGATACCATGTGCATGACGCTGGGTGGTCGCGCTGCTGAAGAAGTGTTCTTTGGCCGTATCAGCACGGGTGCCCAAAACGATTTGGAACGCATCACCCGTGTAGCCTATGGCATGGTGACCTTGTATGGTATGAATCCGAAGGTGGGGCCGGTGAGCTTCAACGACCCACAAGGTGAATACCAGTTCCGGAAGCCCTATTCGGAAGACATGGCCAAGCTCATTGACGACGAAGCCCGCAAGCTCATTGAAAATGCCTACGAAAAAACCAAGGAACTGATCCGTGAAAAGCGTCACGAATTGGAGTTGGTAGCGCAAGAGCTTTTGGCCAAAGAAGTGATTTACCAAGCTGATTTGGAACGCCTTATCGGTCCACGTCCGAACAGCATCACCCACCTCTCGGAAGAAATTCCGCAGGTAGTCAGCAGCGAGCCGGTACCCGATGCGGTTGCCGATGCTACTGCCGACACCGAAGAATCGGCTTCCTGATTTGGTGAATTAAACGGATATACTGATTTTTGACCCACAGCGCCCCTGCTGCCCCTGGCAACAGGGGCGCTGACGTTAAACTGCCATGCGCGAAACCACCTCCAAAGAAAAAGTCCTTAAAAAAATCAGGAAAGCCCTGATTCATAAGACCACCGCCAAAAATCCTTCACTCGATTGGGAGAAAGACGTATTTCCACCCCTCGAAGACGATTTGGCCATTCACTTTGCACAGGAATTGGTGGGCATTGGAGGCGAATTTGCGTTCTGCGAAAACATGCTTGATTTCGCTGAAAACCTCATCGCCCTGGTGCAAAAAACAAATTCACAGCAAATTTTCTGCTTCGAACCTCGCATACAGGCTTTGTTCGATCAGGTACAGTTTCCCTACCGCAAAGAGGCCAACAAGCTGGGTGAAATGGAAATTGGCGTAACCGGTTGCGAAGCGCTCATTGCCCGCTCGGGCAGCATCATGGTGAGTTCGGCCCAGCAAAAAGGCCGCATCATGACCTCCTTCCCGCCCGTACATGTGGTGGTGGCTTTCACTTCACAGTTGGTGCCCGACATCAAATCGGCACTCACCAAAATCCGCCAGCGCTACGAGGGACGCATGCCGGGTATGCTCAGCATGGTAACCGGCCCCAGCCGTACAGCAGATATTGAAAAAACCCTGGTGATGGGCGCTCACGGCCCCAAAGCCTTGTATGTGTTTTTGGTGCAAGACGAACCGGCATGAGCACACGTACCCACACCTACTTTTTGAGTGATTTTCACCTGGGTATTCCCAACCGGGAGGCCAGTTTGGTGCGCGAAAAGCAGGTAGTGGCTTTTTTAGAAGAAATTGCACCCAAGGCACAAGCCATTTATTTGATGGGCGATGTGTTCGATTTTTGGTTCGAATACCGCTCGGTGGTGCCGCGCCATTTCACCCGTTTGCTTGGCACTTTGGCCAAGCTTGCCGACAGCGGCATCCCCATCCATTTTTTCAAGGGCAACCACGATATGTGGACCTTTGGTTACCTCGAAGAAGAGCTGGGCCTGCAGGTGCACAACGACACCCTCGAAGTGGAAATTGCCGGTAAAACGTTCTTCCTGGCTCACGGTGACGGTAAAGGTCCGGGCGACTTTGGTTTCAAACGCCTCAAAAAAATCTTCAGGCACCCGCTAAACCAGTGGTTGTTTGCCCGCTTGCACCCCAACCTGGCTTTTGCCATGGCCAAAAATTGGAGTTACAAAAGTCGGGTGGCCGCCCCTGCCGAAGGCACTTTCAACAAGGAGCAGGAGTGGCTTTACCAGTATTGTCGCAAAAAACTGGCGGTGCAGCATTACGATTATTTCATCTTCGGTCACCGTCACCTGCCTATTTGCACTTCGGTTGGCGACAGCAGCTTGTATATCAACCTGGGCGATTGGCTCGTTTACAATACCTATGCAGTTTTCGACGGCCTTACTTTGGATTTGCGCACTTATCCTGACCACCAGCCCGCGGGTTACGGTCGCTGAGGGCCATGCCGACAGCCTGGTGCTGCAGCGCAGTCACGCGCTGGAAGGCCCGGTGCGCTATTTTAACGTAGACCACCTGGGCAATTATTACCTCATTACCCGGGCCAATGAGCTGGTGAAATACGATGCCAAAGGTGCTTGGGTAGCCAACCACCGGCAGCAGCTGTTGGGTCCCTTGGAAATGGCCGACGTGAGCAATCCGATGCAATTGCTGCTGTTTTACCCCGAATTATCGACCCTGCTGCAGCTCGATAACATGCTCTATGCCACCAACCGCTTTCAGCTCAGCGATGTAAATCAGGGGAGCCGCTCTTTGCTTTGCCGTTCGTTCGACAACAACTTCTGGCTGTATGACGAGCGGGCCTTCCGCCTGCGCAAGCTGGCGCTCGATATGCGTACCGTGGTGCAGGGCGAGTGGCTGCAAAACCATTTTGACATGCCCCTCAAGCCCGCCTATTTGCTCGAATACAACGAACTGCTGTACCTGGCCGATCCAGGTCAAGGCATCCTGGTTTTTGATTTGTATGGCCGCTACCAGCGCTTGCTGCCCATCAAAGGGGTTGAGCGCTTCGATGTACACGGCGCATACCTCTACTGGGTCAAGGGCGGTGAGGTTTATCGCTACCATTTGCAAAGCCTCACCGAGGAGCGCTGCAGCTATCCCGGGGCCGCAGGGGTGCGACAAATC
>Ga0075157_10000450_pt1 | contig 33263 bp, 30 predicted proteins | sample JI81BgreenDNA_FD_70967 | JGI IMG/M metagenome (GOLD analysis project Ga0075157, IMG submission 70967) | Wastewater effluent complex algal communities from Wisconsin, to seasonally profile nutrient transformation and Carbon sequestration -... | ecosystem: Engineered > WWTP > Effluent > Algae...
GGAAATTTCCTTCGATAAATCGCATGCATAGCTCCTTACCATAAGCTATGCCCGTTCAGCATGACAAAACCTGTCATGGAGATTCTGAATGTCATTCGCCAAGGCACAGGAGCTGTTGAAGCTCGCGATGATGGCGACGCGCCGCAGCGGCGTGTCGCTTGACGAGATCATGGAAGAATTCGGCTGCGTGTACCGGACCGCGCAGAGGATGACCGAGGCGCTTGAATCGGCGTTTCCCCAGACGGAAGCCCAAGAGGGGGAAGATCGGAAAAAGCGTTGGCGTATGCCCGCTCGCCACGTCGCAGCTCTCCTGTCACCCTCGCCAGAAGAACTGGCTGCACTATCGAATGGGATTGCGCAGCTCGAACAGGTCGGCATGCTGCAAGAGGCGGCACTTGCGAGGAACCTCGACCGGAAGGTGAGGGCGCTTGTCCCGCCGAAAAAGGGCACCCGCCTCGCTGTGGATGAGGAAGCGCTGCTCGAGGCACTGGGGCACGCGGCTCGTCCCGGACCAAAACCGGCCGCCAATCGTGATGTCGATATGGCAATCTATGAAGCGCTGAAGGGGCCATTTCTGCTCCGCTTTCCCTATCGAAAGCGAGGCCAGACCAAGCCGGTCGAGCGCATCGTCGCGCCGCACGGTCTTTTACTGGGTGTTCGCCGCTATCTGGTCGCGAGAGACATCGCGAAGCCGACGTCCGCACCGCTACAACACTTCCGCGTTGAGGAGATCGAGGCGGCCGAGGTGCTGGAGGAATCCTTCGAATTTGATCAGGATTTCGATATCCGCCGGCATGCCGAGAAGGGTTTTGGTTCGTTCGAGAATGCGGCCGAGTATGGCGATGTCGTCTGGCGCTTTTCGCCGGAGGCGGCGGCCCATGCGCGCCGCTTCGTCTTTCACCCGACCCAGACTGTCGAGGATGAACCGGACGGCTCACTCCTGGTACGGTTCCAAGCGTCCGGACTGCTCGAGATGTGCTGGCACCTCTATGCTTGGGGCACAGCAGTCGAAGTTCTTCAACCCGAGCGACTGCGCGAGATGGTGCACCAAAGTCGCCGTAGCTTTGGTGCTTTCCCTTGACCATGGCTTGGTGCGTCAGACAAGCGTTGGCAAAGCATGTGCGTAAAGCCCCAAACGAAACGAAAGACATCAGCTGATGGCCGCGCTTAATGACTTCTTTGACCTCGTTGATCGGTCGAGCAACACTGACCTGAACAGGAGCGAGAATGACCTCTCCTCCAACCTCAAGAACGTGTTCACCGGTCAGGGGCTGCACGCCGTGATGGATACTGCCGGCGGCACGAGCAGGATCAAGCGACCTGACATATCGGTATATGTAGATTTAGGTTCGGCCGACCTTGGTCTTGCTGCCGAGATTGTCGTCGAAGCAAAGCGGCCGATGGAAGTTCAAAGCTTTCCGACGCTTCTAGATGCGCTGGTCAGTGATGGCCTCTGGAACGACAAGTTCATCCCCTACATCCGCGCACATGCCGAGCGCGTCAGATACTTCATCCTCACATCTTTCGAACGCATGCTCGTCGTTCCGATAGATGCGCAGATTAGATCGCGGGTTCATGAGCCTAACGCCTATCCGGACGGCAATTCGCGCTTGAGCGTGATTGGACCGAGAGCTGCAATTTTTGATCTACGGTCTGTCGTTGGTAAGGCTGACTTTCAAGAATGGTTGAACACTCATGCGTTGCCTGCGATGCTCGATCCTCCCGCGTTATCAACCATTCTCGACTTCTGCTCTCTCGATGGGGCGGATGATCTAGAACAATTCGCAAGCTCACTTGCCGATATCGTTATTGGCCCGGAAGGTGCGACTGGTGCTCGGTATTCACTCCTTGCATCGGTGCGTTTGGACGCCAACAGCCTTGACGACCTGCCGCTGCCTACCCGTCGCGCACTGACTATTTACACGATGTCGGCCCATGGCGGGATGTCACTGTCGGATGCGGAAACCTATCTCGGGCTCAATTTGCCAGCGGAGATGGACGCATTCCTCTCGGCAAGCGTGCACTCCTTCATCGGACGGCTGTTCGCCATCAAGACCATTGAGGACGCGTTTTGCGTGGGTGTGACGCCGCCACTGGTCCCCGCCTCCAATTGGGTCTTCCATTCCACGGCGTTCGATATGACGCCACCGGAGCTTCTGCCGGCCGAGTTCTTCGCTGCCCTTGCAGCCCTTGGAAATACTACCAATGCAGCGGTGAGGGATCTGGCGGCCACGGGCGAGTTCTTCGATTGGCTGGCCCCGCAGGTTAATCCGGTGGCATTTCGACGACTGCTGGATCTTTTCTTCTCCCACAGTTTCGCCGAGCTTGATGGCGATCTCCTCGGACGATTTTTCGAGGTTTACGCCCAGCGCGTAGACCGCGGGCGCCGTCGTGAGCTTGGCCAATATTACACGCCAATGCCAATCGTCCGAGCGGTGTGGCGGCTTGCGATGGAGGTTGTCGAGGAACATGACGCTGCCGATCAACTGGTCGTCCTCGATCCCGGCGTCGGATCTGGCACGTTTCTCCTAGAAGGCGCACGACGACTGCAGGGTGCTGCGGTGCCGCAGTTCTGGACAAGACTTAACGGTTTCGACATCGCGCCTCAGGTCATCGGCGTAGCGCAGGTCAATCTCTACCTTACAGTCTTGGGACTTCTAGATCGTAGGCAGGCGGACGCAGTGGGATCGCTCCACCTCTATCCGACTGATACCCTTGATCCAAGCAACGGTGGTCAGCTTAGAAGCCTGCTCAATCTTCTGACTGATGACGCGATCCGACTGTTCATCAACAATCGGATCACACTAAGCGAACAGGTCAAGCGACAGGCGCGATTTCCGCTGGTCATTGGCAATCCACCTTACAAGCACAACTCCAACCGCACTCTTGCCCAGATGGCTGAGCGTTTTCCAACGCTGTTGCGATCGACCAGAGTGAACGCTAGAGCGCAGGAAAACACTATCCGCGAAGATTACGCATGGTTCTTCGCGGCAGCGGATCACTATTTGGCAGGCACTGGCGTAATTGCCTTCGTTGTGTCCGATAGTTTTTGTTATGGCCGCTCCTTCAGATATTTTCGAGAGGATTTGCTCCGGAATTACCGGATACGCCGTCTTGTCCGTCTAGGGCGCTTCATCTTTCGCGATGTAGGGCCGCGCACATCGTTCGTTATCATCGTCATGGAACGACGCGAAAACGTGCTTGCTTCTGCGGACGAAGCGGAGGCAATCCCCTTCTTCGATATGGCCGATGGGATCAGTCTCGATGTCGCGGGTACGCAATCAGACCCACGGCTTTTGGCGCTCGATGCCGGCGATCTCGGGCCTCGGTTGGACCATCAGCCCTCCGCCAGGCGCGCCTATGGCTTCTATCCAGCCGGAGAGGCTGTCTCCACAGTGCTAAGGGCACCCGTGCCCGTGATCGATGCTCCAAGGCGAGTGTTCGTAAAGAAATGGCCAGGTGCGGTTTCGGGGTTTGACCTGTTATTCAAGAACAAGGACCGGTCGATCCTGATCGCGCGTATGAACGAGTTGTTCGACGCCGCACGCCGGCCTGCACGCCAGCGCGACCAGGCCCTTGAGGAGTTGGCAGTCGCAATCAAGGCAACGCCGGCCGACCAGACGAAGCTGGCAACGCTTGCAGAACTGATCGCACAAGGCGAGATGGCCTTTGATGTAAGCAGGATCAAACGCACGCTTTCGGGATCCGCTCCTCGCTCAGTCGCTTGGTATCCAGACGCGCGGATGAGTACTTGGATATACTACGAACCTCGCTTCACGTTCGAGCGGGCGGTCCATGAGGACCGCATGCAGGGATGGGGAACGTCTAACCAGTGGAGAGAAGCGGCAAGCCATGCCATTGTCCCGAAGCTTGTTTTCACGACATCGACGAATCCTCAAGCCGGGCTCAAGGCATTTGTCTTAGATGACGAATGGATCGTGCTGAAGGCTGCTGGCACGCGCCAGCAGCTGAACTACACCGCTGTCGATAATCCCCTCGCCGAGGCAAGGATGGGTGAGCCCAATAACCTTGGCGGGGAAGCGGTCGAGCTCCACCGCGCTCTGGTCGGCAGAGGACGCGGCGACGAAGATTTCTTGCTCTACGTCGCAGCAATCTACAATTCCGAACTGGCAGGTGAGTATTTGGACGATGGTGGTGACAACAAGATGCGGATTCCGGTCGATCCTGCTCGCATCGGCTTGTCTGTCGTGGAGCAGCTAATCGATGACGCGCGCAAGATGCGAAATCTTGTTCGCCTCGGTGTGGAATTGGAACGGGATGGGCAAGTCGATCATAGCTTGGCGACCATGCTCTCCACAGAGAACGGGTTGGCTGAATTAGGGATTGTCCGAGCGCAAGGATCGGGGGGACGATTCCGTCAAAACGCAGCATGGTTTCCAGCGGATGATACTACGGACAGAATCGCAGCGGCGCGTGAAGCAATTCAAAACAGTATTGACGACGCGGTGAGGGCGATTTTTGCAGCTTTGCCTGAAACCGATTAACACGCTGAACGGCAGATGCCCTTGCGTGGCAATCATTATCTGTCTGAGTTTTGAGCCATAAGGGCGAAATTTTTCGCTAATTTGGCGGCATTTAACCCGATGCCAAATGTCAGGTGCGAGGTAACAGACAGCTACGACAAGCTGATGGAGATCGTAACGGCTTCATCATCGGCGTGGCGCCTCTCAGCTCGCCCGAAGAAAGCTCGGTCAAAGTCCACCTCGCTGGATCGTCCGGTAAACCGTCGGTCGAGAGACCTTGAACAGCTTGCCGAGGTCGCTGATCGAGTAATCGCCGGTCGCGTGCATCTTGAGTAGTTCGCGCTGCTGGAGGTCGGAGAGCTTGGGCGGCTTGCCGCGAAGCTTGCCCTTGTCGCGGGCGATCTTCATGCCCTCCCGGGTGCGCAGGCGGATGAGGTCGCTCTCAAACTCGGCGAAGGTGGCCAGAATGTTGAAAAACATCCGGCCCATCGGGTCGTTGGGATCATAGACCTGCTTCCCGAGAGCCAAGCTGACGCCGCGCTTCTCCAGTTCATCCGCGATCGCGCGGGCGTCCGGCACCGACCGGGCGAGGCGATCCAGCTTCGGCACAACCAGCGTCTCGCCAGCGCGGACGGCTGCCAGCGCCTGGGCGAGGCCGGGGCGATCGCGGTTGCGGCCGGTCAAGCCGTGGTCGGTGTAGATGCGGTCCTCCGGCACACCGAGCTCGATCAGCGCGCGACGTTGGGCGGTGAGATCCTGCTTGTCGGTCGAGCAGCGGGCATATCCGATGAGAGTGTTCGTCATTTGTAACGGATAAGGCCCCTGTGTGAGAAAACAAATCGTACCACCTTAATGAGAGACCCGGCAAGCCGGATTTGCGGAGGGCAGGATGGGGTGACCTCTGATCCCGAAAAAGTGTCCGGTGAGCGATCCCTTCCGGACAAGCCGCAACAAGGTAATATCGCTGTTGCGAGGGGCGGCCGCACTGGCAGCAACGTATCGTTGAGACGCTTTGCGACGATTGCGACATGCGGGCCATTATGTGGTCCATCTGATCGTTTGTGTCTCAGTTTGCATTGTGTTGAATTTCAGGAGCACTCTGGCTAGAGTACGCCCCACGGCCAAGATATGTGCAGTCGGAGCCCGCATGACAGTTCAAGTCAATATCACGCCCAATGGCCGGATGAGTCTCCCGGCTGACATCCGGAAGCGCCTCGGACTTGTGGGCGGCGGCGCAGTCTACATTGATGAGACACCTGATGGTCTCGTGTTGCGAACAGCGGCACAAGCAGTGGCCCGCGCTCAGGCTTTGGCGAAGCAGTACACTGATGGAAATCCGGACGCGACGGTCGAAGCTTTCCTGGCCAAGCGCCGAGAGGACAGCGGAGAGTGAGCGAGATCGTACTGGACGCCTCCGCTCTCATTGCCATGCTGAAAGGCGAGAAGGGTGCCGACAAAGTCGCCGCCGCGATAGCAGACGCCCGTATCTGCACGATCAACTATGCTGAGGTGTTCACCCATTTCATCCATCTTGGTATGCCTGAGCGTGAGGTCGACGCTATGCTTGATCCGTTGCCGATGACGATCGTGCCGACCGATAAAGCCTTGGCGCAAATGGCCGGGCGGCTGCGCGCCGTCACTGCCGGTCACGGGCTATCGCTCGGCGACCGCTTCTGCCTTGCGCTGGCGCAGCGTGACGGTCTTCCGGCATGGACCAGTGATCAGAGCTGGAAGGCGGTCGCCGATGCCGTCAAAACCAAGGTCGTTGCCATTCGATGATTTTTAGAGGCTAGGGTAGGGCGGTTGCCATCTCATTGGTGTTTTGTCGCCACAATCCTGCCGGGCAGATTCAGCGGGTTCCTCGCCGAAAGCCGAAGTTCTGAAAGCGACCCCATGTCGGACATCGGGGCTTTGGCAGCCAAGGCCCAAAAGAAGACCCGCGTCCATGCATCAAAAGCCGCGAGCACCAACCTAGTCGCCGTTGGCTCCCAACTTCGACTGGTCATGTCCTTTGGCTCCCTTTCGGTTGATCCGGTAGCGATCACACCTCAACTGCGAGGTGGTCCTCTCTGTTTTCTGATGCCCCGTTCTTCGATCAAGGCTAACATGCACCTGTGAAGCCCAAGATACTCACTACCATCCAAGACTATTCATGGAGCCAGTTCGGAGCCGACGCGTTGGCTGGTGTGACCGTAGCGCTTGTTGCATTGCCGCTCAGCATCGCCATTGCCATTGCATCAGGCGCGCCACCCGCCGCCGGTTTGGTCACCGCAATGGTCGCCGGTTTTCTGATTTCGGCGCTCGGCGGAAGCCGAGTTCAGATCGGCCGCCCGACCGGCGCGTTCATCGTCGTGGTCTATGCCGTGATCCACGAACACGGCTATGACGGATTGTTGCTGGCTACGCTGATTGCGGGGCTGATCCTGCTTATCGCAGGGTTGCTCCGAGCAGGTCGCCTTATCCGCCACGTTCCCGAAGCTGTCATCGAGGGCTTTACTTTGGGAATCGCGGTGGTCATCGCGGTCAGCCAGTTGAAGGATCTTGCAGGCATGACGGGTCCGGCGTTGCCCGCAGATTTCCTGCCCAAGCTCGAAGGGCTATGGGCAATGCGCCAATCAATCGATCCCGTTAGCGTCGCGAGGGGAGTGGGCGCGGTTGCGGCGATCCTTGTCCTGCGTCGTGTCGCACCACGCATTCCGTGGCTGGTGCTGGTCGTGGTTCTAGCCAGCATAGCGACAGCGCTTGGCTTCGCGCCCGTTGAGACCGTGAGCGCGAGATATGGCGCACTTCCCGATGCCCTGCCGATGCCTTCGCTCCCGAATGTCAGCGCGGAACTGCTCATCGCGTTGTTTCCTTCCGCCCTCACAATCGCGTTTCTCTCAGGGATAGAATCCTTGCTTTCCGCAATCGTTGCCGACCGGATGATCGGCGGCGCTCATCGCTCCAATGCCGAGTTAATCGCACAAGGGGCCGCGAACATCGCTTCGCCACTGTTTGGCGGCCTGCCCGCGACCGGCGCGATCGCCCGGACGGCGACCAATGTGAATGCAGGCGGGCGCACACCGGTTGCCGGTATGGTCCACGCCTTGGTCGTGCTTCTGGCCTTGTTGGTCGCCGCGCCACTGGCAGATGCGCTCGCACTGCCAGCGCTAGCCGCCTTGCTGATCGTCACGGCTTGGACGATGAGCGAGCCGCACCGCTGGCCCGAGCGGTTGCGTCTGCCCAAGGCGGACTTGGCTTTGCTGATCGGAACCGCCGCACTTACGGTGCTGGCAGACCTCACTGTCGCCATTGCAGTGGGAACGATGATCGGGCTTGCGCTCAGACTGTCGCGCGGCGAAATCGAAGCGCCGCGCTGGCATACGCCATTTCGCTGGGGCGGTGACAAGCGCGAGAAATGACCCTCAGGAAGTTGCAGCCTAATAGCGAGCGTCGATCACTTCCCAATCCAGATTGGCCATGAACGCATCGATATAGCGCGCGGCGGCGGCGCCGTAGTCCATGTGATAGCTGTGCTCATACATATCGAGCGCGATCAGCGGCGCGCCCGTCACCGCGCTGTGCATGTGGTCCCAGGCCCAGTAGTTGTGGAGCGAGCGCGTGTGCGCGTTCCGGGTCAGCACGCACCAGCCAGAGCCTCCGGCCAGTGACATCGCTGTCCGGCGGAACCACGCTTCCCACGCCTCGAAGCTGCCGAACCAGCTATCGAGCGCTTCGTAGATCGATCCACCCGGATTGCCGTTTCCGCCCAGCCCATCAAAGTAGAGTTCGTGGAGCACGACCGATCCCGTGCGATGCGACTCCTCGCGCTTTAATCCGGAACAGACGACGGTCGGAAAATCGGGATCTGCCATCGCGGCGGCCAGCCGCGTTTCGATGGTGTTGAGGCCCCGCACCGAGCCTTGGTAATTGATCTCCCAGGGCGAGGTAATGAGCCGTTCGGACAGACCATTCAGTTTCGCTGGATCGAACCGCAACGGCCTAGGCGGGTGATTGCCCGCAAAGGCAGCCGCTCACGCCTGTTCCTATGCCGCCGTTCCGCTTGTAGGCGCTCCAAGCCTTGTGTGTCGCTTCGAATCCAAATCATGCGGAGCACTGACATCGGAGGCATCGATGATCAGGTGATTGATCAAGCTTGCTACTTTCCGCGCGGGGCCAAGGTTTCGATGATCTTGCAATCGGCCACCGTCCCGTGACGGCAGGAACCGATGATCCGATCAAGCTCGCCGCGCAGCGCGGTCAGATCGGCAACCTTGCGGTTGATTTCGGCAAGGTGGACGCGCGCAATCCCATCAACCGCATCGCAGGATTGGGCCTTGTCGTCCGACAACGTGAGCAGCTCGCGAACCGCTTCAAGCGTAAAACCGAGATCGCGGGCGCGGCGGATGAACGACAGGCGCGCAAGATGATCATCCCCATAGGCGCGGTAATTGGCACTTGTCCGTGCGGGTGGCGGCAGCAGCCCGATCTTTTCATAATAGCGCACCGTCTCGACCTTTGTCGCAGTGGCGCTCGCAAGTTCGCCAATCTTCATCGCCACACCTCCGCTCTTGACCCTGTAGTTGCTACAGGGTGTAGATAGGCTGCCGACTCGAAGATTGTCGAGAAGGCAGGACGATGGCTGATGTTTGCTGCAAGGCCGCGTGCGGAACGACGGCCACGTTGAATGACCCGCGCTGGCGCAGGGCTTTGTGGATCGCGCTCGGCGTGAACGCCGGCATGTTCGCGGTGGAAATGGCAGCAGGAGCCGCTGCTGACAGCCGCGCGTTACAGGCTGATGCACTCGATTTTCTGGGCGACGCCGCCAACTATGCGATCAGCCTGCTTGTCGCCGGAATGGCGTTGACATGGCGCGCGCGGGCGGCGCTGGCCAAGGGGATCACCCTCATCGGACTGGGCGGTTGGGTCACGATCACCGCGGTTCTGGCGGCGCTCGGGGGCGCTGCACCCGAACCTGAACTGATGGGAGTCATCGGACTGCTCGGGCTCGCAGCCAATGCTGGCGTCGCCATCATGCTCTACAGCTTTCGTACTGGCGATGCGAACATGCGCTCGGTCTGGATATGCTCGCGCAATGACGCGATCGGCAATATTGCCGTAATGACTGCTGCGCTCGGCGTGTTCGGCACCGGGACCGCCTGGCCCGACCTTATTGTTGCAGCGATCTTGGCGGTGCTCGGGATCAGCGGCGGCATTCAGATCGTCCAGCAGGCGCGGCTTGAATTGCGGAGCGTTGCGGCATGAAGATTTCGCGTTCGACGCATATTGGGCTCAAGCCGGAAACCGTGTGGGCCGAGGTACAGACTGCGCGCTTACTGCAGCATATCGCTTGGCCGCTGGTGCATTTTGTTCCGGTCGGTGAAGCGGCGTTCGACAGGTTTCGGCCTGGCGAGCGCAATGAGGTCAAGCTCCGCCTCCTTGGCATCATTCCGTTCGGGACACAGTGGATCGTGACGTCCCAGCACGAAGCTGCCGGCACCGAATGGCCGAAGCGACTGCGCGACGACGGCTATAGTCACCTGATCACAAGGTGGGACCATTGGATTACGGTTGCTCCGGATCGGAGCGGGGGGACACATTACACCGACGAGGTTGAGGTGTCCGCCGGGTTATTGACCCCGCTTATCTGGTCGTTCGCGAAGATCTTTTATTGGCACCGGCAGCGACGTTGGCGGGAGCTGGCCAAAAGCCTAAGCGCGCGGCGGGTAATCGCGGCCGAAATGGCGGCATATCGGTCAGCTGAAGCTTTAGGTAATCATGACCTTGCCTGGCGCCATCTCGAACGGGTGCACATTATTGCGCAGCCCTTTTGGGGCCTCCATCTCGCCAGTCACGGCGCAATGCTGGCCTTTGCCATACGGCAGCGCGATTGGAGCGAAGCACTTGGCCAGATCTTCCGACTGCTTCTGGCACCGATCGGCGCGCTGACGGGAAAGTTGCCGATCGGAAATACCGGGCGGTCGACGGTGAGTGCCTTTCAACCGATGCCAATTCCGCCTGATCTTCTGGAGCTCTTGCAAGACGGGATCGGCGAATGACCTTAAGCGATCACGGTTGCTGTTTCCGGTCAGAACGAGTAGGTCACTAGCGTGCGTGCGATGTTCCTCCTGTTATGGCTGGCTATCGGCCTTGCCTTTGGCGGCGTTGAATCGCCGGCTGCAGCGCATGGTACGAGCGGATACGACAGCGTCATGATGCTGGATGCTCATGCTGATCATGCAAACAGAGACGGGCACGGGAGCGGTTCCAGCGATGACGGTGGCTTATGTCATGGGCTGGTTCATCATCATTGCAGCATCGGACTTGCCAGCGAAGGGGCAAGTGATTTTGGTCTGCCACTGGGCGGCGATACCTCGCATTCAGCCTTGAGCACCTCCGTTCTGAGCTCGTTCGCTCAAGCGCCTCCCCTTCAACCACCGTCAGCCTGAACCCAGTCGCCCAGTGCACTCGGGCCATTGCGCCTGTGTGCCGTTTGCACCTGTGTTCAGGAGTTTTTCCATGCAATTGTTTTTGTGCGTCCCCACCCGGGCCGCGATGCTGGTCGCTGCCCCGCCAGCGCTGGCTGCCTCCCCCATTATAAGCGATAGCGAAATCGAGCACCCACTTGCCGATACTATCCGGCTGATCACAGCCCGGACTGTTGCGGCTAACTCCGGGTCTCTCCCTCTGCGCAGGGCGTATCCCACTCCGAAGACAAGACGCGCTGGCAAAGGTCAATCGTCCGACTTGCCGATTGATCACCCATGCAGGCCAATCTTTATGACGGAGTACCATCTCGATGCATAAGATTTTTCCGACTTTCTTACTAGCCGCTTCATGTGCCTCGATCACCCATGCACAGGTCGGACCGATCGCACCCGTTTCGCAAGATTCTCCAGTTTACACGCTTGACCAGGCAGTCAGTGCAGCTGGCGGATCCGCACCCGCTACGAAAGCAGCCAGTGCGGCGGTCGAGGCAGCGCGCGCGGGTCGCACCGTTGCCGGCTTGCGGCCCAACCCTGTGGTTCAAGGTCAGGTCGAAAACGTTATCGGTTCGGGACCTTTCCGGGGCGCACGCAGCGCGGAAACCACGGTTGGCTTCGCGGTTCCGATTGAACTTGGCGGCAAACGCAGCGCTCGCGTTGCTGTCGCTACAGCCCAGTTAACTCGCACGGAGATCCAATCCGCAATCATAGCTGCGGATGTGCGGTTTCAGGTTACGCAACTTTATATCGAAGCAGTCGCGGCCGATCGCCGGGTGACGACAGCACGGGACCAGGCTCGGATCGCCAACGATGCGCTGCAGGCCGCACGCATCCGGGTGCAGGCGGGCCGCGCCTCCCCTTTGGAGGAGCAGCGAGCGGAGGTTGCCCGTATCAACGCCGAGGCGAATGTGGAGCAACAGCTTCGCTTGGCTGAAGCGGCTCATACAAACCTGGAGCGCCGGATCGGCCGACCGATAACCGGTGTCCTTGACGGGACAGTACTCGACCGCTTCGCCAGTGCAAACGTTTATGGTCCGGTAGCGACAGTGGACACTCCCGGTACTCTGGCAATGGCGGCCGCGAATGCTGATGTGTCTATTGCAGAAGCTGGGGTGCGTCTTGCACGCGCCAATCGGGTTCCTGATCTGAATGTCGGTCCTGCCATTCGCCGCTTGGAAGAAACCAACGACATGGCGGCGGTGTTCACCGTGTCGATCCCGATCCCGGTGTTCAATAATGGTCGCGCGGCGATTGCGCAGGCGACTGCGCAGCAGTCTCAGGCAGATGCTCAGCGCCGGGTGGCTGCGCTCGACATAGAGCAGGCAATCACCGACGCGCAGGCCCAAGCGGCAAATGCAGAAACAGCGGCTCGCACAGCCTCCGGCCCTGCCTTGGCGGCTGCCGAAGAGGCCGCCCGCATTGCCCGGATCGGTTATCGGGAGGGCAAGTTCGGGCAACTTGAGTTGCTCGATGCAGAACGTACCCTCGCCGAGACGCGTAACGCCGCGATTAATGCGCTCGCAAACTATCAGAATGCCCGTGCGCGGTTGGAGCGGCTCACCACTCCTGCGCCCGATGGAGGAAACAAGTGATGAAGAGTATCTATCTCGCTGGCGCAGCGTCGCTCGCGCTCCTGCTGGCTGCATGTGGCGACGAAAATTCAGGTAACGAGGAAGGCGCCGCCGCCAATGAAAGGGCCGCGAACGGGGGAAATGGAGGTGCTGAAGCGGGCCATGCCGATGAAGGCGTCGTCACGCTAGATGCCGATCAGATCGCTGCCGCCGGCGTGCAGGTCGGACGACCGATCATCGGCGGAGCCGGGACGATCGAACTGCCTGCGATAATCGAGGGCGACCCACAAAGGACGCAGGTCGTGTCAGCCGCGATTGGAGGGCGGGTCGTCGCATTGACGCGCAACCTGGGCCAATCAGTCGTAAGCGGTCAGACAATTGCGGTCATCGAAAGCCCGGAGGTGGCTCAGATAAAGGGGGAGGTAGAAGCTGCACGTGCGCGGCTTCAGCTCGCCAATTCGAATCTCTCTCGCGAGGAACGCTTGTTCGCACAGAGGGTGTCACCAGAGCAGGATCTGATCGCGGCACGCACGGCGGCGACCGAAGCGCGGATCGCGCTGAAGCAGGCGCAAAGCATGGTGTCGGCCGCAGGCGGCGGCGGCGGCGGCCTCAACCGGCTTGGTATTGCTGCGCCGATCTCTGGCCAGATCATCGCTCGTCCCGTTACGCTGGGACAGACTGTCGCTGCTGATGCCGAACTTTATCGTATCGCCAATCTTAGCCAGGTGTCGATTGCCCTCAACCTTAAGGCTGAGGATGCGGGCAGGGTGCGACCTGGCAACACGGTGCTGGTCACGGCGGCGGGGCGTCAGGCGACTGCGCGCGTGACTTTCGTTTCGCCAGCACTCGACCCACAGACGAGGCTGGTGCCCGCACTCGCCACGCTCGATAATCGGGGCGGTGAGTGGCGGGTCGGCGAGCCTGTGATGGCCACCGTCCAACTCACGGGCAGTGGTGGCAGCAATGCGATCCGTGTGCCGAGGACAGCGGTCCAGAGTTTGGAGAGTAAGCCGGTCGTGTTCGTCCGCACTCCCACCGGTTTCAAGGCGACCCCGGTTCAGCTCGGCGATGCGTCTGGAGATACGGTGATCGTCCAGTCGGGCCTGACCGGCAGCGAACAGATCGCCACCACCGGAAGCTTCACGCTCAAGGCCGAGATCGGCAAGGGCGAAGCGAGCCACGAGGATTAAGCCATGATCGCCCGCATCGTCACATGGGCGGTCGAGAAGCGCTGGCTCGTCCTGCTCCTCACCGTCATCGTCGCCGCCATCGGCGCCTTTTCCCTTTATCGGCTACCGATCGACGCGGTGCCGGACATCACCAACAATCAAGTCCAGATCAACGTCCGTGCGCCCGCACTCTCGCCTGAGCTTGTCGAGAAGCAGGTGTCGTTCCCGATCGAAACCGCGCTCGCCGGCACTCCCGGCCTTGAATATACGCGCTCGCTGAGCCGCAACGGCTTCGCGCAGATCACCGCAGTGTTTTCGGACGCGACGGACATCTACTTTGCCCGCCAGCAGGTGGGTGAGCGTTTGCAGGGCGTGCAAGAGAACCTGCCCGACGGCGTGAACCCTGAAATGGGGCCAATCGCGACGGGCTTGGGTGAGGTGTACATGTACACGGTGCGGCTCGAGCATCGCAAGGACGACAAGCACAAGCCCGGTGAACCGGGTCAACAGCCCGATGGCAGCTACATCACACCGGAGGGCGAGCGACTGACGACCGAAGTGGACAAAGCGACCTACCTGCGCACTACGCAGGACTGGATCGTGACGCCGCTTCTGAAGAACACGCCAGGTCTGGCAGGTGTCGACTCAATTGGCGGCTACGCCAAACAGTTTCTCGTCGTGCCCGATGTACAAAAGCTGGCCTCCCTCGGAATCACGCTGACGGACTTGGGCAATGCGCTGGAACGCAACAACACCAGCGTAGGGGGCGGCTTCGTCAATCGCAATGGTGAGGGTCTGGCTGTCCGCTCGGACGCGCTCGTTCGCAATGCGAGCGAGTTGGCCAGGACCGTGATCGCGACACGTAATGGCGTGCCGATCACGGTCGAACAGGTTGCGACTGTGAAGACGGGTCAGGCGATCCGCATGGGTTCGGCGTCGGAGAACGGCACGGAAGTCGTCGTCGGCACGGCGATCATGCGGATCGGCGAGAACAGCCGCATCGTTTCGACCGCGGTCGCCGAGAAACTCAACACGATAAACGCTTCGCTGCCCCCTGACGTCGTCATTCAGCCAGTGCTCAACCGCACGGAGCTGGTCAATTCGACGATCAAGACCGTCGCCAAGAATCTTTCGGAAGGCGCTCTCTTGGTTATCGTCGTCCTCTTCCTTTTGCTGGGCAACTTCCGAGCAGCACTGATTGCGGCGTTGGTTATTCCAATCACCATGATGCTGACCGGTTTCGGAATGCTGCGCGCCGGCGTCTCGGCCAATCTAATGAGCCTTGGCGCTTTGGACTTTGGCCTGATCGTTGATGGCGCCGTCATCATTGTCGAAAACGCGCTGCGGCGGCTTGCCGAGCAACAGCATCATGAAGGGCGACTGCTGACCGTGAAGGAACGGCTCGCGACCGTGGCTGCCGCCGCCCGCGAGATGATCCGTCCCTCGGTCTACGGGCAGGCAATCATCATCCTCGTCTACGTGCCGCTGCTCACGCTGACCGGCGTGGAGGGCAAGACGTTCGTGCCGATGGCGCTCACCGTCATCATCGCGCTCGGCTTCGCCTTCATCCTTTCTGTCACATTCGTGCCGGCGATGATCGCGATCTGGCTGTCCAAGAAGGTCGAGGAGAAAGACGGCCGCATCATCACGTGGCTGAAGAAGCGCTACGAACCTGGTCTCGACCGGGCAATGGCGCGCCCGACGCTAACGATCGGCGCGGGTGTCGCGAGCCTAGTGGTGGCGGCGCTTGCGTTCACCACCCTCGGCTCGGTGTTCCTGCCGCAGCTCGATGAAGGCGACCTGTTGATTCAGTCGCTCCGCATCCCGGCAACGTCGGTTCAGCAGAGCCAGGCGATGCAGGTGCCGATCGAGCGGATGATGTCCAAGCAGCCCGAGGTAGCGTTCGTCTATTCCAAGACGGGCACGGCCGAACTGGCTTCGGACCCGATGCCGCCCAACGCGACCGACATGTTCGTCATCCTGAAGCCGCGCAAGGATTGGCCCGATCCCGAGTTGCCGAAGGAGGAACTGGTAAGCCGCATCGAGGCGAGCCTCGCGAAGATCCCGGGCAACGCCTACGAGATCACCCAGCCGATCCAGATGCGCTTCAACGAGCTGATCGCCGGCGTCCGCGGCGACATCGCGGTGAAGGTGTTCGGGGATGACTTTAACCAGATGAACCGGACCGCCGAGCAGATCGCCGCGGTGCTGCGTAACACGCAGGGCGCGGCGGACGTGAAGGTTGAGCAGACGACGGGCCTGCCCATGCTCGACATTCGCGTCAATCGCGATGCGATGGCGCGCCTGGGCGTCACAGCCCAGGACGTGCAAGACACCGTGACTGCTACGATCGGTGGGCGGACCTCGGGCCAGATCTTTGAGGGCGATCGCCGCTTCCCCGTGGTCATCCGTCTGTCGGAGGAGCAACGCGCCGACCTTGGCCTGCTTGAACAGGTGCAGGTGCCGGTGGCGGGGGGCGGCTATGTGCCGCTATCCAGTGTCGCCGACATCAAGGTCGTCGATGGTCCTAACCAGATCAGTCGCGAGAACGGCAAGCGGCGCGTGGTGGTGCAGGCCAATGTGCGTGGTCGCGACGTCGGATCGGTGGTTGCGGATGCGCAGGCGACAATCGGCAAGCAGGTCCGGCTGCCAGCTGGCACCTATCTCGAGTGGGGCGGCCAGTTCGAGAACCTGCAATCGGCGAGCGAGCGGCTGAAGCTGGTCATTCCGGCCTGCTTCATCCTGATCCTGCTGCTCCTATATGGAGCCTTGGGATCGGCCCGCGATGCCGCGATCGTGTTCACCGGCGTTCCTTTTGCGCTGGTCGGCGGCGTCCTGCTGCTGTTCCTGCGGGGCATGGACTTCTCGATATCGGCGGCAGTGGGCTTCATCGCACTATCGGGCATTGCAGTCCTCAACGGCCTTGTCATGGTCAGCTCGATCCAGGATCTGATACGATCGGGCCTATCGCGCGAGGAGGCCGCCCAGGTGGGAGCGATGCAGCGTCTGCGGCCGGTCGTCATGACCGCGCTCGTCGCGAGCCTCGGCTTCGTGCCGATGGCACTGGGCGAGGGCGCGGGTGCGGAGGTGCAGAAGCCCTTGGCGACCGTCGTCATCGGCGGCCTGATCTCGGCGACGCTGCTGACGCTGTTCGTGCTGCCGACGCTCTACGCCCGGTTCGGGCAGAAAATGATCGAGAAGCCCGAGCACTACAATGAGGAGCATGAAGGGGACGACCACGGTCAGACCTTCGTGAACAACTTGGCCTGATCGGTGAGCGGGGCGATCCGCGATCGCCCCGCTCATCTCTTGGAGATGGAAACATGCCTCGCACAATAACCAGCTCAATGCTCCACTACGGGCCACTGCGAATCTGGTCGGCACTCACCGATCCGGACCCTCGTCGGGTTTGGAATCCGCTTGGATTTTCCGATGGCCCGTGCCAGCTCGGCGACACGGAATGTGCCTTCGCGATCCAGGACGTTACCCGGCGGATTTGGACGCCAGCACAAGTCGCTCCATCTGATAAGCCGCACGCCTTCGCTTGGCCTTGCGGCATCCCCAATCTGTTCACGCTTGAACAGCGGCGCGAGTTGGCAGGGGACCAGGACGGCACCACGCTAACGCATAGCTCCACGCTGCGCGGAGCGCTTTCTCTGCCGTTCGCGGCGATGATGTGGCGCCGCCTGCGGCACCTGATGATGGAAGCCGACAACCGGCTTGCGGCCATCTGCGATCGTGGGTGGACCAACCCACCCCTGGGATCGATCGCCAGTGCATCCCGTCCCCATTACTGGAGAAAGGCGCGATGAGGACGTGGAAGGTGGCACTATCCTGCTTGTCCCTCGCCGGGCTGGCGGCTTGCTCGGAAAGCAAGCCGCCAGCACCGCCAACGGAGCAGCAGATCCATTCGTCCGACAGCGCTGTGGCGACCGGAGAACTGGGGCGGCATCGTTTCCGCTGTACGGATGGGGAACCGCTGTTCGTCGATTACAGGGCCGATGGCCTGCAGATAGATTTACGGCGCTCCAACAGCGGGTCACCCATGACGCTGACTGCACCCGCACAGGGCCTGCAATATGTCGGCGACACGGCCACCGCGACCTTCAAGGGGTCGCAACTCACAATCGTGGAGGGCAATGGCCGCACTCGAACCTGCAAGCGGGAGGGCTCCAGATGAGTTGCTCCCTCTTCCGATAAGTCGCGCTGCAACGAGGGAAGCCGACACGCCGCTCATCAGGTTGATGTTTCGCCTCCTTCCTGGCCCTGTTAACGATCGAGGAAATCATGGGATGATCATGAGCAACGACAGCAATGGCGGGCAAGAGCGTCGCACGCTTTGGATCGTCCTGCTGCTGAACGCGGCAATAGCGGCGGGCTTCTTCGTCTCAGGATTTTTCGCGGATTCGAGCGCGCTGATCGCCAACGGCGTCGACAACCTGTCCGATACGGCTGTGTATGCGCTGAGCCTCGTAGCACTGACTCGCGGCCAGACATGGAAAACGCGCGCAGCGATAGCGTCGGGCGTCATGCTGCTGATCTTCGCGGGCGGTATCCTGATCGACGTTGGCCGGCGCTACCTTCAGGGCAGCGAGCCGATCGGACCGACCATGATGGTCATGTCGGCGATCGCCGGCGTCGTAAACTACCTCTGCCTGCGGCTGCTCCAGCGGCTCAAGGATCCGGACGTCAACCTCCGGGCCGCCACCACCTTCAGCTTCAATGACTTTATTTCCAATGGCGGCATCCTCATTGCCGGCGTGCTGGTGCTGTGGCTGGGCACCAACTGGCCGGACCTTCTGGTCGGCTTCGCTACCGCCATCATCGCCATCAAAGGCGGTGTCGAGATCCTGCGCGACGCGCGCGCCGAAACGAAGAAGAGCGAAAGGAGGTCGCCATGAACGACAAGCTCGAACTCGATATTCCAGTATTGTTGCCAGACCTTCCTGACGCGGCCGACGCTTGCCTGGACCGTCTCGTGTCGACCCTATCCAAGCGAGAAGGCGTGGAGCGGGCGCATGTGATTTGCCTCGACGGCGACACGCCGGCGGCGCTGTGCATTCATTTCGACGCCGCCAAGCTGCCGTTGCCACGATTGCGCGAAATGGTGCGCGCCGCAGGTGCCGAAATCACCGAACGCTTCGGACATGTGATCTGGCAGGTGACGGGGATCAGTCACGAACGGCGGGCGCGGACGGTCAGCGATGCGCTGTGCGCATTGCCCGGGGTGGTACAGGCAAGCGCCAGCACCAGCGGGTCGGTCCGGGTCGAATATGATCGCCGAGAGACCACAGAAGAGGAAGTGCGCGCTGCACTTCGCAAGCTGAAGGTGAGGGTTGCCAAGCGGGTCGCTGCCGACGAACATGCCGGCCACGATCACGGCCCCATGGGCCGCGATGCGGGCGAAGAGAAGCACGGCCCTGGTGATGGCCACGACCATAGCCACGCCAAATTCCTCGGCTCCAATACCGAGCTGATCTTCGCGCTCGCCTGCGGCGCGATGCTGGGGATCGGCTATGCGATCGGAAGGCTGGTTGCCAGCGCACCAGAATGGATGCCAACCGCCTGCTATATCTCGGCTTATTTCTTTGGCGGGCTCTTTACGCTGCGCGAGGCGATCGACAACCTCAGGCTGAAGAAGTTCGAAATCGACACCTTGATGTTGGTCGCAGCCGCTGGCGCCGCTGCGCTGGGGGCATGGGCCGAAGGTGCGCTGCTGCTGTTCCTCTTCAGCCTCGGGCACGCGCTCGAGCACTATGCGATGGGCCGCGCCAAGAAGGCGATCGAGGCACTGGCGAAGCTCGCACCAGAAACCGCGACCGTGCGTCGCAACGGAGAAACCAGCGAAATCCCGGTCGAGCAAATGGTCGTCGGGGACATTGCCATCGTCCGCCCGAACGAGCGCCTGCCTGCCGACGGCTTTGTCATCAGAGGTACGAGTGCGATCAACCAGGCTCCGGTGACGGGCGAAAGTATTCCGGTCGACAAAGTGCCGGTCGCGGACGCGTCGGCGGCGCGCGCCAAGCCCGATGCAGTAGGTGCGGAAAGCCGGGTCTTTGCCGGTACGATCAACGGCGGCGGCGCGATCGAGATCGAAGTGACGCGCCGTTCCATTGAAAGCGCACTCGCGAAGGTCGTGAAGATGGTAAGCGAAGCGGAGACGCAAAAGTCGCCAACGCAGCGCTTTACCGACCGGTTCGAGCGGATCTTCGTACCTGCTGTCCTGATACTGTCTGTGCTCCTGCTTTTTGCTTGGGTGGTCGTCGACGAGCCGTTCCGCGACAGCTTCTATCGCGCGATGGCGGTACTGGTGGCGGCCAGCCCGTGCGCGCTCGCCATCGCAACTCCGAGCGCCGTCCTGTCCGGCGTCGCGCGCGCGGCACGTGGAGGCGTGTTGATAAAGGGCGGGGCACCCTTGGAAAACCTCGGCTCCTTGAACGCAATCGCCTTCGACAAGACAGGCACACTGACTGAAGGGCGTCCGCGCATTACCGATATCGTTCCTGTCGATGGGATCGACGACGAGGAGCTTCTGGCACTGGCCGTCGCCGTCGAGACGCTGAGCGATCATCCGCTGGCACAAGCCATCGTCAACGACGGCCGCGAACGCCTGAAAGGTCGCACCTTGCCCCCTGCCAGCGATCTCAAAAGCCTGACCGGTCGCGGCGTCACCGCGAACGTAGATGGTGAGACGGTGTGGATCGGCAAGGCCGAGATGTTCGGGAATGATGGCATTCCGGCGCTGGGGCTGGGCGCGCAGGACGCGGTCGCGAAGCTGCGTGAGAACGGCCGCACAACAATGGCGATCCGCAAGGGGGATCGCGACCTAGGTGCAATCGGCCTGATGGACACGCCCCGCGAAGCTGCCAAGACCACCCTGCGCCGACTGCACGAGATGGGCATGTCGCGGATGGTAATGATTTCCGGCGATCACCAGAAAGTGGCCGAAGCGATCGCTGCCGAAGTCGGGATCGACGAGGCATGGGGCGACCTCATGCCGGAAGATAAGGTTGCCGCAATTAAAAAGCTTGCCGGCGAGGATAAGGTCGCGATGGTGGGCGACGGCGTCAACGATGCGCCGGCGATGGCAAGCGCGACGGTCGGCATCGCGATGGGCGCGGCGGGTTCGGACGTGGCCCTGGAAACAGCAGACGTGGCCCTGATGGCCGACGATCTGGCGCACCTACCATTCGCCGTTGGCCTTAGTCGGCACACTCGCAGAATCATCCAGCAGAACGTCTTCGTAAGCCTGGGTGTCGTCGCCTTCCTCGTACCTGCCACCATTCTCGGCCTCGGCATCGGGCCAGCTGTGGCGGTTCATGAGGGATCGACGCTGCTCGTGGTTATCAATGCGCTCCGGTTGCTGGGCTACCGCGACCGAGCGCGCACGGCTTCTTGAAACGGCGCACATGTCCAATGATTCAGTAAGCACCCAATCAACAAACAGATATTGACTCCAGTTCGGTGTTGCGTCCGGATAAAAGGCGTGCAGGCGAGTTGATGTTGGCTCTTGAGGTGATCGCGCTTAGCCTGGCGGCCGTGCATCCAGCCCCGCATGATGCCATCAAGACGCCGGTTCAGGTAGAGAAAGCCGCGCTAGTAGGAACAGCCACTTCCGTTGCCAGTGGGAAGTCGCCAACTAGGTTTTTACATAGTGCTGGTGGTGATGCTGACCATCTTCGCAGCAATCTACGGGGCGACCCAGCTGGCAAATTTGCCGGTCGATGCCGTGCCCGACATCACCAACCGGCAGGTGCAGATCAATGCCGTCGCGCCCTCGCTGGGACCGACGGAGATGGAACGACAGGTCAGCTATCCGATCGAGACGGCAATGGCGGGCATGCCCGGCCTGGTCGAGACGCGGTCGATTTCCCGCAACGGCTTTGCACAGGTCACAGTGATCTTCACTGACGATACCGATCTCTACTTCGCCCGCCAGCAGGTGGGTGAGCGCTTGACGCAGGCAGCGGGGACACTTCCGCCCGGGGTTGACCCACAAATCGGACCTGTGTCGACCGGCCTTGGCGAAGTACTGATGTGGACGGTCGACTTTGAGCATCCCGACGGGCGCGGGGCTCCGCGCGCGCGGGCCGGGCAGCCGGGCTGGCAAACTGACGGCAGCTATCTGACACCTGAGGGACAGCGGTTGACGACGCCGGAGGAGCGCCTGACTTACCTGCGCACCGTACAGGACTGGGTCATTCGCCCGCAGATGCGCCAGGTTGCCAATGTGGCGGGTGTCGACGCGATCGGCGGCTTCGTAAAGCAATATGAAGTCGCACCCGATACGGTGCGTTTGGCCGCCGCCGGTCTGTCGATGGCCGATCTGGTCGAGGCGCTCGAACGCGGCAATGTGTCGAGCGGTGCGGGCGTGGTCGAGCGCAGCGGTGAAGGGCTGGTGGTGCGGGCCGATGCCCGGGTGTCACGCGGGTCTGAAATTGCCAATATCGTGATTACCCAGCGTGGCGGGGCGCCGGTGCGGGTCATCGATGTAGCGACCATTTCATCGGGCCGCGAAGTCCGTACAGGTGCAGCCAGTGTCAATGGTCATGGCGCTGTGGTCGGCACCGCTCTGATGCTTGCAGGAGGCAACAGCCGCACGGTGGCAGCTGAATCCGCCGAGAAGCTCGAAGAGATCGGCGCGGCCCTCCCGCCCGGCATTGTCGTGACGCCGGTGCTCGATCGTTCGGTGCTGGTGGATGCGACGATCAGCACGGTGGCCAAGAACCTGACTGAAGGCGCGCTCCTCGTCATTGTCGTCCTGTTTCTGCTGCTCGGCAATTTCCGGGCTGCTATCATCACCGCGCTAGTGATCCCGCTGTCGATGCTGCTGGCGGCGATTGGGATGGTCAAAGGGGGTGTTTCAGGCAATCTGATGAGCCTTGGCGCGCTCGATTTCGGGCTGATCGTCGATGGCGCGGTGATCATCGTCGAAAACTGCCTGCGCCGTCTGGCTGAGCGCCATCATCACGAAGGCAGGTTGCTCAGCTTGCAGGAGCGGCTGCACGAAGTGATGGTTGCAGCGCGCGAGATGATCCGTCCGTCGGTGTTCGGTCAGGCCATCATTATTCTGGTTTATCTGCCGCTGCTCGCGTTCGACGGGGTGGAAGGCAAGATGTTTGCGCCGATGGCGATCACCGTGATGCTGGCGCTCGCCGCAGCGTTCATCCTGTCGCTGACCTTCGTACCAGCTATGGTGGCGCTGCTCGTGACCGGCAAGGTCGAGGAGAAGGAGCCGCGTGTGCTGGCGGCAACGCGGAGCCGCTATGAGCCTTTGCTCGACAAAGCGCTCGCCCGGCCATGGGTGGCCATCGGCTCGGGAACGGCGATTTTCCTTGTCGCGCTCTTGGCCTTCACCAGCCTTGGGAGGGAGTTCATTCCGCAGCTCGACGAGAAGAATTTCGCGCTTCATGCGATGCGGATCCCGTCCACGAGTGTCGAGCAATCGGCCTCAATGCAGTTGCAGGTCGAGGGGGTGATTGCTGGCTTTCCGGAGGTCGCGACGGTCTTCTCGAAGACAGGCACAGCGGAAGTTGCGACTGACCCGATGCCCGGCAATGTGTCCGACACCTTCGTGATCTTGCGCCCACGTGAGGAGTGGGCCGATCCGTCAGAAACGAAGGCTGCTCTGATTGCCCGAGTGGAAGCCCGCCTGAACACGCTGCTCGGCAACAATTACGAGTTCAGCCAACCAATCCAGATTCGGTTCAACGAGCTGATTTCGGGCGTGCGATCAGATGTGGCGGTCAAAGTCTATGGCGATGATTTCGAGACATTGCATGCTACGGCGCAGCGGGTTGCAGCCGCGCTGCGTGCAGTCGATGGTGCTTCGGATGTCAAAGTCGAGCAGACCGAAGGACTGCCGGCGCTGGTGATCGATTTCGACCGGGCGGCGATTGCTGCCTATGGTCTGTCGGTCGGCGATGTGACCGACGTGGTACAGATCGCGCTCGGCGGCCGCGAAGCCGGGCTCGTCTTTGAAGGCGATCGGCGGTTTGATGTCGTGGTGCGCCTGCCCGAAGGGCAGCGACGTGATCTCGACGCATTGGCCGCGCTGCCGGTTGCGCTGCCGACTGCGGAGGGAACGACGCGCTCGGTACAACTCGGTCAACTCGTCCGGTTCAAAGTCGAAAATGGCCCCAATCAGGTGAGTCGCGAAAACGGCAAGCGGCGGGTTGTGGTTCAGGCCAATGTGCGCGGGCGAGACCTCGGATCCTTTGTCGCCGATGCGCAGCAGGCGGTCGCGCGCGATGTCCAGATTCCCGCCGGCCTCTGGATCGACTGGGGCGGACAGTTCGAGAATCTCGAGCGCGCGCAAAGCCGTCTCAGCATCGTGGTACCCCTCGTCTTCGCGGCTATCTTTGCGTTGCTGTACGCAGCGCTGGGATCGGCGAGCCGGGCGGCGATGGTCTTCTCGGCCGTGCCGCTGGCGCTGAGCGGCGGGGTGCTATTGCTGTGGCTGCGTGGCATGCCCTTTTCGGTCTCCGCAGCGGTTGGCTTCATTGCGCTGTCTGGCGTGGCGGTGCTCAACGGGCTGGTTATGATGTCGAGCATCCTGGCGCTGCGTCACAACGGCAAGGGCGTGCTGGAGTCGGTGCGCGAAGGCGCGCTGATGCGCCTGCGGCCCGTGCTGATGACGGCATTGGTGGCCAGTCTCGGCTTCGTACCGATGGCTCTGGCAAGCGGCACAGGGGCGGAAGTGCAGCGACCGATCGCGACGGTGGTAATCGGCGGATTGATTTCGGCGACCCTGTTGACCTTGGTCGTCTTGCCCGCGCTCGCCCGGCTTGTGCTCGACCGGGAAGCAAGACGCTTTCCTGACGATGAGCCGCAGGCATTATCCCCCGCAATCGCATGAGATGAGGATCAGATGCATTGGAAGATAGGACTAGCGAGAAAGGCGATGAACCACAGCGATAAGCGATTTGCGTCGCAATCTTGCGAACGGTGTTTGATCACGCAGGATGCAGGCTGATGGGGGCGAGCCATGATCATGGCGCCGGCAGGCGAGATGCGAGTGCGCAGGAGCATTGCCTAGCTGATTGTAACTAAGTCTTTGATCAAACCGAACCCAGCAGTATGGTCCATCCAGTGACACAGCGCCTCTTTCTCTACCTCGCGGCATTTCTGGTCGCGCTGCTGCCCGTCGAGGCAACGTATGCAGCGAACGGTTGTACCCCCATGGCAGAGATGAGCGCAGACGCAGGCGGCTGCGATGATTGCATGGATGATGAGCGTCAGCAGTGTCAGAGTTACTGTCTCGCCTTTTGCCAGACGCTGCCAGCAGCGCGATTTTCGTCACTAGAAGCCCGCGATCTTTCGTCGCTCACCTTTCTCCTGCTTATCGCCAATTCTCCGCCCTCGCCAAACGCAGGGCCGGAACCGCCTCCTCCCCGAATTCGCCGCTGATCCAGTCAATTCAACATCAACGGAGATACCATCATGAAAAAGTACATTATCGCTGCAGCCGTGCTGCTCGGATCCAGCTCTGCAGCATTTGCCGCTGCGCCAGATCAGGTTGCATCCCTCGCCATGTCCTGCTGCGACCTCGTGCTCGCTTGCTGCGATGCGGCCATGAGCTGCTGTCCGTAAGGGAATAACCAGAGCAAAAAGGGCGGGCGTCCGGTTACTAACCGGGCGCCCGCTTTCTTGTGTATGGTGGGGGCATTATCCCCATCGATAATGAGCAACGACCCATTATTTTTAGGCAGGTCAAAGCCTAAGGGGCGATGTTCTCAATTCTTATGCGGGCGACCTTTAGCCAATGGCTCTGGATAACATCCAGATTGCCATTGCCATCATCATTAGATTTTCAGTCAACGAGACGAAGCCTAGCGGGACATTGCTGTCGCCACCGACGCAAGCGCATTTGAGTTCGCGCTTGTCGATGTAGACTGCCTTGAAGACCGAAATTGCACCGATCGTCCCAATGAATAGCGCCACGGGTATCGAGAGCCAATGCAGCTGGCCTGAAACCATCAGGACACCGGCCAAGCCTTCAGCGAAGGGATAGAGGGTCGCATAAGGGACCCAGCGCTTCGCCAACAGGTCGTAATTGAGGAATATGGTCGCGAACTTGTCGACATTCTGAAGTTTGAGCATCGCAAGCACGCACATGCTAAACGCGATAAACCACTCGGCAACGCGAATGCTGAAGGCTGTGCCATCAACCGCGATGCCAGCGGCCATCGCCATGGCTGCTGTCATGGCGAAGAGCGCAATTACCGGGCGATAGCTGGTCGCGCCGGGAACAGGGACCTTGATCCCGAAGTAGCGCCGCAGGTCGTCATGCCCTCCGATCCGCTTGCCATCGATGAAGGTCTGTGGGGTGGTTGCAACGCCGTATTCAGCCTTGAACGCGTCAGTCTGTTCGCGCGTGGTGAGGTGCCGATCATCGACGGAGTAACCTCGCGTTTTGAGCAGATGCTTTGACTTCAGGCCGTAAGGGCAAGTGTGGTTTTGCATGACCATGCGGTGAAGCACGGCGGTTTTTGTAGGCGTGGGCATTAGTGATTTCCTTTGAATCGCAAACTTGCGGCTTATATAGGTTCCGTACCATGGTACGGGATCAAGCATTATATGAAGATCGGTGAATTTGCCCGTGCAGGCGGGGTCAACGTCGAGACGATCCGTTATTATCAGCGGCGCGGATTGGTGGCCCAGCCTGAGCGCCACGAGGGTCCGCGCCGCTACACGCGCGGCGATCTGGCACGCTTGCAATCGATCCGCTCGGCGCAGACCGCCGGGTTCACACTTGAAGAGATCGCCACGCTGCTCTCCCTCGATTCTGGCGACCGAGCGGCGGCGCAGGACCTTGCACGCGTTCGGATCGCGGCGCTTGATGAGAAAATTGCCACTTTGCAAACCATGCGCGGTGCGCTCGTCCGGCTCGCCGAGGACTGCGCTGCGGGGAAATCTGGGCCCTGTCCGATCATCGATGCCTTCAGTTTTGAGCTGCAACGATAATTGGGCATCGGAAAGTGAGGGGTTTTGTCCGCGCCTGCGTATACAACTCTAAAGGAGCTGCATGATGGATCTCGACGAGAATCTCGCACGCCTGGCCAGACTTCCTGTCCCGGATATGTCCGGGATTGATGGTGAACGCCTCGCGCAGCGCGCACAGGCAGACGTCAGGCAGACACGGGCATTGCTCGGACTAGGCCTCGTTGCGTCGCTCGGACTGGGCGTTTTCAGCGGTCTTCAGGCACCTGCACAAGCCGAAGTGCCTATTGCCGCCTTCGGTCCCCCGGCATCGCTGACCCCTCTCATCGCCCTGGGTCAGCAATGAACCAGCGTCGCATCGTTTTGGCGGCGGGGCTGATCATTGCGCTTGCGCTGGTAGGGGTATGGCTCGGACGAATGCTTCAACCCGCACCGCACCATGGTGGGGCTGAACTCCACGCCCTGATTCATGATGAGCTTGACCTCGACCCGGCGCAGGAAAAAGAACTGACTGCATTGGAGCGCCAGTTCGCTGCGCGGCGCGAAGCGCTCGAAGAACGGCTCAGGAGCAGCAACGCGCTGCTCGGCGAAGCCATTGCTGCCGAGCACGAATACGGTCCCCGCGTGTCGGCCGCGGTCGACGAGACGCATGACGCGATGGGGGATCTCCAAAAAGCAACACTCGAACACGTTTTCGCGATGCGCGCCATTCTGCGCCCCGATCAGCAATCACGGTTCGATGCGGTGGTCAGCAAGAGCCTCGCTGCTCAGCCGCAGTGACCGCTGACGATCCGGATGCGGCGCTCGTCCGCAGATCTCTGGCTGGCCATGCCGATGCGCAGCGGGAGCTTGTGGAGCGCTACCGCGAGACAGTGTACCGGCTTGCGCGCTCAGCGACGGGTGATCCGGATGAAGCCTTGGACATTACGCAGGAGGCTTTCATAGCCGCATTCGGCGCGCTGAACCGCTTCGACCCCGGACGATCGTTCAAGGCCTGGATCAGCGCCATCACGCTCAACAAATGCCGGGACTGGGCCCGTCGGCGCGCCGTCAGGCGCTTCATAGGCCTGCCCATGCCCGAACAGGCTGCGCAATGGATTGCCGATGATGCACCCTCGGCACAAACGCTTGCCGCAGACCGCGCCGAGCTCGCCGCGACCGCCCGCGCGATCGCCAAGCTTCCAGCACGTCTCAAAGATGTCCTGATCCTTTGCACAGTCGAAGGGCTAAGCCAGCAGGAGACCGCAACGACACTGGGCATCAGCGTAAAGGCGGTCGAGACACGTCTTGGGAGGGCGCGGAAAAAACTTCAGGAAACTTTGAGGGGTGAAGGCCTTGCGCGCGTATAAACCGCATGACCAGTCCTCATCTCACAAGACGTCACCTGATCGCTGCGTTTGGCGCGGCCTCAGCCTTCGCCGCTACGCCAGCCTGGGCGCAAGGGCACAGCATGCACCGGGGCGGCAGCCATGGCCGCGACGGCCCGCGCATTCCTGCGGGCTTTGGTGAGCTCAGCGGCGAGGTCATCGATCTTGCCGTCGGCAGCGGGCATCGCATTGTTGAAGGGCGACGCGGCCCGGGCATCGCCGTCAATGGCAGTGTGCCCGGCCCGCTCATCCGGCTGCGCGAGGGACAAAACATCCGGTTCAACGTCACCAACAATTTGAGCGAGGATACATCGATCCACTGGCACGGGTTGTTGCTCCCGTTCCAGATGGACGGGGTCCCGGGCATCAGCTTCCCGGGCATCAAGCCGGGCCAGACCTTCACCTACGACTTCCCGGTCCGCCAGGCAGGTACCTATTGGTATCACAGCCACTCGGGCTTGCAGGAGCAGTCGGGGCATTATGGCCCTTTGATTATCGACCCGGCAGGCGCCGAACCGGTGGAGTATGATCGCGATTACATTTTGCTGCTAAGCGACTTCACTGTGCTCGACCCACATTTCATCATGCAGCGGTTGCGCACCGGCGAAGGCTATTTCAACCGCCAGCAAAACACGTGGACTGATGACTACCCGATGACCGGCGAAGAACGCCGGATGTGGGCACAGATGCGGATGATGCCGACCGATATCATGGATATTGGCGGGAAGACGTACACGTTTCTTGCCAACGGACGTGGGCCGGCGGAGGGCATGGAATATCTGTTCAAGCCGGGAGAACGCATCCGGCTGCGTATCATCAATGGATCGGCGCAGAGCTTTTTCAACGTTCGCATCCCCGGCCTGCCGATGACGATCATCGCAGCAGATGGGCAGAACGTGCGCCCGGTTGAGGTTGACGAATTCCAGATCGGCACTGCCGAAATCTATGACGTAATCGTCGAGCCAGGAAATGCCGAAGCCTATGCCATCGTCGGTGAGTCGATGGACCGTTCGGGCATGGCGCTGGCCATGTTGGCGAGTCGGCCCGGTGCGCGGGCGACCGTTCCTGCGCTGCGCGATCCGCCGCTGCTAACCATGGGCGACATGGGAATGGATCACGGGTCCGGCAGCATGGATCATGGAGCAATGACGTCCGGTCCTTCCGCAGAAGGTGCAACCGGTGGTGCAACAGGCGCGATGGATCACGCAGCCATGGGACATGGCGACGTGGCCGCCTCTGCCGATAGTGGCATGGCAGGCATGGCGATGAGTGGCATGAGCATGGACGGCATGAAGATGCGCGATACCGCGCTGCTCCCGCCCGACGTCGCGATCGGCCCAGGCATCGACATGGTGTCGATGGCCCCCATCGACAAAATGGGCGATCCCGGCCTTGGACTGCGCGATGTGCCGCACCGGGTGCTCAATTATCGCATGCTCAAGGCGCTCGAGCCCAACCGCGACACCCGCGAGCCATCGCGGCTGCTCGAACTGCACCTTACTGGCAATATGGAACGTTATATGTGGTCGTTCGACGGGCGGATGTATTCTGCCGTCAGCGATGTGCCGATCCGTTTTGCATGGAACGAGCGGGTGCGGGTGAAGCTGGTCAACAACACCATGATGGCGCACCCCATCCATCTGCACGGCATGTTCTTCGAGCTGGTAAACGGGGAAAGCGCTGCGCTTCAGCCGCGCAAGAACGTCGTGATCGTCCAGCCCGGCGCCAGCGCGCAATTTGATCTCACGGCCAATGAACCCGGCGACTGGGCGTTTCACTGCCACCTGATGTATCACATGCATGGCGGGATGATGCAGACTGTGACCGTGGTCGGTCCGGGCGGCGGTGCATGAGCGTGCGGTCTGTCCTGTCAGCGGCCCTGCTCGGGAGCGCGTTGATCTCCGTTCCGGCCTTCGCTCAGCATCAAGGGCATGCAATGCCCGCGCCAGCGCCCACACCTGCGCCAGCGCCCGGCGACCGCCATGCCGGCCACGGCATGCCCGCGGCGCCGACAGCGCTTGATCCGGCCGATCCGCACGCGGGGCACGCCATGCCAGAGCAGCCTGCTACCGCTGAGCCAATCGACCCTCACGCAGGCCATGACATGACGGGTGGGGCGGCCGGGCCTGCCGATTCGATGATTGGCATGGACCACAGCACCATGGATCATGGCGCGGTCGACGTTGCCGCGCCTGCTTCTCCGGGACCTGCCATGGAAACCCCGCCGCCACCTGAGGCCGGAAGCGGTCCACCGCGCGCCGCCGATGCCATCTGGGGCGCCGACGCGATGCGGGCTTCGCGCGAGGAATTGCAACGCACCCATGGCGATTTCCCGGTCTTCTGGTTTCAGGGCGATCGTTTCGAGACGCAGGTGCGCGACGGTCGTGAGGGCTATCTTTGGGATCTTCAGGGCTATTATGGTGGCCCGACGAGCCGGCTCTGGTTCAAGAGCGAAGGTGAAGGCACGTTCGGCGAACCGATTGAACAAGCCGAGGTCCAGGCGCTCTACGCGCGGGCCATTGCGCCCTTCTGGGATCTGCAGGCGGGCGTGCGCCAAGACCTCCGCGGACCCGATACCACGCATGCGGTGATCGGCGTGCAAGGGCTTTCGCCCTATATGTTCGAGGTCGACGCCGCATTGTTCCTGTCACAGCGTGGCGATCTCACAGCGCGGATCGAGGGCGAGGTCGACCAGCGCATCACTCAACGTCTGATCCTGCAACCGCGCGCCGAGGTGAACCTGTCGGCGCAGGAAATTCCGCAGCTCGGCACCGGGTCAGGCATCGATTCGGTCGAGGTCGGCGTGCGGCTGCGCTACGAGTTTATTCGCGAATTTGCCCCGTATATCGGCATCGAGCAAAGTTGGCGCCTCGGCGGCAGCGCCGATTACGCCCGCGCACGCGGCGAGGATCCCAGCGTCACGAACTATCTCGTTGGCATCCGTTTCTGGTTCTGAAATAAAGGAGTACCCCATGAAATTCGCATCTCTCCTCGCCGCAATCGCAATGGTCGCCGCTCCGCTTGCAGTTCCGTCCGCTTCGCTTGCTCACACCAAAGTCGTCGCATCGACACCGGCTGAGGGAACGACTGTTGGCAGCGCCCGCGTGGTCACACTGACCTTCAGTGAAGCTCTGCTCCCGCCGACGGCGGCAGCAAGCATCGTCATGACCGCGATGCCGGGCATGGCAAACCACGGCGAAATGGCCATCCGCAATTTCACCACCTCTTGGTCCAACGGCAACAAAACGATGACACTCACCCTGAAAAAGCCGCTGGCCAAAGGAACCTATGAGGTGCGCTGGCAGGCTGCGGGGGCGGACGGCCATCGTATGACAGGTAAAGTCAGCTTTATCGTCGGCTGATAATGAGATGGGTGAGCCAACCGAACAGGTTCTGCGGTTTGCTCATTATGCTTTGCTGCTCGGCCTGTTGGGTTGGACGGCATTTCGGTTGGTTGGGTTGCGTGGCGAGCGCTGGGTGCCTCACGACGAGGGCGGTCACACGCTGATCATCGCAGCGCTTGCGGCACCGGTGGTTTCAATCGCCCTGATGCTGGCCTCGATCGCTGCTATGATGGGTGTGCCAATTACAGCGCTCGATTGGCCGATGGCCGAAGCAATGATTGTTGGCACTGACCTTGGCAAAGCGTTCCTCTTGCGCGAATCTTTGCTCACCTTCGGCTTGTGTGCGTTGTTCATTCGACACCGGACTAGCGTAGGTTTCCCCGTCGCTGCTGCCTGCTTCGCCGGTGCGCTGCTCACGCTAAGCTGGAGCGGCCATGTGGCTGCGACTGAAGGCGGATTGGGCTTGTTCCACCGTCTGAATAACGGCGTACACTTGCTTGCGGCGAGCTTGTGGGTAGGTGCCATCTGCTGGTTCCTTTTACTGACAATCAAAGCTCACCGGCAGCCCGCTCTTATCCCTACCGATCAGCTGCTTCGCGTCATGCATGGCTTCGCACCGCTGGGTGTCGGGCTTGTCGCAGCTGTATCTATGACGGGTCTGATAAATGCGCAGCTGATCTTTGGCTTGGAGAACACCATAGCCGTTTCCGACACCCCCTATGGCTTGTTGTTAGTCGCAAAAGTGACGTTAGTTGGCGGAATGCTGGCGTTTGGCGCGCACAATGCCCAGATCGGACGGCGGCATTTTCTGGTTCATGAACGCGACAGTGTGGAGCACTCAGTTGCACTGACGCTCCTGCGTAAAAGCTTGGCAGGCGAGTTGATGTTGGCTGCTGGGGTGATTGGACTGGTTGCTGTGCTGGGCATGCTGTCTCCAATGACGATGTAGACAGTACGTGGATTGACCACCGAGGGGGAACACAGATGCTGCGTTAGCGCTGCTTGCGGAAGATGTCGTCATCTTTGAATCTGGCGGCGTCGAAAGAGGTCGCGCCGAATATGCCAGCCACCATCTGGAGGCGGACGCTGCCTTTACCGCCGCTGTAACTCGGAAGCTGGTAAGCCGGACCGATCGAATGCAAGGCGATATGGCGTGGGTTATGAGCGTTGAAACGGTCTCAGGAACGAACCGCACGCGTGTGATCAACAGCCGGTTGATCGAGACGGTAATTCTCAGGCGGATGAAAGGGCAATGGCGTATCATGCACATCCATTGGTCATCTGCGACAATCAATGGCTAGAGCACGTGAATTGATGTCAGTAAGCAGAACAAAATTCCGAACTTTACAGAGACAATTTTACATAATGTATGTTATCAAACTGACGAATTTCTGTTTGTGTTGAATGAGTTGCGCCCGGATTTTTCCCATCTCATCGCAGAAATCGTGTCGGCGAGCCCTTCTGTCGCCGCATGAGAATGCCATCGGCATGTACGAAATACAAGGCGACCGGACCCGCGGATGCGCGAACGCTCTTCGAGGCATCGCTGGAAAGCATGTGCGCCAGCCAACGCTTTCAGCATCCCGTAGTCGGTGGCCGCGGCGAGCTCCCACAATGTTCGCGTCTTCTTTGGGATCAGCCTTGACATCCCCAAGGTTGCCGCACACATTGAACATATATGGAGCAATTGGTGAGGCATTATGGCGTCGGCTGCATTTCTTAGCGAGATCACCGGAAAGGATGGCGTATCGCCTGACCGTCTATCCGGAGCGTTGCGGATCACCAAGTCCGAACTGGCCGCAGCGGCCGGCCTGTCTCGCGATGCTGTCTCCAAGAGCTCACGGTATGGCAGTGTGTCAACCCAGACACGGCTGCGCGAGATGAGCGAGATCATCAATCGCGTGATCCCATGGACCGGAAGT
>Ga0075157_10000451_pt1 | contig 33214 bp, 33 predicted proteins | sample JI81BgreenDNA_FD_70967 | JGI IMG/M metagenome (GOLD analysis project Ga0075157, IMG submission 70967) | Wastewater effluent complex algal communities from Wisconsin, to seasonally profile nutrient transformation and Carbon sequestration -... | ecosystem: Engineered > WWTP > Effluent > Algae...
CCGATGAAGCCATTGTCCGCAAAGGCGTTGCCCCCGAGCACCAGGTCGAATTTGCCGAAGCGCCGTGCATGACTGAAGTTGGCCCCGGAAAAGACCGGGTTGTTATCGCCCCACCACCGTGCCCGTGCGTTCGCCGGCGCATCGTAGAAACCCGAGAAGACGGTGGCCTTGGTGCTCGGTGTTTCGCGGGGGAAGGCGGTGCGCACATTGATCACACCGCTCAGCGCGGCACTTCCGTAGAGCACGCTCGAAGCGCCCTTGATCACTTCCACTTGCTCGAGGTTCTCGATCGGCAGGAAGCTCCAGTTGGGCCGCCCGATGTCGCCGCTCAGGATCGGGATGTCGTCCACCAAGACCTGCACACGACTGCCTGCGCCGTACGAAAAGCCACTGCCTGCACGGATCTGGGGTTCCTCGTCGATGATCACCACGCCGGGCACCTGGTCCAAGGCCTCGTTCAGCGAGACGCTGTTCTTGTTGCGCAACAGGTCGGGTCTGATCACGCTCAACGACTGTGTCACTTCGCCCACGCGTTGTTCGAAACGCCCCGCGCTCACCACCACCATCTCCAGTTGTGTGGTGGAGGGGCGCATACGCACATCGAGGCTCCACGAGTTGGCTTCGGAGAGGACCACCCGGCGTGTCACCGCGGTGTAGCCTACGCAGGAGAACGTGATCGTGTATTCGCCGAAGGGCAATGGCAAGCTGTAGGCCCCGCTCAGATCGGTGGCCACACCCTTGCCCGGCGCGTGGATCACGCTCGCCCCGAAGAGGGGTTCGTTGGAGAGGCTGTCGCGCACGACGCCTTTCAGCAAGGTGGTCTGTGCAGTGGCGGAAAAGGTCCCGGAAAGAGCGAATAGCGCGACGATCAGCCGCAACATCACCCGACTATATTCGTGCGCTCTCCCGTTCATCTGGTTCCACATGTCACAACCGGCAGGCTTTACCGCCGAGCCGGGTAAATGTAGAAAAAGGCTCTTCCCACCATGGGAGAACAAGAACTCGTCCATCGGATCGCACTGAGCATGCTCAAGGGCATCGGCCCCGTGAACGCCCGCAACCTGGTGGCGTATTGCGGTGGGGTGGAGCCCATCTTCACGGACAAGAAGTTGAAGAACACGCTGGAGAAGGTGCCAGGCATAGGTCCCAAGCTCATCACCAGCATCACCGACAAGAAGGTCATCCCCGCTGCGGAGAAGGAGGTGGAGTACATGCGCAAGCACAAGTTGCGTGCGCTCTTCTACCTGGATCCCGAATACCCACGCCGCTTGAAACAGGCCGAGGATGCGCCCGTGATCATGTTCGTGAGCGGAAGAGCCGATCTCGACGCCGAACACATGGTGAGCATCGTGGGCACACGCACGCCCACCGAACAAGGTAAACGGCTCTGCGTGGAGCTGGTGGAAGGGCTGAAGGAATGCAAGGCCACTATCGTGAGCGGACTGGCGTATGGCATCGACATCGTGGCGCACAGGACCGCGTTGAAGAACGACATGCCCACGATCGGCTGCGTGGCGCACGGCCTCGACAAACTCTACCCCGCCGAGCATGCCGCCATAGCGAAGGAGATGGTGAAGCAGGGCGCCTTGGTGAGCGAGCTACCCAGTGGATCGCCCTTCGCACCGGGCAATTTCCCCGCGCGCAACCGCGTGATCGCCGGACTCAGCGATTGCACCATCGTGGTGGAGAGCGGCCCCAAGGGGGGCAGCCTCATCACCACCGACATCGCCAGCAGCTACGACCGCGAGGTGTTCGCCTACCCTGGAAGACCCACGGACCCACGGAGCGAAGGCTGCAACAAATTGATCCAACAGAACAAGGCGGCCCTCATCACCAACGCCAAGGATGTGATCACCATGATGGAGTGGTTGCCCAAGAAGAAGAAGGCCCCGGTGCAAGCTGCGCTCTTCGCTGATCTGCTTCCCGATGAGCAGACGCTCGTGGACATCATCAAGGCACAAGGCAGCGCACACATCGATGAGCTGTGCGTGAAGAGCAAGTGGGCGCAGGGCAAGGTATCCGGCCTCTTGTTGAACATGGAGTTCAACGGGGTGGTGAGGAGCTTGCCGGGGAAGGTCTATCAGTTGAATTGATAACGCGACCGGTCAACTTCTAAAGCCTCTTGTCCGTGCATTCCCCCCAGCTACATTTGCGCCTGCTTTAGTCAACCTGCGCACCAGCGTAGGAGGCTTCAACCAAAGCACCCCAAAACACCCCCGTATGGCAAAGTCGAACAAGGCCGTTGATGCCTTCATGGCCGAAGTGAAGAAGCGCAACGGCAACGAGCCGGAATTCCTCCAGGCCGTGCACGAAGTGGCCGAAATGGTGATCCCCTTCATCGAGGCCAACCCCAAGTACAAAGGCAAGATGCTCCTGGAGCGTATGGTGGAGCCCGAGCGCACCATCATGTTCCGCGTGCCTTGGGTGGACGACAAAGGCAACACCCAGGTGAACCGCGGCTTCCGCATCGAGTTCAACAGCGCCATCGGCCCCTACAAGGGCGGCTTGCGCTTCCACCCCAGCGTGAACCTGAGCATCCTGAAGTTCCTGGGCTTCGAGCAGACCTTCAAGAACAGCCTCACGACCCTCCCGATGGGCGGTGGCAAGGGCGGTAGCGATTTCGACCCCAAAGGCAAGAGCGATGGAGAGGTGATGCGCTTCTGCCAGAGCTTCATGACGGAGCTGTGGCGCCACGTGGGTCAGTTCACGGATGTGCCCGCCGGCGATATCGGCGTGGGCGGCCGCGAGATCGGCTTCATGTTCGGCCAGGACAAGCGCCTGCGCAACGAGTTCACCGGCGTGTTCACCGGCAAGGGGGCCACCTGGGGCGGCTCGCTCATCCGTCCCGAGGCTACCGGCTACGGCTGCGTGTATTTCGCGGAAGAGATGATGAAGCACAATAAGACGAGCTTCAAAGGCAAGACCGTGGCCGTGAGCGGCAGCGGCAACGTGGCCCAGTACGCCATTGAGAAGTGCAACCAGCTCGGTGCGAAAGTGGTGACCGCCAGCGACAGCGACGGCAGCATCTACGATCCCGCTGGCATCACCGACGAGAAGCTGGCCTTCTTGATGGAGCTGAAGAACGTGAAGCGCGGCCGCATCGAGGAGTACGCCAAGAAGTTCAAGGGCGCCACCTACAAGAAGGGCGTGCGGGTGTGGGACGTAGTGGCCAAGTGCGATGTGGCACTGCCCTGCGCCACGCAGAACGAACTGGATGAGAAGAACGCCAAGGACCTGGTGAAGAAGGGTGTGAAGTATGTGGCCGAAGGCGCCAACATGCCTACTACCCCAGGCGGCATCACCGTGCTGCAGAACGCCGGTGTGGCCTTCGCCCCGGGCAAAGCGAGCAACGCCGGTGGTGTGGCCACCAGCGGTCTGGAAATGAGCCAGAACAGCCTGCGTCTGAGCTGGACCCGCAAGGAGGTGGACGAGCGTCTGCACAACATCATGATCAACATCCACGCCGCCTGCGTGAAGCACGGCAAGGAGGGCAAGACCATCAACTATGTGAAAGGCGCCAACATCGCCGGCTTCGTGAAAGTGGCCGATGCGATGCTGGACCAGGGCGTGGTGTGATCACCGACCGCAACGGAACGAGAAGCCCCGCCATCGGCGGGGCTTCTTCTATCTACAACCTTCATATCTCACCGGCCTACCAAGAAGCGCTGCGCGCGACCGCCATCAGCCTGGTAGAAATAGTGACCGGGGGCTAAGGAGCGAACATCCACAAGGATCCGTTCTGATCCAGCGGGAACGTTCACGTTCCGAACGATGCGGCCAGTCATGTCGCGCACTGTGAGCTGTGCGGCTGAACTTGAGTTCATGGGAATGGTGACCAGGTCGGTGGCAGGCACTGGGTACGCCGTTCCGAAGACCGTGTCGCTTTCGTCGCGAACGGCCGTGGCACCGTCATTGACATCCACGCTTCGAGCTTGGTACACGACGCCACCTTGTTCGCCTACGAAGGCCACCACGCTCAGGTCTTCCGCATCCCAAGCCTCGGGTACAGTGAAGGTCCAGGTGCGCTGGACGAGGCTGCCTTCCTGTGCGTCCAGAACAGCATCACCCGCGATCGGGGTGAGGTAGTCCCGAAGGACATGCCGGTGTTCATAGGCCGCTTGTGCCCCGTTCATGTAATCCTGCTGATAGCCCACGATGCGGTCCTGGGTGAGTAGGACCGAAATGGCGTCCGTCCCCGGCGCGCTCGTTGCAGTGTAGTACAATTCAAGGTCGATGGTGAGGATGCGCGTGTCCGCATCGAACGTGGTGGCAACGCCAAGGTTCACCGGTGAAGGCGTGGCCAGGACATTCTGAACCGCACTGCTCCAATTGGCAGTGGCTAACAAGGAGCCGCGATTCACGAGCCCTTGCGGCTGGAATGCTACACTGAACTGGCTCCAGAGCGCCGTGCCGTCGGTGGTGCGGAAGTCGGGCTGCGCACCGATGGGGATCGCCAGACCACCGCCATGCACGCCGACCACGACCAGGTCATCGGGATGCGTTATGGTCAGGGCGTTGGCCACAACATGTGCGGATGGGCAGTTCCCACAGCGTATCGCGGTGAATTCTTCGAGCAATGCCGTCCGAGGCTGCGGCTCGGTGCTTACAAGGGTCTGTGCAGAGGACAAGGTGAACTCTGCCAGACCAAAGAGGATGAGTAGGGTGCGTAGCATACGGTCGTGTTTTACTTGTTGTCGCTACGGTCCTTGATCCCTGACAAGAATGCGAAAGCCTCGGGGGCGCCGAGGCTTTCAAGCGAGTATTATTGTCCTGTTAGCAGAACTCGTCGTACGCCATCTTCAGATTGTCGGCGATCATCTCGGCGCTGCGACCTTCGATGTGGTGGCGCTCCAGGAAGTGTACCAGCTTGCCATCCTTGAACAGCGCCATCGCTGGGCTGCTAGGTGGATAGGGGAGGAAGTGCTTGCGCGCCTGGTTGGTGGCATCGGTGTCCACACCAGCGAATACGGTCACCAAGTGATCGGGGCGCTTTGCTCCGGTCAGGCTTTGTTTCGCGCCGGGGCGGGCAGCACCTGCGGCACATCCGCATACGCTGTTCACCACACACAGGACGGTGCCTGGTTGCATCAAGGCCTTGTCCACCTGATCAGGGGTGTGCAATTGTTCGAAGCCGGCCGATACGAGGTCCGTCTTCATGGGGGCTACGAGCTCGGGAGGATACATTGTTGTGGGCCAACGGCGCTGAGGTTGGTGCCGACGGCCGGTACAAAGATACTTCCCATGGAGAGGAATAGGGTTCGGGGAACCTGACCGGAGAAAGGACCAGGGTGAGAAGCACGCGTGCCGCTAGTCCCGCGTCCTAGCACTACAAGGCCCGTTTCCGTTTGAAGAAGGCCTTCAGGAGATCGGCGCATTCGGCTTCCAGGACCCCGCCTGTGACCTGCGTCTTCGGGTGCAGCAAGGAACTACCCTCGGCCGTGTTCCGGAAGCGGCGGTAACCGGCCTTCTCATCAAACGCACCGAACACCACCCGGCTCACCTGCGCCCAATGCAAGGCGCCTGCGCACATCACACAGGGTTCCAAAGTCACATAAAGGGTGCAATCCTTCAGGTACTTGCCGCCGATGTGCTCCGCCGCAGCCGTGATCGATTGCATCTCGGCGTGGGCCGTTACATCGTTGAGCCGTTCGGTGAGGTTATGTCCCCTGGCGATGATACGGTCGTTGCAGACCACCACCACCCCAACAGGCACCTCGTCGGCTTTGAAGGCTTGCTCGGCCTCTTTCAAGGCCTGGCGCATGTAGTGCTCGTCGCTGGTCTCCAGCATCATGTCGTGGCGATGGCGCTTTGTGGGTCCGCCTCATCCACCAGCACATTCCTCACTTCGGACCGCATGTCCTTGATGTTGAGCTGTAGGGTGCGACGGCCGTTCCATTCGTTCTCTTCCAACGTGTAAAGCACGCTGAAGGGTTCACCGCTCTTCACCCGTTCGAAATGGCCGCCCATCCGGAATCCGATGGCGTCGAAGCTGGGGCCTTGTGTGCCGGCCATCCGAAGCGTCATCTTCAAGTGGTCATCACCCACGATCCGCGCGCCGCCCGTGTCGACCACGTTGCGCGTCAGGAACACGGGCTTCATGTTCCCCGGTCCGAACGGCGCCATGTAGTGGAGGATCCGTGCAAGCCGATCGTCGATATCAGTGAGCGCTACTTCCACGTCCACTTCCTCTTCCGGCGTGCGCAAGGCAGGGTCCAAGGTGGCGCGTACCACCTCGTCGAAACGGTGCCGGAAGGCTTCGATGTTCGCCAGCGGCATCGTGAGGCCCGCTGCATACATGTGCCCACCGAACTGTTCCAACAGATCGCTGCATGTGTTGATGGCCTCGTACACATCGAAGCCTTTCACGCTGCGCGCACTGCCAACAGCCTTACCTTGGCTTTCGGTCAACACGATCGTAGGCCGGTAGTATTGCTCGATGAGCCGCGAGGCCACGATGCCGATCACGCCCTTGTGCCAGCTTTCATCGAAGACCACGGTGCTCCACGCGTTTCGCACGAACGGGTCCCGCTCGATGTGGTCGAGCGCAGAACGTGTGATGTCCTTGTCCAACTCCTGTCGGGCCGTGTTGTTGCCATCCACGCGCAACCCGATGTGGTCGGCCTGGCTCTGGTCCTTGGCCAGCAACAGCTCCACAGCTTGGCGGCCATGTTCGATCCGCCCCGCAGCGTTGATCCGTGGTCCGATGGTGAAGACCAGTTCGGTGACGCCCAGTCGCTTCTTCACATTCGCCATCTGCATCATGGCCTTGATCCCTGGGCGTGGTTCCAAATTCACGCGCTTCAGCCCGAAGTGGGTAAGGACTCGGTTCTCACCGGTTACCGGAACGATGTCGCACGCCGTGCTCACCGCCACCAGGTCCAGCAAGGGCTCCAGCTCGTTCGGTTCGATGCCGTTGCGCTGCGCGAAGCCCTGCACGAGCTTGAAGCCGATGCCGCAGCCACTCAGTTCCTTGTACGGATACGGACAGTCGTCGCGTTTCGGATCCAACACGGCAACGGCGCGGGGTAGCGTATCCCCGGGGCGGTGGTGATCGCAGATGATCATGTCGATGCCACGCTCTGCGGCATAGTCCACCTTGTCGATGGACTTGATGCCACAGTCCAAGGCGATGATGAGGCCCACGTTCTCCTGAGCGGCGTGGTCGATGCCTTGGAATGAGATGCCGTAGCCTTCGGCATACCGGTCGGGGATGTAGAAGGTGATGTTGCCGGTGAAACGCAGCAAGAAGGAATAGACCAAGGCCACGGCCGTGGTGCCGTCCACATCATAATCGCCGTAGATCATGATGCGCTCGTTGTCCCCCAGCGCCCGTTCGATCCGTTCCACGGCCACCTGCATGTCCGCCATGAGGAAGGGGTCATGCAACTGTTCCAAAGAGGGCCTGAAGTAAAGCGAGGCGCTACTGGGGGCAGTGATGCCCAATTGTACAAGCAGGCGGGCCGCCACGGGCGGACATTTGTCGTTCACCAATCCGTTCACCGCCGCATCGTCGGCTTGCGGCTTCAGCCGCCATCGCTTCGTTCGTACCGCACGCATGGTGTGAAGATAATGCCGCTGTCTTGGATCATTCATCATTCAAGAGCTGTCGCGCGGTCTTCAGTCCTTCACGCGACCGGTCATCCAATTCGGGTGTGCGCAGGTCGAGATCTTCCAAGCGTTCGCGTACAAGGCGCCCCACGATGGCCCGCGTTTCCCATTGGTCGTCAGCCGGAACGATGTACCATGGTGCATGTGGTGCAGCAGTGGCTCCGATCGCTTCGGCATAGGCGCGCTGGTAGGCATCCCAGTGACCGCGCTCCTTCACATCGCCCAAGTTGAACTTCCAGTTCTTCTTCGGGTCTTCGATGCGCTCGAGGAAGCGTTCCTTTTGCGCGGCTTTGCCCATATGCAGGAAGAATTTCATGATGACGATCCCTTGCGCGGCCAAGTAGCTCTCGAAGTTGCGGATGGCCGCATAGCGATCCTCCCAGAAGCTCGGTGGCACTTTCTTGGGGTCAAGTCCCGGGATGCGTTGTGCGGCGAGGTATTCCGGATGGACCTTCACTACCAGCACTTCCTCGTAGTGACTGCGGTTGTGTACACCGATCATGCCGCGCGCCGGAATGGCCTTCGCGTGGCGCCAAAGGAAGTCGTGGGCCAGCTCTTCACTGCTGGGTGCCTTGAAGGAGGTGACCGAGCAGCCCTGTGGGTTCACGCCGCTGAGCACGTGCTGGATGCAGCTATCCTTGCCTGCGGCATCCATCGCCTGGAAGATGAGCAAGAGCGCGTGCGAGCCTTGGGCATAGAGGGTTTCCTGCAACTCCGCGATCTTCTCACGGTCCGCTTCCAATGAGGCCTTCAGCGCCCTCTTCGTGGCGATGTCCGGTAGGTCCGTCGGGTGCTTCTTTAGGTCGAGCGGACCGGGCTTATCGATGTGGCAAAAGGAAAGGTCGGCATCAGCGTGCATGGGCGGTCGGTTGATGCGGTAAGTTTAGTTCACCTTCTTTTCGCAATTTGGCTCCATGAGATATTCTGTTGCGGGGTTCGTTCTCCCGTTCGTCGTGCTCCTAACGGGCTGTGCTTCGATGCTCAATGGCGGGGATCCAGGGATGGAGGTACTCTCTGACCCTCCTGAAGCCACGGTTTTCGTGAACGGCAACCAACGGGGCACCACGCCGTTCCGGTATGTCTATGACCCGGCCGATGGCAAGGAGGTGAATTTCGAGCTGCGCAAGACCGCCTATGCTCCGGTCACCTTCGTGGTAAGGCCGCAAATGGACAATGGAGTGCTGTTCGCCGACGCCATGCTACTCGGCATCCCTTACATCGTGGATCGAAAGAACCCGGCATTGTACGAGATGCCGACGTCGAGCTACACGGCTAACCTGTATAAGGAAGTCCCCTCAGATGTGCAGCGGCAGTTGGTCCCGATCGGTACGGTGAACCTGGCCTTGGGTGATCGACCCGATCTGGGCAAGGCCGACAATACCCGCATCACGACCGGGAGTGATGGTTTCTTCCGCGACCTGACCTACCCCGAGGGACTTACACAGTCGGTGGTCACGGGCCTGAAGGCATCGTGGATGGATGCCAAGACCGCACGCGCCGGAACACAGAAAGGTGATGAAGTGATCCAACGGGCCAAGATCCTGCTCGTGCCCAAGGTCGAGCGTGTGCATGCTGAGTTGAAAGGTCAACGGAAGAAGTGTTCCGGTCCCATCGAGTTGGCCATCCGCTGGCAATTCATGAGCGCGCTGGACAAGGATAGCGTGCTCTTCGAGCGCACCACCAGCACCACCTATCACGCCACCGATCAACAGGCCGACATGGCCCTTGGTTCCGCATTCCAGCACGCGGCGCGCAAGTTCTCCGAGTTGGATGGTGTGCCTGAGCAAGTGAGCGCGGCCTACGGCTCAGGTCTCGCACGCTCGAAGGGCCAGCTCATGGAACTCAAGCAGCCGAACCCGATCGTTTTCCAAGGGCGCAAAGAGATGCTTTCGGCCTTGGTAAAGGCCGTGGTGACGGTGCAGACCGATGACGGACACGGCAGTGGATTCCTCATCACCAACGACGGGTACCTGATCACCAACCAACATGTGGTCGCGGACGAGAGCCTCGTGAAGGTGAAGTTCGAGCAGGGTTTCACACTCGATGCACAAGTGGTGAAGACCAACAGGGACTTCGATCTGGCGTTGCTGAAGGTGCAGGCGACGGACCTTCCGGCACTCAGCCTTGGCGATGATAAGGGTTTGATGCTGGGGGAGGAGATCTTCGCCATCGGCACGCCCATGGAAGCGGCGTTGAGCCAGAGCGTGTCACGAGGGATCCTTAGTGGGCGGCGGGACATCGAAGGCCGCAGCCTGCTTCAGACCGATGTGAGCATCAATCCGGGGAATAGCGGAGGTCCGCTGATCGATGAGAACGGGTTGGTGGTGGGTGTGGCCACATTGAAGATCAGTGGCAAGGGCCTCGAAGGCCTGGGCTTCGGCGTGCCCATGTCCCAAGCGCTTGAAATGCTCAATATCTCTTTCCTGCCATGAGCGCAAGCATCAAGACCTTAATGGTCACCCTCACACTCCTGATACTTCCCGGGCTGGCGGCCTTCTCGCAGATGGGCATCCGGTATGGCATCCAGCACGAGAAGGTGACGAAGAGCACCACCGGTAGCACCTTGAACATGGTGCTGGGTTGGGACTTCGACCTGAACCAACGCATGAGCGGTGGCCTCGATCTCTCCATGGATATGAACTGGACGGAGGACTATAGCCTGCCACAATACTCCACCAATTCCTTGGCAGGTCCCTCGTACTACTACGACAAGGTCAAACACTTCGGGGTACAGTACCGTTCGCAGTTCCACTTGATGGATAACGATGGCGGGTCCATCTACCTCGGACCTACCATCGGCCTGCGGTTCATCACGCAACGCATCAATTATTTCGAAGAGGTCCAGGGTGCGTTCTCCACTTTCCCCCGTGAAGTGAACACCGAGGAAAAGGGCATGACCCTGCCGGCTGGCCTTCGCCTGGGCTATCGCGGTGTCCTGGAAGGCGGCTATGCTGATCTCTACTTCGCGGTCGGTACGAACATCGGTAGCAGCGAACCGTTCACGGACCTCCGCTTCCTGGTCGAGGAGAGTATGCCCACCACCACGTTCTTCCAAGTTGGCGTGTGCTACGGTATCGGATGGTAGGGGTCTGACGTAACGAAGCCCCAACCACCATACGGCGGAGGGGCTCCGTTACCTGAGGGCTTCAGCCTTCAGCAGGGCGAACGCGACAACTGATCTACCGGTATCCGTTGATGTATGCATTGGCGATGATCTCGCTTTCGCGGATCAGCCCTTGCACGATCTCTCGGATCACGTCGTTCAGCTGTTGGTCCGTGTACCGGTCCAGGTTGTTGTACACGTGCGTTTTGCGCTTGCTGCTTTTGATGAAGGCTATCTTATCCTTCTTCGTCATGGCACCTTCTACGGCGAAGCCCGTGAAAAAGATCGTCCGAAAGGCGAAATATCCTGGAAACCCACTAGGACCGCGGGTTCTGGAAAATGAGTCGGCGGGCCGAGGACAGCTTCCGATGCGGAAGCGGTCCAAGACCCGCCGACAGGGGGATCAGACCGTTGGTCAAGCCATCGCTTGGCGTTGGGCTCGCCGCATTTCGCTCAACATGCGCAAGGTGTTCATGTACCGCTCCACGTCGCCGATGAGCATCTGGCGCATCGCTTCGCGTTTCAGCTTCAAGTATTCTTTGATGGAGGGCTTCATGGTCGTTCAATGTATGTGGTGAATACACCCTTTCAAGGGGCGTGCCAAACCTGAGCCCGCGTTGTAATGTTCTGATAATGAAGAGTTGGCCAAGGTGGTGCCAGCTTTCTGTGTGGCTTAACCCTTCCCCAGCTTGGGGAAGTCCTATTTTCGCGTCCGATGCATCGCGGCGCCTACCTCGTTGGAGTGGCTGGAGGCAGTGGGTCTGGCAAGACCACACTGGTGCGAGCGCTCCGGCAGGCCTTACCAGAAGGGATGGTCTGCCAGATCTCCCAGGACGATTATTACCGCCCTATCGAAGCCCAGGAGCTCGATCCCAATGGCAAGGTGAACTTCGACCTGCCCGGTGGTGTCGATATGGATGGCCTGGCCAAGGACCTGCGTTCCCTCGTCGCGGGCGAATCGATCTTCCGAAAGGAGTACACCTTCAACCAGACCGGGAAGGAACCCACCTTGATCGAACTGCGGCCTGCACCGGTCATTCTGGTGGAGGGCCTTTTCGTGTTGCACCATGAGCCGGTGCGCGAACTCTTCGACCTGCGCATCTTCATCGATGCCAGCGAAGGAGCGCAGCTTGATCGCCGGCTGAAGCGCGATGCCAAGGAACGTGGTTATGGTCCTGAGGATGTGTTATACCAGTGGGAGAACCATGTGCTTCCCGCTTACCGCAACTATTTGTTGCCCTACCGCCACCTCTGTGATCTTCATGTCGTGAACGAAAGCGGGTTCGACCGCGCCGTTCACGTGCTGCGTGACCACTTGCTGCAGAGCGCAGGCGTGGTGGAACCGATCGACCTTCAGGGGTTGTAGAGCCTGTGCTGCCGGATGTAGCTGAGCACGGCGGGCGCCATACGATCATCCACGCTTCGCCAATCCTTCAGATCATTCCTGATCCCGGTGGATGATATGGGCAGCAGCGGTGCATCAGCCACGATGCGCACACCCGGATGGCCGTGATAGATGGTGGCCGCCAAGTGATCCTTGAACCCTTCCCGCGGATACACCAGCAATCCGTGGTGCTCTAGGATGTCCTCCGGGTCCTTCCACGTGTGGAAACCGGCGAGGTTGTCGCTGCCGATTATGAGGCTGAACCGGTGGTCAGGCCAACGATGCCGCATGAAGCGCAGGCTGTCCGCAGTGTAGTTGGGTCGAGGCAGGTCGATCTCGAAGCCGCTGGCCATCAATCCATCCTTACCCTGCACCGCCAACCGTACCATGGCAAGCCGATGGGCATCGGGGCTCAACGGTCGGTCTTTCTTGAAGGGGTTCTGCGGCGTCACCACCAGCCACACCTGATCGAGCCCGCAGGTCCGGTGCATGTGCTCCGCCAAGGCCACATGGCCATTATGCGGCGGATCGAAGGTTCCGAAAAGGCAGCCGATGTGCATGGTCATTCCAGGAAACGGGCTACGAGCGCATGCGCTTCTTCGCAGGCATGCTCCAGGGTGTCATTCACCACGATGGCATCGAACTGTGGGGCGAAGGTCATCTCATGCGCGGCTTTATCCACCCGCTTGCGTAGACTCTCGGCGGACTCGGTGCCGCGCGACAACAAGCGCTGTTCCAAGGCCGCCACGCTCGGGGGGCTGATGAAGATGGCCAACGCCCGATCGCCGAAGTACTTCTTCAGGTCCAACCCGCCGACCACATCCACATCGAAGATGGCACTGTTGCCGTTGGCCCAGATGCGATCGATCTCGCTGCGCAAGGTGCCGTAGTACTGCCCGGGATAGACCTCTTCCCATTCAATGAACTCATTCCGTTCGATCCGCTCCTGGAACTCCTCGGCCGTGATGAAGAAATAGTCCTGACCATCCACCTCGTAATTCCGTTTGGCCCGGCTGGTGGCGCTCACCGAAAAGGCCAGACGCAACCCCTGTTTGAGCAAGCTGCGGACGATGGTGGTCTTGCCGGCACCGCTGGGCGCCGAGATGATGATGCACTTACCGGTGGTCCCCATCATAGCACGTTCAACACCTGCTCCTTCACCTTCTCCAATTCATCCTTCATCATCACCACCTGCTGCTGGATGCTGGCATCGTTGGCCTTTGATCCGAGCGTATTGATCTCGCGCCCCATCTCCTGAGCGATGAAGCCGAGCTTGCGCCCCTGTGCTTCAGCATGCGCCATGGTCTCGTTGAAGTAGGTGCAGTGTGAACGCAGCCGCACCTTCTCTTCCGTCATGTCCATCTTCTCCAGGTAGAAGATCAACTCCTGTTCGAAACGGTCCTGATCCACCTTGGTGCCCAGCTCCACGAGCTTGGTGTGAAGGCGTTCACGCGTGCGCTCCGCGCGGCCCTGGTCCGCGGCCGCGACCTCGTTCAGGAGGGTGCTGATGGCTTCGACCCGCAACGCGAGCTCGGTGCGCAGCCGTTCCCCCTCGGATGAGCGGAACGCATTGAAGGCGGTGAGCGCATCGTCGATCAACGCGAACACGGCGTCCCACTCCGCATCGCTGAGGCGTTCGTTGGTGGTGTTGGCCACGTCGGGCAGACGCAGCACCTGGGCGAAAAGGTCCGTGGTGGCCTGTGGGTCCACTGAATCGCGGATCGCTTTCAGTTCGTCGTAATACGCTCGCACCAGTTCCTTGTCGAAAGTGGTGCGCTTGGCGGCATGCAAGCCTTCGCTGCTCACGAACACCTCCGCTTTTCCGCGGATCAACTGCTCGCCCACGCGTTGCCGCACTTCGTTCTCCCGTTCTTTCAGCGCGGCGGGCAATTTCAGGAAGAGGTCGAGTTGCTTGCTGTTGAGCGAACGCACCTCCACGGTCACCTTACGGTCGCCCACCACACCTTCTGCACGGCCGAAGCCGGTCATCGAACGGATCATCAGCGCCAAAGGTAGCCGACTCATCGATCGGCCCTGCCCACGAGGTAGACCCCGCCGAAAATGGCCGCAGCGCACAGCGCCTGCACCACGCCGACACCGGCTTCATACGTGCCGGGGATGCCCAAGGCCTCGGGGCCTATGCGCACGAATAGCCAGGTGAACACCGCCGCCAGCAGTGGCTGCATGTAGATGTAGGTGCCTACGATGGTCGGGCTCACCTTGCCCAACGCCCAGGTGTTCATCAGGTAGGCCACGAAGGTCACCATCACCACCACGAAGCCCATGGCCAGTGTATGCGGCAGCGTCAATGCGCTCCATTGTACAGCCATGAATTCGGACCAACCGAAGGGGAGCACCATCACCACACCGAACAGGAAGCACCAAGCCATGACCGTGATCGCGCTGTACTTCCGCATCAGTGGTTTCACCAACACGAGGAAGAGTCCATAGGAGGTGGCGTTGATGAGGATGAAGAGGTCGCCCAAGGCGGTCGCACCATCCGAGCCCTTGCTCGGTTTCACGAGGATGAGCACCAATGCACCGCCCGCACCGAGTAGTACTCCGATCAGCTTGGTCCATGTGATCCGCTCCTTCAACACCACGCCGGCCAGGACAAGCACCAGGATCGGTGTGGCCACCATGATGATGCTGGCATTGAGCGGCGTGGTGCGCATGAGCCCATGGAAGAACATGAGCTGGTTCAAGGCCACCCCCGTGAACGCGCAAAGCAACAGGCGGCCCAGATCGGTGGCCGGTACCTTTTCCGGACGCAAGGCACGCAGGAGCCAGAACAGGGTACCGGCCCCGATCACGCGCAGCACGATGAACCCGGAAGGTCCGATGATGGTCGGCATCAAGCCTTTCGCGACCACATAGTTCACCCCATAGATGAAGTTGACCGTGAAGAGCGCGAGGTGCGCCAGAGCGTTCCTGGACAGGGCCATCGGTGCGCGAAAGTAGCGGGACCATGCCGCTACCTTCGCGCCGCATGTTCATCGATACCCACGCTCACCTGTACCACAAGCAGTTCGCCGATGACCGGGAGGCCATGCTGCAGCGCGCTGCGGGGGCTGGCGTCACGAAACTCTTCCTGCCCAACATCGACCTGGACAGTATTGATGGCATGGATGCGCTGGCTGCCACACATCCCACCGTGTGTTTCCCGATGATGGGGTTGCACCCCTGTTCCGTGGGTGAACACAACGATGCGGCGATGGCCTGCATGGAGAGCCTTCTGCGCACTGGCAGTTATTGCGCGGTGGGCGAGATCGGCATCGACCTCTATTGGGACAAGACCTGGCTGGCCCAACAGCAGGAAGTCTTCCGCCAGCATGTTCGCTGGGCCAATGAGCTCGATCTTCCGGTGGCCATCCATTGCCGCAACAGCTTCGCAGAAACGATCGCCATCGTGGAGGAGGAGAACGCCGAGTCCCTGCGCGGTGTGTTCCACTGCTTCACCGGCACGTCTGAAGAAGCCCAGCGGATCATCGCACTGGGTGGATTCGTGCTGGGTATCGGTGGCGTGATCACCTATCCGAAGGGTGGCTTGTTCGAGACCATGCAGGTGGTGGGACCGGAGCATTGTGTGCTTGAAACGGATGCCCCCTACCTCGCACCCGTCCCTTTCCGCGGTAAGCGCAACGAGAGCAGCTACATTCCGCACATCGCCGAGCGCCTTGCCCTCGCCACCGGATGCAGTGTCGCGGAGATCGCCACCATCACCACCCGTAACGCCGAACGCCTTTTCCGCCGATGAACCAGCGCTCCATCCTCATCATCTATACCGGCGGCACCATCGGGATGCTCGCTGACCCGCGCACCGGAGCATTGCGCCCCATGGATCTGGCGCACTTGGAGGAGCAAGTGCCCGAGTTGGACCGGATGAACGTGAGGCTGGGTTCGAGGTCGTTCGAAACGCCGATCGACAGCAGCGATATGCGCCCTGCCGACTGGGTGCGCATCGCGCAGATCATCGGGGAAGACTACGAGTCGTATGACGGGTTCGTGGTGCTGCATGGCAGCGATACCATGGCCTACACGGCCAGTGCGCTCAGCTATCTGCTCGAAGGGTTGAACAAACCCGTGATCCTGACCGGTTCGCAGTTGCCGATCGGCACCATCCGCACCGATGCCAAGGAGAATTTGATCACCGCGATCGAGGTGGCTGCGGCCTGTGATGAACATGGACAGGCCACGGTGCCCGAAGTGGCGGTGTACTTCGAGTACAGCCTTTACCGGGGCAACCGCACGGTGAAGGTGCATGCGGAACGGTTCGAGGCTTTCCGATCACCGAACTACCCGCGCTTGGCAGAGGCCGGTGTGCACCTGAAGTACGATCGTTCCGCGATCCTGCCGTTCCGCCAAGGTCCGCTGAAGGTGCATGAGCACATGAACGACCAGGTGGGTGTGATCCGCTTGTTCCCCGGTATCCGGGCGGAATGGATCCGGCACGCATTGTCCACTCCCGGCTTACGCGCCGTGGTGCTCACCACCTTCGGAAGCGGGAACGGCCCCACGGATGCAGCTTTCGTTGCAGCGCTCCGTGAAGCACGGGAACGGGGGATCACCTTGGTGAACGCCACCCAGTGTTTCGGGGGCCAGGTGGAACAAGGGCGGTACACCACCAGCCAGGCCTTCGTAGAGCTCGGTGTGCTGAGCGCCAAGGACATGACCGTGGAAGCCGCAGTGACGAAGCTGATGTTCCTGCTGGGGCAGGGGCTGGCAACCAACGAGCTGGTTGAAGGCTTCGGCACCTCGATCTGCGGAGAGGTGACCGCCTGAGCCGAAAAGAGGGATCGCCCGAAGCGGGCTTTCTTCAAGTGGGGAGGCTTCAAATTGAAGTCCGCGTTCGCTCCGCTCACCGACTTCTTCATCCGGCGTCTCGCCCAAATAAGCTTGGCGACGTTCCGAACAATGAAGCCGCCCTTGCGGGGTTGCCTTAAACTTTGCGGAGAGATAGGGATTGCCCGAGACGGGCTTTCCCGGGAGGGGGGAGGCTTCGCTCAACAGCCTTACGCCCACTTCGTGGTCACCGGCTTTTTCATTCTCCCGCTCGCTCGAACTGCGTTCGGCTAGCTGGAGAACGAAAAAGCCGCCGTGCCTTCGGCACTGACGGCTTTTGATCGGCGGAGAGAGAGGGATTGCCCGAGGCGGGCTTTCCCCAAGGGGGAGGCTTCGATCAAGAGCCTAGTACCCGCTTCGCGGTCACCGGCTTTTCCGCTCTCCCACTCACTCGAACTTCGTTCGGCTCGCGGGAGAACGAAAAAGCCGCCGTGCCTTCGGCACTGACGGCTTTTGATCGGCGGAGAGAGAGGGATTCGAACCCCCGTTACCCTTTCGAGTAAACACACTTTCCAGGCGTGCGCCTTAAACCACTCGGCCATCTCTCCAGATGGGCCGCGAAAATAGCGAAACAAGCCATGCGCAGACATTCGTTCCGCACTCCCCCTACCTTTGCGCGCTTGTCCGCCGTAGGCGGGCCTTTCCCATGCCCCGTATCGGCCCCATCGAACTGCCGGAGTTCCCGCTCCTGCTCGCACCCATGGAGGATGTGAGCGATCCGCCGTTCAGGGCGCTGTGCAAGAAGCATGGCGCGGATCTGATGTTCACCGAGTTCATCAGTAGCGAAGGCCTCATCCGCCAGGCCGCTAAAGGCATCAAGAAACTGGACATATTCGAGTATGAGCGCCCCATCGGCATCCAGCTGTTCGGTGGTAGTGAGGATGCCATGGAAGAGGCGGCACGCATCGCGGAAGCAGCCAAGCCGGACCTCATCGACATCAATTACGGCTGCCCTGTCCACAAGGTGGTGAGCAAGGGAGCAGGGGCGTGTCTCCTGCAGGACGTGGACAAGATGGTGCGCTTGACCGACAAAGTGGTGAAGGCCGTGAAATTGCCGGTCACAGTGAAGACGCGTCTGGGTTGGAACGAGGCCACCAAGAACATCATGGAAGTGGCCGAACGCCTGCAGGATGTCGGGATCCAGGCGCTAAGCATCCACGGTCGTACACGCGCGCAGCTTTACAAAGGGCCTGCGGATTGGACGTTGATCGGTGAGGTGAAGAACAACCCGCGCATCCGCATCCCCATCTTCGGCAACGGCGATATCGACTCGCCGGAGAAAGCGGTGGAGTATCGCAGCCGCTACGGGGTGGATGGCGTGATGATCGGTCGCGCCACCATCGGGCATCCCTTCATCTTCAACGAGATCAAGCATTACATCGCCACCGGCGAGCACCTACCTGCGCCGTCCGTGGCTGATCGCGTAGAGGCGGCGCGCGAGCACCTGCGCAGCTCCCTGGCTTGGAAAGGACCCTGGGAGGGCGTGGTGGAGATGCGGCGGCACTACGGCAACTACCTCAAGGGCCTGCCGAACGTGAAAGAAGTGCGCTTGCGGCTTTGCACGGAACGCGACCCTGCCATCCTGGAGGAGATCCTGGATGAGGTAAAGGGGATGTACGCACTGGCGGTGGCCTAGTCGCAGACCCGACCGTCAGTTCGTGGCGTGTAGGAAGCGCTTACTCAACATCCGTAGCGGCACCCACGCCGCTACCAGACCGATGGTGAACACTGCGACCGCGATGATCACCAGATCGGTGGGCATCACCTGAACGGGATAGGATTCCACCACGGAATCGCTCAGGCGCACGAAGCCGAACCGCTGCTGTGCGACGCAAATGCCGATCCCAAGAAGAAGGCCACTGACCACACCCACGACGACGATGAGCAACCCTTCGCCGAAGAAGATGTTGCGCACCACGGCGGGTGTGGCACCCATGGCGCGCAGGGTGCTCATGTCGCGCCGCTTCTCGATCATCATCATGGTGAGCGAGGCGATGATGTTGAAGGCTCCGATCAGGCCGATGAAGCTTAGCACCACGAACGTGAAGACCTTCTCGCTGGCGTTGGTCCTGTACATCAATTCGTTCTTCTGGTACCGTGTCTTCACCGTGAAGCTTGGACCGAGTTGCGCGCTCAGCTCCTTCGCCGTCGCATCCATCAGCTTCTTGTCCGTCAACTCGACCTCCAAGGCGGTCACAGCGCTGTCGTAATGGAGTAACTCGCTGGCAGTCGACAAGGGTACCAGTGCGTACTTCATGTCGAAGTCGAGGTTCATGGTGAAGGCACCGCGCACGGCGACCGGCACGGTCTCGAACGCCCGTTGTTGGTACTTGCTCAGCTTTCGGCCACGCACGGGAGCGCTGATCTCCAAGGCTTGGAACACGCCGTCATCCAAGGGTACGCCGAGTTCCATTTTCAACCCCAGGCCCAGCAAGGCGGCCGGTCCATTGACACCCTCGAATGAGGGTTCGCCGCTATACATGTACTTCTCCATGCGGCTCATGCCGAGGTAGCTGGGCTCCACGCCCTTCATGGTGGCCACCATGCGTTGATCACCGCTTCGCAGCAGCACATTCTCTTCGATCACCCAGCTGGTGGCCTTCACTTCCTGGCGTGCTAGGATGCGATCCAGATCCACGGCGTTGCGCTCGAAGGTCTTGCCGGTCGCGGCCGTGATGGTGATGTCCTGATCGAAGGGGCTGTAGATGGAATCGACCAGGTCGGAGATGCCGTTCAAGGTGCTCAACACCACGACCATGGCTGCAGTGACCACCGCGATCACGGTGATGCTGATGCCCGTGATGATGTTGATGGCGTTCGTGCTCCGGCCGGTAGAACTGCGCGTGGCGAGGAGATAGCGGCGGGCGAATAGGAGCGGGAGGTTCATGCGGGGGCCACCAGACGGCGAGCCTTTGCAAAGATGGGCGCGAAAGGCCAACGTGCTTGGTCCAGCACGATGTACGGGTTAGCTTCGTCAGGTCTCAAGCTAGCGCAGTGAGCATGAGGTGCGGATCTGCGCTGTCATCATCGTGTTCCATGAACCTGCTTCAGAACCCTGTGCTTCATGCATGGATCGATCGCTCTAATTCGGTCCTTGAAGGCTGGTATGGACGCATGGGTTCATGGGTAGGCTCTTCGGTCATCGCCTTGGTACTTGTGTTCATCGTGCATCGCTACATGCAGGGTGGTTTCGAGCCCATCTCACACGGGACTTATTATGCCGGGCTTTCGCAGGACCCGTTCGATACGGGTGTTGAGAATCCGTTCCGAGGTCGGATACTCGCACCGCTCATCGGCTGGCTTACCGGTTTGCGTGGTGCATGGTTCGTTCTGGTGCCGTGGACATTCCTGGTAGGGTTCCTCGCCCAGGTCAACGTGTGGTGCAGAAGGCAAGGCGCGACACCATCGCACGCACTGGTTTTGGTGCTGGTCATCGCGTTCTCGCCGGTCACGATGCACGCGCTGGTGGGCCCCGGTTTCGTTGACGCGGTGAGCTACTTCCTGCTGGCCGCAGCATTCATGAACCTTGACAGAACAGCGGTCACTTGTGGCTACATGGCTTTGGCCATCATGACCCATGAGGCTTCGGCTGTGCTGATCCCTGCGTGGCTTCTAGCTGCAGGAGTGGGAACGGATCACCGCAAGCCCTGGCTGAAGCGTGTGCTCATCGTGGCGGTGATGCTCCTGCCCTATGCGCTGTACCGGTCGTGGGTCTTGCGGGTGGATCCCGGAGCGCTTTCCACGGCGTACTACTTCAGCGAGGGTAACCTGCAAAGCTGTCTGGACGTCGGGCCTTGGGCCACGTTGGTCGGCATCTTCGCGGTGTTCCGCCTACACTGGCTTGTGATCGCGATCGCGTTCATCAGAAGTGGCTGGAAGAGTCTTCATTGCCGCTGGTCGCTCGTCGTGCTCTTGTCCATCGGTTCCACGCTGTTCATCGCGTTCGACACAACCCGAATGTTCTGCTGGGCTTTCCCGGTCATGGCCCTCGCAGGGGTCGATCTTGCCAGGACTGTAGGGCGCAGAGGTGCGGTTCTCCTGCTCGTGGCCGCCTGGTCGTTGAATTTCCTGGTGACGCCCTATACCACCACCGGAGGTGTGTCATACCGGCTCAACGGTATCCGAGCCTTCGTCCAGGAATGACCGGCGGCACGGGCAGCGTCACTTCCACGCCTTCACCACCAGGCCTGTGCCAGTGGCATGTTGCATCCGCACATCCAACAGGTTCAGCACGAAAGCGATGGGGTAGGCGACCAGGTAATAGAAGGGTAGCACGATGAAGAAGGCCTTGCTGGCCTGCAATAGCAGCAACGGCCATTTCATGCTGAGCTTCCAGCTTACCTTACCCGGTGCTCCATAGCTGTAGCGCGCTTCCACCTTCGAGAATCCGTTGCGCAGGCACTTCGCGCGGATGTCGTCGATGTTGTACCCATCGCGCACATGCTCTTCGATGAAGGAACCATCTCCTTCTTCGTGCACATCGCTGCCTCCCTGATCGCTCGGGGTGCTGATGATGAGCATGCCGCCTTCCTTCAAGGATGTGCTGTAGCAACGCAGCGCGGCTTCGTCCTCCACGATGTGCTCCATCACGTCCACACAGACCACCAGGTCGAAACTGTTCGCCTGTTGATAGCGCGTCACATCGCCCACCTCGAACTTCACCTGTGGTCTGCCTATCCGCTGGAAGAACGTGTTGCAGTCCGCGACCTGCTCGTCCTTCACGTCGATCGCGGTGATGTGTGCCTGGGGCAGCAGGCCGCTAAGCCAATAGGTGTACTGGCCGAAACCGGCTCCCGCATCGTAAATGGCGCCCACCGGCTTGCCTGCGGCGCTGCGTTCGGTGATCCACTTCCGCAGTTCGCGCTGGATGTGCCACGAACGAAGCAGCAGAAGGTCGAGCAGGCGGTAGAAGACCTTCCGCAGGAAAGGTGTGCTGTTGAAGACGACGCCCAGCCGGCGTTTGACCGGATCGTACTGCATGTCAGATCCCCTTCAGCAGTTTGTCGATGGCCTCTGCGCGATCCAACGAATCGTCCACATAGAACAACAGTTCCGGCACGATACGCATCTGTTTCCCGACCCGGCCGCCGAGTTGACCCCGAAGGCGATGGGCTTGTGTTTTGATCAGCTCGATGACGGCCTTCTTGTCCTTCACCGGGAAAAGGCTCAGATACACCTTCGCGATGCCCAGATCCGGGCTGACCCGAACCGCCGATACGGTGATGAGGCCGCCGGGAAGGAAGTTGCGGCCTTCCACGAGGAAGATCTCCGCCAGTTCCTTCTGGAGCAGGCTGTTCACCTTGTTCTGTCGTACGCTATCCATTTCGGCCGCTAAGGTAGGGGTGTACCTCCTGACGGCCCTACCTTCGCCAGCCGCACGATGCGCAACTTCTTCCGGATACTCCGCTACGGCAAGGCTTACCGGCGCTATGCGGCGCTGAACGTGGTCTTCAACCTGCTGGCCACGGTGTTCCACCTGTCGTCGCTGTTGCTCTTCATCCCCTTCCTGCGCCTGCTGCTGGGGCAGGTGAAACCCGTGCATGTGCGCCCCGAAGTCCTGTGGACCCGTGATGGTCTTGAGGGAACCTTCAACTGGGGTCTCACGCGATTGATCGAGCAGAACGGTCAGATGGGTGCCTTGCTCACCATCAGCATCGCCGTTGTGGTCATCTTCCTCGTGAAGAACCTCTTCCGTTACCTCGCGGTGGTGGCCATCTGCAATTTCCGAAACTACATCGTGCGGGACATCCGTACTGCGGTGTACGACAAGATGCTAGAACTCCCCCTACGCTACCACAGCGGTGAGCGGAAGGGCGATCTTCTCGCGCTCATCACGAACGATATGCATGTGATGGAGTACTCGGTGATGTTCTACATCGAGATGGTCTTCCGCGAGCCCATCGCCATCCTGCTCTTCCTAGGCACCATGATCACCATCGCGCCGCAGTTGACCTTGATCGCGCTGCTCTTGCTACCGGTCAGTGGCCTGTTGATCGGTCGCATCAGCAAGAGCCTGAAGCGGAAGAGTACACGCGTGCAGGAGAAGAACGCGGATCTGCTGGCCCGCGTGGAAGAGACGCTGACCGGTATCCGCGTGATCAAAGCCTTCAACGGGGAGGCCGACATGCGACGACGCTTCGCTCGCGAGAATGAGATGCTCACGCGCAGCAGCATCGCCATGCTCAACAGGCAGGATATCGCATCGCCGTTGAGTGAGACCCTAGGAGCGGCGGTCATGGCCGCCATAGCCTACCTGGGTGGGTACTACGTGCTTGGACCGGATCCTTCGCTGACCGGTGACAGTTTCCTCGGCTTCATCATCATCTTCTCGCAGCTGCTGCCGCCGATCAAGGGCTTCTCCCAAGGATATTCCGCCATCGTGCGCGGTTCCGCCAGCGGTCAACGGCTGTTCGATCTTTTGGCCGTGGAGAACACCGTCAAAGAACGTCCGGATGCCAAGCCGATCACCACCTTCCATGACCGGGTGGAGTTCCGCAACGTGACCTTCGCCTATGAAGCGCCGCCGAAGGACCAAAGCGGTCGCGAGCGGAAAGCGGTGCTCCAAGACATCCAGCTGACGATCCCCAAGGGGAAGAGCGTGGCGTTGGTGGGAACGAGCGGCAGTGGCAAGACCACCATGGCCGGACTGCTGCCGCGCTTCTTCGATGTCACAGGCGGACAGGTCTTGCTAGATGGGAACGATCTACGTGTGCTCCGCATCAACGACATCCGTGCGCTCATGGGCATCGTGACCCAAGACAGTATCCTCTTCAACGATACCGTAGCGAACAACATCGCATTCGGAACACCGGGCGTGGCCATGGCCGATATCGAACGGGCTGCCCGCATCGCCAATGCGCATGAGTTCATCCTGGAATTGGAGGATGGCTACCAGACCAACATCGGTGACGGGGGCAATCGTTTGAGCGGTGGGCAGAAACAACGGCTGAGCATCGCCCGTGCCGTCTTGAAGGATCCGCCGATCCTGATCCTGGATGAGGCCACGAGTGCCTTGGACACCGAGAGCGAACGCCTGGTGCAAGAGGCCCTGTACAAGATGCTCGAAGGACGCACCAGCCTGGTGATCGCGCACCGGTTGAGCACGATCCAGCATTGCGATGAGATCTGTGTGATGCAGCAGGGACGGATCATCGAACGCGGTACGCACAATGAGCTATACGCTGCCGGTGGGCAGTACCGCCGCCTTTGCGATATGCAGGCGTTCGCTTGATGCCGCTATTTTCACCGCGTGACCACACCGCTTCAACCACGCATCTTCGGGCTCGATCTGGTACGTGCGGTCGCGGCGGCAATCGTGGTCTATTCCCACGCGGACGACCTGCTCGATGAGCACTGGCCCCGGTTCACCGGATCTTCCGCCATGGATGGCGTGGACATGTTCTTCGTCCTAAGCGGCTTCCTGATCGGCAACATCCTCATCAGGTTATCCTATGCCACGGACATCGCTTGGTGGCGAAGGTTACTTGATTTCTGGCAGCGCCGCTGGTTGCGCACCCTGCCGAACTACTACCTCTTCCTGGTGATCAACATCGCGTTGGTCCACCTGGGATGGTCCATGGGGCTGCTCAACATCAACACGCTGGCCTACTTCGTCTTCTTGCAGAATTTCTTCATCCCGCTCGATCTGTTCTTCTGGGAATCGTGGTCCTTGGCTGTGGAGGAGTGGTTCTATCTGCTCTTTCCGCTGCTGCTCGTGCTACTGACCTGGTTGCGCTCCCCGAAGTGGGGCTACCTTGTGGCTGTACTGATCATGATCACCGTCTCCAACGTGCTGCGCTATCCAGCGATGGATGCCGTGGGGACGCCCTTCATGCTCGAACTTCTGGTGCGGAAGATCGTTGTGCTGCGCTTCGATACCATCGGCTATGGTGCGCTCATAGCCTGGCTGGTCTACCATTTCCCGAACATCTTCTCCGCCAGACGCGTGGAGCTTTTCGGTATCGGCCTTGTCATTTTCATCACGGCCATTCTGCTCCGCACCGATGATGGTCTGCTCTACAAGGGCACCTTGTTCTTGACGTTCTCGGGGTCCGCGATGGCATTGATGCTGCCGCTCATGGCCGGATGGCACAAGGTGGGTCGTTGGGGCGCTGCCGTTTCGTTCCTCAGTCGGATCTCGTACGCGCTCTACCTCGTTCATATGCCGATCCGGTCACTGTACATCAACCTGATGCCCGGCCGTTCCGTGGAAATGAGCTTGGTGCTCTACGTGGGTTATTGGGCGCTAAGCATCGCATTGGCCGCCGTGGTCTATCATTACTGGGAGCGGCCCTTCATGGCACTGCGTGATGGCCTCTCCCAACGTGTGATCGGACCAGCGATCAAGCCGCGCTAGTCGACGTCATTCCGGTTGAACAATCGGTCGAAGACGTTCTTGCGTTCCAGGCTGGTCGTGTCGGCCGCCGCTTCTTTTCCTTCGCCGAACACATCGTCGATCAACCGTTCCAAGAAGTCACCTTCGCGGCGTGCCTCGCATTCGAGGTCGGGTACATGTTCAGCAGGCCAGTGGAAGGACCGGATGTAGCGTTGCCGCAGCTCGGGTGACTGTTCCATCTGCTTCAAGACCTTCCCGGCGATCGGTAGGGCCAGGTGGCCGCCGGTCCCGTTCGGGCTGGTGAAATGCACCTCCTTGCTGAAGGCACCGACCCACGTGCCGATGACAAGGCCTGGTGTATAAGCCACGAACCAGGCATCGCCATAGTCCTGCGACGTACCGGTCTTGCCCGCGATCGGACTGGTGACGCCATAACGCGATCGCAATGGTCCGCCGGTGCCTTGGTCGATGGCACGCTGCAACATCGCCGTCACATCCGCTGCGGTGTTCTCCGCGATGGCCTGACTGGCCTTGGGCTTTTTCGCGCGGTAGATCTCCTTGCCCTGTGCATCGGTGATGCTCACGATGAATTGGGGCTTCACGATGCGCCCCTGGGTGGCGAACGCACCGAACGCAGGTACGATCTCCTTCAATGCGATGTCCGTAGCACCCAATGCCATCGCTGGTTTGTCCGCATCCCGGGTCGGGAGGCCGAGCGCTTTCATGGTCTGCCGCACAGTGTCCACGCCGGTCCTGAAGTACAGGTCAACGGTTGGTCGGTTCAAGCTCTTGCACAGGGCATACCACATGGAGACCTTTCCGCCCGTGGTGTCCTTATCGAAGTTGTCCGGTGCCCAATCGTCGAATTCGGCATAGGTCTTCTTATCGTTGTCCAGGTAGGTGCACGGAGCCAGACCTCGTTCGATGGCAGCCGCATAGATCACCGGTTTGATTGTACTTGCGATGGATCGACGGGCTGTGATCAGGTCGTAGGGCAGGTACCGGTGATCGTTGCCGCCCACCCATGCACGGATGGCACCCGTGGCCGGTTCCATCATCAGCACCGCACCGTTCAGCAGCTTGCGGTAGTGCCAGAGGCTGTCGCGGTAGCTGAGCGTGTCCAATCGCCTGGCCGTATGATCATACACTTCCTGCACGTCACGTGCATTCTTCTTCCACTTGCCGCCACCGCTGCGTTGCATGCGTTGCTCCCAGGTCTTCCGCGCTTTGCGCGCATTGAGCTCAGCATCGAGCTTTGGCTGCATCGCAGCGAGGTGCTGGTGCGCAGCCATGTGTGCCATCCGCTGAAGGTCAGCATCCAAGGTGGTGGTGATGCGCAGACCGTCCTTTTCGAGGTCGTAGGCTTTCCCGTTCTTCTTGGCCAGGGCATCGAGGATCGATCGAGCTTCGTTGTTCACATGCTTCACGAAGTAACCATAGAGGTCCAGCGCGTCACCGCCAGTGTAGTTCAACACGAGCGGTAAGGCCTTAAGGCTGTCCACCACATCCTGGGTGAGGTCACCATTGCGCCGCATCTGCTCGAAAACCTGGTCGCGACGCCCTTTCGAGGCGTCGGGATGCAGGCGAGGATTGTAGGTGGTGTTCGCCTTCAGCATACCCACCAACACGGCGCTTTCCTGCAGGTTAAGGCGCTTGGCCGGTTTGCCGAAATAGCGCTGGGCAGCGGCTTCGATGCCGAAGGTGTTCTCGCCGAAGGGAACCGAGTTGAAGTAGAGCACCAGCACGTCCTCCTTGTTCAAGACCCGCTCAAGGCGTTGCGCCACCAGCGCTTCCTTCACCTTGTTCACAGGTACCGTGAGCAGCCCATGCCGACCTCGTCCATAGAGGTTCTTGATGATCTGTTGGGATATCGTGCTGCCACCGCCGCCACTGCGGTCTCCGCCGAGCAGTGTCCGGAAGAACACACGCACATAGCTGCGACCGTCAACGCCCTGATGGCTGAAGAACCGTGAATCCTCCGTGGCGACCAACGCCTTGACCAGGTGTTTGGTAAGGTCGGCATACTTCACGTTCGTACGGTCCTCGGCGAAGATCTTCCCGATGAGTTCCCCATCGCGGTCGAGCACGAGTGTGGCTTGTTCATGTTGGATCGAGGCCAACTCCTCTTCCGAGGGCAGATCGCCGAAAACACCGCTGCGCACGGTCTGCATCAGGATGAAGAAGGCCACGAGCACAAAGCCGGCGGCCATGAGCGCGATCCGCAGCCAGGGTAGCCCGCTGCCTTTCGGGTTGCTCTTTCGAGCAGGTTTGCGTTTCGCGGCCATCCGGTCTTCTACGGCGCTCCAGTGATCGATCGGATCGAGGTAGCGCTCATTCCTCCTCGTAGCTGTCCTTGAACAGCAGGTCCGTTTCGTACGGATAACGAGCCGTGTGGATGGCCTTCACCCGCGCATAGAGCAACTCGCGCAGGCCATCGATGTTGATCCGCTGCGCGGCGCTGATGAAGATGACATTCTCTCCGCTCATGCGCGCCATCCACGTGGCTTTCATCTCCTCCAGCGAGTACTGGTCCACGCGCTTCGGGGCCAGATCATCCGGGTCATGATCCGCGGGTCGATACGCATCCACCTTGTTGAACACCACGATCACCGGCTTGTCCCCGGCACCGATCTCGTTCAACGTCTGGCGCACCGTTTCGTACTGCTCCTCGAAATTGTGATGGCTGATGTCCACCACATGGAGCAAGAGGTCCGCCTCGCGCGTTTCATCCAAGGTGCTCTTGAAGCTCTCGATCAGCTGGGTGGGAAGCTTGCGGATGAAGCCCACCGTATCGCTCATCAGGAAGGGGAGGTTGCCCAGCACGATCTTGCGCACCGTGGTGTCCAGGGTGGCGAAGAGCTTGTTCTCCGCGAACACTTCGGTCTTGCTCATCAAGGTGACCAATGTGCTCTTGCCCACGTTGGTGTAGCCCACCACGGCCACTCGCACCAATTTCCCGCGGTTCCCGCGCTGGGTGGCCATCTGCCGGTCGATCTGTTTGAGCTGGCCTTTCAGGAGGGCGATCCGATCGCGGATCAACCGGCGGTCGGTCTCGATCTCCTTCTCACCGGCACCGCCGCGTGTTCCCGTGCCACCGCGTTGGCGCTCCAAGTGCGTCCAGAGTTTCGTCAGGCGGGGCAACATGTATTCGTATTGCGCCAGTTCTACTTGGGTCTTGGCATGGGCCGTGCGTGCTCGCCGCGCGAAGATGTCCAGGATCAATCGGGGTCGATCGAGCACAGGGGTGCCCAAGTCCTTCTCGAGGTTACGCTGTTGAGCCGGTGTCAGTTCATCATCGAAGATGACCGAATCCGCACCGTTCTCCTTCATCCAGGCCTTCACCTCAGCCAGCTTGCCGCTGCCGATGTAGGTGCGTCCATCCGGTCGGTGCAGCTTCTGCGTGAAGCGCTTCAACGTGGTGATGTCCGCCGTCGTGGCCAGGAATTCTAGTTCGTCCAGGTATTCATTCACCTGTACCGCATCCTGATCGTCCGTGATCAGGCCGATGAGCACTGCGCTCTCCGCCTTGTTCTTGAGTTCCGATGGATCGATCATTTCGCCTTGCCCAGCTTGCGAACATGCTCCACCACCGCGGCGATCTCCTTGCTCGAGAGCACGTTCTTGTAGGGAGCCATGGCCCCTTTGCCATTGCTGACGATGGCTGCCATCTCCTCCTTCGAAAGAATGGATAGGGTGAGGTCCTTCGCGCCGTTGATGCCAGCCTTGCCATCGCGGCCATGACAAAGCGCACAGTTCATGTTGAAGACTGCCTGCCCGAGATCCTTGTCCGCTTCCATCGGTTCGCCCGAGCCGGTCGCGCTACCGCAGGCGAGCACCAGCAAGGCGATGGAGATGATGATGATCCGTGTCATGTTCAAAGCCATCCGCGTCCGTGGCCTATTTCGGTGAAAGGCCATGGGATGGCCCACAATATCAATGCCAGAGCGATCAGGTAGAAGATGGCGATGCGCTTCTGCTTCACCACTTCGTCGTTGGACCGTTTAGCCGTCGCACGCCCTATGGTGACCAATGCGATGGCGATGATCATCGTGCCCAAATGCTCCATTTTCCAGAACCGACCGATGTCACCGGTCATGGCACTGTACTGCTTGAAGTTCATCAGGTACAGGATCACGCCGATGACAAGCTGGGCGTGGCAGAGCACGACCGCGACGATGGAGAGTGAGCGCTCGTAGGTGAGGATGGGCCGTTTCTGGAGCAGGCCACGCAAATGCAATAGCCCGGCGGCAGCTACGGTGATCAATACACCGTACCGCAGTAGGCTGTGAAGGAAAACGAGGAACGGATTGTCCATAGGAGCAGGAGAGTATAGCTGTCAAATGTAGAGGGCTATCGGCCATCACACCGGACCGGCCCCCACCTTAGCGCGCACACGGTCCAGAACGCCCCGCGCCACTTCGGACGCCTTTCGAGCGCCCACCTGCAACTGCGCATCCAGTTCACTTCGATCGTTGATCAGTTCATCGAACCGCTTGCGTTCCGCGGCAAAACCGTCGAGTAAGGCAGCCAGTAGCTCCTTCTTCGCATGTCCGTAGCCGTAACCCCCACGGAGGTAATTCGCACGCATGGTATCCACCGCAGCGGAAGGTGCAACCAGCTTGAAGAGGGCGAACACATTGTCTTTTTCGGGATCCTTGGGTGCTTCCAGTGGTGTGCTGTCCGTCACGATACCCATGACCTGTTGCTTCAGCTCCTTCTCCGGTGCGAAGAGCTGGATGGTGTTGTTCCGGCTCTTGCTCATCTTCTCACCATCGGTGCCCGGAACGATCATCACCTCTTGATCCACCTTGGCTTCAGGGATCACGAAAGTCCCTCCCATACGGTTATTGAAGCGCTCGGCCACATCACGGGCCATCTCCAAGTGTTGCAATTGATCCTTGCCCACGGGCACGTAGTGCGCATCGTACAGCAAGATGTCGGCGGCCATCAGCATCGGGTAGGTGAAGAGGCCCGCGTTCACGTCCTCCAGACGGTCCGCCTTGTCTTTGAAACTATGCGCCAAGGCGAGGCGGGAGTAGGGGAAGAAGCAGCTCAGGTACCAGGCGAGTTCAGTCACCTCGGGTACGTCGCTCTGGCGGTAGAAGACCGTACGGGAAACATCCAAGCCGCAAGCCAGCCAGGTAGCGGCCACGCCGTAGGTGTTGCTGCGCAGCAGCGCTGGATCCTTGATCTGGGTCAGGGAATGCAGGTCGGCGATGAAGAGGAAGGACTCGTTCCGGGTGTCGTTGCTCAACGCGATGGCCGGGCGGATCGCGCCCAGCACATTGCCGAGGTGGAGGGCTCCGGTGCTCTGGATGCCTGTGAGGATGCGTGCCATACGAATGCCATCCGGTGTGTCGATGAGCACACACGCGAAGGCCGCGAAGTTAGCCGGACGCACTCCTTTCCTGATCCCACGCCACCGGCAAGAGTATTTTCGCTCTCCTTTTCCGATGCCTACCGACTTGCAGCGCAGCGAACGCTCCCGGGTGATCCCTGGCGAGGAGCGACGTTCCGCCTTGTTGAAGTGGCTGTTCCTTCCGCTGCGCTGGCTGTACAAGCTCTACTTCGCACTGGTCTTCTTCGGTTCGTTGGTGGTCCTCTACATCCCGTTCCGGATCCTCTTGTTCAGGCCAAGGCGCTACCAGCGGGCATTCAAACTGAAGCGCGCCTGGGCTTTCTTCCTGCAATGGGCGCTGGTCATCCCCCTACGCGTCGAACGTCGGGCGGCATTCCCAACGGCCCCTTACATCATCTGTTGTAACCACAGCAGTTACCTGGACATCATCCAGATGTACAACGTGGTGCCCCAGTACTTCCTCTTCATGGGCAAGTACGAACTGCTGAAATGGCCGCTCTTCAACATCTTCTTCAAGGGCATGAACATCGCCGTGAACCGCGGCAACCGGGTGGAAGCGGCCAAGGCGTTCCGCAAGGCGGCCGATACCTTGGACCGCGGGGTCAGCCTGGCGCTCTTTCCCGAGGGGACCATTCCGGCCTTCACCCCGCGGATGAAACCGTTCAAGGATGGTGCCTTCCGCCTTGCCATCGAGAAGCAGGTGCCCATCGTGCCTATCACCTTCGTGGACCATTGGCGCTTGTTCGGCGAACCCCCCGAACTGTTCGGACGGGCTCGCCCCGGGGTGGCCCGCGCTGTGTTGCATGCCCCAATTCCAACTCAAGGGCTCACGCTCGATGATCTGGTAGCTTTGCGCGACCGCGTCTACCGCACCATCGAAGAGCCACTCCTCGCCCCATGAAGATCACCGATGCCACCCTCGACCGTATCGCCGAACTGGCGCGCTTGGATGTGAGCGACCCCACGGAGCGCGCTACCCTCTTGAACGACATGCAACGGGTGTTCGATTTCGTGGAGAAGCTCAACGAAGTGGACACCAAGGGCGTGGAACCATTGATCTTCTTGACCGACGAAGTGGACGTGTTGCGTGAGGACACAAGCTTCATCGATATCACCAAGAAGGAAGCCCTCCAGAATGCTCCTGTGAAGGATAGCGACTACTTCAAGGTGCCCCGGGTCGTGGACAAGGGCTAGTCCGATCCACCATCGCTTTGTGGAGGAACTTTCGGCCCCCGGCCGCGTAGAACGCCCCTCCTGTGTGCATTTTCGCCGGGAATTCGACGCAAACGAAAACGGTAGACCCCCTTTCCCGATGAGGTCCTTCATTTCGCGCTATCCTGTGCTCACCCTTGCGGTGATCGTTCTGGCGATCCAGTTCGCCATCGTGCTCGTGGCAGCTTCATTGATGCCCGAAGGCAAACGCCTGCATGAATCCCCGGAGGCCCACATGGTCTTCCGGTTCAGGGTCTTCTGGCCCTTGGTCTTCGCTGTGCTCATCACGTGGTACCTTGAAGGCAAACAAGGGCTATTCAAACTTTTCGGTGCTTATCGTATCTGGCGTGTGCCCGGCAAGTGGTACGCGTTCGCCATCTCGTGGAAGTTCCTCTTCTGTTACCTGGGCTGGGCCATCGCGGTTCTCGCATTCGATTGGAAGTGGCCCGGAGCCGCACAACCGATGTTCACCGAAGGACCGAACGGGGAGCGCATGCACATCATCAACCTCCTGTTCGGCATGCCGTTCATCATCGGCATCGCGATCGTGGAGGAGACCACCTGGATGAAGTACTGCGCCACGCGTCTTCAGGATAAGTACAGCGCCTTCGTGTCCTGTTCGATCACCGGCATCATCTGGGGCCTTTGGTACCTGCCGATGCTCCTACTCGGTGAAGGGGTTCCGGATGGTATTCCTTGGTACTTCTTTCTTCTCAGCATGGTCGGACTGGCCATCCTGCTCGGCTGGGTCTACAACATGACCCATAGCGGGCTCATCCTGCTCCTCATGCAGCTGATCAGTAACATCGCGTTCTACGTCATGCCTGCGCTTCCTGTGGCCCATGGTGGCGACCCGCGCTATGTCATGGCGTTCGTTTGGGTGGAAGTGGCCATCGCGGCCTTCGTTGTGATCCGTTACGGCCCCAAGAACATGGGCCTTGGTCCGCGCCCCACCTGGTCCGACCCGAAGATCCCTGATTGGAACCCCGCCACGAAGAAGGATGTGGATGGCCAGCTCGTCACCGCTTGACCCCCTCCTCAGACCTCCACATCCCCGCACATGGACAACGCTTTCATCGCCAATACCTTCGACTGGGATCACCGAACGCCGAAGGATTGGCAGCGCTTCGCGAATAAGCTCCTCCGCAAGCTGCGCATCGGTGCACAGCTTACCCCGGTACCTGGCAACATGGCCAACGTGGAGGCGCGCATGAACCTCTTCCATTTGTTGGAACAGACCGTGGCGAATAAGGTGCCCGGCGATGTGGTGGATGTGGGCTGCAACGCGGGTGACAGCACCATCGTGATGCAGAAGGTGATCTCCATCCTGGCCCCGGAGAAACAGGTGCACGCCTACGACAGCTTCGAAGG
>Ga0075157_10000454_pt1 | contig 32992 bp, 28 predicted proteins | sample JI81BgreenDNA_FD_70967 | JGI IMG/M metagenome (GOLD analysis project Ga0075157, IMG submission 70967) | Wastewater effluent complex algal communities from Wisconsin, to seasonally profile nutrient transformation and Carbon sequestration -... | ecosystem: Engineered > WWTP > Effluent > Algae...
ACCCATGCGGCGGGGGTGGTGATCGGCGATCGCCCGCTGGTGGAGTTAGTGCCGCTCTACCGCGACCCGAAATCCGAAGGGTTGGTGGTGCAGTATTCCATGAAATGGGCCGAGGCTGCCGGGCTGGTGAAGTTCGACTTTTTAGGCCTGCGCACCCTCACCATCCTGCAGCGCACGGTCGATCTGCTGGCGCAAGATGGCATCACAATCGATCTGGCGCTGCTGCCCGAGGGCGACAAAAAAACCTATGCGATGCTCACGCGTGGCGACACGCTCGGCGTGTTCCAGTTTGAATCACCGGGCATGATCGCGGCGCTGAAAAGCCTCAAGCCTGACTGCATTGAAGATTTGATTGCGCTCGGCGCACTTTACCGCCCCGGGCCGATGGATAACATCCCCACCTACATCGACGTGAAGCATGGCCGCCAGAAGCCGGATTATCTGCACCCCATGCTGGAACCGGTGCTGCGCGAGACCTACGGCGTCATCATTTATCAGGAGCAGGTGCAGAAAATCGCGCAGGTGATGGCGGGCTACACGCTCGGTGGCGCGGATTTGCTACGCCGCGCGATGGGAAAAAAGATCAAATCCGAGATGGATGCGCAGCGCGCCCTATTCGTGGATGGGGCAAAGAAAAACGGCGTCAGCGAAGATCAGGCCAGCTCCATCTTCGATCTGGTGGCGAAGTTCGCAGGCTACGGCTTCAACAAATCGCACGCCGCGGCCTATGCCGTGGTCGCCTATCAGACCGCCTATTTGAAGGCCAACTACCCCGTGCAGTTCATGGCCGCCTCCATGACCTATGAGATGGGCTCGACCGATAAGCTCGCCCAGTTCGTGCAGGATGCGAAGAAATTCGGTATCGACGTGCTGCCGCCCGACATTAACCGTTCCGACGTTCTGTTCAGCGTGGAACGCGACGCCGACGGTAAACAACAGGTGCGCTATGCGCTAGCGGGCATCAAGAACGTAGGGGCAGGGGCCATGGCCGCCATTGTGGCCGAGCGCGCCCGGGGTGGCCCCTTCAACGATGTGCAGGATTTCGCTGCGCGGGTGGATGCTTCCGTCATTAACCGGCGGCAGCTGGAATTCATGGTCATGGCGGGCTGTTTCGATGCGCTGCATGCGAACCGCCGCAGCGTGTTTGAATCCATCGACCTGCTGCTCGCCACTGCACAGAACGCGACGGAGGAGCGTAGCAGCACGCAAGTGAGCCTGTTTGGCGACGCCACCAGCCAGCAGCAGATGGGCCGTCGCGAGCTGAAGGCGGTGGAAGAATGGCCCGTGATCGAGAAATTGAACCACGAGCGTGGGGCGATCGGCTTCTACCTTTCCGCCCACCCGCTGGAGCGCTACGCGCCGCTGTTCAAAAAGCTCGGCGTGGTCAGCTCGGAAAAACTGAACATGCCCATTGCCGACCGCGCACAGATCAAGCTCGCCGGCATTCTGATTGGTAGTAAAATCCGTACCGGCCCGCGCGGGCGTTCGGCGTTTCTCACCCTGTCGGATGCGGAAGGCCAGTTCGAGGTCGCCATTTTCGATGAGGCATTGCTCAACAGCCATCACGCGCAATTACAGGCGGGCACGGCGCTGTTCATCGCCGCCGATGCACGCAATGGCGAGCGCGGCTTGCGGTTGATGGCGCAACGCATTGAAGCGCTTGATGCGATGGTGGACAATGTGCGCGCCAGCGCGATCACCGTGGAAATTCAGGAGATCGACGCGATTGAACGGTTGCAGCGCATGCTGGGCGCGCGGCAGGATCGCGGCGCGCGGGTGGAATTGCATGTGCGCATTCCGGATGGGGTGGTGAAGCTGAGGTTACCCGGCGCATACAACGTCAGCGCGCAGCAGCTGATGCAATTGCAAGGCACCGAAGGGCTGAACACATTGGCGGCTTAGCTGCGCTAACCTGTTTTATGTACTTCGCACATCGGCATCCTGCCTAGTGCTTCGTGCCGCTTCGCGGGCTCATGGCTGAATCGTGCGTATTGCACGATTATAACACTTCGAGCTGCGCTTCCGTAATGCCCAATGCCGCGGCAATGCCACGGGCTTTCACCAGCGTTTCGCGCCACTCATCCTCCGGCGTGGAATCGGCGACGATGCCGCCGCCCACTTGGAATTCAAATGCTGCCCCGTCAATCACCAACGTGCGAATGACCACCGAAAGGTCGCATTGGTGCTGCGCGCCGAACCAGCCGATTGCGCCGCTATACACGCCGCGCTCCTGCGGCTCTTGCGTCTCGCACCATTGCACGGCGGCGCGTTTGGGCGCACCGGTCATGGAGCCAGGGGGAAAACACGCACGCACCACGTTATAGGCGCTGCATTCGGGAAGTTTTTGCGCCACCACCGTGGAAATCAGATGGTGGATGGTCGCGTAGCTATACAGGCCGGATTGTTCGGCCACGGCCACGCTACCCACTTCGCTCACCTGCGCCAGATCATTGCGCATCAGATCGACGATCATCAGGTTTTCCGCGAGGTTTTTGCCGCTGGCGGCCAGTGCCTTTTTCAGCGCCGTGTCTTCCGCGTCATTGATGCCACGGCGAATGGAACCTTTGATCGGCCGCGTGGTGATGCGCCCGTGCGCATCCACGGTCAGAAAACATTCCGGGCTGGAGGATAGAATGGCCCTCGCGCCATGCCGCAGTAGCGCGCTGTAAGGTGCGGGGCTTACCATGCAGAGTTTGGCAAAGAGTGTCAGCGCATCCGGCGCGTGCGTGAATGTGCCGTCAAATTTACGGGTGATGTTCGCCTGATAAAAATCACCCGATTCAATCCCGCGCACAGTGGCGGCAACCGCCCGTTCGTAATCGTCGCGCGTCATGCTGCTGCGCAGCTGTTGTACGCTTGGCAGGATATCTTCCTGCGCATCCATCAGCATTGCGGGTGCGGCCGCCTCGGCGCGGCCATATTCATCCAGCCGTTGTGCCTCATGGTCGAACACGAACAGGCGCTGGTGCCGCGTCAGCCAGAAATCCGGCAGGGCAATGGGAGAGGCTGCTTGCGGCGTGTAGCCTATATCGGCATCCAGCCGCATGCCATAGCCGAGATAACCGATCCAATCCGGCAGCGCGCCGCATGCATCGTCGCTGGCGGGCAGGGCTTGCCATGCGTGGCCTTGCGCGTGCGCAATGGCCTCGACGGCCAGGTAGCTGATGCGGCCGGTATATTGCTCGCGCCGACCGGAATAGAGCAGTGCCATGTCCGCATCCTTGGGCAAGCGCGCCGCAATCTCCAGCGGCTCAGCCCAATCATACTGTGCGAGGTGCTTCCAGCTCATGCGTGGCTCCATGCGGCGCGGTTGGCCATCACGTCTTTCAGGCGGTCCGTCGTCAGCAGTGCCAACATTTGCCGGTGTATGAAATGCGTGGCGTTGAACTGCCACCCGGCGGGCTGCAAGGCTTTTACCGGCTGCACACCCACGCGCGTGTTAGTCAGAAACACCGCCTCCGCTCCTTGCAAGTCGCTCAGGCCCGCCTGCACCAGCTTGGTGGGGTAAGGCGCAAGCCGCAGGATCGCTGCACGCGTAGTGCCGCCGAGGCATCCGGTTTCGAGTGCGGGCGTATGAAGTGTGCCGCCATGCAGCCAGAACAGGTTGGCGCTACTTGCTTCGGCCAGTTCGCCGGAGGGGGTTAGCTGCAGTGCCTCATCCGCCCCGTTCGCCTGCGCTTCCATGAGGGCCAGTGTGCTGTTCAGCCCTTGCGCAAGTTTATGTTGCGTGGGCAGGCATTGCGGCGGAATTTTAGCAAGGCTGGAGAGCCACAAGGTGGCGGCGGGAGCATCCGTATGCGGGCGGGCAAGCCACTCCATCACCCAGCTGGCGGGCATGCCTGGCGGGTGCGGCAGGTAGCCACGGCTGCCCACCCCGCGGCTGACGGCGATGCGCAGGAAGCCTTCGCGGGCCTCGTTTTTCAGTAATAATTTGCGCGCGAATGGTTGCAGCGGCGCGAGTGGCAGCGTGATGCGCAGGGCGCGCAAGCCTTCCGCCAGCCGCTGCATGTGCGCCTCCCAATACACGGGCGTGCCGCGCTCGACGCGGATGGTCTCGAATACCCCGTCGCCAAAGCGAAAGCCCCGGTCATCCACCGACACGGCGGCGCGGTGCGCCAACACGAAGCGCCCATTCAGGCAAGTAAACTGTTTCGTCTCCATGGGTTTCGTGTATATCGGGCTTTCCAACCCGTTGCAAAGGATCCGCGACCCGTGCCCCACTACCCGGCCAGTTTTACCATTCACCGCCTTGCGTTCCCCGCCCATTTGGGCGTGTACGACGCGGAGCGCGCCAGCCCACAGCCTGTAGCGGTGGCGCTACGCCTCTATTTTCCGCAGGCTCCTGCCGCGACCCAGAACGATAGCGCGCGCTTCATTGATTATGCGGGCGTGAGCAGTGCCATCACCCATGCTGGCACGACGCGGGAATATCGGCTCATTGAATTCATGGCGCAGGAGCTGTTCACGCTGGCGCGGCATTATCTCGATGCGCATGGCGGGGCAGAGGTGAAGCTTTGGTTAAGCCTCACCAAGCTAGCGCCAAACGTGGAATATCTAGAGCAGGGGGCCAGCTTTGCGCTGTGCGACCTGCCCGAAGGGGCGACCACCGCACCGGTGGCGTAGCAACGCATGATCATTCTGGCGCTGGGTAGCAATCTGGGCGATCGGGCGGCCTATCTGGCGCAGGCGCTTGCTGCGTTGGAAGCGGCGGGTGTGCGCATCACCGCGCGCTCGGGCCTGCACGAAACTCCCGCCTTGTTGCTGGAAGGCGCGCCGCCAGAATGGAACATCCCCTTCCTCAATCAAGTCGTGCTGGCGGATGCGCCCGCGCATTCGCCCATGCAGCTTTTGGCCCTGCTGAAACAGACCGAACAGGCGCTGGGCCGCACCGACCGTGGCCGCTGGAGCCCGCGTGAGATCGATCTCGACCTCATCGCTTACCATGACACGCTGCTGGAGGATGCGCTGCTGAGCCTGCCACATCCGCAGATGCACCGACGCGATTTTGTACTGAGGCCGCTGGTCGAGATCGCGCCGGATTGGCGGCATCCGCGCTTAGGCAAAACCGCGCGTCAGCTACTCGCCGAGTTGCCCGCATGACGCGCCCACGCACGCAGTTGATGGGGATATTGAACCTCACACCGGATTCCTTTTCGGCGGATGGGGTGATGCTGCCCGAACAGATTCAGGCGCGGTTTGAGGCGCTGGTGCAGGCGGGAGCAGACATCGTCGATATTGGCGCGGAGTCGACCCGGCCCGGCGCGCAGAAGCTCAGCGATGCACAGGAATGGGAACGGTTGGCGCCAGCACTTGCCATGCTGGCGAACCACCCGGCGCGCGCGCAGGTGCGCCTGAGCCTTGATAGCTATCATGCCAGCAGCATTGCTAAGGCGCTGGCGATCGGCGTGGACATCGTCAATGACGTGACCGGTCTGCGCGACGACGCGATGTGCGCCGCGGTGCGTAACAGCACCGCGCCCATCGTGGTCATGCATGCGCTCAGCGTTCCGGCGGACCCTGCCATCACCTTGCCAGCGGATGCCGACATGTTGCAAACCCTGCTGGCGTGGAAGGCGGAGGTGGCGCAGCGCGCGCGCGATGAAGGCATTGACCCTGCGCGGTTGATCTTCGACCCGGGTATTGGTTTTGGCAAAACGGCCAATCAGAATTACGCTATTTTGCAAGTTGTGCCAAAGCTTTTAGAGGATGGCGGACGTTGGCTGGTCGGCCATTCACGCAAGTCGTTTCTGAAAATTGCGCTGGGTGCGGAAGCGAGTATCGCGGCGCGAGACGACGCGACGCTCGTGCTTTCCGCACTGCTGATGCAGGCGGGTGTGCCCATACTGCGCGTGCATGATGTGGCGCGCCACCACGCGCTGCGCGAGGCGCTGTGATGCTTCACGCACACCCTGCCATCGCCACGCTACTGGCGCAGCTGAACCACCCCTCGCTACCGGGGATTGAGCTATCACTGGGGCGCATGCAAGCGCTGATGGCGGCACTGGGCAACCCGCAACTGCAGCTGCCGCCCACCGTGCATGTGGCGGGCACGAACGGCAAAGGCTCCACCATCGCTTTCCTTCGCGCCATGCTGGAAGCCTCAGGCAAATGCGTGCATGTGTATAGCTCGCCGCATCTGGTGCGGTTTAACGAACGCATTCACCTCGCGGGGCAGGAAATCACCGATGAAGCCTTGCTACCTTATTTGCAGCGTGTGGCAGAGGCAGCGCGCACCCATCCGGTTACGTTCTTTGAAGCGACCACCGCTGCTGCTTTTCTCGCGTTCGCCGAACATACGGCCGATGTACTGTTGCTGGAAGTGGGCATGGGCGGGCGGCTCGATGCGACCAACCTCGTGCCCAACCCGGTTGCCTGCGCCATCACCCCCATTGGCATGGACCATCAGGAATTTCTGGGCGATCGCCTCGCCGCCATCGCCGCCGAGAAGGCGGGCACCATCAAGCCGCGCGTGCCGGTGTTCAGCGCGACGCAATCACCAGAGGCCGCTGAGGTAATCGCGCAGGTGGCTCTGGCGCATGACGCGCCGCTGCAGGTAGTCGCGCCGGAAGCGGCTTTGCCGCTTGGGCTCGCGGGGGCGCACCAGCAACAGAACGCCGCGCTGGCGATTGCGGTAGCGCAGGCATGCTTCGCACTTTCGGATGCGGCCATCGCACGCGGATTGGCCGAGGTGACATGGCCCGCTCGCTTGCAAAAACTGGCCCATGGCCCGCTGGTGGATGCATGGGGCAGCCGTGGCCCCGTGTGGCTGGATGGGGGGCATAACGTTCATGCTGCCCACGCCATTGCCAGTTGGGCGCGCACCCAGCCTGCACCCGTACTGCTGGTGCTGGGCCTGATGGCCCGTAAGGATGCGGCGGCATTCTTAGCGCCGCTGCAGGGCGCCGTGGCTGAAATTTACTGCATCCCTATTCCCGGCGACGAGCGTTGCCACAGCCCACAATACTTACGCGCCTGCGCTACCAGCCTCGGCTTTATGGCCCATGAAGCGGCCAGCGCCGAAGCGGCGCTGGTACAGGCCGAGCGATACAAGGCCGCCACAGTGCTGGTGGCTGGATCGCTCTATCTGGCCGGGGAAATTCTAAAAACACATGCCTGATGCATCGCATCTGTGGTAATATCGCCTCATGAATCAACCCTCTACCCAGCCTGAATTAAAGGCGTTGGCCGTGAACCGCGCCACCATTGCGGATGGTGATAAGGTGCGCTACCGCGTTTATACCAGCCCCACGGAATTCATTGCCGTGATTGCGGAAAATGCGCTGATGGCCGTGAAGGCATCCGGCGTGGCGCAGCCGCACCGTATTGTGCGTGATTTGCCCACCGAAGGGGTAAGCCTGAAAGCAGAGAAGCTCGCACGTCAGGAAGCGGCGGAGCGGGTATTGTTGTCGATTGTGCCGCCTGAGCCCAAATCCGCCATCAAGGCGGAGATCGCTCCCGCAAACCCGTTGGCGGATGATTTTGTACCGCTGCATCTGCGTGATTTTGAGCGCCGCAACGGCCATGCCCGGTCGATCCTTACCTTACGTGATATTTTCGGTGATGGGTTGGCTGCTCGTGCGAAACCATCGCCCGAGCCGGTGCGGGTCATTCCTCCGGAACCATCGGTTCCGCATGCACCAGAAGAGCCCACAAAGACCGAGCATGAGCCCGTCGCAGAAACGGCAGAGCTTAGTCCGGAAGAAGTTGCTGCGCTCCTCGCCGCCGAGCAGAATAAGTAATACGAGACGTTAGACGTCCAGCGCTTCGCGGAATTTTTCACCGTAAAGTTCGGTCTGTTCGCGGATAAACTTGAAGCGAAGCTCGGGCTTCTTGCCCATGAGCTGGTTCACGCGTTCGGCGGTCGCATCCACATCCACCGAATCGATCTCGACGCGCAGCAGGATGCGCTTTTTCGGATCCATCGTGGTCTCTTTCAGTTGCGGCGCCGTCATCTCACCGAGGCCTTTGAAGCGCCCCACCTCGATGCGGCTTTTATGCTTCACGGCCAGCTGCTCGACCAGTTTGTTTTTGGCGGCATCATCCTGCGCATAATAGGTGGTGCCGCCTGCCGTAATGCGGAAGAGCGGCGGTTGCGCAAGGTAGAGGTGCCCGCGGCTGATCAGCTCAGGCATTTCTTGATAGAAAAACGTCATCAGCAGGCTGGCGATGTGCGCGCCGTCCACGTCTGCGTCGGTCATGATGACGACTTTTTCGTAGCGCAAATTCGCAATATCGAACTGGCTGCCGGTGGAAACGCCCAGCGCTTGCATCAGATCCGAGATTTCCTGGTTCGCGCGGATTTTATCCAGCGTGGCGCTCGCCACGTTCAGGATCTTACCGCGCAGTGGCAGCACCGCCTGCGTTTCGCGCGCACGCGCCTGCTTGGCCGAGCCACCTGCCGAATCCCCTTCCACCAGGAATAGTTCGGTGCCTTGGGGAATGTTGCGCGTGCAATCCGCCAGCTTGCCGGGCAGGCGCAGGCGCGACGTCACGTTCTGGCGCTTAACATTCTTCTCTTGCTTGCGGCGCAGGCGCTCTTCCGCCCGGAAAATAATATGGTTCAGCAGCGCATTGCCCTGTTCCAGATTGCCCGAGAGGTAATGATCGAACGGATCGCGCATGGCATTTTCCACCAACCGTGCGGCGTCATTGCTCACTAGCTTGTCTTTGGTTTGGCCTTGGAAATGCGGATCTTTAATGAACAGCGACAGCACGATGACCGCGCCCTGCACGATATCATCCGCCATGATGGTCGCGGCTTTTTTGTTCTTCGTCATATCGCCGAAGGTGCGCAGACCCTTGGTGAGTGCGGCGCGCAGGCCTTGCTCGTGGGTGCCGCCCTCGGGCGTCGGAATCGTGTTACAGAATAGCGAGTGGTGGCCATCCTCGTCATCGCGCAGCCAGGCGATTGCCCATTCCACGCGGCCTTTATTGTCGCCCAGATCGGCATTGCCGGCGAACACATCGCCCACCAATGCTTTGCCTTCCAGCTCCTGCGTCAGGTAATCGCGCAGGCCGCCGGGGAAGTGAATCAGTTCCTGCTGCGGCACGGCGCTGTTTTCAGCGAGCAGCGAGGGATCGCATTTCCAGCGAATTTCCACGCCGCGGAACAGATAGGCCTTGCTGCGCACCAGTTTGTAAATTTTCTCGGGCCGGAATTTCGCTTTAGCACCGAAAATTTCCGCATCGGGCCGGAAGGCCACCGTGGTGCCGCGGCGATTCTTGATGCTGCCCACATGTTTCAGCTTGGTTTGCGGCGCACCGCGCGAATAGGTTTGCTGATAAATTTCACCGTCGCGCACCACTTCCACATCCAGCTGTTCGGAAAGCGCGTTGACCACCGAAATCCCCACGCCGTGCAAGCCGCCAGCGGTGTGGTAAACTTTATCGTTAAACTTACCCCCCGCATGCAGGATGGTGAGGATCACCTCCAGCGCGGATTTCTTGGGGTGTTTAGGGTGCGGGTCGATGGGGATACCGCGTCCGTTATCGCGGATCACGATGGTATTATTGGGGTGCACTTCCACTTCAATGAAGGTGGCGTGGCCAGCGACGGCCTCATCCATCGCGTTGTCGAACACCTCGTTGACGAGGTGGTGCATGGCGTTCTCGTCGTTGCCGCCGATATACATGCCGGGGCGGCGACGCACGGGCTCCAGCCCCTCCAGCACTTCGATATGCTGGGCCGAGTAATCGGCCGAGGGTTTGGCTTTGGCCGCAGATTTATTCGTGAAAAGATCGCTCATAGGGGCGTGACTATACTGGCAAAATGGCGGCTGGCAAGGATTTGCTAAATGTCATGCAACCTTCATAATCGGCTGCTGCGCGCCGGTGTACAACAAAGAGAATGCAACAGCTTACTACACCGGATGGGTTCAGTTACCTCGCCGCCAGCCCGCGCGCGGGCGAGGCGCATCATGCTGGGCTGGAGCATGCGGCCATGAAAGGCCTATCCTATCTGGGGATTGGCGCGGCCGGGCTGGCGGTGGCCCCCAGCATTTTACCTGCGCTAAGCAGCAATCCCATGGTTGATTTGGCAAGCATGAATGCTTTGCAGATGTGCAGCTCCGGCGGTGCCACTGGCCTTGCCGGTTCCGTCGCAGGTCTGCTTGCCGGGGTGCCGCTGATTGGGGCAGGGCTTGCCGCCGGTGGCTTCATGACCATTGGGGTGGCCGCCGCCATTAGCATCGGTGGGCTGTGGCTTGCCAACCATGTGGATAAGAAAACCCCGGAAGGCGCATTCAAATGGGGCAGCGTCATTCGCTGGGCCGCCATGGGCACCAGTGTGCTGGTGAGTTTGCCCACCTTGCTGCCAGCGATTTCGATGGGGCTGAATTTCCTGTCCTTCTGGCTGCAACCGGGGGTGAGCGACACAGCGCTGCTGCAAGCCGGTGAAGCCATTGGTAAACTGGGCACCGATGGGGCATTCTCCGGCGCGGCGATGGCCAATAATGGCGCGGCGCTGGGGCTGGTGCATGCGTTCACCTGCGCCTTGCCACTGGGGATTGGGGCATGGCTCGCCGGTCGCTCCGGAAATACGGGCTACAGCGCGGATGCAAAACCCCCCACGCTGACGATGCCCGAGCGTGCGCACGAAGGTCGCGTGCAAACGCCTGCCTTAGGCATGGGCCATCACGCTGCGTGAGCGGCGGGTTTCGGAATTAAATCCGCAATTTCATTGGCCATTGCGGCGGCCTGTTGCAGGCGGGTGGCTGCATCCGGCAGATCGGCGGCGATAAATAAGGTCTGATCGGCACGCAGCTTTAGGCGATTGCCCTGACGCGCCATATGCCCCAGCAATGCCTCGGGCGCGGCGAATTTCGCGTCACGGAAGGCGAGCACCATGCCTTTTGGCCCTGCATCCATCCGCGCGATACCGGCGCGCTTGGCGGTGAGTTTAATGGAAAGCACGGCAAGCAAGGCTTCCACTTCGGCGGGGTACATGCCAAAGCGATCGACCAATTCAGCGGCGAAATTGTCGAGTTCCTCCTGACTTGCAAGCGATGCTGCGCGCCGATAAAGCGACAGGCGCAGGCTTAAATCTTCCACATAGTTTTCGGGGATCAGCACACTCATGCCCAGGTTCAGCTGCGGGCTCCAGCCCTCGGCACTGGCGGCATCTTCCGCGTGGCCGGGCAGGCGCTTGCGCCGCATCTCGGCCACGGCTTCCTCCAGCATGGTTTGGTATAGTTCCACGCCTACCTCGCGGATATGGCCGGATTGCTCTTCGCCCAGCAAATTGCCGAAGCCACGAATGTCCATATCGTGGCTGGCAAGCTGGAAGCCTGCACCGAGCGAATCGAGCTGGCCCATCACCTGCAGGCGGCGCTCGGCGTCGCGCGTGAGTTTCTTGCCGTGCGGCAGGGTCAGGTAGGCATAGGCACGCGTTTTGCTGCGGCCCACGCGCCCGCGTAGCTGATAAAGCTGCGCCAGCCCGAACATCTCCGCGCGATCAATAATCATGGTGTTGGCGGTCGGAATATCGATGCCCGATTCGATGATCGCGGTGGAAAGCAGCACGTCATACTTCCCGTCATAAAAATCGTTCATGGTGCGATCAAGCTCGGTCGGGCTCATTTGCCCGTGCGCCACGCAAAGCTTCACTTCCGGCGCCAGCGATTCAATTTTCTGTTTCAGCTCGGCCATGTATTTGATGCGCGGCGTGACCACAAAACTTTTGCCGCCGCGATGGTATTCGCGCAGCAGCGCCTCGCGCAGAATCACCGGGTCCCACGGCATCACGTAACTGCGCACGGCCAGTCGGTCGATGGGCGGGGTGGTAATGAGCGATAGCTCGCGCACGCCGGCGAGGCTCATTTGCAGCGTGCGCGGAATGGGGGTCGCCGACAGCGTCAGCACATGCACGTTGGCTTTCAGCTGCTTCAGCTTTTCTTTCTGCGCCACGCCGAAATGCTGCTCCTCATCCACAATCAGCAGGCCGAGATTTTTGAACTGCACGCCTGCCGCCAGCAGCGCATGCGTGCCCACTACAATATCCACTTTGCCCTCGGGCAGTAGTTTTTTGGTTTCGGCCGCATCCTTCGCCGAGGTCAGGCGCGAGAGCATGCGCAGCTCGAACGGCAGGTCGCGGAAGCGCTCGCGGAAGGTTTTGAAATGCTGGCGAACCAGCAGCGTGGTCGGTGCAATCACCGCCACTTGCATGCCTGCGCTGGCGGCAAGGAATGCGGCGCGCAGAGCCACTTCGGTTTTGCCGAAGCCCACATCGCCGCAAATTAACCGGTCCATCGCCTGCCCACGCGCAAGGTCAGCGCGCACCTCGTCGATCGCGCTCAACTGGTCTTCGGTTTCGCTGTAGGGGAAGCGCGCCGCGAATTCATCGTACAGCCCGGTATCCACCGTCACGGCAGGAGCAGGGCGCGAGGCCCGCTCGGCGGCCACTTTCATCAGGGCTTCGGCCGCCATCTTCAGGCGTTTTTTCAGCACCGCTTTGCGCTTTTGCCACGCCACTCCGCCCAGCTTGTCGAGCTGCACGGTTTCTTCCGCATGGCCATAGCGCGAGATGAGATCGATGTTCTCCACCGGCAGGAATAGCTTGTCGCCGCCATCATAGATCAGCTTCAGGCAGTCATGCCGGGTGTTGTTCACCTCGACTGTTACCAGCCCCTCGAACTTGCCGATGCCATGCTCGCGATGCACGATCAGCTCGCCCTCAAGAAAGCTCGCGGCTTCCTGCATGAATACGTCGGATTTCTTTTTCTTCTTCGTGGTGCGAATGATGCGCTCGCCGAACATGTCCTGCTCGGTCAGCACGGTCAGCTCCGGCGTTTCAAACCCATGTTCCAGCGGTAGAATGGCGATGGACAAATCTCCTCCCCCTTGAAGGGGGAGGGTGGGTGGGGGACTGGTAACAGTATGCGTATCCTCATGTCCCCTCCCTGACCCTCCCCTTCGAGGGGAGGGAAGTTCTGTGCTGATACTCAGATGTTCCAGCTTCAGGATTTTCTTCATGCGCTCGGCGCTGCCGGCAGAAGCCGTGGCCAATACCACCTTGCCGGGGCGGCCTTGCAAATATTCCTGCACCAGCTCGCCGGGGTGGCGTTCGTCGCCCACGCGGCGCACATGCAGTTGCGGGCTGGAGAGAATGTTGAGTGATACGCCTTGCGTGGTCGGCGCATAAGGCGTGAGCAGCACGCGCGGCGCATGCTGCCATTGCAGCGCCAGCCGCTCGGGGTCGATGAATAGCTTCTCCGGCGGTACGGGGTGGTAGACCCATCCATCCTTCAATTTTTCGTGCTGTTTTCGTGCGCCGTAATAATCCATCACGGTATCCCACCGGTCCTGATGCAGGGCAGCGATGCGTTGGTCGTGGCAGAAAATGGCATCGGGCGCGTAATCGCTCAGGCGGCCCAGCCGCTCATAAAACAGTGGCAGCCAATGTTCCATGCCGGGATAGGGCCTGCCCGCCGAAATGCTCTCATAAAGCGGATCATCTTTCGTTACCGCCCCGAACATTTCGCGGTAGCCGCTGCGAAACCGTTCGATCGTCTCTGGTTGCAGCACCACCTCGCTCACCGGGCCAAGGCTGAAGGATTCCACCACCGCATCACTCACCTGCGTCAGCGGCTCGAAGCGGCGAAGGCTCTCGACCTCGTCGCCAAATAAATCGATGCGCATGGCCGATTCCGCGCCCGCCGGAAACAGGTCGATGAGCGATCCGCGCACGGCGAATTCGCCCGCTTCCATCACCTTGCCGGTGCGGCTGTAGCCGTTATCGCTTAAGAATTTCAGCAATGCTTCGCGGTTCAGCGTCGCGCCGTTGCGGATGGTGAAAAGCGCACCCTCCAGCATATTGCGCGGGGGCAGCAGCTGCGTGGCGGCATTCAGGGTGGTCAGCAGAATATAGCTCGCCCCCGGCTTGGCCTGCGCGATGGCGCAAAGGGTGGCCAGTCGCTGCGATTGCAGCTGCGCCGAAGGCGATACGCGGTCATAGGGCAAGGTATCCCACGCGGGCAGCAGGTAGAGCGGAATTTCCGGGGCCAGGAATTGGCACAACGCGGCCAGCGCCTCGCAGTCTTTATCTTGCACGCCCACATGCAGGATGGGGCGTTTTTGCTCGCGCGCAAGGCGCGTCAGCACCAGCGCCTGCGCCGCGAAGGGTACATGCGCCAGTTCCAGCTGTTCGCCGGGGATGGGATGCGGCAGCGTGGCCGGCATTTACGCGACCGTATCGCGCTGGCGAAGCACCTGCAGCAGCGGCAGTAATTCAGGCTTGGGGCAGGGTGTTTTTTCGGTCAGCCACGCCCAGATATCGGCATCTTCCTCGTCCAGCAGGGCTTCAAACAGCGCCAGTTCGGCCTCATTCATCGCCTCAATGGCGGCGTCGCAATAGCGGCCGAGCACCAGATCCGTCTCCTTGCAGCCACGATGCCAGCTACGATAGCGCAGGCGCTTGAGCCACAACTCACGCGGTAGCGGTGCATTCTGGGGATGGGAGGTGACCATCTGCTTGACTCCTTGGTGGGGCGGAACATAGTGCGGCTATGCCATTTGGCAAGTCTGAACAAAGGAACAACGCGGATGTCGCTATCAGATGCAGCCCAGGAAGAAGCCGCCGGCCGAAAAGGCGATGGTATCATTCTTCTGGCACAGAATAACGATGAGAAACGCCTCTATATCCGCACCGCGAACGAAACCGCGTGCAATTTGCTAGGCTATGCCACGGGTGAGCTTGATGGGCTGGATCTCAGCGAGATCATTCCGCCCAAGCGCATGACAGAACTGCTGGAAGACCTCGAATTCGATGATGATGCTCCGGATATTGGCCAGTGGCTTGCCCGCCAGCGCGATTTTCGCCTGCGTCATCGGCTGGGGCAGGATGTGGCCCAGCCGTTCACGGTGTCGCGCCTGATGTCGCAGGGGCATGATGCCTGTTTTCAACTGGTACTGCCGAACGAGCGCGACAACCGCGCGCAGCAGCAATTGAAAGATTTCCTGCGCCTGAATCTCGAAGGCCAGCAGCAGCTGGATGCGGCCACCGGCCTGCCGGATCGCGCCACCGCCGAGACCTACCTGCGCGTACTGAACAGTTATGTGGCGGGCAATGGCATGCAGGCGGCATTTGTCGTCATTCGGCTGGATCGTCATGGCAAAAGCCTGGCGCGCTACGGGCGCGAGGCCTGCGTGGAGCTGATCAAGCATGTGGCCAATTGCTGCCGTTCCACCTTCCGTTCGGAAGATGTGGTCTGCGCCCTGTCGGACCATACGCTCGGCATTGTGCTGCTGGATTTAAGCCGTGAATCGGCCCGTGTAGTGCTGAACCGCCTGCGCTGGAATGTGCGTTCGCACCGCATGGTGTTTGGTGGCAAGTCCGATTTTTCGAACACGATCAGCCTCAGCTTCGACATGCTCGATACCGCGCGCGGCGATGGGCTGTTTGACCGCTGCGAGCATGCCATCACCGCCCTCGATGCGGAAAGCCGTAACCAGCTGATCGAACTGGGCCAATAGCCGTGGCAGCCACGCTGCGGCCCCCCCAGCTCTTTTCATGGTTTGCCAGTGTCAGCACGCTGAAAGGCGTGGGCCCGGCCGTGGGGCAGGCGCTGCAGCGGCTACTCACCGGGCGGCGAGCCGAGCTTGCCGAGCTGCCCGTGCCGACCTTGCGCGATCTGGTGTTTCACCTGCCCACCGACAGTATTGACCGGCGACAGCTTCGCTCCATCGCCGATTGTGCGGCAGGTGACTATGTGACGCTGGAGGTAGAGGTGATCGAGCACACGCCACCCCCGCGCATCAAGCGGCGCATTCCCTATAAAGTACTGGTGCGCGACGGAAGCGGCCTGCTCACGCTGTATTTCTACACCGTGAAGGGCGATTATCTGATTCGCCAGCTGCCTGTGGGGCAGCGCCGGCTGCTTTGCGGGACGGTGGAGATGCTGCATGGCCAGCCGATCATGGCCCATCCGGATGTGATCGCCGCGCCTGAGAAGCGCGACGAGGTGCTTGCGCTTGTGCCTTCCTACCCGCTGGTGGAGGGTATGTCGCAGCGTGTGCTGTCGCGGCTGGTGAAGCAGGCGGTGGCCAAGATCACCCCCTTACCCGAATGGCAGGACGAGGCGCTGCTAAAAGCCCGCGCATGGCCTTCGTTCCACGCGGCGTTGCGCCAATTGCACAGCCCGAGCGATGCCGCCGACCTGCTGCCCGAAGGGCCAGCGCGCACCCGCCTTGCCTATGATGAATTGCTGGCCGGCCAACTGGCCCTCACCCTGTCACGCCGTCACCAGCAGCGGGCGACGGGGTGCGTCATTCCCACCAACATGCAGGTGATGATGGCGCTGATGAAAGCGCTGCCTTTCACCTTCACCAACGGCCAGCAGCAGGTGCTGGAAACCCTGCTGCAGGAGATGGGCAGCGGCGAGCGCATGCTGCGCCTGCTGCAGGGCGATGTCGGCTCGGGCAAAACCATTCTCGCCTTCGCGGCGATGGCGCAAGTGGCGGCCAGTGGCCATCAGGCTTGCCTCATGGCCCCGACCGACCTGCTGGCGCGCCAGCATCTGCAAAGCCTGCAGCCTTTGGCCGATGCGTTGCGCATGCCCATCGCGCTGCTTTCCGGCAAAATGAAAAAGCCCGAGCGCGAAACACTGCAAGCGGCACTGGCCAGTGGCGCAGTGAAGCTGGTGGTGGGCACGCACGCGCTGTTTCAGGATGGGGTGAGCTTCGATAAGCTCGGCCTCGTGGTGGTGGACGAGCAGCACCGTTTCGGCGTGGGCCAGCGCATGCGCCTTGCCGCCAAGGGCGATGCGCCGCACCTGCTGCAAATGACGGCCACCCCCATTCCGCGCAGCCTGTGCATGACCATCTATGGTGACATGGAGGTGAGCAACTTGACCGAACGCCCGCCGGGCCGCAAACCGATCGATACGCGCGCCGTGCCGGGCAACCGCATGGCCGAGGTGGTCGAGGGGCTGGGCCGTGTGCTGGATACGGGCGAGAAAGCCTATTGGGTCTGCCCGCTGATCGAAACGCCGGAGGAAGACAGCGACGTGGCCGACCTTGCTGCCGCCGAAGAGCGTGCCCGTGTGCTGGAGAAGATCTTCCCCGGCAAAGTGGCGCTCGTGCATGGGCAAATGAAACTGGCCGAGCGCGAAGCGGTGATGCAATCCTTCGCCTTTGGCGATAAGCAATTGCTGGTCGCCACCACGGTGGTGGAAGTGGGCGTGAATGTGCCCGAAGCCACCGTGATGGTGGTGGAACATGCCGAGCGATTCGGCTTGGCGCAATTGCACCAGCTGCGCGGGCGGGTGGGGCGCAGCGCGCGGCCATCGCGCTGTATTTTGCTGTATCACGGCAAATTATCGGACACCGCGCGTGATCGCCTGCGCATCATGCGCGAAAGCAACGATGGTTTCTTGATCGCCGAGGAAGATTTGCGGCTGCGTGGTGCGGGCGATGTGCTGGGCATGCGCCAGACGGGTCTGCCGGATTTTCTGCTGGCCGACATGGCGCATCACCTGCCGCTCATTCGTATGGCGCATGACGAGGCAAAGCTGATCCTCCACCGCGACATGAACCTGCTGGGCGAGCGTGGCCGCGCGCTACGCCTGCTGCTGGCGCTGTTCGACTACGATCAGGCCATGCTGCTGCTGAAAGCGGTGTAGTTGGTGATGGATGGCGAGTGATAGGTGATGTGTGATGAAGCAATTGCCTTTAATGGTTTCACCCCCATCCTATTCTGTCACCCCGTCGTATGACGGGGTCCATCATGCGAAAAGCTGGATGCCGTCATGCGACGGCATGACATGAATATCTAATATCAAAAACCCAATCCCCAATCCCTCTCCCGGTGGGAGAGGGTTGTGCAGGCTTGGCGCAGCGCGCCTAGCCGAAGCTGGGTGAGGGGGAAATATTACGTCAGGTATTCCAGAATAATCGCCGCGGCTTTGTCGCTGGGGCTTTGCGCATCGTCTGTGCCCAGCATGGGGCCGATGGTGGCAATGGCCGCGCGTTGCGCATCCCGCGTCTGCGCGTCATTCAGCAGCGTGGAAAGCTGCGCACTGATTTCCTCAGCCGTGCAATGCTCTTGCAGTAATTCAGGAATCGCCATGCGCCCAAGCAGCACATTCGCCAGATTCACGAATGGCGTTTTCAGCAAGCGCCGCACGAAGGCGGCAGTCAATGCGTTGGCCTTATAGGCCGTCACGCTGGGAAGGCCAGCCAGCGCACATTCTAGCCCAATGGTGCCGGATTTGGCGAGGGCCACGTCGCTGGCGGCAAACAGGTCTTTTTTCTCGGTCGGGTCGCTCACAAGAAGCGGGGCAGGGGTCATCCCTTCAAGCAGCGCTTGCGCCAGTGGGGTTAGTGCAGGGGGAATCTGCATCACCACCTGCAGGGTGGGGGTGGTGTGGCGTAGCCGCGTTACCGCCTCGCTAAAAATGGGGAGCAGCCGTTTGAGTTCGCTGACACGGCTGCCGGGGAATACCGCCAGTACCGGCGCGTCAGCCGAAAGCCCATGCCGCGTACGGAAAGCCGCGCCATCGCCTTTTTCACGCCACCACCAGGCGATCTCATGGCCCACGCACTCCGCCCGTATGCCTTCTTTGGTGAAATAAGGTGGCTCAAACGGCAGCAGCGTCAGCTGGCAATCCATGATCTGCGCGACCTTTTTGGCGCGGTGCGCCTTGTAGGCCCACACGGTGGGCGCGACGTAATGTACGAATGTCGGCAAGGGCTGCATGCCGCGCGCACGCAGCAGCTCGTTCACGCGGAAATTAAACCCCAGCGAATCAATGCTGACCACGATCTGTGGGCGCTCGCGCATGATGTAATCTGCTGTTTCACGAATGCGGCGCTTCAGGCGCATCGCATGCGGCAGCACTTCGGCAAAGCCGATGACCGACAGTTCCTGCATAGGAAACAAGCTGGCAAGCCCTTGCCCCTGCATGTTCGCGCCCCCCACGCCGATAAAGCGTATATCCGGGCGCTTACGGGCGAGCGCGGTCATCAGCCAGCCGCCCAGCTGGTCGCCCGAGGTTTCGCCCGCGAATATGGCGATGGTGGGATGTATCGTTGCATTCATGGGTTTCTTGTACGTCATTCCCTGAATTTGCGAAGCAAATTCTAAGGGAATCGCGCCGCATAAAATACATGGCGAGATCGCCCTAGAATGGCCATACCCATTCGGGCGATGACAGGGTTACTATTCCAGCATGGTGAAGCCTACCACGAAGATGCCCAGCGCATCGGCCGTGCGGGCCACTTCGCGACGGTTGATGATCAGCGATGCCCCCGCTTCAATCGCAATGCCGGCAAGGCCGCTGCGCGCCACATTCTGCACCGTAGCAACGCCAATGGTCGGCAGATCGACGCGGCGTTCCTGTTGGGGTTTTTTCACCTTCACCAGCACGCCGCCTTTTTCTTCGCGTAAATCCGCGCAACGCGCGATCAGCGCGTCCGTGCCTTCGATGGCTTCCACGCCCAGTACTTTTTGGTTCTGCACCACCACGGCTTGGCCAATATCCAGCTCACCAATGGCGCGGGCGATGCGTGCGCCAAAGGCAATGTCGCTTTGCGCGCGCTTGTCGGGGTAGTGGCTGCCGATCAGCCCTTCGGGTGCAACCAGATCGCGCACGACTTCTTCGGCGCCGACCACGCGCAAGCCTTCTTCTTCCAGAAATTCCACAATGCTGGTGAGCAGCTCATTATCGCCGGTGAGCAATTGCGAACCAATGCGCGCGAGCAGCTTGGTGCCTTTTAAATCTGGCCGAAGGGTGGAGAGTTTTGGCCGGCTCACATAACCCGCCAGCACCACTTCCTGCACCTGTTGCTTGTGGAGCAGCTCCAGCGCCTTGCCAATCGCGCCGAGGCGAATCCACGCGTAATTATCGCCCGTGGCGGCGACAGTTTCCTCATCGGCCGCGTCTTCCAGCGCCAGCACGAAATAGGGGCGCGCCGATTGCTCGCAGGCATGGATCAGTGTGCGTGGCAGTTCACCCCGCCCGGCGATGATCCCAAGCTTCGGAAGCCCATGGGCCAGAACAGCGGCGGCGGCACTCATGCAGCGTCACGCAGGTCAGACTTGTCTGGCGTGCAGAAGGCGCGGCTTGTATCCGTCAGCACGAAGCTGAGCAGCGCCTGCACTTCCGGTTGCGGATAGCTGGCTTTTAGTTTTTCCGCGCGTTCCGTCAGCGTCCCTTCGCCGCTTAGGAACAGCTCTTTGAACGCGTGGCGCAGCGCGTGGATATGCTCGCGCTCCACATTGCGGCGTTTCAGCCCGGTCAGGTTCAGCCCATCCAGCGTGGCGCGCTCGCCCTTGACGGTGCCGAAGGGAATCACATCTTTTTCAACGCCGGACATGCCGCCAATGAAGGCGTGCGCGCCGATGCGCACGAACTGGTGAATGGCCGAAAGCCCGCCCACAATGGCGAAATCGCCGAGCGTGACATGGCCCGCCAGTGTGGCGTTATTGGCCAGAATGCAGTGGCTGCCGACGATGCAATCATGCGCCACATGGCTTGATGCCATGAACAGGTTATGGTCGCCGACCACGGTTTTCATGCCGCCGCCCTCGGTACCGGGGTTCATGGTTACATGTTCACGGATGACGTTATTCTTACCGATGATGAGCGTCGATTGCTCACCCGCGAATTTCTTATCCTGCGGGCGGTGACCGATGGAGGCGAACGGAAAAATTTCCGTCTGCGCGCCGATTTCCGTTAGCCCATCCACCACCACATGGCTGTGCAGTATCACGCCATCACCAAGCGTGACCTGCGGGCCGACCACGCAATAAGCACCGATGCGCACATCCGCGCCCAGTTTGGCGCCGTCGGCGATGATGGCGGTGGGATGAATCTCGCTCATGCTACACGCCCTTCTTATCGTCCATGATCATGGCGGAGTAGGTGGATTCCGCCACTTTCTGCCCATCGACCGTGGCGACGCCCTTGAACTTCCACACATTGCCACGGCTCTTCTGCGCTTCGCAATAGATGCGCAGCACGTCGCCGGGGATCACAGGCTTGCGGAATTTTGCATCTTCAATGCTCATGAAATAGACCACCTTGCCGCGTGCTTCGTCGCCCATCGTGTGCACCACAAGGCAGGCAGCACTTTGCGCCATGGCTTCCACGATCAGCACGCCGGGCATGACCGGGTGGTTGGGGAAGTGGCCGGGGAAGAACGGCTCGTTATTGGTCACGTTCTTGATACCAAGAATGGACTGGCCTTCCACGATGTTCACGATCTTGTCGATCATGATGAACGGATAGCGATGCGGAATCAGCGCTTTGATGCCGTTAATATCGTAGCTGGGGAGATCAGGGTTGGTGATGAAGGGATCAATTTCCGTCATGGGAGCCTCGTTTATGCGTCTTGATAAGGCGCGAAAGCGCAATGGTTTGGCGGTGCCAGTCCACCACCGGAACGGCCGGAATACCACCGTAGGAGCTGCCGGGCGGAATATCGCCCATCACGCCGGATTTGGCAGCAACGCGGGCACCCGCGCCGATTTTTAAATGCCCGGCAAGGCCGGTCTGGCCGGCAAGCACCACACCATCGCCCAACCGGGTCGAGCCGGAGATGCCACACTGCGCGATGATGACCGCACGTTTGCCGATCTGCACATTATGGCCGATCTGCACCAGATTATCAATTTTCGTGCCTTCGCCAATGTAGGTATCCGGCCCGGTTCCGCGATCAATCGTGGTGTTGGAGCCGATCTCCACATCATCCTCGATCACCACGCGGCCCAGCTGCGGCACCTTCACATGGCCTTCGCGGTTGAGGGCGAAACCAAATCCGTCCTGCCCAATCTGCACACCACGATGGATCATCACGCGGTTACCGATCAGCGCATGGCTGAAGGAACATAAGGCACCAATGTGGCAATATTCACCAATCACGACGCCGGGATGAATCACGCTGTTTGCACCAATGGCCGTACCGCGGCCGATGATGGCGCCAGCGCCGATCACCACACCCGGTGCGATCGATACATCCGCCCCAAGCTGTGCCGTGGGGTGGACGTGGGCTGCAGGCGAAATGCCTGCTTCCGGTTTGGGCTGCGGGTAGAATTTTTGTGCAGCCAGAGCATAGCAGCGATAAGGGTCTTCGGTTAGCAGCACCGCCATGCTCGCGGGTGCTTTATCGGCGTATTTCGGGCGAACGAAGCAAGCGCCTGCTTCGCTGCCAAGAAACTGCTCGATATATTTGCTGTTATCGAAGAAGCTGACTTCGCTTGCGCTGGCACGATCAAGCGGTGCCACGTCGGATAAGGGGCGGGCCGCATGCGCCGCATCGCGCAGCGTTGCCCCCGTGGCAGCGGCCAGATCGCTGGCCGTAAACGGGCCGTGATTCGTGAAAAAGCGGGTATCAACCATCGTCGTTACTGGCGCGGCTGCTTAGAACTTCACAGAGACGTTCGGCAACTTACTGTTCAGGCGCTTCAGCACCTCATCCGTAATGTCGAGTGAGGGTTCCGCATACATCACCGCTGAAGCCGAAACCACTGCGCTAAGTTTTTTCTCCGTGGCGACTTCTTTCGTGATTTCAATCACGGTTTTCTGGATGCTGGCCAGCGATTCCGCCAGTGCCTTGTCGACAGCCATTTTCTTCTGCTGCACTTCGCGCTGAGCAGCGGCTGCTTTGGTGCGGAAGTCCTTTACCTTCTGCTCGAATGCGGCTTTTTCAACGGTGTTGCTTTGCTTGGCCAGTGCCTGATCTTCCGCAAGCAATTGTTTCTCTTTTGCGTCTAGCTCGGCCTGAAAAGCTTTTTGCTTGGATTGCAGCTGGCTGCGCACCGATTGGGCGGCTTTGCTTTCGCGCATGATCTTTTGCGTATTCACCACACCCAACCCTTCGGCGTGGGCGGCGGTAAAGCCAGTAGCAAGGGTGAGCGCGAGCGCTGCCAGCGCAGTGCGGAACATCGAAGATTTCATAGGACAACAGCCTTTCAAATGAGAGAATAACACAATGCCGATGTGGTCTGCCCGATTCTGGCCGTAAAATCCAGTGCTTTTGTTATCCACCAAGGCGATTTACACGACGCTAACGCTGGCGGTTAGAATCGGGTACCGAAGCTGAAGCGGATGAGCTCTTCCTCATCGTACTCTTCTTTCAGGAAGGCTTTGGCGAGATCCACGCGAATGGGCCCGAACGGCGAGCTCCATGCCACGCCAACACCTGCCGAGGCACGTGGGGCGCTGGAATCGCGCACTTCAGTACCCGTGCTGTCGATGTCCCATTGGCTGGCAACATCGGTGAAGGCGGCGCCGCTCACGCCCAAATCATCAGGAAGCCCAAGCGGGAAGCGAACTTCTGCCGTGCCTGCGTAGTAGATATTACCACCGAGCGCATCGTTGGTCGTAATGTCGCGCGCACCGATACCGGAGTTCGCGAAGCCACGAATTTCCTGGCTACCAATAAAGAAGCGCTGCTGAATGGGCACATCGCGTCCAAGCCCGACAATGTGGCCTGCCCTGGCTGAGGTCATGAAGGTCCATTGCTTGGAAAGCGGCAGGTAATATTCACTCAGTAGCTCGTGCCGTATGAAGCGACCATCGCCGCCCAACCCGGCGAGATCTTGGTTGCCACGGATGTAGAACCCGGTGGTGGGGTTAAAGCGGCTATCCAGATCATCGTAGATCAGCGATTGGCCGATCATCGAGGTGACGAACTGGCCTTCCTGATCCCGAATGAAGCGCGACGCATCGGCCTGCACGTTCGTGATATTGCTATCCTCATAGGTATAGCGCAGTTGATGTTTCGTCTTCTCACCGAGATTATAACCAAGGCGCAGCACGCCACCCAGCGCTTCACGATCGAAGGAAGATTGTTGCGTAAAGTTCTGCGCAGTTTTGAAGACGTCAAACCCTGCGGATAGGTCGCGATCGAGGAAGTAGGGTTCGGTGAAGCCGATATCGAACTGTTGGCGACGCTGGGCGAACAGGCCACGCGCGCGGACTTCCTGACCGCGGCCAAGGAAGTTCCGCTCACGAATGCCCACATCGGCCAAGGCTCCATCCACGGTGCTGAATCCCGCCCCGAAGGTGACTTCGCCGGTGGATTTCTCGAGCACTTCCACATCAATCTCGGTTTTGTCGGGCGCGCTACCTTGATTCGGCTGAATGGTAACTTTTTCGAAATAACCGAGATTGTTGAGTCGTTGCTCGGTGCGCTTCAGCTTGCTGCTGGAATAGGCGTCACCCTCTGCAAGGCGGAATTCACGGCGCACGACTTCATCCAGGGTGCGGCCATTACCAAAGATGTTGATGCGCTCAACATACACTTTGGGGCCTTCGCTGATATTGTAGGTCAGGTCGATGATCTTTTTGTCACCAGCACGGCGGACCGTATCGGGCATAATGTCGACGAACGCGAACCCCCCATCGCCCAACACATCCACCATGCGGTCGATCGAATCTTCGATTTCCGTTGCATCGTAGATGGCGCCTTCTTTGGTGCCAATGGCCTCATCCAGTTTTGGCAGGCGCTCTTTTGGAAGTTTCGAGGAAACATCCACCTTGCCGAAACGGTATTGCGGGCCTTCTTCAATGGTGAAGGTAAGGTAGAATGCATCACGCTGCGGCGAAAGCTCGGCAATGGCCGATTTTACTTTGAAATCTGCATAGCCGTTTTCAAAATAGAATTTACGCAGTTTTTCCTGGTCGAATTGCAAACGATCCGGATCGTAGCGATCACCATCCGACAAGAACTGATACCAGCGCTCGGTGGCGCTTGAGATCACCGATTCAAGCGTACTTGCATCGTATTCTTCGTTGCCGATGAAAGTGATCTTCTGGATCAGCGCCTTAGGACCTTCCGTAATATCATACACCAGATTCACGCGGTTTTGATCGAGCGGGATCACCTGCGGGGTAATTTCCGCCGAATAGCGCCCGTTGCGGCGATAAACATCCAGCAGGCGTTTTAAGTCGTTCTGCACTTTCGGGCGGGTGTAGATCGAGCGTGGCTGCAGCGTGATTTCCTTTTCCAGATCTTCTTTGCTGATCTGGTCGTTGCCTTCAAAAATCACGTCATTGATGCTGGGGTTCTCTTCAGCCTTCACGCTCAGCACGCCGCCATCCATTTGCAGCGCCACATCAGAGAAGAAGCCGGTATCGTAGAGTTTCTTCAATCCGAGGTCGAGATCATAACGCTGCACATCGTCGCCAGTTTGAATGCCGAGGTAGGTCAGCACCGCTTCGCGATCGATCCGCTGGGTACCTTCCACGCGGATGTCTTTTACCAGCTCGGCCATCGAAGCCACAGGAAATCCAGCCAGCAGGCTGGCGGCTAGAAAAATCACGCGAAGATTGCAACGGGATAGCATGCTCATCCCTTGCGATAAGTCGGGGATGAAAGCAAGAAAAACCTGCGGGTTATGCGAGGATGGAAGCGTTTATAAAAACAGCTGCCGCACATCGTTGTAAAGCGTGAGCGCCATCAGGCTTGCGATCAGCACAAAGCCAAAGCGGAAACTATATTCCTGGAACTTCTCGGCCAGTGGGCGGCCGCGCAACGCCTCCACCGTGTAGAAGGCAAGGTGCCCGCCATCCAGCATGGGAATGGGAAAGAGATTCACCATGCCGAGATTCACCGAAAGCAATGCCACAAACCATAGAAACAGGCGGAAGGTCTCGCCGAAGGTTTCGCCCTGCTGCGTCACTTCGCCCGAGAGTTTGGCAATGCCAAGTGGGCCTTTCAGTTCGTCCACACTGCGGTCGCCACGCACCATCTGGCCCAGCATCTTCAGCGAGGTGGCGCACATATCGTAGGTCTTCTCGACTGCCGCACCCATGGCGCGCAGCAGGCCTACTTCCTCATAGCTCAGCTTCTGGCTGCGCAGGCCAATGATGTAACGTTTCACTGGGTTGCCCAGCATATCTTTTTCTTCGAACGGCTTGGGCGTCAGTGTGACCACAAACTTCTTGTCATCACGCTTCACGTCGAGCGTCAGCTTGGTGCCGAGATTGGTGATCACGGCATTGGAAATATCATTGAAGCTGCGAATTTTTTTGCCATCGACGCGTAAAATACGGTCGCCTTCTTGCAGGCCGGCCGCAGCGGCAGGGCTTTCGGCAATCACCTCACCGATGATGGGTTTGGTCGAGGTGATACCTACGGTAAAAATGAAGTAGGTAAATACCAAAATCGCCAGCAGGAAATTGGCAGCAGGCCCCGCGGCCACGATCAGTGCCTTTGCCCAAAGTGGCTTATGGTGAAAACTCACGCGTTTTTGTTCGTCGGTCATGTCGGTGAAGCTGGCCATGTCCGGCGTGCTGGCTGCCCCGGCATCGCCATACATTTTGACAAAGCCGCCCAGCGGCCAGAGCGCGAATTTCCAGCGCGTGCCATGGCGATCGGTGCGACCGAACAATTCACGGCCAAAGCCGATGGAGAAAGTCTCGACCTTCACGCCGCAGCGCCGCGCTACCCAGAAATGCCCAAACTCGTGCACAAACACGATCACGCTGATGACCAGCGCAAAAGAAAGTACGTAATGCGCGCCGTTGAAAAGCCATTCCAGCATGAGCGTTCCTTATAATAGATCGTGGGCGAGGGCGCGAGCAGCCATATCGGCCTGCGTCACATCATCCAGCGTAGAGATGGGGGCATTATCGGCCTTCGCAAGAACGCTGGCAACGATTTCTGCAATCTTTGTGAACGCTAATCTTCCTTCAAGGAAGGCCGCGACCGCCACTTCATTGGCCGCGTTTAGCGCCACCATGGCAGGCGCTCCCTGACGCAGCGCTTGTTGTGCAAGGCCAAGGCAGGGAAAGCGCGCTGCATTAGGCGCTTCAAAATGCAATTGACCGAGTGTTGCCAGCTCCAGCCGCGGTGTATCCACGCGCAGGCGCTCGGGCCAGCCCAGCGCATAGCTGATGGGAACGCGCATATCCGGCATGCCCAATTGTGCTAGTACCGAACCATCGGCGTAATGCACCAGCGAATGCACGATCGATTCGGGGTGAATCAGCACATCCAATTGCGCTGCGGGTAGGTCGAACAAATAATGCGCTTCGATAAGCTCCAGCCCTTTGTTCATCATGGTCGCAGAATCCACCGAGATTTTGGCGCCCATGCTCCAGCGCGGGTGGGCCACGGCCTCGGCGGGGGTAATGGCATGCATGCTATCAAGTGGGCGGGTTCTAAATGGTCCCCCTGATGCGGTGAGCGTGACACGCTCTAATTGTGTGCGGTGCTCATGTGTCAGCACCTGAAAGATGGCATTATGTTCCGAATCCACCGGCAGCAGTACGGTACCATGTTCGGCACAGGCGCGCAGCACCAGCGGGCCGGCACAGACAAGGCTTTCTTTGTTGGCAAGCGCTACGCGCGAGGCCGCCTGCACGGCGTTCATGGTTGGGGCAAGACCGGCCGCGCCCACAATGGCGCAGAGGCTTAGCTCCACTTCCAGCGCGGCAAGCTCTGCGACGCCAGACGCCCCGCCCAGCACATGTACGCCCGTGCCGGCCAGCATGTCTTTTAATGCAGGGTAATGGGCTTCATTGCCAATCGCTACATGGCTTGCCCCATGGGTGCGTGCCAGCTGTGCCAGTTTTTCAGCATTGTCCTGCGCGCTGAGGCCAACCACCTGAAAACGATCCGTATGCTGGGCGATCACATCCAGCGCACTGGTACCGATAGAGCCGGTTGCCCCTAAAATGCTGATACGCTGCGGCTGTTGCAGACTCATGCGGCCATGCTTTGCAGTCGTACATAAAGCAAAATCGCGGCGAGAATGGCGCAGGGCAGCAGCGCATCCACCCGATCGAACAGGCCGCCATGGCCGGGAATCAATCGCCCTGAATCTTTCACGCCGGCATGGCGCTTCAGTGCCGATTCAAACAGATCGCCGCCCAGACCGACCACCGCAAACAGCGCACCAAGAATGGCATGCGGCAATGGCGCAACATGGCCAAGCACGGCGCCAATCGCAGCACTCACGACCACGGCACCGATCAGGCCTTCCCAGGTTTTGCCGGGGCTAATGCGAGGCGCGATCTTGCGCTGTCCATATTGCTTGCCCACGAAATAGGCTGCCATATCCCCGCCCCACACAATCGCAAAAACCGACAGTAGAATATTCAGGTTGCTGCCGCGCAGGTAAATTAAACTCAGGGCTGCGCCACCAATATAGAACAGCCCGAGGAAGAAAAATCCAATACCGCGCTTTTCGGTGAGGGCGAACCATTCCTTCCAAAGGATCGCCGCGCCCGCTACCACCATCAGCGAAAAGCTAAGCGGTGAATAAAGCGTGAAGGCCAGTGCCACCGCGGCCATTATCACGGCGCTGATGGTGCGTTGTTTTAGCTCGTGCCACCGTGCCATATCAGCTTTCCTTCCGCGCCCCGAAGCGGCGTTCACGTTGGCTATAGGCGGCAATGGCCGCATCCAGCTCGGTGGCTGAAAAATCCGGCCACAGAATATCGGTGAAATACAGCTCCGTGTAAGCCGATTGCCAAAGCAGGAAATTGCTCAACCGTTCTTCGCCGCCGGTGCGAATCAGCAGATCCGGGTCCGGCATGCCTGCCGTATGCAAATGTTCGGTAATGCTGGCTTCATTGATCGCCGCTGGCGCAAGCGTGCCTTCAGCCACTTTGCATGCCAACGCCCGCATGGCGTGCGCCAATTCTTGCCGCGCACCGTAGGATAGCGCGATCGTCAGGGTAAGTTTGCGGTTCTCTTGCGTCAGGGCTTCCACCGCGGCGAGGTCGCGCTGAATATCCTCGGCCAGCGCTTCCCGCTGGCCAATAAAACGCAACTTCACCCCCCGCTTATGCATGGTCTTGGCTTCGCGGTTGATGTAGTGGCGCAGCAGATTCATCAGATCCGCCACTTCATCCGGCGCGCGGTTCCAATTCTCGGTCGAGAAGGCATACAGCGTCAGATGCGTCACGTGGGGGCGTGCTTCGCATGCTTCAAGGACGCGCTTTAAGGCTTCAGCGCCTTGGCTATGGCCGCGTGCACGGTTGATGCCACGCGCCTGCGCCCAACGCCCGTTGCCATCCATGATGATGGCGATATGCGCGGGTAAAGAAGGGGGGTGGGGATGAGGGATCGGGGATTGGGGGGGAATGCGTGCTGTATGCATGGGTCATTGCGAGCGCAGCGAAGCAATCCATGCTGCATGCATGCCACATGCGGTTGGATTGCCACGTCGGGCTTCGCCCTCCTCGCAATGACGAAAACGAATCATACGCTCAGGATATCTTTTTCTTTGGTCGCGAGCATCTCATCGACCTTTTTTACATGGTCGTCGGTGAGTTTCTGAATCTCGGTCTCGCGTTTGCGCAGATCATCCTCGCTGATCTTGCCGTCTTTTTGTTCTTTCTTCGCGGCATCCATGCCGTCGCGGCGCACATTGCGAATGGCAACCTTGGCTTGCTCCGCATATTTCCCGGCGACTTTCACCAGCTCTTTGCGGCGATCTTCCGATAATGCAGGAATGGGCACGCGAATGGTTTGCCCATCCACCGCTGGGTTCAGGCCGAGATTGGCGTTGGCAATGGCTTTCTCCACGGCTTTGACCATGCTTTTATCCCATACGGACACCACCAGCATGCGTGGCTCTGGCGCGGTCACGTTGCCGACCTGGTTCATCGGCATCATGCTGCCATAGGCCTCCACCTGCACGCCATCGAGCAGGTTGGCACTGGCGCGGCCCGTACGCAGGCCGCTGAATTCGTGCGCAAGCGCCTTCAAGGCGCTATCCATTTTGCGGGTGATTTCTTCATGAGCCATGGTTCGGTCTCCTTGTTATTATTGTTCGGAAATAGTGGTGCATTGGCCTTCGCCTTTCAGCACACGGGCGAAGTTGCCCTGCTCGTGAATGGAGAAGACGATAATGGGGATCTTGCTTTCGCGCGCCAGGCTGATGGCGGCCGCATCCATGACCTTCAGGTCGCGCGCCAGCACATCGTGGTAGGTCAGCGTGTCGTAGCGCACGGCGTTCGGATTTTTCTTCGGGTCGCTGTCATACACGCCATCCACCTGCGTGGCTTTCAGCATGGCATCGCAGCCCATTTCACTAGCACGAAGCGCGGCGGTGGTATCGGTGGTGAAGTAGGGGTTGCCAATGCCCCCCGCGAAGATCACCACGCGCCCGCGCTCAAGGTGGCGAATGGCACGGCGGCGAATGTACGGCTCGCAGACCTGCTGCATTTCAATGGCGGAAAGCACCCGTGTTTCCACGTCCATCTGCTCGAGAATGTTCTGGATGGCCAGGGCGTTCAGAATAGTCGCCAGCATGCCCATGTAATCGGCGCTGGAGCGCTCCATGCCGGCGGCCGCCCCCGAGATGCCACGGAAGATATTGCCACCACCCACCACCACGCACACCTGCACGCCCATATTGGCGACTTGCTGGATGTCTTTCGCGATGCGTTGAATGGTGCCGAGATCCTGCCCGTAGCCTTTGTCGCCCATCAGTGCCTCGCCAGAAACCTTGATCAGCACGCGCTGATATTTCGCGGTGGCGGGGGCGCTGGTGGCAAGCGGGGTAACGGTCATGCAAGGCTCCATGGAAATCGGGCTTAGAACTACTGCGATTGCCAGAATTTACAAGGACAAAGTGGCGCTACGGGCGGTGAAGTTCCAGCGGCACCGTTGCAGGTGCATATTCATAGCCTTCTTCGGTGTAGGCATCCACATAGGCCGGTAGGCCAAATAATAAGATATTGCCATAGGCGCGCCCGCGCGTGCGTGGCTCCAGCGTTTTGGATGCCTCCAACCCATCGGCGGTTGCGCAATCGATCTGCAGCGGGCTGTAGCTACGCTCGATCGCCACGGTGCCGGGTGTTTCCTCCAGCGTCACGGTGTGGGCCTTGTTGCGGAGGCTGCAATTTGCGCCCGCCGGTTCGGTGGTTACGGTGATGTCCTGCGTGCTTTTGCTGGTCACCGTGGCACAGGCGGTGAGGCTTAAGAAAAGAGGCAGCAGAAAATAGCGCATGGTATGTTCCTTTGTCATCGCGAGGAGCGTCCAGCCTTGTCGCTTTTGCAGTGGATTGCGTCGCGTCGCACGCGATGACAAAGTATAGCAAACAAAAAAGGCCGGGGCAAATACCCCGGCCTTCATTCCTTGTTTTGTCATCCTGAACAACGTGAAGGATCCGAGATTCTTCACTACGCTCAGAATGACAAATGGCTACGCAGCGCTGCCAGCCATTTTGGCCACTTCACCGGCGAAATCATCGGCGGCTTTCTCGATGCCTTCACCAAGGCCAAAGCGCTCGTAGCCCTTCAGGGTGATGGGGGCGCCCGCATCTTTCTCGGCGGCTTTCACCACGTCCTCGATCTTGGTTTTGCCATCCATCACGAAGGCTTGCTCCAGCAATACTACTTCTTCGTAGAACTTGCGGATACGGCCTTCGACCATTTTCTCGGCCACGTCCTGCGGCTTGCCCGAAGCGACGGCCTGCTCGATCAGCACGGCGCGCTCACGCTCCAGCTTGCTGGCATCCACGCCTTCGCGGTTCAGCGCTTCCGGCTTGGCAGCGGCCACATGCATGGCGATCTGCTTACCCAGCGTTTCCAGCGCGGCCTTGTCGCCGGTCGATTCCAGCGCCACGAGTACGCCGATTTTACCCATACCGGGCTTCACTGCGGTGTGGATGTAGGTGGCGACCACGCCATCGTTCACCGAAAGCTTGGTGATGCGGCGCAGCGTCATGTTCTCGCCAATGGTGGCTACCGCGTTGGTGATCTTGTCGTTCACCTGCGCTTTGACGGCTTCCACATCGCCGTTGCCAGCGAGGGCAACCTTCGCGGTTTCTTCCACGAGGGCTTGGAACTGCTCGTTGCGGGCCACGAAATCGGTCTCCGAGTTCAGCTCGATCACCACGGCTTCTTTGCCGTTGCTTGCGACGGCAACCAGACCCTCAGCAGCCACGCGGCCAGCCTTTTTAGCGGCCGAAGCAAGGCCCTTGGTGCGCAGCCAGTCGATGGCAGCTTCAATATCGCCATTGTTCGCGTCCAAGGCTTTTTTGCAATCCATCATGCCGGCGCCCGAGCGCTCGCGCAGTTCTTTTACAGCTTGTGCAGACATTCTTTTTCTCCGTGAATGGTGAGTGGTGAGCAGTGAATGGTGAAAGAAATCTTACGATTCACAATTCACCATTCACCGTTCACTGCGCCCTTAGGCGCTCTTTTTAGCGGCTTTTTTGGCAGGCTTGGCTTCTTCCGCAGCCTCTTCAGCGGCGGGTGCCTCGTCGGCCTTCTTCTTGGAAGCGGCTTTCTTTGCTTCTTCGGCGAAGGCTTCCTTCTTAGTGGTCGACTTGGCCGGTGCGGCTTTCGCTACGTCTTTGCCCGAGGCTTTTTTCTCGGTTTTGGCGTTGCTTTTGCGGGCCAGTTCTTCCTGTTGCTGACGCGGCGTCTGACCTTCGGCCAGCTGCTCTTCTTCCGTCAGGCGGCCTTCAGCGGGACCACGGCGTTTTGCACCGGCGGTGAATTCCAGATCCTCCGCACGCACACCTTCTTTCAGGCCCGAGAGCGCTGCATCCGAGATGAGGCGGCAATAGAGCTGAATGGCGCGGGTTGCATCGTCGTTACCGGGGATGGGGAAATCAATCCCATCGACCGAGCAGTTCGTGTCGATGATGGCCACGATGGGGATACCCAGTTTTTGGGCTTCCTTCACCGCCAGATCTTCGCGGTTCGTGTCGATGATGAAGAGCAAGTCCGGCTTGCCACCCATATCACGGATCCCGCCGAGCGAGCGGTCCAGCTTGTCGCGGTTGCGCTGTGCTTGCAGCAGTTCTTTTTTGGTGAGGCCGGAATTATCGCCCTCGGCCAGCAATTCTTCGTACTTGCGCAGCTGGCGGATCGAGTTCTGGATGGTGCTCCAGTTCGTCAGCATGCCGCCCAGCCAACGCTGATTCACGTAATACTGGCCGCAACGCTTGGCAGCAGCAGCGATCTCGTCACTGGCTTGGCGCTTGGTGCCTACAAATAGGATGCGGCCATTTTTGGCCACGGTCGAGCGCACGGCGGTCAGCGCCTTGTGCAGCATGGGAACGGTTTGTTGCAGGTCGATGAT
>Ga0075157_10000460_pt1 | contig 32787 bp, 42 predicted proteins | sample JI81BgreenDNA_FD_70967 | JGI IMG/M metagenome (GOLD analysis project Ga0075157, IMG submission 70967) | Wastewater effluent complex algal communities from Wisconsin, to seasonally profile nutrient transformation and Carbon sequestration -... | ecosystem: Engineered > WWTP > Effluent > Algae...
CACAAAAAAGCCCCGGATCACTCCGGGGCTTTTATCTTTTCTATGTCTAACTTTTTTCGCAATAGCTATGGGTTCCGGCGTAGCACCAATTTGCTCACCGTGTTTGTAGCCGCACCATTTTCGCCTTCCTCTTGACCTCTCACAAAATACCAAAAATATCGGCCCGTGCCAGGATCGGGCAATTCCTCATACGCGACCAGATCAGCACGCTCCGGCAGCACCACATTATTCTGCACCCAGGTTTTCGTGTTTCCAGCTCGCTCTTGCTTCGTGGAGTTAGAGACTCGCGTCATCTTGGCACCGGCCTGCACCACGCACGAGGATGGGCCTAGCGAACGGAATCCATAGACAAATTCGCTTGCAGGCAAGTTCCAGGAGAACGTGTCGCCCTTGGTTCCCACACGCACCAGCTTCGATGTCGTATCATTCTGCAGCAAAACCCATGCACGGCCACTCACGTCAGCACGCACCACTGTCTTGTCCGGGTGCGCGCCTGGCAGCAATGCCGCAGCATCCACTTCCCACACCAAGGCTTGTCCCATCACTGGCAATGCCAGAGCCGTCAATATCATCAGCAATTTCTTCATAACGCCCGCCATCCTATCGTCAGCTCTGCTGAGCACAATTCCAAAATCGCCCCGATTTTCCTCCCGCCAATTTCATCATGAATTCGCTAGTTTTTCACTTGAGGTATCCAGTCCAGAGAGGAATGATATTGTTAGGCTGATCCGGCGTCACCGGCTCGCTCGTTTTACCTTCTCAGCGGCAGGGGATGGAAGCGGGGCAAGTTCAGCTTTCTTCTCTTTCGGTGGCCGGCCTCCTTTGCCCTTTCTGCCGGGAATGGTTTTATCAATAGGCTGCACCGCAACGCCATGCTTTTCCAATAGATCATAAACCGCTGCTCTGATGAGCGATGAGCGGTCGCTATAACCCATTCGTTCCATGGCGGCATCAATCTTATCAAGGAAATTCCCCCGGAACATCACGATAACACCTTTGGCTTCTTCGCTGCGACTGCTCGGCATTTGGGCAGCCTAGAAAAAAATCAAAAATATTGCAAAATATTTCTTGCTTAGCATAAACTCAGCATATACACCTTTCCCAAGCAACCGCCAATATGTCAGCCAAACCAAAACAAACCAGCAGAGGAGCAGTCAGCAAGCGCACCGCCAAGGCCGTGCTCGTTTACTTCCCCCCAGACGTTGTCGATCAACTGGATGCCTTGGCCAATGCGACCGATACGGACCGCAGCAAAGTCATCCGAAAAGCCGTACGCAATTTCATCAAACAACCCGCCTAACAACATGCCCCGCAACCTCCAAGTCAACTACGCAGGCAAGCACGCCGCCGTGCTTCAACTCATCGCTCAGCTCCAGCAGGCCGTCGAGGACTTCCCCGAGCCAGAGACCGAAAAACTCTCCTGGAGTGATTACAGCGAACTCTGCCGCGTGGAAACCGACATCTCCGAAATCCTCGAATACCTCTCACCCGAATAACCCATGAACAAGCTCAAGCCAGACTTCATCCGCACCGCCCGCGCCCACCGCCGTCACACGGATCGCCGCATTGCCGCCCTCGTCGCAGGCAAGCGCACCGATCTCGTCGGGAAACGCATGATGCGCCTCCACCTCCTCTACCTCAAAGAAATCAAAATCCCAGCCTAACCGATTATGAAACCATTCAGCTTTCTTTCACTTGAAATCACCTCATTGGAAGGTCTGGTCATCTTCCTTTTGCTCATGACTCTTTTTTATTTCATCACCGGTCTGATTGCGTACTGCATGCTTTGCTACACGCACCTCCTTCTGAAAAAAGTAGTAGCACACAAGACTTCTCCCAACCAGAGATCCTGTGATTGCGTGCAGAATCAAACTCCACCAATGAGCTGCGCCTGTGGACAGCAGGTAAAACATGATGCCGATGCTGAGGCTCAAGATGGCATCCAGCGCCAACATCACAGTCTCAGCCACCCTTACGAGATAGCGAGCAGCATCCCCCCCTATGGCATTCGCTTGGCCTACAATTTCATCCGCATACTTTGCTGCCCATTTTTTCTTCCACCGCCAGCCCCTTGGCAAAAGCGTCACGACCAAGACAACCAATCCAGAAACAATTCCAACGACTAAATCTGGCAGCTTTGCACTCCATTCAATTTCCATAACAAAAGGATACTACCACCACCGTCAATCCCATGAGCCTCCACCTCCATTCCAAAGCAGAATCACTCCAAGAAGGCATGATCTTTTTCCGCGCTCGCGATTGCCGCAAAAGCAAATGCATGGCCACCGGTAAGCGTGACGCCCAGGGCATGATTGAAGTCAAAACCATCAGCACCGGCCGCAAAGCGTGGCTCAGTCCAAACACTCCTGTCCTTCGTCTTCTTAGCCAAGACCCACACCTCGGCACTGCTCACTGATCACTTCCCACTTCTCCCTTTATGCCTAAATCCACCGCACTCCTAACCACACCCACCACCGGCCACCCAGTGACCAGTGACCCGATACCATCCATCAACACCCTCCACGCCGCCGCCACCCAGCTCGCGGAGGAAGCCCGCGCCAAGGCCAATGCCGCCACCCAAATGGCCCTCGTCATCGGCCTCAAGCTCATCGCCCTCAAGTCCGCCACCCCCCACGGACAATGGGAAAAACTCTTCAAAGGCGCAGAAAAGCGGGTAGGGAAATCAAATGTCAACCATGGTTTACATTTGGAAATGTCCCACATGACGGCCCGCAAATACATCGCCGTCGCCACGGAAATCACCACCCGCCGTCTCAGTCCCGAGCAAGCCCAAGCCTTGCAGCACATCGCCGCCAGTGACCAGCTTGGCCAGGCAGAGGCCGCACTCCTGGAGGAAATCACCCCGCCGGAAACCCTCCGGCAGCTATACCTGCAAATGGGCATCGTCAAGCCCACAAAGAAGGAACTCCACGCCCTCACCGCCCCGCAGCGTCCGGAGAAGGAAGAACCCGCAGAACCACCCACGCCACCCAGCCCTGCAGAGCGCCTCGCCCTCAAGCGCGATGAAGCCCGCTCCTACTGGTTCGGCACCACCCAACCCGAGAGCATCGGCCTCGGCTCATTCCTCATGAGCGTCCAGCAAGAACTGAACCAGCCGGAACAAGGCCGCCTCCACTACCTGGAAAAAGCGGACCTCATCACCATGGCGGATCTGCTCTCGCAGCTCCTCACCCGCGTCAAAAAAATCGCCAAGGAAATCCCATGAATCCCGCCCTAACAAAACTCGGCATCGGCAGTGAACTCCAAGCCTCGCAGCTCATTTCTACCTTGGAGTCCATCACGGAAATCCTCGCCAAAGCCATCGCCGGTGATGATTCCCCGATGGAAACCCAATCCGCCGCATTTGATGTGAGCATTGATTTCGCTACCGCGTCAGCCCAGTGCGCTCACATCGCCAACACTCTCCGCAACCCACCATCCCAACCAGTGACCAGTGACCACTAAACCAAAATACCAACCATGAAAAGCACACACCCATTCCCCGCAACCCTCTGCCGTCAAATGAGCCGCAACTACCTGCTCCTAAGCATTGCTACCGCACTCGCCTCGGTCATCGGCGCAGCCGCCTCAGCCGCTGCCCTCTATGGGCTCACAAAAATTCCTACTGCTGAGTTTGTCATCATCGGCCTGCTCAGCCTCATCCTGGCAGACGTAGCACGCTGCCACGCCATCAAGCAATTCCGCAGCTACCAGCTCTGGAAAAGCTACCTGAGAGATTCACAGCTCGCCTCTCCCTGCTCGCATCTCCCTGCTTCCCCCCACTGATCACCGCTAACGGATCACTTCACACTTCCACCATGCTCTCCGAACTCACACCCGAAGAATTCCGCTCGCTCGCTGCCGCGCTCCACATCGCCCAGCAGAACGGAGAAGCATCCCCTCCAGGAGAAATCTCCTACCGCGAGCTGGCGGAGTGGTACCACACCACCCCTGCCGATATCAAAAACGAGGAACTCGCCGCACTCGAAAAACTCCGCAATCTCCTACACCTATGAGCACAGCCCTCGCCATCAAAACACTCTCCTTTATCCCCGCCTCAGATGCGGCGGAATACGCGCAGCTCTCCGTCGGCGTCAAACGCAAGGCAGAAGCCCTCTACGAGATCGCCCGTGAAGTCGCTGCCGCCCCGCACAAACAAAAAGGCCAGATCTACGAGGCGCATGCTAAGGCGCTCGGCGTCCACATCAACACCGTCGCCGGTCCCATCCGCAAATTCCTCAAAACCCGCGATTGGCGCTGCCTCGTGGATCGCCGCATGGAACCCTCCCTCTGGGTCAAAGATGGCAGCGATAACCTCCCTCATGAATTCCTGGAATACTGGCGGGAACTCGTAGAGGCAAACACCAGATGCACCAAAGCCGCTTATGACATCCTCATGGAGCAACTGCGTGCCTGGCGCAAAGGAGACATGGCGGCCCGCATCCCTGGCTACCATACCCCGCCACCCAATGCACCAGGCTATCCGCACCCGCACTCCTGGTCCTACAAAACCCTCGGGCGCAAGACCGGCACGGACACTCAAATCGCCGCCGCCCGCGAAGGCCGCAGCGCCGCCCTAAAAACTCTCCCCGCCATCTTCACCACCCGCAAAGGTGGATACCTCGGCATGGAGTATCAGTTCGATGACATGTTCCATGACATCGAGTGCAAGCACGGCCTCGCCCTCGCTCGCCCTGTTGAATACGGTGCCATCGAGTTCTACTCCGGATTCTATCTGCCGCCTGGCATCAAGCCACGCATCAAGCGCATCGATGCCGAATCCAATACCTCCCATTGGTCCGATCTAACCGAAAAAGAATTTGCCCTCTACGCTATCAACCTCTTCGCCACCGTAGGCTACAGCCCACGCGGCACCACCGCCCAGGCAGAACGTGCCAAGGCCGTATTTCGCGACAGCCTCGCCCACAAGCTCGCCCGCTGGTCAAACGGTGCCATCAAGATCCCCAAGCCCGGCATGTCCGGAGAAGCAGCCTACGCAGGCGGCTGGGCAGAACGCGCCAAAGGCAACGCCAACGCAAAGGCCCTCAAGGAAGGCTTCGGCAAAATCTATCACAACCGCCTCGCTGCGCTCCCTGGGCAACTCGGCATGTCACCCTCCACCATGCCCGCCGGAACCCACGGCATGCAGCGGGATACCGAGCTGCTCCTCAAACTCTCCGGCGTCATCGGCTCGCCACTCCCCACTGCCCACTACAAATGGGAAGATGTGGTCCAGCTCATCTACCACACATGCGACCTCCTCAACCGGCGCACCGATCATAACATCGAAGCCTACGAGGAAGAGGGTCTCATCGTCCCCGAGTTTCACGCGGATCAGCACAACGATGTGTGGGTCAACCTCATCGAGCTGGACCCCACACGCCGCGCCGCCATGGAAATCATCCGCCACTCCATGCCCCACCTTTTCCGCCTCCGGAAAATGTCCCCGCATGAAGTCTGGCATAGCCGCGCCGGTGAACTCATCAAGCTCTCACCCGAGGCCGAGGCCGATTGCCTCTACGATCTCAGCCGCCGCACTGAGGTTGTGACCAAGGGCGTCGTCGCCTGGCGTGACTCCACCCAGGACCTTGCGGAATTCCGCTACTTCGCTACCTACCAATCACCGGATGGTTTCCGCCGCACCATCCACAACGGCGAAGACATCGACGTCGTGTGGAATCCCTTCCGGCCGGACCGCTGCTTCTACTACACCGCTCGCGGCCAATACCTGGGCATCGCCCAGCGCGATCACAGCATCACCCGTGGCGATGTGGAATCACTCAACAAAGCCATCGGCCGCCGCGAGTCTGAATACAAAGCCGCCACCGCCGCCACGGAATACCGCCACGGCATGCGCAAGGAACAACACCTCAACGCAGCCACCCGCGCCCTGCTCGACCACCTGGAAGGCACCACGCCCAAACGCTCCACCACTGCGCCGGACATCCCCGATCTCTACGCCGCCTCTGATCTCCCCGCCACCGCAGCCCCATCTCCCCAAGCCCCCAACCCTCACGATCTCCTCTAACAACATCCCAGCCATGACCATCCTAGTCCATCGCACATTCGATACGTTCAAAGCCCGTATCATCACCAGCACTGGTAAGATCGCCTATACCGCAAGCTGCACATCCGGCGAATTAGCTGCCGCAAAAGCAGTGGTCCGCAAGTTCTACAAAGCAGGCACAGAGCAGACCGTTTACGAAATCAAAGACCCCAAGGAACTCGAAAACTGTGGCTTCAACAACTACATGGCCAATCCCCGCCGCAAGCAAGTCTTCACCGTCTTCGGATTCAAACACTGATCACTGCTCACTCTCCACTCATCACTAAAACAAATGCAAACATCCCTAGCAAAAAAAATGACAACACTACATCCCTGGAACATCACCCTTGCCCAACTCCAAGAGCGCATCTCCCACTGCGATCCGGAGAACCGCAAACTCCTGGAATCCGCCTATCGCCTCAGCGGTGAACGCGACATGACCGTCACCGAGTTTGCCGATAGCGCAGGCATCAGCTCCAGCACCCTTGCCAAGATCCTCGCCGGAACCTACGTCAACCCGCGCAACACCTCCGAGCGTTACGATCTCCCCACCAACATCAGCGAGACCCTGCGCACCTGGCAAACCGGCATCATCGAGCGCATGCCCACAAACGTATCCTTCGTATCCACAGAGACCAGCCGCAAGGTCAACTTCAACTGCGAACTCGCCCGCGAGTCACGCACTCCCGTCTTTATGCAAGGGGCCTCGCACATCGGCAAAACCACATCCCTGGAAAAATACGCTGATGCCAACCCCCACAATACCTACCTCATCACCATCACCGCAGGCATGTCCGCCAAGGGCCTCGCCACCGCCATCGCGGAAGCCATGGACATCGCCGCATCCGGCAGCGTGGATGCCATCACCCGCCGCATCCGCAAAGAACTCACTCGCGACAAGCTCCTCATCCTGGATGACTTCCACGTTCTAACACTATCCGCCACGCCTCGCGGATTCCTCAAATGCATGGAGCTGCTCCGCGCCCTCTACGATGCTGACAAATGCGGCATGCTCTTCAGCACCACCGACCTGGATTTCGGTCGCATCTCCAAGGAATACAAAACCGCGCTGCACCAGCTCCTGCGCCGGGGCATCCATCGCCCACACCTTGGCCTCGCCCCACTCAAGAAAGATGTGAAGGCCATCCTTGCCGCCCACGGCCTGCCATGGCCCGCCAAGGCCCTGCAATGCGAAGCCTACGGCACCACCTACCGCCCCGCCACCATCCTGGAAGACCTGGCCAAGCAATCCGGCCTCAAGTCCATCACCGAGCGTCTCCGCTACGCACTGAAGCTCGCTGCCCGCAACGCCGAGGCCATCGGCTGGCACCACCTCTGCCAGGCACAGGCCCTCGTTTCCTCTAACGACTCCATCCCCGCCGATGATTGGAATGACTGATCCTTTGTCAGATCGATTGTCAAAATTTACCGGAAAACTTACCGCATGAGCAACCACGCGAAAATACTTAAGGACCTGAGCATCAGCCAGTCGACCGCAGAAAGCATCGCCGGTCGGATGAAAATGCCCAAGGCAGCCATGGTCATTCTGCTCGATCAGCTCATCGCCAAAAAACTCATCGAACGATCCGCACATCCCATCCATCCCAAGATCCAAGTCTATCGACTCACCTCCAACAACACCATCCCATGCTCGACATCGCCACAACCCGCGAAGAACTCGAAGAGCTCGCCACCGCCGCCGACCACATCGCCCGCACCGCCTATATCAGCGAGCCAGCCGTGAACTTCTGGAAAAACAAAGCGGAATTCCTGCGCGGCCTCAGCGACGTGCTCGAACAACTCGAAACCCAAGACCTCACCCTCACCAACCTCCAAACCGCCGCCGAACAAGCCCTCATCCATTAAACCAAATCCATCATGAAAGAAGCAATCCAAGAAATCATCACCCAGGCTGAATACTGGGAAACCGAAGCCGTAGCCACCCGCGCCACTGGCGATCACATCAAAGCCACCCGCCAGGAGAAGCTCGCCAGAAACCTCCACAAAATCGCCAAGCTCGCCCGCGCCATTTTCCTCCCCTGATCACTGCATACTTCACACTCAACACTTAAACCACCATGTCAGCCAAACGCCTCAAAGCCACTACCGCCACCATCGAAACCCGCGCTCAATTCGAAGCCACCATCGATGAGATCTGCAAACTCCAGCTCGACCGTGAAGTCGCTGTCGCCGCCCGCGATGAAGCCCTTCAGATCGTCATGGAAAAGTACAACCCGGAGATCAACGCCATCGGCGAAACCATCGCCGCCAAGCTCGTGCTCTGCGAGAAATACGCCACCGTCCACCGCGATGCCCTCTACACCCACGGCCTCAAGTCCACCGACTCGAACCTCGGCACACACGGCTTCCGCACCGGCAATCCCACGCTGGCCCTGCTCAATGCCAAATGGAAATGGACGGATGTTCTGAAAGCCCTCAAAGACAAAGCCTGGAATCACCTCGTGCGCACCAAGGAAGAGCCGGACAAGGATGCTCTAAAGCAACTCAATGACACCGACCTCGCCAGCGTCGGCTGCCGGATCAAGCAGGAAGAAAACTTCTTCATCGAACCCAAGCGCGACAACCCCGAACGCATCCAGGCATGAAAGCATTCCAATCCGTCTCAGTAGCGCAAGCGAAGGAAAAGTGAGACGGCCTGCTGGCAGACCAGGGCAATTGAGCAGTCTGCCGAACCCCATCCCAATCCTTATGAAACAAATGCACCTCATCACTATCGGATACCGCGCTTTTGCGTATGAATCCGTCAGCGCAGCCACAGCAGCACTTGCAGCGGTCGCGAAAGGCATCCCCGTCAAATACGAATCGGGCGGGAATTATGTGCAGGACGATGACACCGACCGCAGCGAAATAGAACTCAAATTGAATCGCCCCGTCAGCCTCTATCAGAAGCCGAAACGCCTTGGTCTGCCAGCCCCCAAGCGCAATTCCGTCGAGTGCCCATTCTGCGAGTCCGTATCCGTCGTTCGCGGAACCAACTGCCAATCCTGCGGAGAATACGTGTCATGAACTGCGAATGCCGCCAATGCCGAAACGCCGCCACCTGGCACCGCGCTCAGGCGATTCAGGGCTGCGCCAACACCCTCTGCAATGCCTGCTTCATCAGGATCTACACTGGCTTCGGTCACCACACCACAGCCTGGCAAAAAATCGAACAGCCCCAACCTACAGCCCCGCAACCAACCCCGAGCGCACCAGCTCATCAACCAACACTTTTTTGAATCATGAAGCTCATCTCACCGCTTTTTCTTTTTCTTCGGAATGATCATGGTTCGATTCAAAAACATGTATACCGCTGTGCCCGCATCGTGGTCGATGCTTGGAGTAAGATTGCGGAATATCCTGTGCAACTCGTTGCCCACTTTGCCCACCTTTTTCCCGAGCACAAAAGAATTATGGTCATCCGCATCTTCAATGCGTTTGCGCTCAATCTTGAGGGGCTTGCAGGAGCCGTGGGGATGGAGGCACTGCTGAAAAAAATGATACACGGAAAAGTCAGCATAGTCAGACGGATTGACCTTTGTGACCAACTGCAATTCTCGAAACAATTCCAGAACCTCGGCATCCTCAATATCCTTTAACTTTTGATCAACCGCTCTCATGAAGAAAACACAAGAATACTGGATCGCCATCAACCCACAAGGCCGGATTTTACTACAAACCCTCCGCCACAAAAAGAAATACATCGTAGAAGGAATCAACCAGCGCTGGGAGGCAGTCCACGGAATCAATCGGCCATGCCCAGCCAAATGGACAGAAAAAACCCTCATCAAAGAAGGCTTCCGCTTCCGCCGCTGCACTTTGAATTTCCTGGATGATTAAAGCCCTGCTGATTACTGCTCACTGATCACTCACCACTTTTCCCATGCCCTGCGACTACAAACAGTATCCGCTCGATTGGCATTCCAGAATCCGCCCCGCGATCCTGGATAGAGCGCGGAATTGCTGTGAGAAATGCGGCCTCAAAAACCACAGCATCGTGCTGCAAAAATCTCGAATTCCCATGGTCGAGGGATGCACTTACCAGTGGGCCAAACAGAACCTTGATTTCTACCACTGCCCCGAAGGCGGCAACGCGATCATTATCGTGCTCACCATCGCCCACAAGGACCATTTCCCCATGAACTGCGATCCGGCAAATCTCCTGGCACTCTGCCAGAAATGCCACAACCAAATGGACGCCAAACACCGCGCCAAAACCCGCCGGAAAAAGCGCCTCGAAGCCCTGGAAAACTCCTCACCAAGCCTCCCACTCGTAACCTCCATCATCACAAAACTATGAGCCTTCTCCAACGCCAATCAGACGATTCAAAACCCGCCCGCAAACCCAAAGCAGCGGCCGCACAAAACTGGGTCACTAAAGGGCTGACACACCCTCAAAAAGCACAGCTCAGCATCGCTGCTCGCGAAGCCTTCGACGTGCAAGCGCAGCACGGCCTCACCGGTGATCTCAGCTACGATGACTGGCGTCACGCCGAGACCAAAGTCGCCTGCGGAAAAGAGTCATTCAGGCAATGCACCAACAAAGACTTCCGCTCCATTCTCGCCCGCTTCTACGCCCTCGCCGGTCGGGAGAAAGATGCAGCCGCCCTGTGGCAAAAAACAGGCCGCGTGAAAGGCTCTGATGAGCTGAACGATACCCACGAAAATCGCGAGCTCTGCCGGGCTCTGATCCGCGACAAAATCGCCGCCTCCCATGGTCGCATAAACGATGCCTACGTGGCCGCCATTGTCCGGAATAAACACCAGGGCAAAACCATTCACGACCTCACCGCCAGCGAGCTGCAAAATCTCGTCTTCACCATCACCGCCCGCCTCGCCCAAAAGGAATGACCGACCAGCTCCAACTGGACTTTGACGCCAAGCCGCCAGCGCACGATGACATCGAGAGACTGGCGGTTTGGCTTTATGCCCAGGGAGCCAAATGGACCACGGCAAAAGAGATTACGGAAGCCCTGGGTTATACTGACCGCCAGATCCGCAAACTCGCATCCGAAAGCAATGGACTGATCCTCTCCGGCCCCGGCTGCCCAGGCTATCGCCACGTGCGCCGCGCAACCCCCGAGGAAGTCCAGGAAGTAGTCGCCCGGCTCCGTCACCAGGCACACATGATGGACCAGCGCTGCAGCGCCATTCACCGGGCATTCCACGCCCATGTCCACAAGCCTGCTTGACAACAGATTTTCAACGGGCAACTCGCTGCCATGAACTCCGCAGCCAAACATACGAAGTGCGGCAAAAAAGCCCGCAACAAACGCGAGAAATCCATGGACCTGAACCTGATCGATTTCCTGGAAAAACGCGGCCTCTACCAACGCGGCCGCCAGGGGATCGATTTCAGGTCGAAGAAAAAGATTGACCGGAAACACGCCGCGTAGATCTCGGGCGGGTCATGAAAACAAAACCATTGATCAGTTGGCCTGGTGGAAAAACCAGAATGCTCCCCAAACTTCTACCCCACATTCCCGAGAAAGCGGGATACATCGAAGTCTTCGGTGGCGGCGCGGCTCTTCTCCTGGCCAAACCTCCCAGCAAACTCGAAGTCTACAATGACGTGAACGGGGAAGTCGTTAACCTTTACCGCATCGCCAAATATCACCCGGACGCACTCGCGGCCGAGATCGAGACGATGCCCGTGTCGCGGGATTTCCTGCGCCAAATTGGCGAAGCCCTGGGCACCAACTACCTGACAGATGTGCAGCGTGCCGCCCTGTTTCTGCACGCGAACAAGGCATCATTCGGTGGCGGTGGTACCGCATTTCCTGTGTCCCGTGCCCCTCACACCGCGCCGGTGAAATCCAGGGATGCCCTCATGCAGTCGATCCGAGCCTTCAGTCGGCGCATGGAACGCGTCCTGATCGAGGCCCTCGACTACCGTCGCATCTTCCAGAATTACGATCACCCCGAGAACTTCATGTTCCTCGATCCGCCCTACTTCAACGCCAAGCGCACGAACTACAACGGATGGTCGGAGGACGAAATGCGCGAATTCGCAGCCCACGTCTCCCGCCTCCAGGCGCAGTGGATCATCACCGTCGATGACAGCCCCCTGAACCGCAGCCTATGGCACAACCACTTCATGGAAGCCATCACCACGCGCAACGGCTGCGGCAACCACGCCAAAATTCCGGTCCGCCATTTCGGCGAACTGATCATCCACAGCAGCCCACCGCGCAAAATTCCAGCAGCTCGCCTCGCAGCCTGAAAAACACAAAACCTCTGTCACATTGCCCTGATGTGGCAGAGGAATGACAAAACCTCCCTATCTGCCCCAGTCCGCTGCACCCCCTGATTTCAGGCTATTTCAGCCTCTTTCAGGCATTTTCACAATACACTGAACCTCCTGTCCCTGTGCGGCATTTGAACCTGGCAGGCGGATATCCGATTGCCAAGGATGTGGTCGCCACCTGCGATCACGTGGTGGATACCAAGATTGACATGCGCGAGGGCTACCTCATCGTCGCCGATCACGAGGGAAATGTTTATCCGGTGACATCCATTCTCGCGCGCAGCGTGGCCATGGATGCCGCGCTCATTCATTGCGCTGGCGCGGAGTTCACCCCGCTGGCGCTCCATGGCGCGGCGCGTCAGGGCACCGCAGCGTATTGTTACAGCACGCCCATGGGCCAGCAGCAATACTTCAGCGACGGTTTGATCAACCGCTTTTTCTGGAACCAGAAATACCTGGGGGGAGACAAGAATCAGCTCGATGCGGCACGTCATTTGCGCGTGAACTTCAGCACCGACTGGGCACCGGGCAGCAGCGGCTCCGCCGTGGTCGATCAGTGTGGCAACGTGCTAGGACATGTTTCTCAAATTTCCGCGCTATCCAAAGATCGAACCACCTCAGCCTACCTCACCCTTCATACCGGTATTCCAGCCCAAGGCGTGAAACTGCTGGCAGAGGCTTGCCAAAATCCGGAGGACATCACGCGCCTGTGCACCCTTGAAGCCAAAGAAAATCCCGTCAAGAAAAACGACGGGAAAGAAAAACCCGCTTCCACATCGAAGCCCGAGGGCAAAGACAAGTAAGGTTCTTGCCTCCACCTCCGCCGAAGAGATTGCAAACTCCCATGTCGCCTGTGACATGGGAGTTTTTCTTTTTCTCCCCGGCCCTCCGCAGTCTCAGGAAACATTGCCACCCAACAGCTGCCTGCCCCCTGTTTCAGCGCCATCACGCAGCGGTTGCACACAAACTTGAGACCGAACACAAAGGAGTTGAGGAGCAATTTTCTCTCGCCGCCCATGGCCGTCGAGACGGCAAAAACTCCCTGTGTATGTGCAATTCCGCGACCATGCCATGCCGGTAGCGGCCAAAAAATTTGCGGCAAGATGAATAAAATTGATTTCTCCACAATCATGGCACGCTTCTTGCATCACGTCGCCCATCCGCGTTGAGCGAACAACCAGTAGAATCTATGATAAAACAAACCATTACAACTACATTGCGATCCTTGCTCCTGATGGCCTCACTGGCACCTGCTGCCGAAGCAGCGGCCGCTCCCGGCACTCCAGACGAAGCCCTCACTGCCATGATGACCGAGCATGGAGCTGCATTCGACTTCTTCACCATCTCCAACCTGTGGATCCTGATCGCCACCGGTTTGGTGTTCATCATGCACTTGGGATTCTGCTGCGTGGAGTCCGGTCTGTGCCAATCGAAAAACACCAACAACATTCTGTTCAAAAACGTATTCATCGTCTGCATGGGCGTGTTGGCCTATGCCCTGTGGGGTTACAATTCGATGTATCCCGGTGCGGTGGGCACGTGGAACGGCTTCTTCTCCATGGGCAAGCCTTTCGACAATGTTCTCAGTGGTGCCGATCTTACCTATGATTACGGCAAGACCGCCCTCTGCATGACCAAATACACCGACTTCCTGTTCCAGGCCATGTTCGCCGCCACTGCCGCCACCATCGTGTCGGGAGCTGTGGCAGAGCGTGTGAAATTGGGCTCGTTCATGGTTTACGCCGTGATTCTTGTGACTTTTGCCTACCCCATCACGGGTTCCTGGCAGTGGGGTCAAGGCTGGTTGTTTGCCCGCGACTTCAAAGACTTCGCCGGCTCCACCTTGGTGCACGCCTTCGGTGGCTTCGCCGCTCTGGCAGCCATCATCGTTCTCGGTGCCCGCAAAGGCAAGTTTCTCCCCGGTGGCAAAATCAAGCCTATCCTTCCTCACAGCACTCCTCTCGCCACCACTGGTGTGATGCTTCTTTTCCTCGGCTGGTTCGGCTTCAACGGCGGTTCGGTCCTGAGTGCCAATCCCGGAGCGCTGGGTCTGGTGTTCGTCACCACCACTCTGGCCGGTGTGGCCGGTGGCATCGCCGCCATGCTCACTTCCTGGATCGCTCTGAAAAAGCCTGACCTTTCGATGATGCTCAACGGCATGCTGGCTGGCTTGGTGGGTATCACTGCGGGTGCCGACATCGTCGCCGTCTGGAGTTCGGTCATCATCGGCCTGGTGGCTGGTGTGCTGGTCGTGATCTCCGTGATCCTGCTCGATAAACTCAAACTCGACGACCCTGTGGGTGCCGTCTCCGTTCACGGGGTTTGCGGCGTGTGGGGCACAGTGGCCGTGGGAATTTTCTCCCTCGATGCCAAATACACCATCACCACCCAGCTTATCGGCACACTCTCCGTGGCAGCCTTCGCCTTCGTCTTCTCCTTGATCCTTTGCTTGATCCTCAAAGTTGTCATGGGCATCCGTGTCAGCGAAGAAGAAGAGCGCAAAGGCCTGGACGTGGAAGAGCACGGCACGCCTGCTTACCACTTCGGCACCGATGCCAACGAATTGACCTGATCTGACAGGTCTGACACTCTCCTCCCCGGCCCGGTCGAGTTCTGCTCGGCCGGGCTTTTTTGTTTGCAATTTTCCTCCATTCCTCCGTCAGTTATCGCCATGCCCCGGTGGATCACGCCTCTGCTCCTGTTCGCTTTGCTTGTCAGCGGCCTGTGGACCACGTGGCAATGGCTGCGCCCATACGAGTTCGGCCAACCGTCGCCCTGGCAGATCGAGCAGGTCACTGTCAGGCGCGATCACGGTTCCGCCTGGCTGGAAATTGAACTCAAGCACCGTGAGCTGACCACGCTCGAAGAACCACCGCTCAGCCGCTTGATCAATGATAGTGATCGGGTCCTGGATCCCGCGGATGCCCGTATCAGCCGTGATGGCCGCACTTGCCAGATCCGCTACTGGCTGACACTCGACGATTTGTCCCACGCGTGGAAATTGAAACTGCTCCAGGACGAATTGAGAATCAAACACAGCGGCTCCATTTCGCTGGAAAACGGACAAAGCCGCAGCTTCCGCCAACCCACTTGGTAACATGACCTATCTGCTGATCGACAACTCGAACACACGCACCAAATTCCGCCTGGCTCATGCGGAAAAACTGCTTCCCTGGCAGCAATGGCTGCCCACCGCCGAGATCACCGTGGATGCCGTGGAAACACTCACCGCAGCCTTGCGCTTCGATGCCGTGTTGCTCTGCTCGGTTGTCCCCGAAAAAGCCACGATCCTGCGCGAGGCGTTTTCCGCACGTTTTCCTTTTCATCAGGTGACCTGTGACAGCCGCATGCCGCTGGGCATTGATTACCCCATGCCACGGCAAATCGGTGCCGACCGCCTGGCCAATGCCGTGGGCGTGGTGGAGCACTACCCTGTGCCGGCGATTGTCATCGATTTCGGCACCGCCGTGACCTTCGATGTCATCTCCGCGGCACCAGCCTACTGCGGCGGAGTGATCGCGCCTGGGTTGGGAGCCATGAATGATTACCTGCACCGCAAAACCGCCCTGCTGCCGCTGATCGAACTTGCCGAGCCGGAACACGCCATAGGCAAATCGACCCATGAGGCCATGCTCGCCGGCGCGGTGATCGGCTACCGGGGTCTGATCAAGGAAATTCTCGCCAAGTTGTTGGAGGAGATCGACGGCCAAGCCACCATCATCGCCACCGGTGGTGATGCCGCCCTGATTGCGCGGGGCGTGCCGCAAATCCAGCACGTGGACCCTCACCTGACACTGGAAGGCCTGCGCTTGCTGGCACGGGAAAATTTACGTTAGAATTTTCACAACCTCCTTGCGCCGAGACACGCGCATCATCACCGTTGACGAATATTTTCCCATCATGGCGAGAAATCCTCTTGAGAATCGATCAAACGCCACCTAGCGTCAGGGGACCAACTCACTGATTCATGGCGCGCTCATCCAATCTATCCATGTGCTCTTTCTGCGGCAAGGGCCACTCCGAGGTCAAAAAACTCATCGCCGGACCTGGGGTCTACATCTGCAACGAGTGCGTCGATCTCTGCGTCTCCATTCTCGACAAAGAACTGCGCGCTTCCGATTCCGGCAAATCCTCCGGCGGCAAAGGCAAGCGCCTACCACTGCCCACCCCGGCGGAAATCCGCCTGCAGCTCGATCAACACGTCATCGGCCAGGAGCATGCGAAAAAAGTTCTCTCCGTCGCCGTTTACAATCACTACCAGCGGCTCAACCAACCCACCGGTGCCGATGCCAAGGAATACGAAGGCGTGGAGATCGAAAAATCCAACGTTCTCCTGCTCGGCCCCACAGGCTCAGGAAAAACCCTGCTCGCCCGCACCCTCGCCCGCACTCTCGATGTGCCGTTTTGCATCGTGGATGCCACCACTCTCACGGAAGCGGGCTACGTCGGCGAGGACGTGGAAAACATCATCCTGCGCCTTCTCCAGGCCGCGGACTTCGATGTCGCCAAGGCCGAACGCGGCATCATCTACGTCGATGAAATCGATAAAATCGGCCGCAAGACGGAAAACGTTTCCATCACTCGCGACGTTTCCGGCGAGGGCGTGCAGCAGGCATTGCTGAAAATTCTCGAAGGCACCATTTGCAACGTGCCACCCCAAGGCGGCCGCAAGCACCCGCAGCAGGAATACATCCAGGTCAACACGGAGAAGATTCTGTTCATCTGCGGTGGTGCGTTTGTCGGGCTGGAAGACAAAATCCGCCGTCGTCTCGGCAAAAACACCTTGGGCTTCCACTCGACTGCCAACGAAGCGGTGGATCCTAACAAAAACGTGCTCGAACTCACCGTCCCGGAAGACTTGCTCCACTTCGGCCTGATCCCCGAGTTCATCGGACGCCTGCCCGTCATTTCCTCACTGCGCCAGCTCACGGAGGACGAGCTCATCCAAATCCTCACCGAGCCGAAAAACGCCCTCAGCAAGCAATACGCCAAGCAGCTCTCGCTCAACAATGTGAAGCTCAATGTCACGCGCGATGCCCTCAAGGCCTTCGCCGAAGAGGCACTCAAACGCGGCACCGGCGCACGCGCCCTGCGCTCCATCTTCGAACGCATCATGCTCGATGTGATGTATGAGATCCCCTCTCGCAACGACGTGGAGATGGTCACCATCACCCGCCAGGCCGTGCTCGGGGAAAAACCTCCCACACTCAAAAAACGTCGCTCCGAGAACAGCGAGGACGCCGCCTAATTTCACCGCAACGCATTCTTTTATGGCGAAAAAAGTTTTTCTCTCCATCGATCTCGGGGCTGGCTCCGGCCGCATCATCGCTGCCAAAACCGATTTCCAACATCTCTACCTGGAGGAGGTACACCGCTTCGGTAACCCCGGCACCGATCTGCCCGGCGGCTCCTACTGGAACGTGATCGGCCTCTATCGCGATATCCTCGAAGGACTGCGCAAAGCCGTGGCCACCTACGGCGATCGTATCTGCTCCATCGGCATCGATACCTGGGGCTGCGACTTCGGCCTCCTCGATGTCAACGGCCGGCTTTTGGGCATGCCACACCAGTACCGCGATTCCCGCTTCGAGGGCATGGCGGAAAAAATGCACGAGCGACTCGACGAGCGCACGGTCTTCCAGCACACCGGCGTGCGCACGAATTTCTACAACAGCTCCCTGCATTTGCTGGCGGAGCAGTTGCGACAATCCCCTTCCCTGCTACAAGCCGAGCGCCTCCTCTTCATCCCGGACTTGCTCGCCTACTGGCTCACCGGCGAGATGGCCAATGAACGCACCGTGGCCTCCACTTCGCAATTGTTTGACCCACACACCAACGACTGGGCCTGGCCCGTCATTGATGCCCTCGGCCTGCCCCGCCGCATTTTCGGCAAGGTCGTGGAGCCCGGAACCATCCTCGGCCCCATCCGCTCCGAAGTGGCCGACTACATTGGCAAGAGCGATATCCCGGTGATCGCCTCCGCCAGCCACGATACCGCCTCTGCCGTGGCCGGCATCCCCATGAGCCAAGGTGATAACCTCTGGCTCTCCTCCGGCACCTGGTCCATCATGGGCCTGGAAACGCAACAACCCATCACCTCCGAAGCGGCGTTCGATGCCGGATTCTGCAACGAGCTCGGCCACTCCGGCACCGTGCGTTTCTTGAAAAACATTTCGGGTCTGTGGTTGATCCAGGAGTGCAAACGCCAGTGGGCCATCGATGGCGAGGATCTCGACTACGCCGCGCTTGCCGAGCTGGCCATCGAGGCCCCGGCCTTCACCGCTTTCATCGATCCGGATCACCCCAGCTTCTCCACAGCTGGCGACATGCCCGAGAAAATCCAGGAATACTGCCGTGCCACCGGACAAACCGTGCCGCAAGTGAAAGGGAAAATTTTGCGCATCGCCACGGATTCGATCGCACTCAAGTATCGCGTTACCTACGACAAAATCTGCCACCTCACCGGTTCCTCCTTTGCCCGGCTTCACGTCGGCGGCGGCGGCATTCAGAACACCCACCTCACCCAGGCGACGGCCAACGCGCTCGGCATCGAGGTCGTGGCCGGACCCGTGGAAGCCACTTCCTGCGGCAACATCGCCATTCAAATGATCGCCACAGGCCACCTGCCCTCCATCGTCGAGGCCCGCGAGCTGATCAAGGCGTCGTTCGAGTTCAAAACCTTCCACCCCACCGACTCCGCCGACTGGACCCAGGCCTACGATCGCTTCCGCGCCATCATCGCCAAGGCGTAAAAAAATTGCCGCGCAGTCAAGGAATCTGCCCAAGATGGCGCGATCCTTGCTTGAAATTTTCGACACTGGGGTTACGCTGCGCCGTCCGCGCGACTCCTCATCGACAGCGCCATTTTTTCCACTCTGACATGTCCTCATTTCCTTTTGTTCCTGACGACGCCCCTTTCACTCCCGAACAACGCGCGTGGCTGAACCGATTTTTTGCCGCGAATTTCTCCCAACCTGGCGTTGCCGTTGCCAGCGCCGGGCCGCCCGTGCCGGTCACCGTGCTCTTCGCCTCGCAAACGGGAAATGCCGAGGGCCTTGCCAAGAAGCTCGTCAAGGACCTGAAGAAAGGAAATTTCCTGCCCACCCTCGTAAATGTGGCCCAGTATGACCACGCCAAGCTCTCCTCGGAAAAACACGTGTTGCTGATTGCCAGCACCTACGGCGATGGCGAGCCACCGGATTCCGCCACCGCCTTTCACCAATGGCTGCACTCCGAGGCCGCCCCGTCACTGGCAGGCGTGAAATACTCCGTGCTGGCCCTGGGCGACAGCAGCTATCCGGATTTCTGCCAATGCGGCATCGAGTTCGATCAACGCTTCGCCGCACTCGGTGCCGAGCGACTTCACGCGCGCGTCGATTGCGATGTGGAGTTTGATGCCGAATACAAAGCCTGGTCCCAGGCCATCATCACCCTTCTCGCGCCCGGCGGCACGACCGCCAAAGCGGTGGTCGCCCTCGATCAAGAAGAAGACGGCTACTCGAAAAACAACCCCTTCCCGGCCCGCCTGATCCGGCAATACAACCTCAACGGCAAAGGCTCGGAGAAGCAAACGCATCACATCGAAATTTCGCTCACAGGCTCCGGGCTGGAGTATCAGGTGGGAGATGCCCTCGGCGTCGTGCCGCAGAATTCCCCGGCCTTGGTCGATGAAATCCTGAGCCACCTGCCCTTCAACACCAAGGCGGATGTCACCACACCCGATGGCGAGGAAATCTCCCTGCGGGATGCCCTGATCCGCCACTACGACATCCGCACGCTGAGCAACACCCTCATTGAAAAATGGCAGTCGCGCAGTGGCTCGCCCTTCCTGCGTTCGCTGGTGCTGGCCAACGATAAAAAAGCCTACCAGGATTTCATCTGGGGCCGCGAACTCATCGACCTCGTGTTGGATTACCCCGCCGACTTCTCGGATGCGGAGGATTTCGTCTCCGTGCTGCGCAAGCTGCAACCGCGTTTGTATTCCATTTCCTCCAGTCCGCTCGCCCATCCCGGCGAGGTGCACATGACCGTGGGTGTCGTCACCTACCGCGCTCATGGCCGCGAACGCTCGGGCGTTTGCTCTTCGTTCCTCGCCCGTCTCGCCGCCCAGGACACCACCGGGGTGTATGTTCATCAAAATCCTGCCTTCCGCCTGCCAGCGGATCCCGCCACGCCGCTGATCATGGTAGGCCCTGGCACCGGCATCGCCCCCTTCCGCGCGTTTCTGGAGGATCGCCAAGCCACCGCCGCACCCGGCAAAAACTGGCTCTTTTTCGGCAACCCTCACGCCGACACCGATTTCCTCTACCAAGAAGAACTGGAGGGCTTTGTCAAAGACGGCGTGCTGCATCAGCTCGACACCGCTTTCTCCCGCGATCAGGCGAAAAAAATCTACGTGCAAGATCGCATGAAGGAACAAGGTGTCACCCTCTGGCAATGGCTGGAGCAGGGCGCTGCCTTCTACGTCTGCGGCGATGCCTCACGCATGGCCAAAGACGTGGATCTGGCTCTGCACCAGGTCATTCAAGAGCACGGCGGCATGACCGAAGATCAAGCCGCCGCCTATGTGGCCCAGATGAAAAAGGACAAACGTTACCAGCGCGACGTCTATTGACGGAGCGCGGCACCGCCATCACTTGGCCTCCGCCTTTTTGTTTTTGTCGAGGATCTCCTGCAAGTGCTTGGTGTAGGCATCGGGTCCACCTTCACGGTAGCCGATTTCCTCGCTGATTTTTTTGCCCTCGGCATCAAGCAGATAGACCGTGGGGTAGCCCTCGATGGCGAATTCCTTATCGAGCGCCTTGTTCTGTTTTTTGAGTTCGGGAGCTTGCTGTTTTTTCTTGGGGAAATCCACTTCCATCAGCACGAGATTTTTTTCGGCATAGTCTTGGAATTCCTTTTTCGAGAACACTTCTTTTTCGATCTTGATGCACCAACCACACCAATCGGTGCCGGTAAAGTTGATCAGGATCGGTTTGTTCTCGGCTTTGGCCTTGGCTTTGGCTGCCTCCCAATCGGTCATCCAACCGTTGGCGAAGGTGAGACCGGTGGTGAGGGCGAGGGCGATGACGCTGCGTAGTATGGTTTTCATGATGTGGTTAGGGATTCTTTTGTTTTTGACGAAGTTGTTCGAGACGACTGAGAGGTTTGGTGGTGGGCGCGGCGGGCTTGGGCGCGGCGGCAGGAGCGGCTTTTGCCTCCGGGGCGGCAGGCTTGGGCGCGGCAGCGACAGTGGGGGCATCGATGCGCAAGACGCCACCGTAGGCGACCTGGTGCAGCACGGTCTGGCCGTTCTGCGGGATGCTGACTTTGCAGAAAAGATTCTGGTGCTTGCCGATGGTGGCATCCGCCGCGACTTCCACCTGGAACAGCAATTCCTTGGTGTCTTTGTTCAAGGGCATGGGAGCGGCCTTCGTGCCGTGGGGCAGGCCCATCAGCTCGGCGGTGGCCTGGCCCTCGAAGGGCGTGGTAACATCCACTTTGCACAGCAGCGGTGTGGGTTTTTTCTGCTCGGTGGCGCAGAGCTCGATGTTCATGCTGAGAAAAGGCTCGGCAACGGTGAGAGTGGCGAAATTGGACGACACCAGCACGGGCCCCTTGGGCGTGGGGACCTCCGCAAGGATGACGATGGGCCACTGGCCGGTGGCGGCATCGGCACTGGCATTGATTTCGTAGGTTGCTTCGTTCGCGCCTTTGGCGAGATCGATGGTCACCGGCGCGCCGATGCCCGGCGGGATCCACAGGAAACGCAATTTCACTTCGCCATCGAAGCCCGCCGCACGCTGCGCTTTGATTTTCAGCGGCAGCACGCCGTTTTTCACGATGGGCACGGCGGGTTGCTCGAGGTCGATGCGGAGCGGCGCTTCTTCGATCACCGCCATGCTGATGCGATCGACGGAGGTGCCGTGGTAGGAGCCCTGGTTGTTGATATCGACGTGTTCGATGCGTTCGCGAAGAGCACCTTTCAGATCCGCCGGGGCACCTTCGCCGGTGGCGTGGAGGGCGATGGAGTAGAGTCCTCCCGCGATGGGGGCATCCGCCGCGGCTTCGATCAGGATGGGAAAAGAGGTGGCGTTTTTCGGCACCACGGGCGCGGTGAAGGTCATGCCGGCGGGCAGGGACTCGGCCACGAGCTGCAGGGCGCAGCCCACGTTTTCGCGGGTGAAGTTCACCACACTGGCGTAGCGGTTGCCGCGCGGCACAGTAAGCATTTTCCACTTCTGGGTTTGCACACGCTCGACGGTGGGTAGCGCGGCGCTGATGCTAGCGGACTTGCGGGTGATCTCGATGCGATAGGTGAAATCCGCTTGTCCTTTGCGTAGCTTGTCCTGGATGCGCACAAAGTAATCGCCATCCGCCGGGCAGACCCAGGTCAAGGTGCTGTCCAGATTGCCTTGGTCGTCATTGGTGGTGAGATTCTTGCCGCTGCTATCGCGCAGGCTCATCACGGAATCGAGAGGCGAACGCAAACCCAGGGCACGGGCTTTGATCACGAGGTTGTCATTTTTTTTCGCGGTGAAGCGGAACCAATCGACGTCGCCATTTTCACCGATCACGCCGTGCGCGGCGCAGGGAATGGGCGGCAGCGGTGTGGACTCCTTGCCGCTGGCATTGGGTTCCACCTCGTTGGCGTAGTCCAGCGCGGTTAGCGCGATCCAGTTCGGGGAAGGCGCGGAAAGGCCATCGGCCCGGGCGAAAACGGGAAAGGGATTGGCACCGGAAGCGGGCAGGGTGATGGTTTGTTTGATCGGTCCCGAGGGATCGCCGATGAAAGTGAACTCCACCGTTTCGCCGGGCTTCGCACCGGTGGGATAGACGGCAGAAGGGCGCGGCGCGTGGGAAATGTGCAGGCGGTAGCGGCAGGTCTCGCTGCCCTCGTAGGCGGCCTCGCGCACGACCACGCGATATTCGCCATCGGCGGGTGCGACGATGGACGCGTAACAATCGGTGCGCAGCAGCGGTGTGTCATCGCGGGCGCTGAGCTCGAAACGCTGCGGATCGAGGATGGCGACGTAGGCATCGAACATCGCCTGCCCGAGGCGGATGGCCTCGACCTCGGCGGTGAGGCGCTGGCCTTTTTTCAGATGGCAGACAAAATAGTCCTCATCCTCCAGCGTGGCGATGCCGTGGACGGTGGTGTTCACCTCCACTTTTTGTGCCTGATCAAATTTGTTGTTGGGCTCGACTTCATCGGTGCAGGGGAACTGCCCGACGAGAAACAAGCGCATTTCCGAAATGCCGCCCGCCGCGCGCAGGCGGAACTGGTGCTCGCCCAACGGGGCATCCGCTGAGATGGTCGCCAGCGCGGTGATGTGCTTGTCATCCACCACCTTGATGTCGCGAAAGGTGATGCCCGGCTGGTAGCAGAGGATTTCCTGCGTATCGCTGATGCGCTCACCATGGAAATGGAGGAGCACCTCCGAGCCGCGTTGCCAACCGCGCGGCATCACGGTGCTCAGTTGCGGCGTGAAGGCGCAGAGCGAAATCACGCTGAGCAGCCATACGCCTATGATCGAGAGCCAGCGGTTCACGGCTGCGGGGTGTTAGGCTTTTTTAGCGAGGATTTCATCAATCACCCGGCCGTTTTCGCAAATTTCGATGGGACGGTTGCCCGGTGCCATCAGCTCCTTATCGGCATTGATACCGATCTGGTGATAGATCGTGGTGGCGAGATCGGCGACGGTGACGGGGTCATTTTCCGGTTCGCCGCCAAGGGCATCCGAGCTGCCATAAACCATGCCGCGCTTCACGCCGCCGCCGGCGAGCATGGTGGAAAACACGCGCGGCCAGTGATCGCGTCCGCCGGTGGGATTGATCTTGGGCGTGCGACCGAACTCGGAGGTGACCATCACCAAAGTGCTGTCGAGCAGACCGCGTTCATCGAGGTCCGTGAGCAGTGCGGCGATGGCCTGATCGGTGGGCGGAAGATTGCTTTCGATGCCGCTCTTGATATTATCGTGGTGATCCCAACCACCGGCGGTGAGCGAGACAAAACGCACCCCGGCCTCGACCAAGCGGCGCGCCAGAATCATGCGCTGTCCGGCCTGCGTGTTGCCGTAGCGCTCGCGCAGTTTCGCCGGCTCGGCTTCGAGATTGAACGCCTCGCGCGCTTGTTGGGAGGAAATGAGTTTGTAGGCATGCTGGTAAAAGGCATCCATCGAGTCGATTTCGTCGGACTTTTCCAGACTGCGGAAATGCTGGTCCACGGTGTAGAGGAGTTGCTGGCGGCGGTGGAAACGCTCGTCGCTCACGCCATCGGGCAGGTTGAGGTCGCGGACCTTGAAGCCTTTTTGCGCCGGATCGGCACCGAGGGCGAAGGGCCCGAAGGCCGAGCTGAGGTAGCCGGAATTGGCATATTCATTCGGCACCTGCGGGATGCAGACATACGGCGGCAGATTGTTGCGGGTGCCGAGTTCGTGGGAAATCACCGAGCCGATCGAGGGATACTCGACTGCGGGCGAAGGGCGGTAGCCGGTGAACATGTTGTGCGTGCCGCGTTCGTGGGCAGCCTCGCCGTGGGTCATCGAGCGGATGATGGTCATCTTGTCCGCCACCTGCGCCGTGTGTTTCATGAACTGACCAAACTGGATGCCGGGGATTTTCGTGTCGATCGCGCCAAAGGGCCCGCGGTATTCCGAGGGAGCGAGCGGTTTCGGGTCAAAGGACTCCTGATGCGCCAGACCTCCAGGCAGGAAAATGTGGATCACACTCTTGGCGACGCCTTCCTTGGTTTCGTAAAATTTCTGCGCCCCCATCGCCTGCCGTTGCAGGAATCCGGGCAAGGTGAGACCGAGGCCACCCAGCAGACCGACATAGAAAAACTCGCGGCGGGAAGAGTAGCGTTCCAGGGGATTTCCGGGGCATTTGGGTTTCATTGGCGTGATGGTTAGGTTAGCGCAACATGCGGGAAACGCAACGGTGCTTTCGATGAAACGCAATCGTTCGCTCGGGTATTTCAGGAAAATGACAGAGAGCGAGGAATTTTTGTGTTTTGTGGGGGAAAGCGGAAGAAGCGCTTTGACAGGAGGGGATCTCACTTGATGAATCAACATGCCTGTGGGAGTGTCTTTCCCATGCAAACTTCTCACCTTCCAGAATCATCAGCTCGTCCGCTCACCGCTCTTATCACCGGTGCCAATCGTGGGCTGGGATTCGAAACCGCGCGGCTGTTTTTGCAACAGGGCCACCACGTTGTGCTCGCGGGGCGTGACATCGAGGCTCTCGACCGCGCCCGGCATGAGCTGGATCCTTCGGGCGAGCACACCCGCACGCTGGTGCTGGACATGGCTTGTGCGGCATCGATCGCCAAGGTGCCGGATGAGCTGGCGGCTGCGGGCATTCAACTGGATGTGTTGGTGAACAATGCCGGAATTTTCCCGCGCGATGCGGAGCCGGTGGCAGGTCTGCGGCAGGCGCTGGACACGAATGTGACGGGAGCCGTGGCGTTGACGTTGGCGCTGGCGGAGCATTTGCTCAGGGCATCGCAGCCGCGCGTGGTCATGGTGTCGTCGGGACTGGGGTCGTTCGCCCGCTGTGCCGGGGTGGGTGCGCCGCTGGCGGACTCGAATTTTCTCGCCTACCAAACCTCCAAGGCCGCGCTGAACATGGCCACCGTCTGCCTCGCGAAACAATTCGCAGGCACGGCGCTGGTGATCACGGCGATTTCCCCGGGATGGTGTCGCACCGACATGGGCGGCACGGATGCCCCGCGCAGCGCGGAGGAGGGCGCGGCGGTGATCTATCAAGCCGCGAAGCTGCCAGCAGGAGCACAAAGCGGAACCTTCCTGGGCGAAGATGGCGTGATGCCGTGGTAGGGTGAGGTGACCTTGTTGACCGAGGTGACAATGGGGTCAACACGGTCAATGAAGTCCTCATATTTTTGTCAGATTGGCTTGGTGCCTTTGCAAGCAGGGTAGGCGGTGCAGCCCCAGAACTCTCCCTTGGCGGACTTGCGGCGGCGCATGGGTTGCTGGCATTGGGGGCAGGCAGGCGCGGGTTCGGTGGCGCGTTGGCCTTCGCGGGCTTCGAGGCGTTTGGCCATGAGGCGCTCACTGAAACCGCCCGTTTCCTCGAAGGCTTTGCCTTGTGCGGCGATTTGGGATTTCAGCATGTTGAGCGTCCGCCCGATAATGAGGTGCAGGGCGTTGGCGACGATCACGGGGTCCTCGGCATCCAGCCAGCGGGCGTATTTGCGGCGTTGCGTGAGAGCGTGTTTGGCGGACTCGTGAACCATGTCATCAGTGAACGGCGCGTTATCGAGGGAAATGGCATTCACTGCCTTGGCTTGGGGGTCGTGAGCGGACCAGGGCAGGTGGCCGCGATCGATGATGAAAATCTCGTAGTCGCCGCGCAATTCGCTGAGACTGGCACGGGCGACGTCGGTGAGTTTCATCTCCGTATCCTTGGAGGTGGAGGAGCGCTCCGAGCCCTCGATGATGTTTTGGCGTCCGCTGCGGGCGGCTTGTGTCATCTGGTCGTAGTGGCGGCCTTTGGGGTCGTAGAGTTTTTTCGCAGCCTCGCGGTGGTCGTGGGTGAGGAAACGACGGCAAAAACGCAGCGTTTCTAGCTGAGTGATGGTCGCCAGTGTGAAGGAATGCAACTTGCGGAAACCGCCGTGTTTGTCAAAGAGCTCAGGCATGGTGGAGGGGCGTTGTTGCCAAGGATGACTTTATGGTTGTCAACCATGTCAATATGGTCACAAGGGCTGTGGCATGCAAGCATGTTTCCCCTACCCTTGGACGCCGCACCGGAGATTGACAAATCTACCCACCTGTCACAGGTTGGGGCTGAGATATGAAAGAGAAAACGATCGGATTTGTCGGGGTGGGGCGCATGGGAGCAAATATGGCTCGCCGTTTGAACGACCTGGGCTACGCGGTGACAGTGGTGTATGATCAACACCGTCCGCTGGCGGAATCGTTGGCGGAGGAACTCGGATGTCGCGCGGCTCAGACGCTGGCCGAGGTAACGTCAGCAGCAGAGGTGATCCTCACGGTGGTGACGGATGATGCCGCGATGCGCACGATTTTTGCCTCTGGCGGCGATAGCCTTCTCACGGGCGCGGCCGGACGTTTGTTTTTGAATTGCGCGACGATCAGTCCGCAGGTGCACGAGGAAGTGGCGGCCGCTTGTGAGGCGGTGGGCGGGGCTTCGCTGGAGGCCTGTATGGCATCCAGCATCACCCAGGCGCGCGAGGGCACTTTATATCTGATGATCGGCGGCAAGGAGAGCGATTACCTCGCGGCCGAGCCCCTGTTGCGCGATCTTTCCACGGCGCTGCGTTACGTGGGCACCACCGGCAAGGCCGCACAAGTCAAAGCGCTGGTGAACATGGTGATGAACATCAACACCGCAGGCTTGGCGGAAGGGCTGGGCCTGGGTGCCGCGCTCGGCCTTGATCTCGCGATGTTGAAAGAAATTTTTTCACAAACCGGTGCCAATTCGCGCGTGCTGGTGACAGACGGTGATGACATGATCGCCCGCGAGCACGATTGCTATTTCAGTGCCGCCCACGCCGCGAAGGATAGCGGCATCGCCAATGCCCTCGCGGCGCAAGCCGGGGTGAAAGTGCCGCTTTCTGTGGCCACGCAGGCGCAATACGATGCGATGGTCGCGCACGGACTGGGGGAGCTCGATAAGTCGGGCATCGCCGAACTGACATTCCCTGGCAGAGCCTCGATCTAACATTTTTTATGAAACTTCCGATTGTCAATGCCCAGGGCGAGCAGCTTGATGTCGCCTTTCATCCTGCGGAAAAGTCCGGTCATCTGGTAGTCCTCGGCCACGGCGTCACCGGCAACAAGGACAGACCTTTGCTCGTGGCAATCGCCGAAGGTCTGGCCGAGCGCGGTTGGCCCTGTCTGCGTGTATCTTTCAGCGGCAATGGCGGATCACAGGGCCGCTTCGAGGACTCCACGATCAGCAAGGAAATCGCTGACTTGCAAAGTGTGCTCGATGCTATTCCGGAAACCACTCGCATCGCCTACTGCGGTCACAGCATGGGCGGCGCGGTGGGGGTTCTCACGGCGGTGCGCGATGAACGGCTGCGGGTGCTGGTCACGCTGGCCGGCATGGTGTTCACGCGGGAATTCTGCCAGCGGGAGTTCGGTGAAGTGACACCCGGCGAGGGCTGCATGTGGGATGAGGAAGCCTGTCCTTTGTCACAGGCCTATGTCGATGACCTGCACCAACACGAGTCCACGCTTGATGCCGCCACGGCGATGGAAGTGCCGTGGTTGCTGGTCCACGGTTCCGCTGACGATGTGGTCTTTCCCGCCGACAGCGAGGCTGCCTATGCGGCCGCCCCCGAGCCGAAAAAACTCGTGATGATCGACGGTGCGGGACATTCGTTTGATGAAACGAGCTACCCGCAAGTCATCGCGGAGATCGATGCGTGGCTCTCCCGCCACCTGCACGTCTGACCAGCACTCGCAAGCACCCATCTCGCGATTACGAAAAAATACAATTTTCCGACTCCGGAGCTATCCACCTCTGTTTCACTGTGGTAGCCTTCCTCCGCTACCATGGACTCGCTCATTCATCAACTCGAAGCCAAACAAGATCTGTCACCGCGTGAAATTGAAAGCGCTGCAGAATTTCTGTTAGATGGTGCCGCCGCCTCAGAAAAAAAGGCGCACATGCTGGAGGCTTTGTCGATCAAGGGAGAGACTCCGGCCGAGATCGCCGGATTCGTGGAGGTGTTTCTGGAGCGTGCGGTGAATCCACACATTCATTTGCTGGAGCTGGAGGGCCCCACGCTGGATCTTTGCGGCACGGGTGGTGATCAGTTGCATTTGTTCAATGTCTCCACCACCACCATGTTCATCGCGGCCGCGGCAGGTGCGGTGGTGGTGAAACATGGCAATCGCGGCATCACCTCCAAGTCCGGTGGCGCGGATGTGTTAGAGGCGCTGGGCATTCGTCTCGATCTCAGCACGGATGACTTCCGCCATTGCCTCGACAAGGCGGGCGTGGGATTCCTGTTCGCCCCCGGCTATCATCCGGCCTTCAAGGCGGTGGTGGAGGCGAGAAAAATGTTAGGCGCGCGGAAAGTGCGCACGATTTTCAATCTCATCGGCCCCTTGCTCAATCCCGCTCGGCCAGAGTGCCAGTTGGTGGGCGTGTATGAGCGCGGTCTGTGCCCGGTGTTTGCCGAGATTCTGCAACGACTGGGCCGCGACAGTGCCTGGGCGGTGCACGGCAGCACGCAGACGGGTGCGGCGGTGGATGAGGTGAGCTTGATGGGACCGACGTGGATTTGCAAAGCCGGAGCCTATCAGGACTTGGAGGACGAGGAAATTTCGCCTGAAGACTTCGGACTCAATCTGGCGGCCGTGAGCGATCTGCAAGGCGGTGATGCCCGTGAAAACGCGATCATTCTCGAAGCCATTCTCAGTGGTGAGGAAACCGGGCCCAAGCGCGATATGGTCTTGCTCAATGCCGCTGCGGCACTCGCCTGCGCCGGACTGGCGGATCACATCAGCGATGGCATCGAGCTCGCCCAAGAAACCATCAACGATGGCTCCGCGCGCGAGAAGCTGAGGCTGTTGCAGCGTTATGCGAAATGAAGGGGAAGTGAGAAGCTGATTATGCTTTCTTCGCTTGCTTGCTCCAGGAATCCTTGAGGCCGACGGTGCGGTTGAAGACGGGTTTGGTGCCGGGTTGGTGATCTTTGGCATCGGCCACGAAATAGCCGGTGCGCTCGAACTGGCAGCTTTCGCCCGCTGGCATCTGCGCCGCGGCGGCCTCAACCTTGGCGGTGATGAGGCGCAATGACTCAGGATTGAGTGCACTGAGGAAACCTTCTTCTTCGGCATCAGGATCCTCCACGCGGAAGAGGCGGTCGTAGAGACGCACCTCGGCGTCCACACCGGTGGTGGCATCGACCCAATGGATCGCCGCGCGGCATTCAACGCCTTCAGGCGCATCGGCTCCGGCCGTGCCTTTGAGCAATTCACAACGCAGCGCGGTGATCTGTCCTGCATCGTTTTTCTCGAAGGACAGGCATTTCATGATATCGCCACCGCGAAGGCGCACGTGACGTCCGGGGCCGAGACGATAGAATTTTTTCGGCGGGTCTTCGAGGAAATCGCTCTGTTCGATCCAGATCTCGCGCCCGTGGGTGAGGCTGCGTTCGCCGCGCTCAGGGTATTCCGGATGCTCCAGCACGGTGGCGGTGATGCGTTCGTCGGCCGCGACGTTTTCGAGCATGACCTTGAGCGGTTCCAGCACGGCCATGCGGCGCGGGGCCTCGCGATTGAGGTGGGCGCGCACTTCGAACTCGAGCAGATCGACGCTGGTGGTGCCGTTGAATTTGGTGATGCCGATGTGTTGGCAGAAATTGCGAATGGCCTCAGCGGGGTAACCACGACGGCGTAAACCGGAAATCGTGGGGATGCGCGGATCGTCCCAACCGTGGACGTGACCTTCTTTGACCAGTAGCAGCAGCTTGCGTTTGCTCATGACGGTGTAGGTCAGGTTGAGGCGGGCGAACTCGATCTGGCGCGGCTTGGCGGGCACGGGGCAGTTTTCAATGACCCAGTCGTAGAGCGGGCGGTGGTTTTCAAATTCCAGCGTGCACAGCGAGTGGGTGATGTGCTCCAGCGCATCCTCCAAGGGATGGGCGTAGTCATACATCGGATAGATGCACCAGGCATCACCGGTATTGTGGTGATGGGCGCGCATGATGCGATAGAGCACCGGGTCGCGCAGGTTCATGTTAGGCGAGGCCATGTCGATCTTGGCGCGTAGCACCAGACTGCCATCGGGAAACTCACCGGCGCGCATGCGGGCGAAAAGATCGAGGTTCTCCTCCACGCTGCGATCGCGCCACGGCGAGGGCGTGCCCGGCACGTTGATGTTGCCGCGCGTTTCTTTCATTTGCTCCTGCGTTTGCTCATCCACGTAGGCGTGGCCTTGGCGAATGAGGGCGACGGCGCAATCGTAGTAAAATTCAAAATAATCGCTGGCGAAATGAAGGGCATCCCACTCAAAGCCCAGCCACCGCACATCCTCGCGGATGCTTTCCACGTATTCCACCTCCTCCTTCGAGGGATTGGTGTCATCAAAGCGCAGGTGGCATTTGGCCCCCACGGCGCGGAGTTCCTGGGCGATGCCGAAATTCAGGCAGATCGACTTCGCATGACCGATGTGCAGGTAGCCGTTCGGCTCCGGGGGAAAACGGGTGATGACGCTCTGGTGCTTGCCGCTGGCGAGGTCATTGGCAATGATTTCCCGGATAAAATCGACTTTTTTTTCGTCAGCATCAGACATAAGAAGTGGGCCAGCGGCGTGGCGCGACGCGAAAGATAAACCTCGCACATCCGCTTGCAAAGCATAAACCCGCGCTCTCCGTAGAATCACAATGTGGCATCGACAACCCCCATGGCAAAAGCCTATCCTGACGTCATGCATCACCTGTTTGCCCGCATGCTCCCCACCCTTCGCTCTACCTTGTGCTGCCTGACCCTGGCGTGGCCCGGATTTTCCCGTGCCGACGAAGCACTGATCGACTGCCATGTGCACCTGTGGACGCACGAGCGCCCAGCCGGGCTGACGTGGATCAAAAAAGACGACCCGCTGCTGACCAAAGACTTTCTTCCTCCGGTTCACCAAACCGTGGCCAAGGCCAGCGGCGTCACGGGTGTGGTGGTCGTGCAGGCGGGCCAGAGCCTGCCGGACAATCAATGGAATCTGGATATCACCGCGCACAATCCGGCCTTGTATCGCGGTGTGGTGGGGAACCTATCGGAAGTGATCGGCACGGAAAAATTCGCGCCTCTGCTGCGTGACCTCTCGAAGGACCGCCGCTACCTTGGCTATCGGCTCTCCGGCCGCTACCAGACGGAAATGTCGGAGGCTTTTTTCCGCGACCTGGCCCTCACCGCCGAGCTGGGCAAGAGTGTGGATTTCCTGATCGGAGCCTACACGCTCAAGGACGTGGATACCATCGCCAAGCGCATGCCGAATCTGCGCATCATTCTCGACCATTTTGGCAATGTGAAACTCGATGGCAAGGCCTTGCCCGAGGAATGGATCGCCGACTACCGCGCGGTGGCGAAACAGCCGAACGTTTACTGCAAGGTGAGTGCTCTCTACGGTCGTTTCACCCCGCAACCCGCGCCCCGTGAGTTGGCTGCGTATCGTCAGATCCTCGATCTGTCCTTCGAATGTTTCGGCGAGGATCGTTTGGTGTATGGAAGCGACTGGCCGGTGAGTGAATCGACGGCGGACTACGCCGCGCTACTGGCCTTGACCCGCGAGTATTTCGCCACAAAGGGACCAAGCGCGAACGCCAAATTGTTTCATCGCAATGCGGTCAAATTCTATGCAATTCCTATCGTGAAATGAAAAAAGCCCCGGCCTTATTTCATGAGATCCACCAGCACCTTATCGTAGAACGCATAGCCACCCGCAATCAGCAGGCCCACGCAACTGGTCCAGAGCCCGATGTCCCACAGTTTCCCCGGCGCAAGCCGCGGATCGCAGCGACGGT
>Ga0075157_10000461_pt1 | contig 32752 bp, 29 predicted proteins | sample JI81BgreenDNA_FD_70967 | JGI IMG/M metagenome (GOLD analysis project Ga0075157, IMG submission 70967) | Wastewater effluent complex algal communities from Wisconsin, to seasonally profile nutrient transformation and Carbon sequestration -... | ecosystem: Engineered > WWTP > Effluent > Algae...
GCCCATGTTTGCATTTGGATTGTGGTAAATAACCGGTGCACGCAATGTGTCGTCCAATGCATACCCATCGTTCGCAGTGCTCGCAATAAATGTCCATTGCCCTGAGCCGGCATTTGTAACCAAAATGCTGTCGAATACCACACTTTCACTGCTATCGCGCTGGATGGCACTCACCATACGGGTACTCAAGTAACCACCCGGACCTTGGGCTGACACCGAAATACTGCTGGCGTTTTGGAGACCCGAATTGCGCAGGGTAACACCTGGATAGATTACATCACCTAAATTGGCAAATTGTTGCCCACCTTGTAAAACGGCGCCCACATTGATTTGTGCTGGGAAATTAAAGCGGATAGTTGGCTTTCGCTGGTTCGACAGGGTGGTCATGGCACTTGCAAATGTGTCGACCGCCGAAATCACATATTTGGTTGTATTGTCGAGGTAGGCAGGTACAGCACCTGCGTTGTCATAGCCAAATCGAATGCCTTGACCGGCTGAACTTTGCGTGTATTGCACATAAATTTCTATCGCACTTCCGGCTGTGTAGGTGAAGAGCGAATCGAATGGAATGGTAATAAATCCTTCGGCTGAACCCAAAAAAGGTTGGGGATTGCCATCATATACCTTTCGAGCCGATGCCGCGTTGTTCACCCAGTTGATTGCTCCCGTCCCAAAGTCAATGAGCGAAGAGTTTTTCATGTAAATCTTTAGGTTGCAATTGAAATTAGCTGGCATGCTGATGCCCGGATCTCGTCGATAAAACGAGAGGCTGGAGATCTGCGCGTTGTTGTTGATGCTTGTCAACAAGCTGGCCGGATAAATATAAGCCCAACGCCCTGCAGCTGCCGACGTTGGCAAGTTCCGAATAGGACCATAGTCGTTGTTGTTGGTAAAAGTGGTTGGAAACTGGTTGTTGCCAATCTGTACCGATTGGCCATGTGAGGGCTTGTTCCACAAAAACAAACCTACCCCTGCGAGCAGGAGTGCACGTAAAGTTTTGTTCATACAACAGGATTTAGGTAATACGAATGTAGTTTGGAAATGAATTCCCTGTAGCATTTTTTGATAAAGAAATGCTTCGCATTGCCCAAATGCTGAACTTTGCGGCATGAATATCCCATTGGACAACCTGCCCTCGCCCTTGTTTTTGATGCACGAAGAAAAGCTGAAGCGCAACCTCGAGCTGATGCGCCATGTGCAGCAGGAGGCAGGCGTCAAAATCATCCTTGCCCTCAAAGGCTTTTCGATGTACAGCACTTTTCCGCTCATCAGGCAATTTTTGCCGGGTAGCACGTCGAGCTCGCTCCACGAAGCCCGTTTGGGCGCCGAAGAGTTTGGTGGCGAAACGCATGTATACAGTCCGGCTTACCGCGAAGATGAATTTGAAGAACTGACCCGCTATGCCGGACATTATTCTTTCAACAGCATTGCGCAGTACCTGCAGTTCAAAGACCGCTTGTTCAGCTTGCGCCCCGATGCGCATGCCGGCATCCGCATCAATCCCGAATATTCAACCGTAAGTGTCGATTTGTACAATCCCTGCATTCCCGGCTCGCGCCTGGGCATTCGTGCCGAGGATTTGCCCGACACCCTGCCCGAAGGCATCAGCTTTTTGCACAGCCACAACCTGTGCGAAAGCGATTCGTATGCCTTGGAGCACACCCTCAGCAACATCGAACGTTTGTTTGGCAAATACCTGCCGCAGGTGAAATTGCTCAACCTGGGTGGCGGCCACCTCATGACGCGTGAAGATTACAACATCGACCACCTGATAAGCACCCTCAAGGCCTTTAAAGCCAAATATCCGCACCTCGATATCATCCTGGAGCCGGGTTCGGCCGTGGCCTGGCAAACGGGTTATTTGGTAAGCACCGTGCTCGACATTGTGAATTCCAAAGGCATTGAAGTGGCTATTCTCGACTGCAGCGTATCGGCCCACATGCCCGACGTGATTGAAATGCCCTATAAACCCAAAATTCTGGGTGCTACCGAACCGGTTGCCGGCAAGCCTACTTACCGTTTCGGTGGTCAAACCTGCTTGGCCGGTGATTTTGTGGGTGATTATTCTTTCGAAGCTCCATTGAAGCCCGGCGACAAAGTGGTTTTCGACGATATGATGCACTACACCATGGTAAAAACCACCACGTTTAACGGCATCAACCTGCCACATATCGGCATTTGGAAGCAGGAGGGAAGCTACCAGCATGTGAAATCATTCGGCTACGAGGATTTCAAATCGCGGTTATAGGCAGCTCCGTAGGAGCGGCATGTGTGTAGCATATTGCCCAACACCCAAAAAAAAGCGCCCCAGAGGGGCGCCATGTGTGTTCAAAATCTATGCGAAACAGAGAAGGTTTTATCGTGCATCGTAGTCAATCACCAAATCGTTGCTCAACGGCTTGCTCACGCAAGTCAAACAAGCTCCTTCTTCGATTTCGCTCTCCGAAATGGCCTCCTGTTCTTCAATGAGCATTTCGCCCTGCACTTTTACGGCGCGGCACATGCCGCAAACACCCATGGTACAAGCGTAGGGCAGGTCGAGGCCGTGCTCCAAAGCCGTTTCAAGGATGTATTTACCCGGTTTAACCGTTAGCTCATGAGTTTGACCATCTAATTTGATCTTGATTTGGTGTGTGCCATCGCCACCGCCAGCTGCCGGAGTTTCGGCCACAGGCTCGGCTTTGTGGGCGAGGAAGAAACTCTCTTTGTGCACCCGATCGGCAGGAATGCCCTGACTGTCGAGCAAGCCCAAAACGGCGTGCATCATCCCATCAGGACCGCAAACGTAGTAGTTGGCCGATGCATCGGCGAAGAGCTGCTTTTCGCTGCACAAGGCTTGAATAATGCCTGCTTCAATGCGACCTTTTACACCGGCATAACTCGATGATGGTTGACTCAATAAATGAGTAACCTCCAGTTTACCAGGATATTTAGACACCAGCTTTTCAAGCTGTTCTTTAAAGATAATGCTGTCTTCGTTGCGGTTACCGTAGAACAAATGCACCTTTGGCGCTTCGGGCTTGTCAACCACCGATTTGATGATCGACATCAAAGGCGTAATTCCGCTACCTGCACCTATGAGCACGAGGGTAGGCAATTGCGCCATTTTGTAGTTCAAAGTGAAGCTGCCATAAGGTTCCAGCACTTCCAACACATCGCCTTCCTGCAATTTGTCGACGAGGTAATTCGACACCAAACCGCCTGCCACACGCTTTACGCAAATGCCAACCATGGGCAAAACCGTAGGAGAGGTGCAAATAGAGTAAGACCTGCGGGCCGATTTTCCATCCAATTGCATCACCAGGGTGAGAAACTGTCCGGGCCAAAAATGGGCAATTTCACCCTTTTCGTCCCTGAAATAAATGGCTACTGCGTCGGGGGTTTCCCTTACAATGGTATCGACTTTAAGCTTGATGGTATGCATGTTCTGAATTAGACCGCAAAGATAACGCTGCTGTGGCAAGGTTGTTTGTGCAGGGGCATTCTTTGGGGTGAAATGAGGAGGAAATAAAAAAGCCGGGGTCTTTCCCCGGCTTGGTTAAGTTGTTGTTTATCAAGCGTAACGCTGTCCCACCCACACAAATCGGCGGTTGATGAAGTTGGGATCGGCGAAGCTGGCGTTTCCGGCTGCATTGCCACCAGTTACGTGGAAATCGGAGAATGCAGCGTGCTGGTTCAGGTAAATGGGACCGGTGAGGTTGAACGAAACCGGCACAAATACTTCGGCAAAAGCATCGGCGGCCTGCTCGCAGAAAGCAGCGTCGGTGCTGTAAACGCCGCACGAAATGGCGCCATGGGCTGCCACCAGCTCGGTAGCCAATTGCAGGCCTTCGGCAGCGTCTTTGGTCTTAATAACAATGCCAATGGGACCGAAAAGCTCTTTTTCGTAGGTAGCCTTGTCGGTGGCGTCTACTTCCAACAGGAGGGGAGAGGCGGTACGGGCTTCGGCAAATTCTTCGTTAGCAAAGCCATGTGAACCTACCAATACCTTCTTGCCCATGCCGGCAACCTGCTTGATGCGGTCGGCAGTTTGGTCGTTCTGCAAAGCAGCCAAAACGCCAGGAGCCATTTTCGGATGGTTGGCAATGCCTTCGATGGCTGTGGTAAGGGCAGCAACTACTTCTTCGTAAGATTTATGTCCTTCGGCGGTTTGAATGCCACCTGCCGGGATGAAGAAGTTCTGTGGTGCGGTACACATTTGTCCGGCATACAAGCTCAGCGAAAACGCCAGGTTATCGGCCATGGCCTTGAGGTCGTTCACCGACTCAATCACCACCGGATTCACACCGGCTTTTTCGGTAAATACTTCTTTACCCAAAATCTGCTGGGCTTCGAGCCAGTTGCCAAATACGGAATTGCCAGTGTAGTCAATCAGTTTTACGTCGGGATGTGCTACAAATTCCTTCGCAATGGGAAATTTGCTGCTATCTACTGCCAATTGGCAAGTATTCGGATCGATGCCATTTTCAGCCAATACCTTCTGCAGCTCGGCAATCACAATGGCAATGGGCAGCACGGCTTTGGGGTGCGGCTTCACAATCACCGTATTGCCGGTAATGAGGCTGGCGTACATGCCGGGAACGGTATTCCAGGTAGGGAAGGTAGAACAGCCAATTACCAAAGAAACGCCTTTGGGCACCGCACGCCAGTTTTTACGCAGCTGGATGTTGAACTTGCCCATCGGCTTGTCCCAAACCACCTCCTGCGGAAAACGCGTGAGCTCCTCATAACCCATGGCAATGGCCTCGAGGGCACGGTCGGCAGCGTGGGGACCGCTGGCCTGGAACGACATCATGAACGATTGTCCGGTGGTATGCTGAGTAGCATGTGCTATCTCAAAAAAGCGGTTTTTCATTCGCTCGAGGCTTTCAACCAGGATGCCGGCGCGGGTTTGCACATCCACTTTGCGCCATTGTTTCATGGCTTCTTTGGCACGCACTACCACCACTTTATCGGCAAAAACCGGATAGCGGATGCCGAGGCCGGTTTGCAGGTAGGGAGAAACTTCCTCGCCTTCAAAACGGATGGGCTGCTGCTGCAGGAGCTCCGAAAAATCGGTGTTCATGCTTACCTGGAAGGCATGCAGACCGGCTGCTGGGGCTTCTTCACCGTAGGCTTTTGGATTTTCGGGATAATGGGCGTAGAAAACACGCTCGCGATTGGCTTGAATGGCTCGCTCGATGGCGCCTTGGTGTTTTTCGAACAACGACATGGGACAAATTTTGGAAGCGCTAAAATAGCGATTCCACCTCGTTTATCGTGCTTTATTGTGGAGGCTGTCAGGAACATTTACGCCATTTTGCATTAACTTCGCTCGCATATTTCCCCAACATGAATAAAGTAGAACAACTCGAGGCCAAACGGGCCGAAGCCCTGCTGGGGGGCGGACAAAAACGCATAGATTCACAGCACAGCAAGGGCAAACTCACCGCCCGTGAGCGCATCGATTTGCTGCTTGATGCCGGTTCCTTCGAAGAAATTGGCATGCTGGTTACACACCGTTCGCACGATTTTGGCCTCGACAAAGAGGTGTACCTGGGCGATGGCGTGGTAACCGGTTACGGCACCATCCATGGGCGTCCGGTTTACCTTTTCTCACAAGATTTCACCGTTTTTGGTGGTTCTTTGAGTGAAACACACGCCGAGAAAATCTGCAAAATCATGGACTTGGCCATGCGTAATGGCGTTCCTGTGATTGGTTTAAACGATTCGGGCGGGGCGCGCATCCAGGAAGGTGTGGTTTCGCTGGCGGGTTATGCCGACATCTTTTACCGCAACGTACAAGCATCGGGCGTGGTGCCGCAAATCAGCGCCATCATGGGCCCATGCGCCGGTGGTGCTGTGTACAGTCCGGCCATGACCGACTTCATCTGCATGGTGGAGAAGAGCAGTTATATGTTTGTAACCGGTCCCAACGTGGTAAAAACCGTTACCCACGAGGATGTAACCTCCGAACAGTTGGGCGGTGCCGAAACGCATGCTACCAAGTCGGGCGTAACGCACCTGACCTATGCCAACGAAGTAGCCTGTTTAGAGGGCATTAAGCGCATGATGCGCTACATTCCGCAGAACTGCGAGGAAATTGCGCCCGTTTATCCTTACGAAATGCAAGGAGAGGAGCTGCGCGAGAAATTGTCCGGTATGGTGCCCGAAAATCCCAACCAGCCTTACGACATGCGCGAAGTGATTGAAGAGGTAGTTGATGCCGATTCGTTCATGGAAATCCAAAAAGACTTTGCAGAGAACATCGTTGTGGGTTTTGCCCATTTGGCAGGTCGGAGCATTGGCATTGTAGCCAACCAGCCGGCTTCATTGGCGGGTGTGCTCGATATCAATGCATCTAAAAAAGCAGCTCGTTTTGTACGTTTCTGTGATTGCTTCAACATTCCTTTGTTGGTTTTTGAAGATGTGCCCGGCTTTTTGCCCGGAACCGATCAGGAGTGGAATGGCATCATTACCAATGGCGCCAAATTGTTGTATGCTTTCAGCGAAGCCACAGTGCCGCGTATAACAGTCATTACCCGCAAGGCCTATGGTGGCGCTTACGACGTGATGAACAGCAAGCACATTGGTGCCGATATGAACTTCGCCTGGCCTACAGCTGAAATTGCAGTAATGGGCTCAAAGGGTGCAACTGAAATCATCTTCAAGAATGAAATTTCAAAAGCAGATAATCCGGAACAGAAACTGCAGCTAAAGGTGGATGAATATACCGAGATGTTTGCCAATCCGTACAAAGCCGCAGCGCGTGGATTTGTAGATGAAGTGATTCGTCCCGAAGAGACCCGCAAAAAGCTCATTCGAGCCTTCCAAATGATTCAAAACAAAGCCGTTACACTGCCGCGCAAAAAGCATGGCAACATTCCTCTCTAAAAAATGAATAACAAAGTACATTACATTCTTCACGGCATCAGCCTGGCTGCCATTGCCGTATTGTTCGTGCTAGTTGTGGGTAACAATCGTCCCGCAGATCAGGGTGCGGCTGAAGACACAGAAACAAGCTTTGAAAGTGGTGAAGTAAACGAAAATGCCGGTTTACCGGCTGCGTATGATGAATCAGACACCAGTAATCTGGCCACAGCCGGATTTGGTTTGCGTATTGTTTATGTTAATGCAGACAGCATTTTAACGCGCTTTGACTATTACAAGAAGCTACGTGCCAATATGGAGGCCAAAGCACGCCGTTCTGAACAGGAATTGGAATCAGAAGCCCGCAAGTTAGAGCTCGAATATGCCGATGCCCAGAAAAAGGCGCAAGGCATGAGTCAAGAGCAGTTGGCTATGCTGGAACAAGGATTAATGCGCAAGCAACAGAACATCATGATGTTGCGTGAGAATTTGTCGAAGGAACTGGCTGATGAAGAAGAAAAGCTTGACAAGATTCTACGCCAAAAAGTGAAGTCGTATTTTAATCGCTTAAGTAAGCAAGAAGGTTACGATTACGTTTTGTCGTATCACTATGGAAGTAATGTAGTTTATGGAAAGCAAACGCATGACATCACAGCCAGGGTGATCGCCGATCTTAATCGGGAATATGCTGCTGAGCAGGGAAACAAAAAGAAATAAGCATGAGAGCCGGTTTTCCGGCTTTCTTTTATTTTGATAATTTATATTATGTATAATATGATTGAGAGCTTTTGGCAAAGCGATTACTACTTCCCATCTTATGATGTGGTGATTGTGGGTGGCGGCTTCACCGGTCTGGTTGCCGGCATAGAGCTCCTACTCAAAAAGCCAAAGCTTAAAGTCGGCATCTTCGAATCACAAACCCACGGTACCTTGGCAAGCTCGCGCAATGCCGGATTCATGTGTTTCGGTAGCCCGACTGAATTATTGGCCGATATAGATCAGCATGGCGTAACAGCGGTGACCAATTTACTCAAACTAAAAACCGAGGGCTATGCCACACTGCTCAAACACCTGGCCGGAAACAAAGACATATATAAAAAGACATTTGGCTATGAACTTATCGAATCAAGTGTTCAAGGCAACATAGCTGAACAGCTTCCTCAACTAAATGAAATGTTACTGGCTGGTACCGGCATAGCTGATTACTATACGTATCAGCCCACGTACCCAGCCAATCCAACCTTTGCCGCGATCAGGTTCAAACAAGAAGGTCAACTACACCCAACAGCTGCGGTTGCGGCACTTACCCGTAAATTCATGAATCTGGGCGGTGTTTTCCATGCGGGCACCTCCATCACTGCCTGGGGCAAAACAAACAATGGCTATTCATTAGAATGCAGCCTTGAAAAAGAGATTTCAACCCGCAAGCTGATTGTAGCGAATAATGCTTTTGCCAGTGAGCTCCTGCCCGACTATTTCGTACAACCGCAGCGTGCGCAAGTTTTGGTCACAGCTCCATTCAAAAACCTGCCATATCGCGGTAATTTCCACATGGACCAAGGCTATGTATATTTTAGAAACATTGGCAACCGCTTGCTGCTGGGTGGATTGCGCAATACCGATTTTGAAACCGAGGCAACTGCAACATTGGCGCTCAATCACCGAATACAAGAAAATCTGGAAAAGCTTTTGACCCTACTGATGCCTCAGGAAAAGGCCGAAATCACCCACCGCTGGACAGGCATCATGGGTTTTAGGGCGGGTAAAATACCTGCATTACACCTGCATGAATCAGGGATCATCGTAGCAGCCGGCATGAATGGCATGGGCACCCTGCTGGGACCTGCTTTGGGAAAGCAAGCAGCTTTTAGGGCCTTACGCCCATAAGTAATCAGAATAAACCGAGTTGTTGTTGTGCCGGTGGTGCAGCTGCAGCTTTTTTGGCTTTGGCTGAAGAACCGGTAGGTGGCTCAATGCCCAGCTTTTTAGCCAAATGCATCTCTCCCCATTTGTTCAGGGCCTCAAGCACCGGAATGAGGCTTTTTCCGTAGTCGGTCAACTTGTATTCTACGCGCGGTGGTATTTCGGGATATGATTTGCGGGTGGCAATGCCGTCACGAACGAATTCTTTGAGCTGCTGGGTAAGCATCTTCTGGGTAATTCCGGCAACATCGTCTTTGATTTCGCTGAAGCGCTTGGGCTTCGACTTGAGGCACCACAAAATTTGGATTTTCCACTTACCTCCTATCATTTCCAAAGTGGCATCGATGCCTGGCATGTTGGTCGATTTTACCGCACTATCCTTCATGGCTTCCATTGGTTACTATTTGAAATCAAATATATTTTGAGCTTCGAAAGTACACACTTTTTTTTACTTACCAAATGTTTTCAGCGTGTAATAAAAAAGCCGCCCTGTTGCAAGGCGGCTCTCCGTTGATGAAATTTCTTTACAGGCCATGCTCGCCCAACCAACGCTCAGCGTCGAGGGCAGCCATACAGCCTGAGCCGGCAGCCGTAACTGCCTGGCGGTAAATCTTATCCTGTGCATCACCGGCGGCAAATACACCAGGAATGTTGGTTTTTGAAGTACCCGGAGTAGTCAGGATGTAGCCGGTTTCGTCGAGATCAAGGTAAGATTGGAAAAGATCGGTGTTTGGTTGGTGACCAATAGCTACAAAGAATCCCTGGATTTCCAGTTCCTTGCGCTCACCGGTCTTGTTGTTGAGCAATCGCACGCCTGTTACACCCTGATCGCCCAGGATTTCTTCTGTTTCGTGGTTCCACAACATCTCGATGTTTTCGGTGCGGAACACGCGCTCTTGCATGGCTTTAGAAGCACGCAGCTCCTCGCGGCGCACGATCATGTACACTTTCTTACAAAGCTTGGCTAAATAGGTTGCTTCTTCGGCAGCGGTATCGCCACCACCCACAATGGCCACGGTTTGGTTGCGGAAGAAAAAGCCGTCGCACACCGCACAAGCCGATACGCCAAAGCCGTTCAAACGCTTTTCCGAAGGCAATCCCAACCACTTGGCCGAAGCTCCGGTGGCGATGATCACTGCATCGGCGGTGATTTCTTTTTCCATGTCAACCACAGCTTTGTGTGGATGTCCGCCGAAATCCACGCTGGTAACCATGCCATAGCGGCAATCGGCACCCATGCGCACTGCCTGCGCACGAAAATCTTCCATCATCTTCGGGCCATGCGTGCCTTCGGGATAGCCGGGATAGTTTTCTACCTCGGTGGTGATGGTTAATTGACCGCCAGGCTGCATGCCTTCATATAAAACGGGATTCAATCCTGCGCGTGCGGCGTAGATGGCAGCCGTATAACCGGCAGGGCCCGAACCAATGATCAGGCATTTAACGTGTTCTGCTTGTGACATATTTAATTTTGTTCTATTTACCTTACAATATACTGGTAGCGCAAAGTTCCATATCCTCCCCAAATTCCCAAGCCTCTTCCTTTCAAAGCGCGAATATTGGTAGAAACTACCGTGGGTGTGGCAAAAGGGTTACCACTTCCACCTGTAGCAGCACCCAAGGTAAGCCAAAACAGGTAATGTGGGCGATCAATGGAACTCCATTTTACTTCTATGGTGTCCCCTACTTCAAAATAACCAAACTCATCAAAAGTGGTCGAATCTGCGAATAAGTACGCCTCTTTGCCTCGGCGGAGCACAAAATCAACCGTTTGGCCATTGACCAGCTCATCGCTGTAAATTGGGTTAAAGTCTGAACTCCATTGCTGTTCGTTGTTTCTTCGTGAAAACGCACGTACATAATTGCCAGCTACTGGCGGATCACTGTATCGGAAGTACAAACTCACCAATTCGCTGTCGCGGCGGGTGGGTTGAAATTGACCTGCCTCGCGTACCAAATCAGCCCTGGTTCGGTGCCACAAACTGTCCAACGGCAATTGGGTTGGAATTTCGGTTTCTGCTTCCAAAATCACCTCCGAAGTTTCAATGCGCAGTTTGTAGCGTTTGCCCACTTCTCCTTTGATTTTGGTTCCGCGGTAGTTGAACAGCGTAAAGTGCTGGAAATTGAAGTCGGGCCGTAAGGTATCGATGATGCCTCCCCCCTCCACCGTTACCAAAGCTCCCGAAATCAGCAACGATGCCACGGTTTGCAGGTCAATGGGGTCAAAGTAGGGACTGTTGCGCGACAAGGACACATAAGCGAACGAATCTGGTTCAATGTGCCCATGTACCACTACATAATCGCGTTGCTCGGGCAAATCCAATTCAATGACCCTTTCGCAAGATGCCCCGATGAGGCCTAAAACCGCTAACAACCAGTGTTTCATCTGCTTAAAACTTGAAGTTCCAGGTTACCGAGGGAATGATGGGAAACAGGCTCACCTGCCGCGCTTCTACTTGCAGACTCTGCTGCTGCAAAGAACCGGTGTTGTTGAGGTAAACGAAATACGGATTCAATCGACTATAAACGTTGTAAATGGCAAAAACCCATTCGTTTTTGAGGCGTTTTCCTTGCTTGCGGGGTTTGTAAACTGCAGCCAAATCCATACGGTGGTAGTTGGCCAGGCGCAGGTTGTTGCGGTCGCCAATTTGGTTGATGATGCGTCCTTCGATGAAGTAGCGCGACTCAGGTACAGTAAAGGCATTGCCGGTTGCAAATACGAAGGTTCCCGAAAAGGTCCATCGTTCATTGGCTTCATAAGAGGCAACAACAGACAGGTCGTGCCTGCGGTCAAACTTGTAGGGGAAACGCCTTCCTTCCATGATGTCGGGGAATTGACGCCAGGCCCAGGCCAGGGTGTAACCAATCCAGCCAGTGAGTTTGCCGGTTCTTTTTTTGATGAAGAATTCTGTGCCATACGCCTCCCCTGTTCCAAAAACGAAGTCGTTTTCGATGTTGGCATTGAGCCCATTCACAGAACCATCTCGGAAGTCGATTTGATTGAAGAGCTTCTTGTAGTACACTTCCACCGATGTTTCGTATTGGTTTTCTTTGAGGTTTCTGAAATAGCCCAAAGAGTATTGGTAGCCAATTTGGGGTTTGACCTTCAAAGTACTCGGCACCCACAAATCGGTAGGCAATGCATTGCCCGATGAGCTGGCTAGGTGGATGTATTGCATGTTTCGCGTGACGCCGAATTTTACCGATGACTTGCTATCGATGCCGTAACGCACCAACAAACGGGGTTCTAATCCGCCGTAGTTAACAATGCGGTCGCCGCGGTTAAACCTACGCTCCTCCACCTTCTCAATCAAATCCTTGTCGGCAAACCGCTCAAAAATGTATGGTCCGGTTTGGGTGTAGTTCGAATAGCGCAATCCGGCATTTACCTGAATGCGGTCGGTTACATCCCATTGATCCTGACCGTAAATGGCAAATTCATGGGCATTGAGCTCGCTTACTCCCGGTAAACTGAATACATTGTCACCGCTTCGGGCTTCTACTACCGATGGGGTGAACATGTGGTATGTGTATTGCGCACCCCATTTCACCTGGTGCCGAATGTCGGGGAAATAATCGAAATCGACTTTGGCAGTTGCATTTCGCACCCCCGAATTGAGCGAAAATCTGAAAGTTGACTGCTCAACCGCCGTTCCGAAATTGAAATCACTGTAAATACCGCTCACATTCATGAACAGCTTGTTCGAAAACAGGTGGTTCCAACGGATCGTGGTGGTGGCATTCCCCCAAGGGATTTCAAAATTCAAACCCGATTCACGGTTGCGAAACAAAAACACATCCCGTCCGAAATACGCACTGGCATAGACCCTGTCACGATCGCTGAATTTGTAATTGACCTTGGCATTGAGGTCATAGAAGTAATATTTACTACCCTTGGCTATGGCATCGGCCGGTATGAACGGATCGGCCAAAACATCGGCATAGGTGCGTCTGCCCGACAAAATGAAAGAGCTTTTATCCTTTACTAAGGGGCCTTCGGTAGTGAAACGCGAAGAAATTAGTCCCACCCCTCCTTCTGTTTTGAATTGCTGGTTGTTGCCATCGCGCATACTGATGTTCAATACCGAAGAAATCCGACCACCATATTCGGCAGGCATTCCACCTTTGATCAGGGTGGTGTTGTTGATGGCATCGGCATTGAATACCGAGAAAAAGCCGAACAGATGCGCAGCATTGTAAACCACGGCTTCGTCGAGCAAAATCAGGTTTTGGTCGGGACCGCCACCGCGCACATAAAAACCCGTATTGCCTTCACCAGCCGTTTGTACGCCAGGCAATAGCTGGATGGTTTTAAGAATGTCGACTTCGCCTAACAAGGCCGGCAATGATTTTACCTGTTCAATGTTCAGTTCTGCCCTTCCCATGCTGGCATCACGTGTGTTTTGGTCGGCACGTTCGGCTTCAACCACCACTTCTTGTTTGGTAAGCGATGCCGCTTTGAGCTTGAAATTGTATTGTATGTTTTTATCGAGCTTGATTTCTACCACAGCTGTTTCAAAGCCAAGGTATGACACCACTACTTGATAGGTGCCTTTGTCGAGGGTCAACGAATAAAAGCCATACTCGTTGGTGATGCCGCCGCGCTTAAGCTCTTTGACCAATAAGTTGGCTGCAATCAACGACTCGCCGCTCTCTGAGCGCACGTAGCCGCTGATGGTGTATTTCTGCGCGTGAGAAAAAGAAGGAAAAACAAGGAATGTAATGAGCGACAGGCATGCAGCTATGAAACTGCGAGTGAAGTTGATCACACTTATTGTTTTACTATGCGAAGAACAGAGCTGTTGTATTCGTTGGTTATTTCAAGCGTGTAAAAGCCCTTCGAAAGGTCAGCAGGAAGTTCCAGTTGAAAAGCTTGAGCACCGGCATTTACCCGTCCCATGCTTTCACTGTAAACCAGTCGACCCTGCAAATCGCGCACGAGCAAATGGTTCTCTGCAGCGATTTTTTGCTCAAATTGAATCATCAATTGGTCGATGAAAGGATTGGGAAAAGCCTTGATTTCTGTAAGTGACTTTTCAGGCTCGTTGCTCAAAAGGGTTAATGCGAACTGTAAATCGGGTTTGCCCCAACCTATTTGGTTGTTCGGACTAACACGGTTATCAGAACTTTGCAACAGCGCATCGTAAATCTCCATGTTTGTTTTGGTGGGATAGGCTTGCCAAAGAATGGTAGCCAATCCCGCCATGATAGGTCCTGAGAAAGATGTGCCGCTTACAAAGGTTACGCCCTGTCCATTCAATGCGCAGCTCACCGCCGATTGACCCTGAGCCATTACATTAGGCTTGATTCGGCCATCAGAAGTTGGCCCTAGCGAGCTGAAGCCCACACGCTGACCTTCGGCATTGGTGGCGCCTACGCTGAGTACCGAGTCGCCATCGGCCGGTGCACCAATGTAGGTCCAGCCGCCGTTGCCGTAATTACCGGCGCTAACCACCACCAAAATGCCTTTTCGGGCAGCCCAATCGGCACCACGGGTAATGCGGGCCGTATTACCATCCATGTCAGCATAGGTATGGTTCATGGTAGGATCGTCGAAGGTGGTGTACGACAAAGAAGTGTTGAACACATCGGCTCCTGCACTGTCGGCACGTTCGGCTGCAGCTACCCAGTTGTCTTCTTCAATTTGATTTTCTGTACCGTTTACATTGTTTTCAGTCCGGTAAAGCATGTATTGTGCTTTGGGAGCCGTGCCAATGAGCTCGTTTGGAATGATACCGGCCATGCAGCCCAGAACGTAAGTGCCGTGGCTGTCGAACACATAAGGGTTGGTAGTCAAGTCCACAAAATCATAGGCATCTACCAGGCGGTTTTCTGAAAAGATGGAATCAAAGCAAGCAAGGGTATTTACATTGATAAAGCCGGCATCGAATACCGCAATCCGCATGCCTTGACCACGGTAGCCCAAATTGTGCAACACATCACCATTGTGCATGCGGATTTGGTTATATGAGCCACCATAATCTGCATTGGTTAAACGGTCGATGCGCATTACCGGACTGTTTTCAACACTGCCCAACCACTTGGTTTCTTGGGTTTCTGGACGATTGTAGGCAACGCGACCATTTTTCCTGCTGCCTCTCACAAAGGGCAGGGTTTGTATATCGGTTAATACCTGGGCATTCGGCACTTCAATGGTAGCGCCGTTGAGCCATTTTGATTTGTGGCGAACGGTGGCTCCTTTGGCAATCAAGGAATCGAGATAAGCCGGATTCACGGGCAAATCGGTACTATCGATGGCAATCCCCTGGCGCTGACGACGCTGGATGGCCCGCTGCGACAAATATGCCGAGGGATTGTTGATGCTGTAAGGACTGTTGTTCTTGTCGGTAAACTCTATCCAGTAACGGTTGCCTGTTTGAGCCATAACTTCATGGCTTACCAACAGGGTCAAGGTCAGGCAAATGGTTCCAAGCGTCTTTTTCATGCGCTGTTTTTTATAGGTCAAATGAAGATTCAATCCATCCTCCTCCTACCACGTCGGTTCCTTCGTAAAAAACCGCACTCTGGCCGGGGGCAATGGCTTTCACCTTCTTGTTGAATTCTGCAATGATTTTATCTCCCTCTTGTCTAATATGGGCGGGACTTCCCGGGTCTTTATACCTGATTTTGGCAATTACATCCAAGCCATCGGCTGGTAAAGCGGCATATTTCTGCAAATTGACCTTGCCCACCACCATGCCGTTTCGGTCAAGGTCGTCCAGTTCTCCGAGCACTACCGTATTGGTTTCAGGACGTATTTCCGTCACAAAAACCGGCTTGCCAAGAGCAATATCAAGGCCTTTACGCTGGCCTACGGTGTAAAAAGGATAACCTCGATGTTTACCCAGCACATTCCCATCTTTGTCAACAAAATCCCCTCCTTCTACTTGCGCTTCCAACCCGGGAACCCTGCGCTTTAAAAAGCCGCGGTAATCGTTGTCGGGCACAAAACAAATCTCATAGCTCTCGCCTTTTTTGGCGAGAGCTTCATAGCCCATTTCAACGGCCATTTGTTTGATATCTGCTTTTTTGTATTGCCCCATGGGGAACATGGTTCTTTTGAGACTTTCCTGACTCAATCCCCATAACACATAAGACTGATCTTTGTTGCCATCGAGTCCGGTTGAAATTACAAAACGTCCATTTTCTTCACGGATTTGGGCATAGTGTCCTGTTGCGATGAAGTCGCAATTCAGCTTGTCGGCTCTGCGAAGCAAAGCATCCCATTTGATGTGGGTATTGCATAAAACGCAAGGATTGGGCGTGCGACCCGCCAGGTATTCCCCCACGAAATTGTCGATTACATAATCGCCAAACTCATCGCGGATGTCCAAAATCATGTGGGCAAAGCCCCTATTTACAGCAATTTCGCGTGCATCGTTGATGGAATCGAGGCTGCAACAGCCTGTTTCCTTTTTGCTGCCACCTGCTGAGGCATAATCCCATGTCTTCATGGTCATGCCCACCACCTCGTAACCGGCATCGTGCAACATGATGGCGGCAACCGTACTATCGATTCCCCCACTCATGGCAACCAAAACTCTTCCTTTCGTGCTCATAATCAATCTTCAAAAATAGCCAAATTCAAAGCAGCATGCTTTACTATTAACCCTTTTTTAGCAATTTTGTTGAATCTATAAAGCCCTGCGTTTTGAATAAAAGTTCCCCTGCCTACCTGAAAAAAATCGAACAGCTTTACAAAGAAAACGGCTTCAAGTTGCGTTACGAGAAAGGCAGCTTCAAACCGGGTCATTGTCTGCTTTTAGATCAGCAGGTGGTGGTGGTTAATAAATTCTATACCGTAGAAACCAAGGTGAGCGCTTTGAGTGACCTCGCCCGGGAGTTGGAGTGGAACGATGCCTTGCTGAGCAGCGACAGCAAAAAGACCTTGTCAGAAATCCGTCAAATCGCCTTGAAGCTGTGAAAGTAACCTTTTTAGGCACCGGAACTTCGCAAGGTGTGCCCGTTATCATGTGCCAGTGCGAAGTCTGCAAATCCAAAGACCCCCGCGACAACCGTTTGCGAACCAGTGTGCTCATCGAAGGTGCTGATGGCCGCAAAGTGGTGATAGATACCGGTCCAGATTTCCGCCAGCAAATGTTGCGTTTGGGTCCTGACCGGCTTGACGCTGTGGTATTTACCCATGCCCACAAGGACCACATCGCCGGATTGGATGATGTTCGTCCGTTTAATTTTTTCACCAAAGAAGACATGCCGGTGTATGCCACCCTGGAAGTACAGGAGGCACTCAAACGTGAGTTTTACTATGTGTTTGAAGCCATCAAGTACCCGGGCATTCCCAGGGTTGATTTATGCACCATTGCCGACCAGCCTTTTGAAGTCGCAGGTATCCCCTTTTTGCCCATAAAGTTGCTCCATCACAAGTTGCCGGTGCTAGGATTTCGCATCGCCGATTTTGCTTACATCACCGATGCCAATTACATAGCATCTGAAGAATTAGATAAACTCAAAGGCTTAGACATACTGGTAATTAATGCATTGAGAAAAGATACGCACGTATCTCATTTCAATTTAGCCCAAGCTTTGGAAATCATTTCCTACCTCCAACCCAAGCAGGCGTACCTGACCCACATCAGTCACCAGCTGGGACTGCATGCCGTTGAAGAAGCTTTGTTGCCAGAAGGGGTTTTCATTGCCTACGACGGGCTTAGCCTCGAATTTGCATGATTAACCACTATTTCTTTTTACGAAAGCTTGCTGCCGACCTGGATCAGATTTTAACAGGAAGTATCTTGACGGCTGTGGTTTCGCCACACAAGGATGAATTGCAGCTCTTTTTCGAAAAGAACGGTTCAGAAGGCCTTCTCCGTTTGAATTGGGAAACCAATCAATTTTTGGTCAAGTACCAGGAAAAGGACGTGAGGCTGCCCAAATCGTACGAAAAACAGCTTTTTGACGGATGGAATCGTGAAGTTTTGGCTGTTGAGCAGGCTTTGTTCGATCGTTACTGGTTCATTTGCTTGGCTTGCGATTACACCATTGTGGTAAAATGTTTTGCCTCGGCCGGCAATGCCATGTTGCTTGAACACGATAAGGTTACTGCAGTATTTCGCCGCAGTCGCCAGCGCGATTTTGACTTCACACCAAGCGATACTTCGATTGAAAAATCAAAGAAGCTGCAAACAGCCGATTCGCGGTTTTTGGCATTGGCTCAAAAGGCAGTAGCTGATTTCGATTGGCCCAAATGGGCTGTGAATGAGACTTTTGCCTGGAGCAAGGAGCAAGGCATTCATCCGGTACACGAAGCCCATGAGCAAAATGCGCTGGATTTAGCCAGCCAGCATGCCTCCTGGTACCTCGGTCAATATTTGTATGCCCAGCGCATGGGCAAGTTGCAGTCGGCACTCACGCAAGAAACCACTCAGCTTTACAGCAAAATAGCGCAAGCCGAGCAGCAGTTGCGTGAAATTGACCACCAACTCGATTACCAAACCCAGGGAAGTTTGCTTTTAAGTCACCTGCAAGACATCAAGCCGGGTGCAAAACAAGTGGCGTTGCCTCGTTGGGACCTCCCCGATGAAATTGTTACCATCAAATTAGATTCGGGTAAATCGGTGGTAGAGAATGCCAATCGCTTGTTTCAGAAGGCTAAAAATCAGCACATTGAAAGAGAAAAGCGTTCGCAATACCTCGATCAGCTGATGGAGCAGCTTGAATTATTGGAGGAGCGACAAACCAAGCTACAGGCCATTACCAACTGGAGAGAATTGCTGCGATTTGAACAAAAACAGCCCGCCAAATCAAATGCCGTTAACCCTTGGCGGGTGTTTCGCATGCAAAACATGGAGGTTTGGATTGGCAAGCACGCACAAGGAAATGATGAAGTGTTGCGTAGGGCACATAAAGACGACCTTTGGTTACACGCGCGGGGTGTTTCGGGCTCGCATGTTTTGGTACGTAATGCCGGCAAAAAACTCACCCAACCCCAGTTAGAAAAAGTTGCGGCCTGGGCGGCTTTTTACTCTAAAGGCCGTTCAGAACAGTATTGTCCCGTTTCCTATACCGAACGCAAATACGTCAGAAAGCCAAAGGGCGCTGTAGCCGGCGCGGTTGTTATGGAAAGGGAAAATGTAATTATCGTTACCCCACTTGCTCCGGTGTCTTCCGAATGATTGTTTTTTTGGTGACCTTAGCACTCTCATTATTTTAAACATGGAATTAGGCAGTAAACTCCCCTATTTTGAGCTCAAAGCTTGCGACAACCAAGTACGTTCTTTGGTCGATGTGGCCGATAAATCTTGCGTTTTGGTTGTTTTCATTTGTAACCACTGTCCCTATGTACAGGCCTACCTCGATCGCCTGGATAAGCTGGTACACAAGTACTACGAAGATAACCTGGGTGTGATTTTCATCAATTCAAACGATGCCAATCAGCAACCCGCAGATTCATTTGAAAACATGCAGCGATTGGCCGAGAAATACAACTGGCAATCGATTTATTGGTACGACGAAAACCAGGAAGTTGCTAAAATGTTCGATGCCAAACGTACACCCGAAGCATATCTCTTCAACTCCAATCGCGAATTGGTATACCACGGTGCTATCGACGACAGTTGGGAGGCTCCCGGTATGGTAACCCGTATTTGGCTGGAAGATGCCATTGAGTTTACCCTCGATGGGCTGGAGGTAGATTATCCCGAAGTGGCACCTGTGGGTTGCACCATCAAGTGGAAGTCATGAATTTGCAACAAACCATTGAGGCGGCCTGGAACGACCGCCAATTGCTGCAAGAAGCTGATGTACAAAAGGCCATTGCAGAAGTCATTGCCCAATTAGATGCCGGAAGTTTGCGCGTGGCACAACCAGTTGTCAACGACTGGCAAGTAAACGATTGGGTGAAAAAAGCAGTCATCCTGTATTTCCCCATTCGCAAGATGGAAACCATTGAAGTGGGACCTTTTGAATTCCACGACAAAATGGCCCTCAAAAAGAACTTCGCAGCCCAGCAAGTGCGGGTTGTTCCACATGCGATTGCACGGTATGGGGCCTTTTTGGCACCAGGCGTAATCATGATGCCGTCGTATGTAAACATCGGCGCCTATGTTGACAGCGGTACCATGGTAGATACCTGGGCAACGGTTGGTTCTTGTGCTCAGATTGGTAAAAACGTTCATTTGAGCGGTGGCGTCGGCATAGGTGGTGTACTCGAACCGGTTCAGGCGGCACCCGTTATCGTTGAAGACAATGCCTTCATCGGCTCTCGCTGCATTGTTGTGGAAGGTGCCCGTATTGGTGCTGAAGCTGTTTTAGGTGCCGGCGTGACCATTACCGGTTCAACCAAAATCATCGATGCAACTTCTGCTGAAGGTACCACCTACCAAGGTTATGTACCTCCCCGCTCGGTAGTGATTCCTGGTAGCTATACCAAAAAATTCCCTGCCGGTGAGTTCCAGGTGCCTTGCGCACTCATCATCGGTCAGCGCAAAGAGAGCACCGACAAAAAAACATCACTGAATGACGCCCTGCGCGACAATCAGGTTGCCGTGTAGATCATGCTTACCATTGGATACGACGCCAAAAGAGCCTTCAACAATGCAAGTGGCTTGGGTAATTACAGCCGCTTGCTTGTTGAAAGCATGGTGAAGTACCATCCCGAAAACAATTACCTCCTATTTACTCCTAAAATTGGTCAAACCTGGCAGCGCTGGCAAGCGCAGATGCAGGAGTCAGGTGTATCTTCTTTCTTGCCACCACGCCGTTTGCAGCGCATTTTTCACAGTTATTGGCGCAGCGTGGGCATCGGCAAACAAGCCCCAGCCAAGGGCATCCAAATCTACCATGGCTTGAGTCACGAATTGCCGATTGGCATGTCTAAAAGGGGTATCAAAACGGTTGTGACCATGCACGATTTGATTTTTTTGCGTTACCCCGAATATTTTCCCCGCATCGATCGCTTTATCTACGAGCGCAAATTCAAGCAGGCGTGTCAGGATGCCGATGCCATCGTATCTATCAGCGAGCAAACCACCGAAGACCTGGTGCAATTCCTGAAGGCTGATCCCAAAAAGATTCAACTCATTTATCAGGACTGCCATCCGATTTTTCGTCGGGCGGTGACTGTCGGGGAGCTTGCTGCCTTCAAGACAAACCATGCCATAACTGCACCTTACATTTATGTGGCCGGTAGTTTTGAAAAGCGTAAAAACCACCTCCGGGTGTTGGAGGCTTATGCCCAACTCCCTGCTGACAGGCCGCAGCTTGTATTTGCTGGTAAGAAAACAGCTTATTTACAAGACATGCTGAAGCTGGCGAACAAACTTGAAATAGCCGGTGAAATTCGCTTCTTGCACAACCTGTCGTTTGAGCAATTACCGGCCTTGTATGCCGGTGCAGTGTTTACAGCTTATTTGTCGGAGTTCGAAGGCTTTGGTTTGCCGGTACTGGAGAGCATGGCTGTAGGCACTCCTGTGCTTACCTCAAACCTCAGCAGCATGCCCGAAGTTGGTGGCTCTGCGGCCCTTTATGCTCCGCCATCCGATGTGGAGGCCATGGCCATGCAAATGCGTTTGCTGCTGTTCGATGAAGAGAAAAAGGCTGAACTGACGCAGCAGCTGCAAATTCAAGCTGACCGGTTTTCAGCTGAAAACATGGCAAATCAATTGAATGCGCTTTATAACGCACTTTGAATTATTGCTTTAAATAATCACCGAATACCTTTTTCAACTTGTCCATTTTAGGTGCAATCACCACCCGGCAATATCCTTGTTCGCTGTTGAGTCGGTAATAATTCTGGTGATAATCCTCAGCCTTGTAGAAGGTGGTAACGGCTGAAATTTCGGTCACTATGGGATTGGCAAAAGCCTTTGCTTCGTTCAACTTGGCCTTTACTTCCTCCGCCTGTTTTTTCTGGTTTTCGTTGTGGTAAAAAATAGCTGAACGGTATTGCGTGCCAACATCCGCGCCCTGCCTATTCAAGGTCGTGGGATCGTGTGTACCGTAGAATACTTCCATCAACTGGGCAAAACTAACTACAGATGGATTAAAGCGAATTTGAATAACCTCTGCATGTCCGGTCAAACCCGAACAGACTTCGCGGTAGGTGGGATTCGGGATTTTCCCGCCCATATAACCCGAAATCACGGTATCAACCCCCTTGATTTGCTGAAAAACGGCTTCTACACACCAAAAACACCCGGCTCCAAATGTTGCAATTTCCATACTGTCTGATTGAATGGCGTTGATACGAACGCTTTGAGTGCTTCCCTCCTGTTTGCTTTGCGTTTGGGCACAAGCAAAGGTGGTGAGCAAGATGCTGAAGAATATCATACGCATGGTTCAATAACCCTTACGCGCCTAAAAAGTTCTTACTTGGCTTTCAGAATGCCTTCTAAATCGGCTGGTGAATAACCAATACTTTTCATGGTTTTGTGGTCTTCATTCCTGAATACCAGGAATAAATCGCCCTCTTGCTTGATAAAACAGTTTTCACCTTTGGTTTCGGCATAATGCTTTACCGTTGCTTCAGCTTCTTCCATGCTTTTGCAGGCTTTGCTCATGTTTGAGCGCTGTACTTCGTTGAAAAGCGCAGGAAACTTGCCAGCCAGGCCAAATTCGAGCACCGCACCTGAAAGCACGTATTGCAAGTCGCACAGGGCATCGGCAATCTCTACCAAATCCTGCTGGGCAATCGCTTCTTCGAGTTCTTTGAGCTCTTCTGCCAACAAGTTTACACGTAGCTGACAGCGTTTTGCGTCGGGAATCTGAGGGCTTGGAAGTACCGGATGATGGAAAGTAGTGTGAAAAGCAGCCACTTGATTGAGCGCATCCAGCTGTCCAAACAACTGTTTATCAGTAGTTTTCGTTTCGCTCATCGTCTTCGCGATCAAATTGCTCGAAATCGTACTCCGGCATCAGCTCTTCCTTCACGTGCGAGATGGTTTCGCTGAGACCTGCCAAAAATTTATTAAAATCTTCTTTGTACAAGAAAATCTTGTGTTTTACATACTGACCATCGTCGAATCCCCGCTTGCTTTCGGTGATAATGAGATAATAATCGTTCCCTCTGGTGGCCTTGACGTCAAAAAAATAAGTGCGTTTTCCGGCCCTTATTTTTTTTGAATAAACTTCATCACGCTGACGGTCAGACCTATTGTCGAACTCCTCCATAAACTTCATTTTGCTATTCAAATAAAGTTGAAGTTTTCGATAATCGAACAGATTAATTACCCACAATTGTGCATATGTCAGGCTTCCGTATCTTGCTCCTGTTGGCGCTGGCGGGCATGTATGGCGGCATAAAAGCCGTCCCTTTCAATCAATTCGGCATGGGTGCCTCTTTCAACAATTTCGCCATGTTCCAGTACTAAAATAAGATCGGCATTGGACACCGAGCTGATGCGGTGGCTGATGATGACGGTGCTTACGCCTTCGGTTAACTGCAGCAGGTTGTGCAGGATTTCTTGCTCTGTTTGGGCATCCAAGGCACTTAAACAATCGTCGATGACATACAATTTGGGCCTGCGCAAAATGGCCCGCGCAATAGAAACACGCTGCTTTTGTCCCCCCGAAAGGGTGACACCACGTTCGCCCAGCAAGGTATGAATGCCTTCGGGTAGACTTTCTAGCGTGTTTTCCAATGATGCAAGTCGGGCAGCCTCTTCAATGGCTTCTTGCGAGGCTCCGGCATTCCCGAAGGCGATGTTGTTGTGGATGGTGTCACTGAACAGGAAAACATCCTGTGGCACAAAGCCCAATTGACTGCGGTAATGGGCGGCATGCAGGGTTTTGATGTCCTCACTTGAGGCCTTCACTACGCCCAGTTGTGGGTCATAACTGCGTGCAATGAGTTGTGCCAAAGTACTTTTGCCCGATCCTGTGCGTCCAACTATGCCCAGCGTTTGTCCGGGTTTTAGTTCAAAACTTATGTCTTTAATGGCCGGTATGGGGCTTCCGGGATAGGAAAAGGTAACGTTTTCAAAAGCAAGACTTCCGTCGAGCATTTGTTCCTTGCCTTGATGCGTATCGAAGTCGGGTTGGGCATCGAGGATTTCGTTGATGCGCTTTTGTGAAGCGGCTGCTTGCTGCACAATGGAGGCCACCCAGCCAACCGAAGTCACCGGCCAGGTTAACATATTAACGTAGATGACAAATTCGGCGATGTTGCCTGCCGTCAGCCGACCGGCCTTGACTTCCAATCCACCTACATAGATGGTTAAAATGGTACTCAAGCCAATGAGCAATAAGGTGAGCGGAAAAAACAGGGCATCGGCACGTGCCATAGCCAAGGATTTCTCTTTAAACAAACGCAAATCACGCTGAAAGAGCGAAGCAAAACGGCTTTCTAAACCGTAAGACTTCAATACGCGAATGCCGGAAAAACTCTCCTGACTCAGAGAAGTCAGCTTTGCAAGTTGCTCCTGAATGGCGGTGCTCCTTTGCAGGATGATGTTGTTGACGTAATAAATGGTAACCGACAATATGGGAAGCGGCAATAGCACGTAAAGGGTGAGTTTAACATTCACCTGAAGCATCACCCCTATCACAAATACAAACAAAACCACCAGGTTGATGCCGTACATGATGGCCGGCCCAATGTACATACGCACTTTGCCCACATCCTCGCTCACACGCGACATCAAATCGCCCGTGGGATGTTGTTTGAAAAAAGAGGCAGTGAGTGATTGGTACTTGGTGTACAAATCGTTCTTCAAATCAAACTCCATCCAGCGCGACATCACAATAATCGTCTGGCGCATGAAATACATGAAAATGCCTTTGAGTAGCGATAAGCCTAAAACCAACAGCCCGAACCACAACAATTGGGTGCCTAAATCGGCTTTCATTTGGTCGGCAGCTGCACCATCGCTGTTTTTGATCAAATCGATGTTGGTGACAATCAAATCGACTGATTTGCGGATGATTTGTGGCGGAAGAATGCCAAAAAGGTTGGAAATGATGACGAAGAAAATACCTAAAATCAACTTGTTTCTGTGCTTCAGAAAGTAGCTGTTCAGGCGCATCAATGACTTCATGCAACAAAGGTAGCCGATTGCATGGACTGCTGCATCTTTGGCAAGCACCTACTTCTAATTTCTATGAAAAACCGCCCGAAAGGGCTACCTTTGCACACCTTTAAAGATCAATTCAATGAGCGCAATCACTGCACCAACTGTCAACGACGTCCTTTTCGATAAGATAGCGGCCATGGGCCACGAACAGGTAGTATTTTGTCACGATGAAAAAACTGGCTTGCGTGCCATCATCGCTATCCACAACACTGTATTGGGACCTGCATTGGGTGGTACCCGCATGTGGCAGTATGCCAGCGATGCTGATGCCATTGTAGATGCGTTGCGTCTTTCAGAAGGCATGACTTACAAGGCTGCCGTAGCAGGCCTTAACCTCGGTGGTGGTAAAGCCGTGATTTTGGGCGATCCCCGCAAAGACAAATCTGAGGCTTTGTTCCGTCGCTATGGCAAGTTTGTAGACAGCCTGGGCGGTAAATACATCACCGCTGAGGACGTAGGAACCAGCAAAATGGACATGGAATACATCGCCATGGAAACCGACCACGTAAGCGGTTTGCCTGAGCACAAGGGCGGTAGTGGCGACCCCTCTCCCGTTACAGCATATGGTGTATTCATGGGTGTTAAAGCCTCAGCTAAAAAAGCATATGGCAACGATAGCTTGTCGGGTAAAAAAGTGATGGTGCAAGGTGCAGGTAATGTGGGCCGCTACCTCATTGACAACCTGATGAAAGAAGGCGCCATTGTATACGTTTCTGACATTTTTGAAGATCAAATACAGAAAGTAACCTCGGCACATCCTTCAGTAAAAGTTGTTGCTCCTGCCGACGTTTACAGCGTTGACATGGACATCTATGCGCCATGTGCTTTGGGTGCCACCCTCAACGATGAAACCATTCCGCAGCTTCGTTGCGCCATTGTAGCCGGTGGAGCAAATAACCAGCTGAAAGATACCGATAAGCACATGCGTATGCTGATGGATCGTGGTATCCTTTACGCTCCCGATTTCGTGATCAACGCCGGTGGTTTGATCAATGTGTATTCTGAGTTGGAAGGTTACAACCGCCAGAACGCACTCTCAAAAACTGAGCATATCTACGACCAAACCCTGGCCATTTTCGAAGCAGCTCAAAACGAAGGTATTTCTACCCTAGAAGCATCTGTACGCATTGCCCGTCGCCGCATTGAAGCTGTAGCTAACATCAAAACCAGGTTGTAATCCGCGAATGTTAAACCGACGACACCTGCGGCTGAAAGTGCTGCAATCACTGTACGCCTATCATCAGTCGGAAGTGAAAGATCTCCAGAAGGGAGAGAATGAACTCCTTCGTAACATCGAAAAGATGTCGGAGGCCTACATCCTTTCCCTCAAGTTGATCGACGACCTCATTCATTTCACCCAGCATTGGGCAGATGAGCGCGACGGTAAAATGCTGGCTACCATCCACAACCGCAAGGAAAGCCGCAAGTTTGCAGGCAACATATTTGCAACCTACCTGGAACATTGCGAGCCTTATACCACGGCCCTCAAGAAATACAAAATCAAGGGACAAACCCTCGATCCTGAATTTCTCAGGAAGCTTTTCATGGTTTTTTCTGAAACCGAAGCCTACCAAAGCTATTTACAGGCAGGCGAACGCTCAGAGCATGAAGATTTAGATCTGGTTACTCAGCTGTATAAAAAGGTGCTGCTGCATAGTGAAGTGGTTGACGGTTTTTTCGAAGAAAAGTCGATGTATTGGGAGTCGGACAAAGAGTTGGTTTCAGCAGCAGTCATCAAAACCTTGAAGGAAGCTACGAAAAAGTCGGCGACCTTTAGGCTGATTGATTTGAGTCGCGACTGGAATGGTGATTGGTTGTTTGCGCAGGGTATTTTCCGCAAGGCTGTGCTTCAGCACGACTACTTCGATAGCCTGATTCAGGAAAAAACCAAAGGTTGGGACCTAGATCGCATTGCCATGATGGACGTTTTGATTATTCAACTGGCCATGGCAGAGATGATTGTTGAATCAGCCATCCCGGTAAAAGTTACGCTAAACGAATACCTCGAAATTTCCAAGTCATACAGCACGCCCAAAAGCAGTCTGTTCATCAACGGTATCCTCGATAATATTTCCAAGGAACTCATTGCCAAAGGTGAAATCCAAAAAACAGGACGCGGTCTTATCGGTTAATTGAATCATTAATTTAGGCATATGAAAAAGCACATTCTATTTCTTTTGGCTGCCGGTTTAGCGCTCGGCGCATGCAACAATGCCTCTGAAGAAAAAGTGAGTGAAGAGGCTATCAACAATCCCCTTTCGGCAGAAAGTGGCGACCAGGTCGATTCAAAAGACTTACCTGCCATTGCTTTCGACAAGGATTTGCACGATTTCGGCACCATCAAGGAAGGTGAAAAGGTTACCTATTCTTTCCGTTTTAAAAACACGGGGAAGGGTGATTTAATCATCCAAACGGCCAGCGGTTCTTGCGGTTGTACCGTTCCCGAAATTCCCGAAAAACCCATCAAACCGGGTGAAACCGGCTTTATCAAGGTGCAATTCAACAGCGAAGGCCGGGTAGGCATGCAAGAAAAACAAGTGACGGTGGTTTCGAATACCATTCCAAATACCACCATCGTAAAAATCAAAGCTGAAGTCAGCGAACGTTAATTAAATGATGCAACAACTATTTTTAATGGCGCCTCCACAAGGAGGAGCCGAAGGCGGCAACCCATTGGTTGCCCTTCTTCCATGGGTCCTCATCTTTGTGGTGATTTACTTTTTCATGATTCGTCCACAAAACAAAAAGGCCAAAGAGCAGAAGCTGTTTCGTGAGAATATTGCAAAGGGCGACCGAATTGTTACCATTGGCGGGGTTCACGGAAAGATTGTTGAACTGGGTGAAACAACGGCAATCATCGAAGTAGAAGGCCAAGTTCGCCTGAAAATTGAGAAAACTGCCATCTCTCAGGAAAATACGTTGATCGCTTATCCACCAGAGAAAAAAGCGGCAGACAAAAAATAAGCAGGAGGCGAAAGCCTCCTTTTTTATTTTTAGGTATGAAACTACAAGTTGGCATTACGGGAAACATGGGCAGCGGCAAAAGCACCGTTTGTCGCATTTTTGCAGAACTGGGCATTCCCATTTACGACGCCGATAGCCGTGCAAAAAGCCTGATGCTCGAACGCCCGCTAAAAGACCAAATCACAGCTGTTTTTGGAAAAGAGACGTACCTGCCCGATGGAACACTCAACAGAACTTACTTGTCGCAGGTGGTTTTTTCAGATACGGCCAAACTCCAACAATTAAACAGCCTGGTTCACCCTGCTGTGGCTGCCGATGCCAAACACTGGCACGAAAGCCAAACAAACATTCCATACACCCTGCGAGAGGCCGCATTGCTGGTTGAATCGGGCAGCTATAAGCAATTGGATCGATTGATTGTTGTGACCGCTCCCGAAGAAATCCGCATTGAAAGGGTGATTGCACGTGATCATACTACCCGAGAGTCCGCGCTGGCCCGCATGAACAAACAGCTACCCGAATCTGAGAAGGTGGCTTTGGCACAGTTTGTCATCAACAACGATGGCCATACGTCTTTAATACCTCAAGTAATGCACATCCACCAGGTACTGAGCAATCAGACGCTTTAAACCTGCATCCTGATTTTTTCTGATGCAGGCAGGCAATTTACAAATTGGCCTTGCTTGTTGAAGCCCCAACCCAAAGGCAATTGGTTGTAGGTAAGCAAAAAATGGCCATTCGGAATTTGGCCGGGTTGAAAGTTGGAGCGTGACAAATACCAAAGTGCCATTTGCTTGCTAAGTGGAATGGTTTCGGCCTCCAACTGTAGGTCGGCAGCCAATGCCAGTGCGTGAGCCGGAACGAAGTATTTGCCTTGCCATTGTCCTGCTTCTGTTCCTCCACGAAGTATACGCAGTTCCTTACCAACCACATCACACCACTGTAGCTGCTCTTCCCTACCAATGATAAGTTGACCTTTTTTACCTTCTTTCAGCACCGAACCTTTACTCAAGTTGAGGGTAAGGTTCCCAAGGGCATGACGTTCTTGTTGCTTTTTGACGGTGTCTGTTTTAGGGGTTGTTCCCGCTTTCCGGAAGCAACAAATAAAGAATCCTTCGCCCCTGCTGATACCTGGTACGCTGCGGTAGGCCATTCTGGCAGGAATATCAGGGAACGTATCATGCACATCTAAAAAGCCCCAGGAATCAGGAAAATCCAGCTTTACGGGTTCCAGACCTTGAGCTGCCAGCCACTGCCAGCGGTATTCGTTTTCAACCCGCGCAAAGGTGCATGTGCTGTAAATCAGGTGGCCTCCGTCTTCGAGCATGGGCAATATTTCTTCCAGCATCTCCCCTTGCATGCGGCTGCAGACACCAGGCAAATCGGTTTTCCAATGTTGACGGCTATCCACATCCTTTCGAAACATGCCTTCTCCACTGCAAGGCGCATCAACCAAAATGCAATCGAACAAGCTCCCTGTTTTTCGCAGTTGCCCCAGTTTGGCATTGCTGACCACTACCCTGCTGTTGCCCCATTTGTCGAGGTTGCTTTTCAGTATTTCAGCACGTTTGGGAACGATTTCGTTCGCTACCATCCAGCCATCGGTCGCAAGGTGATTGGCAAGCAGCGTGCTTTTTCCACCAGGTGCGGCAGCCACATCCAGTCCACGGTGAACTGCCGGCAACTGACCTAAAACAGCATCCACCAGCATCGAGGCGCTTTCCTGCACATAGTAGGCCCCTGCATGAAAGGCAGGATCAAGGGTAAACACAGGGCGTTCATCCAGCCAGTATGCCTGCTCTGCCCACGGAACCGCCTCCTTGCTCCAGCCCATTTCGGATGGCTTGTGGAGGTTCAATCGCAAGCTGGTGATTGCATGGCCAGCCTCGATGGCAGCGAACAGCTGCTCGGCTTGTAAAGGCAAATCTTGCCTGATCCTACTGATAAATTCCTTGGGTAGCTCCATAAACAGAAACTGCCCCAAAAGGGGCAGTTCATTAGCAGTTGATTAAATTACTTGGTTCCTTCGCGCTTCTTTTTCATTTCCATGGCCTTATCGTTCATTTTCAGCTGCGCATACAACTGTTGCAGTGAAGCCATGGTATTTACGTCCTTTGGATCCAGTTCATGTGCCTTTTCAAGGTAAGGCTGAGCCTTGGTGAAAGCATCTTTCACCTTCTTCACAGCTTCTTCGTATTTCTTCTGCTGATTGAAAGGAATTTTGTTGGCTTCATTGGCCAGTTCAGCAGCCTCGTTGAAGTAAAGTGCACCGAGGTTGTAATAAGCGTCGAAATAGTTTGGCTTGGTGTCGATGGCCTTTTGGTAATTGAAAGCAGCTTTTTCTTTGTTCTTCAATTGGTCGTGGGCAGTACCCAAGGCAAAGTACAAAGTAGCGTTGGTAGGATCGAGCTTGATGGCCTCATCCAGGTTTTTGATTACCTCTTGTTGACGGCCCTGGACCAGGAAGATGTTCAACTCGTCGATGATCAAACCAACTTCGCTGGGGAACTCTTTACGACCTGCTTCGAGGTATTCAATGGCCTTGGCAGTATCTTTTTCCTGCTTGGCAATTACAGCTAATGTTTGATAGATCGCCGGCTTCTTATAGTTCACTTCAAGCAGCTTGTTGAAGTATAGAGCTGCTTTTTTGTTGTCATTCACCTTCTCTGAAGCCAAAGCTGCATTGAAAAGCAAAGAAGTATCTCCAGGCTGGTAAGCCAACAGCATTTCGAAGTCAGCAAGGGCAGCAGCAAAGTTCTTCTTCATGTAACGATCTACGCCACGGTTGTAAAGATTTGCTGTTGCCGACGCCACTTTGCGCTTTGAATCATCGGCAAAATCGTTTTTGGTATCGAGCTTGATGCTGCGTACATAACTTTCTAATGCCGAAGCCAAAGGGTCTGTTGCCAGACTTGCGTAGGTTTCGCTGCCAAAAATGGCGAGGAAAATTTCACCTCTGTAATACCAGGTCTTGGCAGATTCGGCTGTTTTGGGATTGTTCGCCGCTTCTTCAATGGCTGCAAGCGCTTTGTCTAACTCACCATGGCGGTTGTAAAGAATGGCACTTTGCACTTTTTGGTTTTGCGCCATGAGTTGTTGAGAACCTAACAACAATACGGCTGCCAGCAATAACTTTTTCATAACTTAAATGGATTATTCTTCGTTGTTCGTTTCTGTTTCGGGGTTTTCTCCCTCTGTTTCTTCTTCTTTTTTTACTTTGGTGATGGATGCAATTGACTCACCATCTTTGAGTTTAATTAGGCGAACACCTTGTGTAGCCCGACCCATTACACGCAAATCGGCAATTCCCATGCGTATGGTTACACCTTTTTGGTTAATGATCATCAAATCTTCTTCATCTGTAACATCTAAAATGCCCACCAGTTTACCCGTTTTTTCGGTTACGTTCAATGTGCGAACCCCTTTGCCACCACGGTTGGTGATGCGGTATTCCTCCAAATCTGAACGTTTGCCATAACCGGTTTCCGAAACAACCAGGATGGTAGTCGTGGGGTCGTCGACACAAACCATGCCAACTACTTCGTCCTGCTCGTTGTCGAGCGTGATGCCACGCACACCGGTGGCAGTACGGCCCATCGGACGCACTTTGGCTTCAGGGAAGCGGATAGCACGACCCGAGCGGATGGCCAACAACACTTCCGAGTTGCCTGTAGTTAATTTGGCTTCCAACAACTGGTCGCCCTCGTTAATACCAATGGCATTAATGCCATTGACCCTTGGACGGCTGTAGGCCTCGAGACTGGTTTTTTTAATCACACCCTGCTTGGTACAGAACATGATGAAGTTGTTGTTGATATATTCCTCGTCGGTGAGGTTTTTCACGGCAATGTAGGCCCTGATTTTATCATCACTCGGAATGGCAATCATGTTTTGAACAGCTCTTCCCTTGGTGTTCTTACCACCTTCGGGAATTTCGTACACCTTCAGCCAGAAACACCTACCCTGTTCGGTAAAAAAGAGCATGTAGTTGTGGGTAGAAGCCACAAAAATGTGTTCAATGAAATCTTCTTCACGGGTTGCACCTCCTTGAACACCACGTCCACCGCGATTTTGCACCCGATACTCGGTCAGCGGCGTGCGCTTCATGTAGCCCAAATGAGAAATGGTAATGATTACATCTTCATCGGCAATCATGTCTTCCATGCGGAAATCACCTGCTGCATATTCAATCACCGAACGACGGTCATCGCCATAGCGCTCTTTGATTTCCAGCAATTCGTCTTTGATGATTTGCATGCGCAAACCTTCATCGGCCAAAATGGCTTGCAAACGCGAAATCAGCTCCATGATTTCTTCGTATTCGCGCTTGATCTTGTCGCGCTCCATGCCTGTCAAACGCTGCAAACGCAGTTCGAGGATGGCCTTTGATTGAATTTCCGACAGACCAAATTGCTCCATCAAGCCGGTTTTGGCATCATCGGGTGTGGCTGATCCACGAATCAAAGCTATGACTGCATCGAGGTGATCGAGTGCAATGAGGTAGCCTTGCAGAATGTGCGCCTTTTTCTCTGCCTCGCGCAGTTCATACTGGGTGCGACGAACCACCACTTCGTGGCGGTGATCTACAAAGTGAACAATGAGGTCTTTGAGGTTGAGTGCAATCGGACGGCCTTTTACCAAGGCGATGTTGTTAACCGAAAAAGTGCTTTGCAGGTTGGTGTACTTGAACAAATGGTTCAGTACCACACTCGCCATGGCGTCGCGCTTGATTTCGTAAACAATGCGCATACCATCACGGTCCGATTCGTCGCGGATATCGCTTATGCCTTCAATTTTCTTCTCGTTCACCAATTCTGCTGTTTTCTGCAGCATATCGGCTTTGTTCACGAGGAAAGGAATTTCGGTAACAATGATGCGTTCCCGACCGTTATCGAGCACTTCAATGTTCGTTTTGGCACGTAAAACCACCCGGCCTCGACCCGTCAACAAAGCTTCACGAACGCCTTCGTAACCATATATGATACCAC
>Ga0075157_10000463_pt1 | contig 32714 bp, 22 predicted proteins | sample JI81BgreenDNA_FD_70967 | JGI IMG/M metagenome (GOLD analysis project Ga0075157, IMG submission 70967) | Wastewater effluent complex algal communities from Wisconsin, to seasonally profile nutrient transformation and Carbon sequestration -... | ecosystem: Engineered > WWTP > Effluent > Algae...
GCGAATTAAACCAGGCAGTTTGATAAGGGCGCACAAAAGTCGGTTCAATTTTCCAGGTCGTCGGTTCGGTCACCATAAAACGGCGCGCCAGGACTAAGCGGCGATCGTCGTCTTCATCAAAAATTTTCAGGATATAATTCCCCGACACCCGCCATTTCATATTGGCATTGGGCAAGCCTAAACTATAATGCACGTACTGGGTGAGGGTGTTGATGGATATATCGGCCTGCGTAATCCGGTCTTCGGTGTAGCCATTGATGTACATGACATCTTCCATGTCGGAGGGCGTCCAGTCGGCATTGCAATGCTGAATGGTGTACAAATAATCTTTGATTTCGGTATCAACGCGGTCAAATTCCAGAATCAGGGCATTGGCGCCGGCACTCAAACTCGTGATGGGCATCACCGTGGGCGCCCCCTGCGGATAAAATTGCACGGTTTTGATCAAGTCATCGTCGATCAGATCATTCCAGACCTGGGCGTTAACGGACAGGGCGGACAAAGCCGCCAAAAGCAAAGCAAAGCAAGTTTTCATACTGTAAAGACGCAATTTTGGCAAAAGGGTTTCCTGAAATCAGCCATTCAACACTAAATTCCTCCCTTAAACACAAAAACACTTAAACCCTAAACACCCAAACCCTAAAACACTCAAACAACAACCCCGCCTTTTTCGCGATCCAGCTCTTCCAGGCGGATTTTGTAGATAAACTGCGGGGTACGGCCATAAAGGGTGCTGTACAGGGCATGTGCGCGCAGGTAATGGGTCGTCGGGTGGTCGGCCACATGGCGCAGTTCAAAATGAACGGCGGCTTCTTCGCGTTCAGTACGGGCCATGTGCAGCATTTGTTGCAACTGCCGCAGGGCCTCCTGGCGGTTACCTTCTGCGATATTGACTTGCGCGCGGAGAATATTGGCGCCGAAGGTCAGGTCGGCATTGCCTAATGCAAGCGCAATATCCCGGCCTTCTTCCATCAATTGCCGGGCCAGGTGTGTCTCCTTGGAATACACATGCACAATGCCTTTTTCAATCAGCGAATAACCGAGCACCAGTTTGTTGCCCATTTCACGGGCATGCTCAATGGCTTCGTTGTAGTATTTGATACTTTGCGCCATATCACCTTTGTAGAACCAGGTGTCGCCGAGGGTATTGAGGGCTTTGGCAATGCCTTTTTTATAATTCAGCTCGCGCGAAAGGGTCAGGTTTTGATCTAAATAACTCACCGCCTTGTCGAAATCGCCGATCGTGGAAAGTAAATCGCCGATGAGGCCACAGGCGATGGCAATACCTTGCTTGTCGCCCAACTCCTGGCAAAGGGCAAGGTCGCGCTCAAAATGCTGCATGGCGCGGGTGTAATCGCCTTTTTTCTCCCAAACCGAACCGATACTGCCAATACAGATGGTCATGTAGAGCTTGTTACCCAACTCTTCGGAGAGGGCCAAGCCTTTTTCAAGACAAAGCAGGGCGCTGTCGAGGCTGTTTTTTTCTAAATAAATAATCCCTAAATTGGTATACAAAATGGTCAGTCCGGGGCGGTCGCCATTGCGTTCCGTAATATCGAGTTGTTCTTCGAGCCAGCGGATGCCTTCGTCGTAATGCCCCTGATTCATAAAGATGAGGCCGAGGTTGGCCACGATACCGGCATTTTCTGCTTCACGCTGCACGGATCGGTTGATTTCAATAGCTTTGGCAAACCAGCTTTTGGCGGCGTCGTAACCGCCCTGACGGAAAAAGAAAGTGCCGAGGTTGCCATAGGTTTTGGCGATGCCCACCTGGTCGCTTGCCAGTTCGAAGCATGTAATTGCGACGTCGAGGTGCCGTTTGGCCTGCGTATAGTCGCCGCGCAGCATCAGCAATTGGCCGAGGCGGCGGTTGCTGCGCCCAATGAGGTACCAGTCGTTCAGTTCGCGGGCACGGTTCAGCGCATCGCGGTAGTCGCGCTCGCTTTCCTCCCATTGGCCGGTCAGTTCGTGCACGGAGCCTTTGCGCAGCAGGAGTTTGACAATCTTTTTGGTCTTTTTATCGCCCTCCTTGAGGTTTTCTATAAGTTTATGGTAAAATTTGAGGGCTTGCCGGTTCAGGAAGTTGCGTTGCGAATAACGCGCGGCTTTCTCCAAATATCGGTTCATTTTGCTTTCTACCTCAGCTTGTTCGTAGTGGAAAGCGAGGTCGACAAAACGTTCTTCGGAGTTGGGGTACAATTGCTCTATGGCCTCAGCAATCAGCTGATGCAGTTCGCGCAGGCGCGTGCGCAGCTGCATGTCGTAGGCGGCTTCGCGCAGAAGCGAGTGTCGGAAAATATAACGCAACTCGTTCATGGCGTACCAAACCTGCCATTTTTCGGCCGTTTGCACCTGTTCGCGCACCACTTTATCGAGGTTGCCGTTGCGGCGGGCAAATTCTTCCTGACGCGCCATCACCGCCGAAAGTACCGGCAACTCAAATTCGCGCCCGATCACCGCTGCGGCTTTTACGGTCTCTTTGACCAAACCGCTGAGGCGATCAATACGCGCCATCATAATTTGCTTGACAGAATCGCTGATCTGTATGTCCTGATTCTGCAATTGCAGCAGGCCATCCTTTTTTTCCAACAAATTCGCCTCCCGGAAATATTCGGCCATTTGCTCCACATAAAAAGGATTTCCTTGCGTCATTCGCTGTATCAACTCGAACAAATCGGCGTGCATCGCGCCGCCAAGCCGGTTTTCGGCAAAAGCTTTGAGGTCTTCGGGCGTCAGGAAATTTAAATCAACTTCCAAATGCCGTATTCCGATCTCATCCAAAACCGCCGGGCGCACAATGAAGGCGCGGGTGCCGTCGTCTTCGTAGCGGCTCGTAGCCAAAAACAGAATGGGATAAGCCGTAGCGCGCCGTACAAACTGCGCCATAAACTCGCGCGACATCTCGTCGTACCAGTGCGCATCTTCCAGCTCTATCACCACCGGTTGCAGGATAGACTCAGCTACAAATAAATTGGCCATTGCCGCCAAACCGTTCTGGTAGCGGCCGCGCGCATCCAGCTGCTCCCACAAAGAGCCGGGGTAAATAATGCCCACCATTGCAGCCAGTACACTTTGCGTCCGGTTGATCTCCCGGCGCACCGCGTCCGCTTCCGGGTGGCGACTTTCCGTCAATTCATATTGAAGTTCCAGAAAGTTATTTTCAAATAATTTCAGGTTGTGTTCCGGCGTATTTTCCGGACTTTGTTCAAAGTAGTTTTTGAGAAAATAAATAAAAGGATTGAAAGATTTTCTCAAAATCTGGTCGCTCTGGCAAGTAAACCAGCTAACGGCAAAAGACTCGCGCAATTGGCGCCGCACTTCAAACATCAAACGGCTTTTGCCTATACCGGCTTCGCCGTAAATAAAGGCCAGGCCCGCAAATTTATTCTCCCGAAGGGGCAGGGCCAGGTCTATCAGGCGTTGCACTTCTGTGGCCCGACCAAAATACTCGCCCGTATAACTGGCGCGGCCGGTCAGGTTGCGGCCGGTCATCACATAGGTCGGAATACGTTGCTCAAAACCCTTGTATTGCCCTTCGCCGCGAAAAGCGAACTTGAAGTTGCGGTTGCGCTGCACATTTTCATCCGACATAATTTCGCCCCACGACGCCTTCATCATCAAACGGGCGCCGAGATTAACGCGCGCGCCGATAGCGGCATACTGACAGCGTTCCGGACCTCCGATAACCCCCGTAAAGGCAATCCCGGAAGTGATACCGATGCGATAACGCGCGCCGGTCAGCTGCTCCAGGCCGCTGAGTTCCTCGCGTATGGCCAGCAAATATTCAAGGGCGCGCTCCACATTGTTTTCAAAAGAAACCGGCGCGCCGAACAGGCAAAACATGATGCCGCCCTTATCGCCAAAGTCAATTTCCTTCATGTAGCCGCCAAAATTCTGGCATTGATCCAGCACCGTGGTGGCAAAAAGGTTGAGCGCGGCATGGCTTTCCACACCGGTAAAGGAGAAGAAGACGCTCACCACATTGCGGAACTCGCCGGTATCGGCGCTTTCAAACACTTCCTGCGGCAGAAAATCGGCCATCAGGGTCGGGTCGGGCTCAGGCAGTTGGGGCGCGGAAACGTCGTGGTCTTCCAGCAGGCTGATTTGCATAAACTCCGGCAGCAGCACCTTGTAGTAGCTGTCGGATAAAGGCTCCACATTGAGGTTGAGGGGCGGCAGGTAGGTGGCAAAATGTTCATCGCACACCACTTCGAGGCTGTTGGCGCGCACTTGGGCCTGCGCGCAGCCGTCTATGGGCAGGCCGCGGAAATAATAGGCTTTGCGGCGTTCGCCGACAATACCCCATTCCACATCGCCAAAAGAAAGCCCGATTTTAATCCCGATTTCGTGGGCAGCGAGCAACGAGTCGGCTTCATCGCTGCTGGCCACAAAGCGCTGCACCGTGGCCTTGGCCGTACGCAGTACTTTGGCGGCAATTTGCGCCAGTTCGGCGCTGTTTTGAGTGGCTGCCGGAAAAATGGCCGTGAAGCTGTCGCCGGCGAAATAAGTAATAAAAGCGCCCTGGCGGTATACCTGCCTGACTGTTGGCTCGAAGATATGATTGAGCACAACCGACAGTTCTTCGGCGCCTTCAGCGCCTCTGCGCATCAGGTTTTCAGTCATGCGCGTGAAACCGCTCAGGTCGACGAACATGGTAAAAGCACGCAGGGCGCCTTCCATTTGCCCGTTGCGGTATTGCTCCTGAATGTAATGTGGCAGGAAATGTCTCAAATTCCGGAAATCGTATTAATCGAGGCCCAAAGATAGTTGTTTTTCGCCCTGCTTACAAACTTTTCGTCCGACCGCCATCGACGGGCAAATTAATGCCGTTGATGTAAGCGGCGGCCGGGCTTGCCAGAAAGGCAGCGGCAGCGGCCACTTCTTCCGGGCGGGCGAAACGCCGCAGGGGCACGTGTTGTTTAAAGGATTCGGCAATTTCCGCTTCGCTTTGTCCGGCGCCGGCAGCGCGTTTGGCAATAATTTCCTGCAAACGCGCGGTTTCGGTATAACCCGGCAACACGTTATTTACAGTAACGCCAAAACGGCCAACTTCGTTTGCCAGGGTTTTGGCCCAGGCTGCTACTGCCCAGCGCGTGGTATTGGAAACGCCCAGCCCGTCGAGCGGTTCTTTCACGGAGGTGCTGATAATATTGATAATGCGCCCAAAACCCGCCGCCTGCATCCCCGGCAGGAGCAACTGCGCCAACAAATGATTGCACAGCAAATGGTTGTTGTAGGCCTGTAAAAAAGCGGCGCTTTCTGCCGCCGAAATAGGCCCACCCGGAGGCCCGCCGGTATTATTCACTAAAATATGTATCGCCCCGACGCTTTGCAACAGCGTCTCCACCTGCTCGCGCAGCGCAGCGGTATCGCTGTAATCGGCTACACAGTAGCGATGCGTTTGCCCGGCCACGACAGGTAAAGACGCTGCTGCGCTTTGCAACGCGCTTTCGGTGCGGGCCAGTAAAATCACATTGGCGCCCAAAAGCGCCAATTCCTGCGCCACCGCACGACCAATACCCGCGCTGGCGCCGCCCACGAGGGCAGTTTTTCCTTGCAATGAAAGTTCCATACCCGCAAAGATAGTATATCGAAGCTTCGCTTCGATACCCGTAAATCGAAGCTTTGCTTCGAACGCTGTAACTCAACGCTTTGCTTCGATACCCCGCATCAAAAATCTACCCCACCCACATTCCCGCATCCGGGTTTTACCTCAAACAGCGCGCGCCCAAGCAAAATTCCGATCTTTGCCCGACAAGCGCACTAACTATGAAATACCTGCTTCGATTTTCTTTCCTCCTCAATCTCCTACTGCTCGGCGCAGGCATCTGGGGTTTGCAACGCCTCGGCGGCTGGCGTTATGCCGTTCAGCGACTGCAAGGCGACGCAGCAGGACCGTATGCGAACCGGCTTTCGCTGTTCCGGAGTATGCCGGTGCGGCCCGGCGCAGTGGTTTTCCTCGGCGACAGCCATATAGAGCAGGGCGAATGGGCGGAATGGTATCCGGACAGCGCCGTTGTGCTCAATCGCGGCATTGTCGGCGACTATGCCACCGGCGTACAAGCCCGGCTTGATGAGGTGTTGCGCCACCAGCCGCGCAAAATTTTCCTGCTCGTGGGCTTCAACGACCTGCTGTACGACAAAACCCCGGAGGAAATTACCGCTACCATTTGTCAGATCACCGAAACCATTCACCAAAAAAGCCCGCAAACCAGCATCTGCTGGATTTCCCTGCCGCCGGTAAACGAACAGGTGCGCGCCTGCCCGGTCAGCAACAGCCGTATCAATGCCCTCAATACCCTGCTGCGACAACAAGCCTACCACTACACCGTACCCTGGATAGATATTCACACCCCGCTCTGCGACGCCAACGCCCGCCTCCGCGCCGACTGCACCTCCGACGGCGTACACCTCAATGGCAAAGGGTATTCAGTTGTTCAGTCAACAGTGAACAGTCAGCAGTGATCAGGGGACAGTCAGCAGTGAACAGTCAGCAGTGATCAGGGGACAGTCAACAGTGAACAGTCAGCAGTGATCAGGGGACAGTCAGCAGTGAACAGTCAGCAGTGATCAGGGTTGTCATGCTGAACGAAGTGAAGCATCTGGCCGGGAGGTACCGAGTGAATGCGGAGAGGGGTTTCTCCTTCCCTTGCTGGTAGGGCCGGGGGGTACGGAATGCGGAATTGAGGCTAATATAGGATTTTTAAGGGAGTTGTCAATAAATAAGCATCCCTGATAACTGCTGACTGATAACTGTTGACTGATAACTGATAACTGATTAACCCTATCTTTGCAGCAATTTTACTAAAGCCGCGTTAAATCCTGCCCGAAAACTGTAACCCGCCGCAGATTCCTGCGTTTAACTCATTCCGAACTCTGCACTTTCAAACGATATTCTAACTATGTGGAAAAAAGTCCTGCTTCTTTTTGTGCTCATGCCTGCGTTCTTTGCCTGTAGCAAAAACGTATTCACCGGGCGCAAATCCCTCAACCTCATCCCCACCTCCACCATCAACTCCCTGAGTTTTTCGGAGTACAAAACCTTCCTTTCCCAAAACAAAACCCTCAGCAGTGGCAGCAGCGTCGACCTCGTCAAACGCGTGGGCAACGACATCAAACTCGCCACCGAAGAGTATTACCGCAGTAAGGGCCTCGGCAAAGAACTCCAGGGTTTCGCCTGGGAGTTCAACGTCGTGGACGACCCCACCGTCAATGCTTTTTGTATGCCCGGCGGCAAAGTAGTCGTGTACACCGGCATCCTGAAAGTTACCCAAAACGAAGACGCCCTCGCCGTCGTAATGGGCCATGAAGTGGCGCACGCCCTCGCCAACCACGGCAACGAACGCATGAGCCAGGGCCTCGTAGCACAACTTGGCCTCACCTCCCTCGAACTCGCGCTCTCGCAAAAACCGGCCGAAACCCGCAACATGATTATGACTGCCGCCGGCGCCGGCGCACAGGTGGGCGTCATGCTGCCTTTCAGCCGCAAACACGAGTCGGAAGCCGATGAAATGGGCCTCTACCTCATGGCGATGGCCGGCTACAACCCCGCCGAAGCCGCTCCCTTCTGGGAACGTATGAACAAATCGGGCGGCAGCCGCCCGCCGGCCTTCCTCAGCACCCACCCCGACCCGACCAAACGCAGCGAACGCCTCAAGCAACTCGTTCCTAAAGCCCGTGGCTACGCCATGAAGTACCCTGCCAAAGGCAGCTCGAAATATCGCAAATAATACATGATCCGAATTTTGTCGCAAATGGCGCTCCTGCTGATGCTCCTGTCCGCAGGAGCGCCATTGCTTGCCCAGCAAGCACCCAATAGCACCGCACCGCAAGACACGCAAAAACTCAAAATTGAAAATGCCGTCCTGATCGAATATTTCAATAAAAACGGCCGCGAAATGCAAAAACTCAGCGGCAATGTGCGCATGCGCCAGGAAAATACCTTAGTGTATTGCGATACGGCCGTGATTGATCAGGATTTCGCCGTGCTGCGCGGCAAGGTCGTCATTGAACAGGGCGACTCGGTCAAAATATTCTCCGATTCGGCCCACTACCGCGCCGATACCCGCATCGCCGATCTCTTCGACGAAGTGGTTTTGGTCAATGGCAAACAGGAGCTATATACCGATCGCCTGCGCTACGACATGGCCAATAAAATTGCCACCTACACCACCGGCGCTACCATGACCAATGGCAAAAGCCAGCTCAAAAGCCGCAAGGGCTATTATTTTGTAGCGCAAAAAGATATTTTTTTCAAAGGCGATGTGCTCGTCACTGACCCCGAATTTACGATGCGCACCGACACCATGGCCTTTAACACGGAAAGTCAGTTGGTGCGATTTGTAGCCCCGACGCTCATCAGTCAGCGCAAGGGAAAAATTTACACCGAAGGCGGTTTTTACGACATTGAAAACGACTTCGCTGAATTTGACCTCAACCCGCAATACGAACGCGAAGGCCAGCGCGGCCGCGCCCGCAAAATGCGCTATTTCGGTACCACCAAAGAGTATACCCTCGAGGGTGAAGCGACGGTGGAGGAAGGCAGCAAATTCACCGAAGCCGATGTCATCCGCTTCAATACCAATACCGAAGAAACCATCCTGCGCGGCAACGCACACGCGCGCGACAGCGTGCGCGACATCCGCGGCGAGGAAATCCGCTACAACAGCCGCAGCAAAAACTACATCCTCACCGGACGCAGCATCATCTCCGACCCGCCCAACCTCATCGAAGCCGATTCGGTCAACTTCAACGACGAGCTTGGCAACGGCGTCGCCGAAGGCAATGTCATTTTCTCGGATACCACCTCCGACTACACCGTGCTGGCCCATCGGATCGACTACAACCGCAAAACCAGCTTCATGCACGCTTTCGGCGCACTCGGCGAAAAAGGCGCCTCCGGAAGACCCATGATGAAAACCCTCATCGACCGCGACACCCTCTACATGGCCGCCGACACGCTCAGCTCTTTTCGGCCCGACTCTTCCTCCGACAAACGCCTGCTGCTGGCCCACCGCGATGTGCGTATTTTCAAAAGCGACCTGCAGGCCGTCTGCGACTCCCTGTCGTTCAGCTCCGTCGATTCCATTTTCTGGTTTTATACCATTGATAAAAAGCCGCTGATTTGGTCCGATACCTCCCAGTTTTCGGGCGACACGGTGCGTATACTCCTGCGCGACAAAAAGCTCAACCGCATTTTCCTGCGGCAAAACGCATTGGTTATCAATTCGGAAGATGAAATTTTATTCAATCAGATCAAAGGCCGCAACGTAACCGCCTTTTTTCGCGACGACGAGGTGCGGGAAATGCTCACCGAAGGCAATGCCCAGGCCCTGTATTACGCCCTCAACGACAAAGGCGCCTACATTGGCCTCAACGAAACCACCTGCGCTGAAATGCGCCTGTTTTTTGGCAACAACAAGGTGGAAAGTATCAAGTTTTACAATGAACCCGTCGGGAAATTTATTCCCATGAGCAAAACGGATAAAGGCGGCAAACGATTAGACGGCTTCAACTGGGATAAAACCCGAAGGCCTCGGAAGGTGGCGGATGTGTTGTAGGGAATGCAGGAATGCGATTTTCACAACCACTTTACGATGATCTTAAAATCTTTTCCATTTTCCGGCCTTTTGCCAACTCATCTACCAACTTATCCAGATAGCGGATTTTTTGGGTTAAAGGGTTATCAATTTCCTCAATCCGGTAGCCGCAAATCAGGCCGGTAATCAGGTGTGCATTGGGGTTTAAGGTTGCACGCTGAAAAAAGGTTTCAAAGGTTGCGTTTTCATCCATGAGCGCTTGCAGCTGGTTGCCATCAAAGCCGGTCAGCCAATGAATAACCTGATGCAATTCCGCTATTGTACGGCCCTTGCTTTCCACTTTTGTAACATAGTGCGGGTAAACCGAAGCGAATCGCAAATTTGCGATCCGATCGTGGTGTTCTTGTGTTGCTTTCATTGGATAAACTTAAGCAATTAAAGTAATGCCGGTCAGGTCTGCCTGATTGTTTTTCAGAAATGCAAAAGTAATGCTGTCTACTTTGCAATTTACGAACTGAACTTTTTTAAACCGCTCATTGTACTTGAAAAAAGAATTCAGCAGGGTTGCGTTTTCAAATTTTACCCCATAAAACCCGCAGTGTTCAAAATGGCAGTCTTCCATTAGGCCCGAAAAAGTAATGCCGCTGAGATTAGACTTATGAAATTTCGTAAATTTCCAGCAGACATCATTCACAACAACCCGCTCCAAATTCACTTCAAGTATTTCCGCCCCCGAAAAATCTGCTCCCGAAAAATCACAGCTTTCAATATTACTTTTAAAGAAAGTTGCATCAATAAAAGAACAACTGTTGAACAGATTATTCAACAAATTGGAAGACTGTATTTTGCTATTTCTGATGTCGGCGTTTGAAAAATCACAGTTTTCAATATTGTTTTTACCGAGTAGCAGCCCCGACAAATCCGCATTTCTGAATTTACACTGCTTCATGTTTGAGGCGCTAAACTTTTCCTTTAAATTTTTCAGCCCGGAAAAGTCGGCATCACTCCAGTTGCCCTCAGACATATCCCAGTTCCAGTCAAATTTTTTGCCTGATCTATCCTTCATCTCAACAGCGGCAGGTGTTTCCGTTTTTTCAATGTGCGGAATGGCCACATACTGTTCTCCATAGGCATCCGAGAAGTAATTCAGATCAACACCGAATATTGCGGCAAGTCGGTTTAAGGTAAAAATATCCGGTACTGATTCGCCGCGCTCCCATTTGCCAACGGCTTGAGGGCTGATGGAAACCTGCGTGGCAAGCTCGGCCTGTGAAAGATTGATTTTCTTTCTTGCTGTGGCAATCTTGTTGCCGATGGACTTTGAATTAAGCATCATTTTTTTATTTTTTTTGATGCCGCAAAGTTATTGGCGCCACTTGTTGAAATAAACGCAAAAACCCGCTATTACTGGTTGCTTTTTCACCACTTTCGGTTGTATTTCAACAATAGCACGTTGTTCCGGGCATTTGTGCAATCCAGGGCTTGCCGAACTGGCGCTATTTTCTGCATGGTTTACACCTGAAAGCTGAAATGCGTTGAAAAATATTCAAGTGTGGGAATCGGGAGCGCTCAAAACAACCCCAACTGCTGCCCCTCACCCAAATCTTCCTGCTCCGCTTCCGGCTCTGTTTCCGCCACCCGCGCCAGAAACTCTGTTTCCGTCCAGATGTCCACCGTGCCGAGGGCTTGTGCTTTTTTCAGCTTGGAACCGGCTTTTTCGCCCACCACTAAAATACTCAGGTTTTTGCTCACGCCGGAGGCCATACTCGCCCCCGCCGCCGCCGCGCGTTTTTCAGCCTCCTCGCGGGTAAGGGTGCTCAGGGTGCCGGTAAATAAGATGGATTTGCCAGCCAGCGGCCCTTCTGCCGCCGACTCGGGCTTTTTATCAGCCTCGGTCTGGCGCAGGTTGACGCCTAATTGCTCCATAGTTTCGAGCAGGGCGATGTTGTGCTCGTTCTGGAAAAAATTATACACGTTGCGGGCCAGCACCGGGCCAATGTCTTTGATTTCCTGATAACGCTCTAAATCCCAGTCGCGCAGTTCCAACACATGATCCACCTCTGCGGCTAAGAGCTTGGAACTTTTTTGTCCCAAATGGTGCACGCTCAGGCTGTGCAACAAGCGGTAAATGGGGTTTTGCTTGGCTTTTTCAATGGCGGCAAACATGTTTTTGGCCGATTTTTCGCCAAAACCTTCCAATTTTGCAATCGCCTCATAATCAAGTCGGTACAAATCAGCAATGGAGTGCAGCCAGCCGAGTTTGTAAAAACGCTCAATGGTACTCTCGCCCAAGCCCTCTATGTCCATGGCGTGTTTGGACGTATGGAAAATCATGCGCTGCACCACCTGCGCCTCACAGTCGGAGTTTTCGCAACGCCACACGGCTTCGTCTTCGGGCTTCACCAAAGGCGTGCTGCACACCGGACAGGTTTTCGGATACTCCACGGGCTGTTCGCTGCCGTCGCGCAATTCCTCAAGGCTCTTGACGATGTAGGGAATCACGTCGCCGGCACGCTCCACCAACACCCGGTCGCCGATGCGGATGTCTTTGGATCGGATAAATTCTTCATTATGCAGGCTGACGTTGGAGACCGTCACGCCGGCCAAGGCCACAGGCTCCAGCTTGGCCACGGGCGTCACGGCGCCGGATTTACCCACCTGAAATTCCACGTCGCGGAGGCGGGTAGTCGCTTGCCGGGCCTTAAATTTAAACGCAATGGCCCAGCGCGGGTGGTGGGAAGTGTAGCCGCATTGGGCCTGCAAGGCCAGCGAATTGACCTTGATCACCATACCGTCAATCTCGTAGGCGTATTCGTCGCGGTACTCCTGCCAGGCATTGCAAAAGGCCACTACTTCGGCGATGTTTTTGCAGGTGCGCGTCTCTTCGAGGTGGTTGTGCGGCGCGGCTTGGTGCTGCGGCACTTTAAAACCCAATTCGCGCAGCAGGTGAATGCCTTCGTCGTGGGTTTTGAAGCGATCCATAAGCGAGTTGCCCTCCGCGTCGGCGGCATAGCCGAGTTGGTAAACAAAGGCTTCGAGGCCGCGATTGGCGGTTTCTTTGGGGTCTTTCATACGCAAGCCGCCGGTGGCCGCGTTGCGCGGGTTGGCGAACAGCGTTTCGCCCGCTTCAAGGCGTTTTTGATTGATTTTTTCAAAAACATCTTTGCGGATAAGCGCTTCGCCGCGCAATTCCACTTTGGCGATGCCCAGTTTGGAAAAAGCCGCCTGCAAAGGCACCGAACGCAGGGTGCGGATATTGGCCGTAATTTCATCGCCGGCGGCCCCGTTGCCACGCGTGGCTGCGCGCACGAGGCTGTCATTTTCATACACCAAGGCAATGGTGCCGCCGTCGTATTTCAGTTCGACGCAGTATTCCACGTCGGATTCCTTGTCTAAACTGCACAGTTTTTTGACCTGCTCGTCGAAGTCCTGCAAATCCTCGGCATCGTAGGAGTTGTCGAGGGAGAGCATGGGCGTAAGGTGCTGCACGGTGCCGAAGTCCTCCGTCAGGTCGGGCGAAACCCGCTGCGTGGGCGAGTCGGGCGTGCGGAGTTCCGGAAATTCCGCTTCGAGCGCTTCCAATTGCTTGTAGAGCTGGTCGTACTCATAATCGCTCACGAGCGGGTCGTTGAGGATGTAGTAACGCCATTCGTGGTAGCGGATGACGTCGCGCAGCGCTTGCGCACGCGCGGCGGGTTCGTGCGGGTGCACGCTACCTTCCAGCAATTGTTTGGACAGGTCGAACAGGTTCCGTTGCTCCATTATTATACCCGGATTGGGGTGGATTTGAAGATTGATGGATTCTTTCATCCTGATTTCCAAAGGATTGCAAGAATACGATTTTCACAACCACTTCGCGTTGCCTATATTTAGCTTAATACGCCTTGGCGAACAACACGCGCTGCGTGCTGGGTTTGCCGGTCAGGATGCAGGCGCCGTCTTCGAGCGGATTATCCACCGGAATACAGCGGATGGTGGCTTTGGTTTTTTCCTTGATGGCCAGCTCGGTTTCGGTCGTGCCGTCCCAATGTGCCGACACGAAGCCGCCTTTGTTTTCCAGCACGTCTACAAATTCCTCCCAGGTATCTACGCGGGTGATATGTTCATCGCGGTAGGCTTTGGCTTTGTTGAAGAGGTTTTGCTGGATTTCTGTGAGCAGGTTTTCGATATAATCGGCCACCTGATCGAGCGCGACGTTGCTTTTTTCCTTGGTATCGCGGCGTGCCACCTCTACTTGTCCGGCGGCCAGGTCGCGGGCGCCGAGACCGAGACGTACGGGCGTGCCGATCATTTCGTATTCGGCGAATTTGAATCCCGGACGGTTTTGGTCGTCGTTGTCAATTTTGACGCGGATACCTTTTGCGCGCAGGGCGGCGGTAATTTTTTCGGCCGCTTCGGTGAGTTCGGGCGCGGGTTTCGGAATCGGCACAATGACCACCTGCGTAGGCGCGAGGCGGGGCGGCAGCACGAGGCCGTCGTCGTCGGAGTGCGTCATAATCAGGCCGCCGATGAGGCGTGTGGAAACGCCCCAGGAGGTTGCCCATACATATTCCTGCTGGTTTTCCTTGTTGAGGAATTGCACTTCGAAGGCTTTAGCGAAATTTTGACCCAGAAAGTGCGAGGTGCCGGCTTGCAGGGCTTTGCCGTCTTGCATGAGCGCTTCGATACAGAAGGTTTCGTCGGCGCCGGCAAAGCGTTCGTTGGGCGTTTTGATACCTTTGATGACCGGCATCGCCATATATTCTTCAGCGAACTGCGCGTACACGTCGAGCATAAGTTTGGCTTCGGCCATCGCTTCTTCGGCGCTGGCATGGGCGGTATGGCCTTCCTGCCAGAGGAATTCGGCGGTGCGAAGGAAGGGGCGGGTACGCATTTCCCAGCGCACCACGTTGGCCCATTGGTTGAGCAGGATGGGCAGATCGCGGTAGCTCTGGATCCAGTCGCGGTAAGTATTCCAGATGATGGTTTCGGAGGTCGGGCGCACGATAAGTTCCTCCTCTAATTTGGCTTCCGGGTCAACAATAACACCGCCGCCATTGGGGTCGTTTTTGAGGCGGTAATGTGTAACCACCGCGCACTCTTTGGCGAAACCTTCTACGTGCGCGGCTTCCTTGCTGAGGAAGCTTTTAGGGATAAATAGCGGGAAATAGGCATTGACGTGGCCCGTGGCCTTAAACATGCCGTCGAGGGCGTCGCGCATATTTTCCCAAATGGCGAAACCATGGGGTTTGATAACCATACAGCCGCGCACCGGCGAGTTGTCGGCTAAGCGGGCTTTGTGTACAATATCGAGGTACCACTGCGAATAATCCTCACTGCGGGGTGTAATCTCTTTTGCCATTACAGGTGTTTATTTAAGTTGAATTATTAAGGTTAAAAGTGGCGAAAAAGGTTCCTTTCAAAATAAATTTGAGGGGCGGAACGGTTTTTTAACAAAAAATTCCCCGCGTTTCACAAGATTAAGGTAATTTTAACCATGCAAAAGGCAGCCTTTAAGCGTCCGTTAACCAAAAAAAGTTCGCAAAGGTAATACTTTTGACCCTGTAAACAGAAGCTCAAATTCACATGCCTAAACATAATTCAACCATGAGAAGATACATGCAACCGGCGCTTCGCATCAGCCTCGCTCTGAGTCTTGCCTTTTCGGCAATGAGTGCCTCCGCTCAGGACGATCTTTACTATGATCCGAGTAAAGATGCCAAAACTCCCGTCTATGACGAGCGTTACCAACCAACAACCACAACGCAAAGCACAGACGACAATTACTACTTCGATGAAGACGACTACGCGTACGAGTATTCTTCGCGTATCCGTCGCTTTCACCGCCCGACGCCCGTAGTGGATTACTATGATCCCTACTACGTGGATATGTACAACTACGACCCCTATTACCTGCCCGGTACGACCATCTATGTAACGTCTTACAACGATTACTGGACCTGGCGTCGCTGGCGCCGCTGGTCGCGCTGGAATACCTGGAACTCCTGGGGCTGGAACAACTGGGGCTACAACACTTGGGGATGGAACTCCTGGGGCTGGGGCAATCCCGGCTGGAACTCCTGGGGATGGAACCAACCCTGGAACAACGTGTGGGTGAATAACAACTACTACTACGACCCTTACTGGACCTGGAACGGCTGGAACCCCTACTGCGGCGGCGGCAATGTCTGGGTAAATAACAACTACTACGGCAACGGCTGGAACAACGGCTGGAACAACAATAACAATGGTGGCAACAATGGCTACCAGCCCCGCACCTACACCGGCCCGCGCCGCGGCGGCACCACCGTCAACAACGGGTTCACCCGATTCACGGAAAATAATGGCGGCCGACTGACGACCTCCACCAACTCCGCCCCGACAATGGATATCCGTTCGCGCAACGACGGCCGCATCCAAAGCGACCGCGTTCCGTCCAACGGCACCAACTCCCGCTACCAGTCGCCCTCCACCAACGGCGGCAGCGCTGAACCTGCCCGTCGGCCCTCAACACCCGGCACAACAACTCCTGCTAATGGCCGCAACGACAGCCCGGCAGCCGGACAACCGGCACGCCGCCCGAGCAGCCCCGGCGATGTAACGCCTTCGCGCAGCAATACGCCGAGTACCCCGAGTACAGAGCCAAGCCGCGCACCGCGCCCGTCTACGGCTCCGAGCACCACACCTTCGTCGCCGCGCCCATCCCGTCCGGGAGGCGATGTTCAACCCGAACGCCGCAGCACTCCGACGCCCAACCGCGATGTACAACCTGAACGCCGCAGCGCTCCTGCAACTGCTCCGCGCAACGAAGCGCGCCCGGAACGCCGCGCACAGGAACCACAGCGCAGCGAACGCCCGCAACGCAGCTCCGGCGACAGCGATTTCCGCCCCAGCCGCAGCAACGAAAGCAACAACCGCTCTTTCAGCCCCAGCCCCGATCGCAGCAGCTCGCCCAGTGGTGGCGGCAGCAGCCGTTCCGGCGGCGGGAATAGCGGCGGCAACAGCGGTGGCGGCTCCAGCCGCCCCTCCGGCAGTGGCCGCGGCGGACGCGGGTAAACAACCTTTGAATCTTCGCGGGGCAACTTCAACAGGGTTGCCCCGCTACCATAAAACCGGTGGAAACTCCAATTTCCACCTTTTTTATACCCTTAAACCAACACAACCAAACACAATTCGCCATGAGGAAAATCATTTTTTTTGCAAGTCTCCTGCTTGCCTCCAACAGCTTTTACGCGCAAAATGTCAGCGACGTTTTAAAATATTCTTCCCTGCAAACCGGCGGCACCGCCCGATCACTCGGCGCCGGCAATGCTTTTGGGGCCTTAGGCGCCGAATTTGCCACCCTGAGTCAGAATCCGGCCGGGTTGGGCGTTTTCCGTACCAATGAATTTGTGGCTACGCCATCGCTGCGGTTATCCAATACCAATGCCCGCCTCGACGGCAATACCAACGTTGATTGGGAAGAGCAAAACAGCGCCTTTAACTTTGATAATGTCGGCATGGTTTTCCACACGCCTACACAGGGCAAATGGAAAGCTTTTAATGTAGGCCTGGGCCTGAACCGCCAGAACAATTACAGCCAGTCCATTTTTTACAAAGGACTTTCCGGCGGTTCCATTATGACCAATTTTTACAAAGATGCCCAACAGGTGTTCAATAACGGCGGCAACGACAACGACCTCGACCCCTTTGGCTCGCAATTGGCCTGGGATGCCAACGCCATTTACCTGAGTAACAACCAACTGGCCTACGATTTTCTGGGCAATGAAAATGCCACCGTCGACCGTTCTCAGATCATCAATACCAGCGGCCGCATGAACGACCTGTTGTTTTCGATGGCAGGCAATTACGACGAAAAACTGATGGTAGGCGCTACGGTCAGCGTACCCTTTGTCAATTACAGTCTTGAAGGGGAATACCGCGAAGCAGACGCAACCGATCAGGTTGGGTTCTTCGATGATCTTTCCTATACCGAATATTTGAAAACACAAGGTTGGGGCGTTAACCTGAAACTCGGGGTGATTTATAAGGTTACGCAGCAACTGCGCCTTGGCGCGGCCTTTCATACGCCAACCCGCCTGTCGCTGACCGATAATTACAGCAACACCTTTTCCTACAGCTACACCGATGGCGGCGGCAGCAGCAGCAGTGGCCCGCTCGAATCACCCGACGGCACCAGCGACTATCGCCTGCGCACCCCCTGGCGCGCATCGGCCAGCGCCGCTTTTGTGGCGGGTAAAAAAGGTTTTTTGAGCGCCGATGTCGAATTGGTGGATTACAGCGCCAATCGCTATAACTTTACGGCCGATGTCAGTAGTACCGAGAATGAATTGTACGAACGGGAGCTGAACAATGCCATCCGACGCGCATACCGCCAAACAGTAAATGTGCGCCTCGGCGGCGAGTTGGCCTTCAACAAGTTCCGCGTACGCGGCGGCATGAACCTGCTTGGCAATCCGCGCAGCGACGTAGATGCACAGGGACGCCCGGTAGAGGATTACCAAAATTTCACCACCGCTTACACCGCCGGCGTTGGCGTTCGGGGTGAATCTTTTTACGTGGATCTGGGCTGGCGTCTGACAACCGCAAACGGCAGCGTTTCGCCTTACACCGGTGCGCCGCCGGCAAGCACGGAAACCAGCAACAACGATATTTTGCTGACCGTAGGTTTTAAATTCTGAGACAATACCCGATATGTTTGACCAATTTGCCCATCCCGGTTATTTGTATGCGCTGGCTTTAGTGCCGGTAGCAGCACTGCTGATGTGGGGATATTGGCGCTGGCGACAAAAAAAATTACAGGCGCTTGGAGAAAACCTGAAGCGCCAATGGCTTGCTGCCGGAAAAGGCTATGGCGTGCAACAGGGCGCCCTGCTGTTGGCGCTTGCCCTGATGCTTGTTGCGCTGGCGAATCCGCAAAAAGGGATGGAACGCCGTCGGGTAGCGGTAAAAAGTTCCGACCTCGTGTTTGTGTTGGATGTATCACAAAGTATGTGGTGCAAGGATGTTTCGCCCAATCGCCTTGAATTGGCCAAATTATTTATACAAAAAACACTTCAGGCAACACCCGGCAACCGCGTTGGCTTGGTATTATTTGCCGGTGATGCGTTCGCGCAGGTGCCGCTGACAGAAGATTACAATTATCTGTTAGAGCGCCTGCGCGACGCCGAGCCGCAAACGATGTCGCAACAGGGTTCGGATATTAGCCTGGCGCTGGAAACGGCGGTATTAAGCTTTGATCCGGAGCCAAATGCGAGCCGCGCGATTATTTTGCTCAGTGATGGGGAAAACCACGAGTCTGACCCGGAAGATGCTGCTGAAAATGCTTACGACAAAGGCATTGTTGTTTTCACGGTGAGTGTAGGCACGGAAGGCGGCGGGGTTTTGCCGGTAGCGGCCAATGTGATGCAGCCACGCCGCGACGATCGCGGGGAGGCCATACGGAGCAAGGCCGATGAAGCGCTGCTGAATGCCACCGCTGCTGCCGGCGGCGGCAAACTATTTCGCTCGGCGGCCGGTGATGCCGCCACAGAAGCCCTGGTTGCTGAAATTAAATCGCTGCCACAACGCGCTGTTACCATGCGCTCTTTTACCGACGCTGCATCCTATTATCAGTGGTTTTTAGCGCCGGCCTTGCTGTTGCTTGTTTTGGGGCAATGGTTTACTGCTTGGGTGCGCCGTAAAAAAGCGCCAGAAAAATCATCGCCAATTTAAGCTCATTGCTTACCTCGGCGCTGGTTTGGTCGTCGATGGCCCAGTCGCGCGGGTCTCTTTCCTTTAAGGTATACAGGTAAAATGCGCCGTGATTGTTGTCTTTGGCCTGCCATTCATCGAACTGGTTTTTCCAACGGCTGCCAAATACAAAGCTGATGGAATTATCGGTTACCCGCCATTCGCTGAAATCATTGACCCAGGCCGTTTTCATACTCACAATAGCACCATTGTAGGCGCGCAACTCCCAGTACGAAGGGTCATCTTTCCATTTGCGGCGAATACTGCCGCGCTCGCCGAGGTATTCGTATTCCCATTCCGTCCAGTCTTCGCGCACATTCAGCCAACGCAATTTTATTTCTCCGCTCAGCGATTCTTCGGGCGGTTCGGCGTCGGCAGTTTCTGTACTGTCGGGAACAGGTACGCTGTACAATTCCCATTCTACGAAAGAATCGGACCAGTGGCTGCTGAGGGTAGAGAAACGGCGTGTTTCCTGCGCGCCGCTGAGCAGCGGTACAAACAGGAATGATAACAACAGGAGTAAACGAATCGGCATAATATCTTTACTTTTGCTTCATGCAAATGCGTATTTCAACAACACATGGCGCTTACGAGGTAGATCTCGGTTGCCCCGTTGACCTTTCGCTGCCACTTTTAAGCGGATTGGAAACCGTAAACTGCTTTTGGGCGCCGGAGGTGGAGTACAGCCCCGTGGTGGCCGGCAATTTTATCGGCGATACCCAGCAGGGCGGCCCGGTCAATTTTTTCAATGTACGTTTTAACCCGCATGGCAACGGCACGCATACAGAATGCGTGGGCCATATCGCATTGGAACGTTATGTTTTGCATCAAAGTTTGCGCGATGCGCATTTTTTAGCGCGCTTAGTGAGCCTTTACCCCATAAAACAGGACAATGGCGACCGCGTCATCACCCGCGAGCAGATAGCAGCCGTATTACAAGCCGGCGAGGCAACTGCGCTGATTATCCGAACGATGCCCAATGACGACTTCAAAAAACGCAACAATTATTCGGGCAGCAACCCACCCTACCTGCACCACGAAGCCATTAAATATATGGTTGCCTGCGGCATTGAACATTTGCTCGTCGACCTGCCCTCCGTAGATCGGGAAGAAGATGGTGGTGCCTTGCTGGGACACAAAGCGTTTTGGCAATATCCTGAAAATGTGCGCATCGGGGCAACCATCACTGAATTGATTTATGTGCCGCAGGCAGTACGCGATGGCGACTACCTGCTCAACCTGCAAACCGCAGCATTTCAGTTAGATGCCAGTCCGTCGCGGCCCATCATTTACCCTTTGCGCGCTATCTGAGTTGCGCGGCCTTACAATTTCCTGGCAAACGCATACAAGTCAGGGCCACAAAACATAGATTTGCTGCACGAAACGAACGACAACTTACTTCTTATGCAGCAAAACAGCGCTACGCGCAACACCTACCTTCTGCCTTTCATTTTAGTGTGCAGCCTCTTTTTTCTTTGGGGCATTGCCAACAGTCTGAACGGCTCTTTGATCCGCCATTTTCAGTTTGCGCTTGATCTGAAGCGCTGGCAGGCGGGCATTGTAGATTCTGCTTTTTACTTCGGCTATTTTGTAATGGCCATTCCCGCAGGCATTTTTATGCGTAAATGGGGTTACAAACGCGGTATTCTGGCCGGTTTACTCCTTTATGCGGCCGGTGCGCTGCTGTTTTACCCGGCGGCCAACATCCGCGCTTTTGCCTTTTTTCTGTTCGCCTTGTTTACCATTGCCAGCGGACTGGCGTTTTTGGAAACGGCGGCCAATTTGTACGTAACCGTGCTGGGCGACAAATCCAAAGCGGCATTTCGCATCAATTTTGCCCAATCGTTTAATGGACTGAGCATTATCATCGGACCGATTATCGGCAGCTTGTTCATTTTTGCAAAAGAATCCTACACGCCGGAAAAACTGGCGAGTATGACACCCGAAGCCATTGAGCAGGTGCGGATGGAAGAAGCGCTTTCTGTGCAAGGGCCTTATCTCGCCGTAGCGTTTGCGGTGCTGGCGGTGGCCTTACTGTTTTGGCTGACCAAAATGCCGGAGGTAGGCCGCGACGAAGAGGCGGCCGAGGGCAAGGTTTCTTTTTTTGACTTATTTAAAAACCGCAATCTGATGCTTGGGGTGCTGGCGCAATTTGCCAATGTGGGCGCACAAGCGACGCTTTGGGGCTATTTTGTGGATTTCAAAATGGATTTGTCGGCGGAAACACACTTCGGGCCGGCGCTGGCGTATGCTGAATTTATCCGCAGCCTTGCGGGCGATACAGCGAATATTACGCCCGAACAAATTGCCGGTTTTCATGCCTCCTTTGCGCTGGTGCTGTTCTTGATCGGGCGTTTATTAGGCACCTTCCTGATGAATTTTATGAAGCCACGTACTGTCATGGCGGCGTATACGGCCCTTGCGGTTTCGCTGGCGGCTTTTGCGTTTGTCAGTGGTGGCCTGACGGCTGTTTTGTGCATTATGGGGCTGTATTTTTGCCAGAGCATCATGTTTCCGACCATTTTTGCATTGGCCACACAAGGGCTACCGCCGGCAGAAAGCAAAATGGCATCTTCATTAGTCATTATGGCCATTGTTGGCGGGGCCGTGCTGCCTCCCATTGCCGGTTTGCTATCTAATTCCGGGGGCATGAAGATGGCCCTGGCCGTGCCGCTGTTTTGCTTTGCCTACGTCTTGCTGTATGTTGTTATCAGTAGACAGTCAACAGTGAACAGTCAACAGTGAGCAGTTATCAGTGAGCAGTCAACAGTGAGCAGTGAACAGTCAGCAGTTATCAGGGATGTTGTCATGCTGACTGATAACTGTTGACTGATAACTGCTCACTGATAACTGAAAAACTGAACACAATTGTACCAAAAACTGTTACGCGCATACATTTAGCCGAATCACTGCTGACGGATAACTGCTCACTGTTGACTGATAACTGCTGACTGATAACTGCTCACTGATAACTGCTGACTGATAACTGTTGACTGATAACTGCTGACTGATAACTGATAACTGATGACTGACCAAGACCCAAATGCGGTTGCCCGCAAAAAAGATCATATAGAGCTGGCATTTAAAAGCCGGATAGACGCTGCTGCGCTCGACGGGCGTTTTTACTATGAGCCGATGCTGGCGCCCCACCCTGATGCACAGACGTTACCGGTGCTTGATTTTCTGGGTAAAACGCTGCGCGAGCCTTTGTGGGTATCATCCATGACCGGCGGCACAGCGATGGCCAATGTGATCAACCACAACCTGGCGCGGGCTTGTCGGCAATTTGGCATGGGTATGGGTTTGGGCAGTTGCCGGCAGCTCCTGTACAGCGATGAGCATTTGCCGGATTTCGATGTACGCGACGCGATTGGTGCTGACTTGCCCTTGTTTGCCAACCTCGGCGTAGCGCAGGTAGAGCAATTATTTGAACAGGGCGAGCAGCACAGAATTTTTCATTTGTTAGAAAAATTACGGGCCGACGGGCTTATTATTCACGTCAATCCCTTGCAGGAGGCCATGCAGCCCGAAGGGGATGTTTTTAAAGAATCACCTGTAACAACCATCCGGCGCACCCTTGAGTTATTAGGCAATACGCCGTTAATTGTAAAAGAAGTCGGGCAGGGCTTCGGACCGGCGAGCATACGCGCGTTACTGGAAATGCCGCTTAGTGCCGTGGAATTTGCCGCCGGCGGTGGTGTAAATTTTGCCAAATTGGAACTGCTGCGCAGCGATGAGGAAAAACAGGAAGTTTTTGGTCGCCTCGCAACCGTCGGGCATTCGGCTTCGGAGATGGTACAATTTGTCAACGACGCCGCTACCGCACTTGGCGAACATTGCCGCGTGGAACAGATTATTATCTCCGGCGGCGTCAAAGATTTTTTAGACGGCTACTACCTGATACAAAAATCAAACCTGAAAGCGGTTTACGGACAGGCATCCGGTTTTTTGCTGCACGCCCGCGGCGAATATGAAGCCTTGGAACATTATGTAGAAGCCCAATTGCAGGGCTTGCGCCTTGCTTACGCCTACCTCAAAGCCCGATAAGCAACACCTAACCAACTTTACATCTTTTTACCCTATGTCGAAAACAGTATCGGGATACTCCAAGCTGAACAAGCAGCAAAAAATTGAGTGGCTGACGAATAATTTTACCCAAAATCCCGCCGAAGCAGCACAGGAACTGGCATCCTGGCAACATATTGATCCGCAGGTGCAAAAAGTGCTCGACGGATTTACAGAAAATGCCATTGCCAACTATGTGCTGCCCTACAGCGTGGCGCCCAATTTCGTCATCAACGGCAAAACCTACGCCGTGCCCATGGTGATTGAAGAAAGCAGTGTGGTGGCAGCCGCCTCCGCAGCCGCTAAATTTTGGGCCGAACGCGGCGGTTTTCACGTAGAAATACGCGATACCGTTAAGCTCGGACAAGTGCATTTCCGCTGGATGGGACAGTCGGACAAGCTCAAAAATATTTTTCCGGAATTAAAAAAAGCCCTGCTCGACGCCAGTTTGCCCCTTACCGAAAACATGCGCAAACGCGGCGGCGGCGTACGCGATATTGAATTGCTGGACTTCACCGCGCAGGAACCATTCTATTACCAGCTGCGCGCTTCTTTTGAGACCTGCGACAGCATGGGCGCTAATTTCATCAACACCGTGCTGGAGTGTTTCGCCGATGAATTGGAAACCTTTATTACAGAATATCCGGGCCTCACAGACGCCGAGCGCGATGTGGAGGTCATTATGTCGATTCTCTCCAATTTTACCCCCGACTGCATCGCACACGCCTGGGTGGAAACACCTATTGCCTCCTTTGAAGACCTCGCACGCAGCCAGGGCATGGATGCCCATGCACTGGCCGAACGCTTTGCAGCGGCGGTACGCATCGCTACCATTGACCCTTATCGGGCCACGACGCACAACAAAGGCATTTTTAATGGCATTGATGCCGTCATTCTGGCTACCGGCAATGATTTCAGGGCCGTGGAGGCTTGCGGGCATACGTATGCCGCGCGCGACGGGCAGTACCGAAGCTTGAGCCGCTGCACCATCAATAATGGACTATATCGCTTTGAATTGGAAGTGCCGTTTGCAGTGGGTACGGTTGGCGGGCTTACCAACCTGCACCCCTTGGTGAAGCGTTCGCTGGAAATTCTGGGGCACCCCGGCGCCCGCGAACTGATGTGCATTGTGGCAGCAGTAGGGCTGGCGCAAAATTTTGCGGCCGTTCGTTCCCTCATCACCACCGGTATTCAGCAGGGACACATGAAAATGCACCTGACCAACATCCTGAACCACTTTTCAGCCAATGAAGAGGAATGCGCAGCAGCGCAACACCATTTTCAGAATCAGACGGTGAGTTTCAGCGCGGTGCGGACGTTTATTGAAGGCATGCGCGTTAGTTAAGCACCATTACCTTGGCAATAATGGCATCCGGTGTGTCAAAATTATTTTCACTGGTTGCAAAAATGAGATAAACCCCCGAAGCGACGCGGCGGCCGAGGTAATCGCGCGCATCCCAGACCGCTTGTCCGCCCAATGATTTTCCTTCATAAACGAGGTTGCCAGCCACATCCGTGATTTTCACGTTGGCGTCCTGCGCCAGTCCATAAATAGCAATCGGGCCATTGTAATTCGGGTAAACCGGATTCGGATAAGCATAAACGCTGCGGCTATTGATATTGCCTCCTCCGGTAGCTTCGGCGCGCAGGGAAACCACGCCGCGTTCCGTACCGATCCAGGCTTCGCCGGTTTTATCGTCAATAGCAATGTCGGTGATGATATTATCAAACAAAGGGCTGTTGGTATTGGTAAAACGCGCCTCCTGCGTGCGACCGTCGGGCGATTGTACAAATACGCCATTGGTTGTTCCGAACCATTTGCGGTTGGCGCCGTCCACGGCGATACAACGCACATCTTCGGTTTCCAACAAATAGCCGTTAAAGCCGTCGACACTAACGATCCGGCGGCGGCCGGTACAAATTTCGGGATCAAAAACACTGCTGCCACATTCAAAGGTCACTACGCCCTGTTGTGTCCCGACCCACACATCGCCCTCGCGGTCCACGCTGACGCAGCTCACGGTATTGGTAGGCAAGGCGCTGTTGGCCGTAGTGATCTGGCGGTAGCGGTCATCAGATGGGTCGTCAATATCGGCGCCGCTGTCGTACACCAATACGCCGCCGTTGAAGGCTACCACAAACCATTTATAGCCGTTCCGGTCTACGGCCACCTGGAGCAGGTTATTTTGCGGTGCGCCGCTGAAATTGCGCAGCTGCCCGTCGGCTTTCAGCACGGCAATGGGCGCCGAAGGCGCATCGTAATTGCTGATCCACAGGTTGTTTTCCTCATCAAAAGCAAGGCCGCCAATGGCCGTGAGGGCATCGCCGGTAGAGCCTGCACTTTGCAGGATGGAATTATTTTTATTGTAAATTTTTGCCGTTGCGCCGGGCGAATTCATCTCAACCAATCCGCCCACATAACTGCCAATATAAAAAGATTCGCCATCGGGGTGCGGGGCCACGCGCCACATATCGTTGTTGGCATCCTGGGCCTGGAGTTCGGGGTTACTGTCGCCCCAGATGCGCGACCATTGCCCCGTGCGGTACATATACAGGCCGTTTTTGATATACGGCGCGCTCAGGCCCGAGCCGGGGCCGGGCGTTGCCACATAGACGGTATTATCCGGCCCCACGGCGATATCCGAGGAGCGGTGATTATAGGGCGAATTAAAGCTGAAACGTTCGCAATTATTGGTATTTCTGTTAAAAAACCGGAATTGGTCGGAATCGTCGGCAATCCAGAAAGTATTGCTACCGGTCTGATCTTCAATCGTATAAAATGGTTTTGACGCCTCGCAGGTCCAGTAAATCTGGTCGCGGGCGCCGGCAGGGTCGATATATTCCAGGTAGCCGTCGAAGCCGCGTTTCCAGCCAATCACAAGGCCCTGGCCTTCAGCGCTCAGGAAAGTTACATCGCGGTCGCCGGAGCTTGCCGCCTCCACGGGCGGGGTACTGATGCCATCATAGCGGAGCAGGTAATTGGCCGCGCCGATATAGAGGTGATCTTTCCAGACTTGCAGGGCGCCGATCTGGTCTTTATTCGGGAAAGCGACGCCGAGGTCTACGCGTTCCCAGCTGTTGAAGTCGGCGGGATTAGGGTCGTCAATATCAATGCGGTACAAACCTTTTTCCGTGCCCATGTACAGGTTGTCCTGAAAAACGGCGGCAGCGCGCACGGCATCAGTTGTAAAAACTGTATACACCGCTTCGGCGCGTTCCAGGTCGAGTTTTACCAATCCGAAGCCGCAGGCTAAGTAGGCAAAAGGCCCGTCGAAGGCAACGCTGTATATTTTTTTATCCCCGATCAGGTTGATGTTTTTGCGGATAAACGGAAGGTTAATCACCGCGCCATCTTCGGTTCGGTAGAGGTCGATATTGCTGTTGGTGTAGGCCATCACCACCGTTTCCGTTGCTGCATTGTATCGGATGAGCTGCATCCCGACATCGCTGAGGCCCTCCACCCGGGAGATAAATTTCGGATTGCGTTCGGCTTTATCGAGTTCCAACATGGCCCATTCCGTTGCGAAATAGACATGCGTATTGCTTTGAGTAACGTAAACGGCGCGCTGCCAGGGCAGGTGCTGGCGCCACTCGCCGATGCGCAGGGGCGGAAAATTAACAGTATCGGTTTGTGCCGAAAGCAGCGCCGGGAAAACGATCAGAGCGACGAAAAAGAGTCGGAGTGCACGCATCTTGGAAACGGTTTGAATATTTTGACGCTGTAAAGGTGCAACGAGATGTGGAGAGGTTGCCTGTATTGAGGCGGCTTTATTGGCTAATGTTGTTCAAATGGCATATTCTGCATTTCAGCCCGCTTATCCGGCCACTCAATTTTTTGTACTTGAACAACATTCAGATTCGGCCAAAATTTGTCCCACTAAAACACTTGAATATGCGCAACATACTTGTAATTCTGGGACATCCTTCTACTGAATCCCTCAACAACGCCCTTGCCGAGGCCTACGCAGAAGGCGCCCGTTCGGCAGGCCATCAGGTAAAAATGCTCAAACTCGGCGAACTCCAATTCGACCCCATACTACACGAAGGCTTTCGTCGGATACAGGAACTTGAACCCGATTTGCAGGAAGCGCAAGCCCTCATTCGCTGGGCCGACCACTTGGTTTTTGTATACCCCAGCTGGTGGGGTAATCTGCCGGCCCTGCTCAAGGGTTTTCTCGACCGTACGTTTTTGCCCGGTTTTGCCTTTAAATACAAAGGCAGCGATTCGCCCTGGTGGGATCGCCTGCTCAGCGGCAAATCCGCACGTATTATCCTGACCATGGATTCGCCGCGCTTCTACAACTGGTTGGTTTACGGCGACGCTAATATTAAGGCCATGAAAAATGCAACCCTGCACTATTGCGGCCTAAAACCCGTCAAAACAAGCATTTTTGATAAAGTTCGCTTCGCAAATGCCGAAAAACGGGAAAAATGGCTGGCCGTTTGCCGGAAATTAGGCGCGGCGGGAAAGTGAGGGGGATGGGGGGATTTGTACGCAAAATCCCTACTTTTGCCCCAAAATCAATTCCAACCATGCGTTTGTCGCTCTTTATCGCCCTCGGCACTGCTTTTTTCCTCGGCCTGACGGCTTGCCAGCCCCCCGAATCGGCACAGTCGGAAACCTCCAAACAACAGGTGTCGCTTAATTATAACGACAAACGCATCCAGCGCCTCTACGACTTCCGCGACCGCCGCGCGCTCGACAGCCTGCACGCCTACCTCAAAAATCCCGATGCCACCCTGCGCTACCTCGCAGCCCTATCCTTCGCCTCCGCCCGCGACAGCAACAGCGTCGACGAACTCGCCGCATTGCTAAAAATTGAAAAAAATGAAGACGTGCGCATCGCCGCCGCCTTCGCCCTGGGGCAAATCGGCCACCGCAGCGCCGAAACCGCGCTCATCGAAGCCTTCAACGCCGCCGACTCCCTCTCCAAACACCAGCGCTTCAACGCCGTGGTGCTGGAGGCTGTCGGCAAATGCGGCACCGCCGCTAACCTGAAAAATATCGCCGCCGTCACTACCTACCAGCCCACCGACACGCTGCTGCTGGAAGGCCAGTGCCGCGCCATTTATCGCTTCGGCCAACGCAACATCACCGACCCCTCGGCCACCAACCGCATGATCGCCATCTGCGCCGATGAGCACATCCCCGCGCCCGCGCGCCTGATCGCCGCACACTTCCTGGCCCGAACCAAAGACCTTGCGCCCGACAGCACCCAGGCCGTACAAATGGCCGTAGCCTTTGTGCGCGCGACCGACCACCCCGAAATCCGTATGGCGCTGGCCAAGGCGCTGGGCAAATCCAAAACCCAACCGGCTTTCGGCATCCTCTCCAAAGTTATTGCTACAGAAAACGACTGGCGGGTAAAATGCAATATCGTGGGCGCTATGGCCGGATTTGAATACGATACCGTCCGCGCGCTCGTCATTCCGTTGGTGTACGACAACAACCCGCACGTCAGCCGTACCGCCGCCGAGTTTTTTGTGGCCAACGGCCAGGTAAAAGACGGCGATTACTACTGGCGCATTGCCCGCGACAATCCGAATTTGCCGGCCCTGACGCAAATTGCCCTGTACCGCGCCTCCAACAAATGGCTTTCAGGCAAAAACGAGCCGGAATCCAAGGATTTTGTCAATTTCCGCCTGCGGGATATGTTTCTTAAAGCGCAGGATCCTTATGAAAAAGCCGGCTGCCTCAATGCCTTGGCCGAATTTGGCTGGCAATACCGCTGGATCCACGACAACGGCTTTACCAATAGCAGCCCGGTCGTGAAATCCGCTGCTGCCGAAGCGCTGCTGACTATTTTGCAAAAACCGAATTTTTATGCCTTTTTTGGAGAAAACAGCCGCGGCGTCCGCCGCGAACTCTACTATTACCTGCGTGAAATTGTCGGCTCCGGCGACCCCGGCATGATCGCCGCCGCCGCTGATGGTTTCCGCGTGGAAGCGCTTGATTTTAAAAGCCTGCGCGACTCCGTCCGCGTTGAAGATTTCCGCACGGCGCTTGGCAAACTGACCATGCCCCGCGATGTGGAAGCCTACCAGGCCTTGGAAAAAACCATTGCCTTTTTTGAAGGGCAGCCCCAGCCCAAATACAGCGCACCGGCCTGGAACCATCCGATCGACTGGGAGGATCTCAAACTGATCGGCGATAAAACCCGCGCCGTCATTGAAACAGAAAAAGGCAACATCACCCTGGTTTTGTACCCGCAATGGGCGCCCGGATCAGTGGTGAATTTTGTTAAATTAGCCACCTCCGGCAAATACGACAACAAAAACTTCCACCGCGTGGTGCCCAATTTCGTGATTCAGGGCGGATGCCCGCGCGGCGACGGCTATGGCGCCGAAAACTATACCATCCGCAGCGAACACGGCTTGCTTTGGTATGATGGCCCCGGCTACGTGGGCATGGCTTCTGCCGGCGCCGATACCGAAGGCACACAGTTTTTTATCACCCACTCCGCTACCCCGCACCTCGACGGCAATTACACGATTTTTGCCAAAGTGGAATCCGGACAAGACGTAGCAGATCGCATTCAGCCCGGCGATCAGATCAAACGGGTGACCATTGTATACAAATAAACGATGTACCAACTTTTCAAGCCGCTGCTTTTTGCGCTTTCACCCGAAAAAGCGCACCGCATTACCATGACTTTGCTCGAAATCGCCTGCGCCACGGCGCCGGGCCGGGCCTTGCTCCGAAGCTGGTATTTTCCTAAAAAAAACGCCGCCGTTCAGGCACTCGGCCTGACTTTCCCCAATGTGGTGGGCTTGGCTGCCGGTTTCGACAAAGACGGCAAACACATTGAAGCGCTGGCCTGTTTGGGCTTCGGGCATATTGAAGTGGGCACCGTTACGCCCGTGGGGCAGACCGGCAACCCGCAGCCGCGCCTGTTCCGGCTACCCGCCGACCGCGCGCTCATCAACCGCATGGGTTTCAACAACGAAGGCGTGGAAGCGCTGGCTGCGCGTTTGAAACGCTTGCGGGAAAAAGGCGTACCGGGCGGACTTATTATCGGCGGCAACATCGGTAAAAATAAAAACACCCCCAACGAGGAAGCCGAAAGCGATTACCTGCGCTGTTTTGAGGCATTGTATCCGTATGTCGATTATTTTGTGGTGAATGTCAGCTCGCCCAATACGCCCAATTTGCGGGCTTTGCAGGAAAAAGAACCACTGACGCGCCTGCTGCAAAGCTTGCAAAACCTGAACCGCCAACAGGCGGCGCCAAAACCGATTTTGTTGAAAATTGCACCCGATCTGGGCGAGGAACAATTGCTTGAAATTGCACAAATTGTGCAGGAAACCGAATTGGCGGGCGTCATTGCCACCAATACGACCATCAGCCGGGCCGGGCTGCAAACGCCGGAGGCTACGGTTTCCGAAATTGGCGCGGGCGGTTTGAGCGGCGCGCCGGTGCGCGCCCGCGCGACGGAAGTCATTCGTTTTTTACGCCAGGCGCTACCCCCACAGACCGTCATTATCGGCGTGGGCGGGATAGATTCTGCCGAGGCTGCGCAGGATAAATTGGCTGCCGGCGCAACTTTGGTACAGGTGTACAGCGGTTTTGTGTATGAAGGGCCGGGGTTGGTGCGGCGGGTGGTGGAGGGGTAACTAAAAAACCTTTACGTCAGCACATCAATCACTGTTTTCAGCGCCACAAAGATCAATTCGCGGCCTTCCTTGGTGACGATGCCTTCGGGATCGTCTTCATCTTCCAAAATAGCTTCTTCGGCTAATGCAAGCAGTTCTTCCTGCTCGTAACCTTCAAAGAAAACATCAAGTTTTTCGGAAAGGCTTTTGCCGGCGAGGCCCTCTGCCACTTCAAAATTAGCTTCTTCGGCTTCGCCGAGTTGCTCTTCCGAAACCTGCTCGGCCTTACCGTTCACCTGCTCGGAAGCGCTCCAGATGATGAGTGTGATATATTGCAGATAACCTTTTTCCTCTTCGGTCAGCAGGTCGAATTGCTCGGAAAACAGCCAGGAAAAAATAACCGGTTGCGCATCGGCAAAAGCCTCCATCTGCGCTTCGTATTGGTTTTCATCCAAGCCTTCGAGGCGTTCAATTGCGGCATCAATGGCCACAGAACTTACAATTTTCATTTTAAAAACGTATTAAGGCCGCAAACTTACGGCAATTTTACGGTTTTGCGTAGGTTTGTCGCCTTCACCAACCACATTATTGCATAATCATGTCTCGAATCCTGCTTTTATCCCTTGCACTGCTGCTGGCCTCCTGCGCCACTACCAAACAAAACAGCAACACTGCTGCGGCGAAAATGCCTTTTGTCTGGGAAAATGCAAACCTGTATTTCCTGCTCACCGACCGATTTAACAACGGCAACCCGGCCAACGACCTGAATTTTAACCGCACCGACCAAACGGCCCCCTTACGCGGTTTTATGGGCGGCGACATCGCCGGTATTACCAAAAAAATTGAAGAAGGCTACTTCGACAAACTCGGCGTGACGGCCCTGTGGTTTACGCCCGTTGTGGAGCAAATTCACGGCAGCACCGACGAGGGCACCGGTGTCACCTATGGCTTTCACGGCTACTGGACCAAAGACTGGACGGCCCTCGACCCCAACTTCGGCACTGAAAAAGACCTGACAAAACTCATCGAAACCGCACACTGGCACGGCATCCGAATTGTGCTCGACGTGGTGATCAACCACACCGGCCCGGTGACGGCTGCCGACCCCGTCTGGCCCGCCGATTGGGTGCGCACCGAACCTGCCTGCACCTATAAAAACTACGAAACCACCACCGCCTGCACGCTGGTGAAAAACCTGCCCGACATCCGGACGGAAAGCAATAAAGCCGTAGAGCTGCCGCCCGCCCTCGTGGAAAAATGGAAAGCGGAAGGCCGTTATGAACAGGAAATGGCCGAATTAGAGGCCTTTTTTGCCCGTACCGGTTACCCCCGCGCCGCCAAATACTACATCATTAAATGGCTGACCGATTATATCCGAAAGTACGGCGTTGATGGCTTCCGCTGCGATACAGCCAAACACCTTGAAGAAAGCGTCTGGGCGGATTTGCGCAAAGAGGCCGACCTCGCTTTTGCCGACTGGAAAAAAGCCAATCCCAAAAAAGTACTCGACGCCAACCCCTTCTACATGGTGGGCGAAGTGTATTTCTACAATGCCAATAATGGTCGTAACTATGATTTTGGCGATAAAAAAGTGGACTATTTCAACAACGGCTTCAGCAGTCTTATCAATTTCGGCATTAAAGGCGACGCGACGGCCGACTACGAAACGCTGTTCTCCAAATACAGCAAACTGCTGCAAAAACAACTGGCTGGCAAAACGGTCTTGAATTATATGACTTCGCACGACGATGGCGAGCCTTTCGATAAAATGCGTGCAAAACCCTTTGAGACCGGCACCAAATTGCT